>Ga0208694_1001288_pt1 | contig 31518 bp, 30 predicted proteins | sample AD_UKC078_MetaG_FD_184442 | JGI IMG/M metagenome (GOLD analysis project Ga0208694, IMG submission 184442) | Active sludge microbial communities of municipal wastewater-treating anaerobic digesters from USA - AD_UKC078_MetaG (SPAdes) (version 2) | ecosystem: Engineered > Bioreactor > Anaerobic >...
CCCGGTTGTACTCGCCGTACTTCTCGGTCTCGAAGAGCCTGTCGATCCCGATCTGCTCGTAGAGCAGAAACTTCTGATCCCGCGTGTTCACCAGCATGTTGCCCATATGTGTCTCCCCTTCTCGAAGGTCGTTCGCGGCGGCCGTGTTCTTTTCATGCAGGGTACCGGGACGGTGTCCGGCTGCCGCCTATGGTTTCTGTTCGGAGCGCAGCCCCCCGATGAACAGCTCGAGCCCGCCCCGGACCTGGGCGCGGACCCGTTCCTCCCGGGTTTCCTCCCTGCCCGTGAAGAGGTGCAGGGCGATGATGCCGTTGAGCAGACCCCACAGGGCGTTGCGGCAGACCCGGACGTTGAGGCATCCCGGAAACTCCCCGCTCTCCACGCCCATCTGCAGGATCTGCTCGATGATGGCGATGGTCTGGTTGGTGGATTTGACGATATGGTCGTTGATATTCGGCGTGAAGTTGACGGGGTTGTGCTGGATCATGAAGTTCATGAAGATCCGGAACAACTCCCGGTCGCTGATGAAAAAAGCCGCGTAGACCTCGGCGAAGTTCCTCAGGTTGTCCGCTGCGCTCCTTGCCGTGTCGAGCAGCGATTCGACCCGATCGTGAAACTTGTCGATGTCCCTCAGGAGGATCTGGGCGTAAATCTCCTCCTTACTCTTGAAGTAAAGGTAGATCGCGCCCTTGCTCAGCTCGGCGCGCCGCGCGATGCTGTCCACCGTGACGGCCCGGAACCCCTTGTCAAAGAATTCCTTCCTGGCCGACCGCAGGATGGTGCTGCGCCGCTGCTCCCTCTCCCTCTCCCGCCTGCGCTCCGAACCCAAGGCCCTCCCCCCCTGTCGCCCGTCCCCGCGTCTCCCCGGGGACGCTCATGAATAATGGTCATTTACTGACTATTGGTCATGCATACACCCCGGGTCCTTCCCTGTCAACAAAAAATTTTCGTCCTCCTTTTCCCGTGGCGGCGCGTGCCGCTCGGAAACCCCGGCTGGCCCGGGGCGGCAATCTTCCTGGTTGACTTCGAGCGCACCGATATGTTACCAACCCTAAGATTTGACGGTCGTTCCATCGATTCCGCCCTGCGGCCGGCATCGGCCCGCGCCTGCCGCGTCCGGCACGCATGCCGGCTTTCGAAACCATAGGAGGACGCTGTGACCCTGAAAGATGTCAAAGAGATCCTGGAGGCCGAAGTCCTCGTCGGAAGCGACCAGTTGGAGAAACCGGCCAAGACGGCCTTCGCCGCAGACCTGATGAGCGACGTCCTGGCCTTTGCCAAGCCCGACAGTCTTCTGCTCACGGGGCTGACGAACCCGCAGGTCGTCCGGACCGCCGACATCCTGGATATCACCGCCATCATCATGGTGCGCGGCAAGAAGCCCTCCGAGGAGACCATCAAGCTTGCCGAGGAGCTCAAGATCCCGATCCTTTCGACCCGCTACATCCTGTTCGAGACGTCGGGCCGCCTGCACGCCAGGGGGGTCACGGGCTGCATCGAAAAGGTCGGCGGCGAGACGTAGCAATGGCCGAGCCGCTATATTTCGAGAAATCCTTCGACGTGGAGGGCGGCAGTTTCCAGAATGCCGGGAACGTGTCGGGCCAGATCAAGGGCATCCTGAAGGATCTCGGCGTATCGACGGACATCGTGCGCAGGGTCGCGATCATCTGCTACGAGTCCGAGATCAACATCGTCTCCTATGCCAAGCGGGGCACGATCACCCTGACCGTCACCGATGAGGCGGTGAAGATCGAGACGAAAGACGAAGGCCCCGGGATCGCGGACATCGAGCTGGCCATGAAGGAGGGCTACTCCACGGCATCGGCCGCCGTCCGGGAGATGGGGTTTGGAGCGGGCATGGGCCTCGCGAACATGAAGAAATACGCGGATCACCTGATCATCACCTCCGAGCTGGGCGTGGGCACCTATGTGAGGATGATGGTGATGAACTTCCAGAAGATCCTCCACCCCGACCTGCCGTCGATCACGCTCTGAGGGAGAAAGGGCCGCGAGGAGGGGCGCTCCGGCTGACCGCTTGAGAGGACGTCTATGCAGCTCGATGAACTGGTGCGGAAACTGGGCCTCAGGGTGTGCTGCGCCGAGGGCAGCCTCGGGCGGGACGTCAGGGGGGGATACGTCGGCGACCTGCTCAGCGACGTCATGGCCAACAGCCGGGAAGGCGACATCTGGATCACCCGCCAGGTGCACCAGAACATCGTGGCCGTGGCGAGCCTCAAGGACCTCGCGGGGATCATCCTGATCCAGGGCAGCGAGCCCACCCCCGACACGGCAGCCAAGGCCGGCGCGGAGGGGATCCCGATCCTGGTGACGGACCTGCCGGCCTTCGAGATCGTCGGCCGAATATATCAATTGATCCATTCATGATTTTGTAGTAAAGGAACGGGCCGAACCGGGACGTTCCTTCAGCGGGTTTTTGCCGTGCACGGCCCGCGGGGACCGTGACAGGAGGGGAGAGCGGCAGCAGCCCTCGAGGGGTTCCGCCGATGATCAGGGAGTTCCGCTGTGATTTCCACGTCCACACCTGCCTTTCGCCCTGTGCCGACCTCGACATGTACCCCCGGGCCGTCGTTTCGATGGCGCTGGCCCGCCGGCTCGACATCATCGCCATCTGCGACCACAACGCATCCGAAAACATTCCGTACGTCATCAAGTGCGCGGAAGGGACCGGGCTGACCGTTTTCCCCGGCATGGAGGTCACCAGCAGCGAAGAAGTTCATGTCCTGGCGCTCTTTGACAGGCTGGAGAACCTGGGCCCCCTGCAGGACCTCGTCTACCGGCACCTGCCCGGGAAGAACGACGAGGACGCCTTCGGCTGCCAGGCCGTCGTCAACGAGCACGACGAGGTGGAGGGGCTCAGCGAGAGGCTGCTCATCGGGGCCACCGGGCTTCCGCTCGAGCGGATCGTGGGCGAGATCCACGCGCTGGGCGGACTTGCCGTCGCGGCGCACATCGACCGGGAGAGCTTCGGCATCCTCGGACAGCTCGGCTTCATCCCCGAGGGGCTCCCCCTGGATGCCTTGGAGGTCACCCGCCGGCTGGGGCTTGCCGGGGCGAGGCGCCGCTACCCGGAATTGGCCCGGTTCGCATTCATCGAGTCCTCCGACTCCCACATCATCACCGACATCGGGACGGGGGTCACGCGGGTCTTGATGGAAGCGCCCCTGCTGTCGGAGCTGAAGCTGGCCCTCGAGAAGAAAGACGGCCGCCGCATCCTGGAGTGAGCAAGTGCTCGAGCTGGCGCTTCACATCCTGGACATCGCCGAAAACTCCATCCGCGCCGGCGCGACGCTCGTGCGCATCCTCATCCGGGAGAGCCGGTCGAAAGACCTCTTCCTGCTGCGGATCACGGACAACGGAAAGGGGATGACCCGAGAGGAGCGGCAAAGGGCTCTCGACCCCTTCTATTCCACGAAGAAGGTCCGGCGCGTCGGGCTGGGGCTGCCGATGCTGGCCGACGCGGCGCAGAGGACGGGCGGGAGGATGACGCTGCGCTCGAGGCCGCGGACCGGGACGGTCGTCGAGGCGGTCTTCGGGATGAGCCACATCGACCGGCAGCCCCTGGGCGACATCGCGTCGACCCTGATTGCGCTCGTCGCGGGGAATACCGGCGGCGATTTCATCTACAGGCACGAGGCGGACGGCAGAGTCTACCTGCTGGACACGAGAGATCTCAAAAAAGCATTGGAGGACGTTCCGCTGAACCACCCCGAGGTCACGGGGTTCCTCCGCGGGCACATCGCGGAGGGGCTCAGGGACATCGGGGCGGCGCCGTGACGGCCTCCCGAGAGAGGAGTTGACCCATGAAGAGCGGCAGCAGCGACGTGCTCAAGGAGTTCAGCGCCGAGCAGGTGGAAAAGCTCGACGGGATCATCGCCCGCTACAGGGGCAAGCCGGGCGGCCTCATCCCCGTCCTGGAGGAGGCCCAGATGGTTCTGGACTACCTTCCCGTCCCGGTCCAGAAGAGAATCGCCGACGGGCTGAATCTCCCCCTGGCGCAGGTCTACGGGGTCGTGACGTTCTACTCCTTCTTCACGATGAAGCCGCGCGGCCGCCACACGCTCCGCGTCTGCCTGGGGACGGCCTGCTACGTGCGCGGGGGCAAGTCCATCGCCGAGAACATCGTGAAGGAATACAAGGTCGGGGAAGGCGAGACGACGCCGGACCGGCGCTTCACCTACGAGACGGTCCGCTGCCTCGGGGCCTGCGGCCTCGCCCCGGTCATCGTGGTGAACGAGAACGTCCACGGACGGGTCAAGACGCAGAAGCTGAAATCGGTGCTGGATGAATACCAATAAAAAAACAGGCAAAAGGCGAAAGGCGTAGGGCAAAGGGCAAGAAGAGTCTTTATCCTCAGGCCTTCGGCCTTCGGCCTTCACCCTTCGCCCTTAGACCTTAGCCCTTCGCCAACGAGGTTGCGCCATGTCCAAGCTGAAGATCGAAGATCTCAAGAAGATCAAGGAGAAGGTCCACTCCCAGACGGCCCTGCGGGAAGGCGGGCAGCGGGCCAAGGTGACGGTCCACATGGGCACCTGCGGCATCGCCTCGGGGGCCCGCGAGGTGCTCAACGCCCTGATGCGCGCCATCGAGGAGACCAATGCCACGGACGTCATCGTCACGACGTCGGGCTGCATGGGGCTTTGCAGCCGTGAGCCCCTCGTGACCGTCGAGCTTCTCGGCAAGGAGCCCATCAAGTACGAGAAGATGGACGAAATGAAGATGCGGCAGGTGTTCAAGCGGCACGTGCTGGAGGGAGAGATCCAAACGCCCTTCGTGCTCGCGAAGGGGGCCGAGGTCGTCCGCTGAGGGAGGGGACAGGGAGCCCCTGCCCCGATTGGGGGAATCCAATTCAGGGAAGGAAGGCAATCGATGAAAGTATTTCGCTCGCATTTGCTGGTCTGCGGGGGGACGGGCTGCCACGCATCGGGCAGCCTCGCCGTGAAGAAGGCCCTCGTCGACGAGATCTCCGGGCGCGGCCTTGCGGAGGAGATCAAGATCGTCGAGACCGGGTGCAACGGCTTCTGCGCCATGGGGCCCATCCTGGTCGTCTACCCCGAGGGCATCATCTACATGAACGTCCGGACGGAGGACGTCCCCGTGCTCGTCGAGGAGCATTTCATCAAGGGTCGCCCCGTCGAGAGGCTTTTCTACAAGGAGCCGGGCAAGGAAGACCGGATCCCCTCGATGCAGGAGATCCCCTTCTTCGCCCTGCAGGACCTCCGGGTGCTACGCAACCGCGGCCTCATCGACCCCGAGAACATCGAGGAGTACATCGCCCGTGACGGCTACGCCGGCATGGCCAAGGCCCTCACGGAGATGACGCCCGAGCAGATCGTCCAGGAAGTCCTCAAGTCGGGCCTGCGCGGCCGCGGGGGCGCCGGGTTCCCGACGGGGCTCAAGTGGCAGTTCGCCCAGCGCTCCCCCGGCGACGTCAAATACGTGCTCTGCAACGCCGACGAGGGGGACCCCGGGGCCTTCATGGACCGCAGCGTCCTCGAGGCCGACCCCCACGCGGTGCTCGAGGGCATGGTGATCGCCGCCAAGGCGATCGGATCGAAGCACGGCTACATCTACTGCCGCGCCGAGTACCCGCTGGCGATCCACCGCCTCAACGTGGCCCTCGGACAGGCCCGCGAGATGGGCCTGCTCGGGAAGGACATCCTCGGCACGGGATTCGACTTCGATATCGAGATCTACCAGGGCGCGGGCGCCTTCGTCTGCGGCGAGGAGACGGCGCTGATGACCTCCATCGAGGGAAAGCGCGGGATGCCGCGGCCCCGGCCGCCCTTCCCCGCCGTGGCAGGCCTCTGGGCCAAGCCCAGCGTGCTCAACAACGTGGAGACCCTGGCCAACATCGGCCAGATCATCCTGCGCGGCAGCGAGTGGCACGCCAGCGTGGGCACGGAGAAGTCCAAGGGAACCAAAGTCTTCGCGCTGACGGGCGACGTGAACAACGTGGGCCTCGTGGAAGTGCCCATGGGGACGACCCTGGGGTCGATCATCTACGACATCGGCGGCGGCATCCCGGGCGGCAAGAAGTTCAAGGCCGCCCAGCTGGGCGGGCCTTCCGGCGGATGCATCCCCGTCGAGCACCTCAACGCCGCCGTCGACTACGAGAAGGTGGCCGAGCTGGGCGCCATCATGGGCTCCGGCGGCCTCATCGTGATGAACGAGGACAAGTGCGCCGTCGACATGGCGCGCTTCTTCATGGAGTTCTGCAAGGACGAGTCCTGCGGCAAGTGCACCCCCTGCCGCGAGGGCACGCAGCGGATGCTCGACATCCTGACGAACATCTGCAAGGGCAAGGGCCGGGAGGGCGACATCGAGCTGCTCGAATCGATGGCCACCGTCATCAAGGACTCGGCGCTCTGCGGCCTCGGGCAGACGGCCCCGAACCCCGTCCTCTCCACGATCCGGTACTTCCGCAAGGAATACGAGGAGCACATCCGCGACAAGAAGTGCCGCGCCGCCGTCTGCTCGGCCCTCTTCAGGTCCCCCTGCCAGCACACCTGCCCGATCGGCATGGACATCCCGGCCTACATCGCGCTCATCCGCGACGACCGGCTCGAGGACGCGTACAAGGTCATGATGAAGACCAACCCCTTCCCGTCCGTCTGCGGGAGGGTCTGCGACCACCAGTGCCAGACCAAGTGCCGCAGGGGCCTGCTCGACGAGCCCGTGGCGATCAAGTTCCTGAAGCGCTACATCAGCGACAACGCGCCGCGGCCGCAGGTGAAGCCCGTGGGCATCACCCGCAGGGAGAAGATCGCCGTCGTGGGGGCGGGGCCGGCCGGCCTGACCTGCGCGCGTGACCTGGCCCTTCGCGGCTACGGCGTCACGGTGTTCGAGGAGCTCCCCGCTCCGGGCGGCATGCTCAGCTGGGGCATCCCCTCGTACCGCCTGCCCCGGGCGGTCCTCGACGGGGAGATCGACGACATCCGCAAGCTGGGCGTCGAGATCCGGTGCAACACCCGGGTGGGCCGCGAGATCCCCTGGGCCCGGATCGACGAGGACTTTGACTGCGTCTACCTCGCGCCGGGCGCCCACAAGAGCCAGCGCCTGGGCGTGGAAGGCGAGGACCTCAAGGGGGTCTGGGGCGGCGTCGAGTTCCTGCGGGACTACAACGGTGACGAGGAGGGCTGGAGGACGGGGAAGAAGAGCCTCGGATCGAGGGTGGCCGTCATCGGCGGCGGCAATTCCGCCATCGACGCGGCCCGCACGGCCCTGCGGCTGGGCGCCGAGGTGACGATCCTCTACCGGCGCCTGCGCGAAGACATGCCCGCCGCGGCCGAGGAGATCCTCGCCGCCGAGCACGAGGGCATCAAGATCGAGTACCTCATCGCCCCGCTGCGCGTCGTCGGCTCGAGCGGGCGCGTCACGGGCGTCGAGTGCCTGCGCCAGAAACTCGGGGACTTCGACTCGAGCGGCCGCAAGCGCCCCGTCGCCATCCCGGGCTCCGAGTTCACCCTGAGCGTGGACACGGTGATCGCCGCCATCGGCCAGACGCCGGACCTCTCCTTCGTGCCCGCCGAGAGCGGCGTGAAGGTCAACAAGTGGTCCTGCTTCGACGTGAGAGACGACATCCCCTCCCAGACGAGCAGCGCGAAGTTCTTCGCCGGCGGGGACGCCGTGACGGGCCCGAGCACGGTCATCAAGGCCATCGCCGCGGGCCACGGGGCCGCCGAGGACATCGACGGCTGGATCCGGAAGAAAAACGGCGAACCGGCCTGGGTGCCGCCCTCCGAGGAGCAGATCCACATCCCCTTCGTCGTCGACGAGGACACGGAGGAGTGCCCGCAGGCCCGCATGCCCGAGCTCGAGGCCGAATTCCGGCGGAAGAACTTCGCCGAGGTGGAGCTCGGCTACAAGAAGGACCAGGCCGTGAAGGAGGCGACGCGCTGCCTGCGCTGCGACGCCGAGATCTGATCCCCCCGCGAAAGGCGTACGGCAAAAAAGCCCGATCCTGCGATCGGGCTTTTTTATTCCCTTCTGTCTTCCGCCGCCTGCCGCACGGCCGTGCTGCGCCGGCGGACCTGCGGCCCGTCCCTGCCCGGGGACGTTCGCGCCGCTTTCTTCGCTGCGGCCGCCAGCCCGATCTCGAGAAGCTGCCGGATCGCCTCGGACATCGAATTGATGCGGTTCTCGAAGCGGTAGTCCCTGAGCCTCTCGAGCAGCTCCCTGTCGATGACGAACAGGATTTTCGGTTTGTCGCTGGGCATGTCTGTGCTCATACCCTATAAAAATTATATTTGCAATAAGATATTTATTGACAATACCTTTAATAATATATAAGGGTATATACAAATTATCCCCGCGGCGGGCGGCTCCCCGCGTCCCCGGTTACGGCCGGAGGGCGCCGGCGATCCGAGGGCCCGCAGCGCCCGGCGGGAGCGTCGGACAGTGGGAGGTCATCACATGACGGGAAGACGGCAGGAGGGAGAGGTCGTCTGGCAGATCCCCCGGTTCTTCGGCATCCGAATCAAGGGAAGCGAGTACGAGCCCCTTTTCAGCTGCAATGACGTGGTCTACGTGGATGCCGGGATCGTCCCCGATCCCGACGAGATCTGCTTCGTCATTCTCGGCCGCAAGGCCGGCTTCCGGCTCTTCGAGGGCAATGACGGGCGCCGGACCCGGCTCTGCCGGCTCGACGATTTCGGCAGGCACGACGTGATCGGCAGCGAAAGCCCCCTTCAGCCCATCGTCATGCGGGTGGTTGGCGTCCGCAAGGGATCCAGGCTGTATCCCCTTCGGCGAAACGGCGCCTCAGCGGGCCGCCCCGGGCCGCTCTAGGCAATTCCGGGGACGTGGTTGACTAATTAGAATAACTCTGACCCCGGGACAGCTTGCGCCCCTTCCGGCGGGGTTCTTCTCATTACTCAACAACGTCCCCGCTTTCAATCCTTTTTTGTGCGGCAGGGGGCTCCGCCCGCCCTCTCTTTACCTTCGCTGCGCGCTGTGTTAAACAGGGAATGGCCTTCGGCAAAGGGCCGGGCAGGCAAGGGAAGGGACGGGGCCATGTTCGCAAAGGTCAGGAAGTTCGTCGAGGAGGACATCTGGCGGGTCCGCGCGAAGGGCCTGCCGCCGCTCAAGGCCGCGGGCCTCCGGTCCCTGCGGATTCTTCTGGGTGCGACCCGGGCCTTCCGGGAACACCGCTGCCAGCTCAGGGCCTCGGCTCTGACCTTCTACTCGCTGCTCTCCATCGTCCCCGTCGTCGCCATGGCCTTCGGGATCGCCAAGGGCTTCGAGTTCGAAAAGCTGCTCCAGGAGAAGATCCTCGAGCGCTTCGAGGGGCAGGAGGAAGTGCTCCTGGAGGTCTTCGGGTTTGCCAACTCGCTTCTCGAAAACACCAAGGGAGGGCTCGTCGCCGGGGTGGGCGTCATCCTGCTGTTCTGGACGATCATCAAGGTCCTGGGCAACATCGAGAACTCCTTCAACGACATCTGGTCGGTCAGGCGGGACCGGCCGCTGGCCCGCAAGATCACCGACTACCTCTCCGTCATGCTCGTGGCGCCGGTGCTGCTGGTGCTCTCCGGGAGTGCCACCGTCTTCCTCACCACCCAGCTTGCCGCGATCACCGCGAAGATCGACGTGCTCGGCATCCTGAGCCCCGTCGTGGTCGTCTTCCTGGAGCTCACGCCCTTCGTGACCATGTGGGTGCTCTTCACCTTCCTGTACCTCTTCATGCCGAACCGCCGCGTGGACAGGAAATCGGGGCTTGTGGCGGGGGTGATCGCCGGCACCGTCTACGTCATCGTCCAACTCGTCTACGTGAAGTTCCAGGTCGGGGTGGCCAAGCACAACGCGATCTACGGAAGTTTCGCCGCCCTGCCCCTCTTCCTCACCTGGCTGCAGTTCAGCTGGCTCATCGTGCTGGCCGGAGCCGAGATCTCCTGCGTCCACCAGAACGCCGACGCCCTCGAGTACGGCCCCGACGCCAGGGGCGCCAGCCTTCACTTTCGCAGGCTTTTGGCCTTGCGGATCATCAACCACGTGAGCCGGAATTTCTCCGCCGGACAGGTCCCCCTCACGGCCCGTGCGGTCTCGGAGAGCCTCGAGATCCCGCTCGGGCTCACCGCCGACCTCCTCGAGGACCTCCGGGCAAGCGGGGTCCTCCTCGAGGCGGGCCCGCACGGCCTCGATGAGACCGCCTACGCGCCCGCCCGCGACACGGATCAGCTGACCGTCTCGTTCGTGATGGACGCCATGGACCGCCGCGGAACGGATTATATCCCCGTGGCCCGCACGGAGGAAATCGAGCGGCTCGAGAAGAGCCTGGAGGCCTTCGGCGAGGCCATCGGGACATCCCCGGCCAACCTCCGCCTCAAAGACCTCTGAGACCAGGGACGTTGTTTACTAATTAGAATAACTCAGTACGGCCTGGCTCGGGCGGAAAGTTATTCTAATTAGTAAACAACGTCCCTGATCCCAACTCGGGGAGAGTGGAAAGACTGTTGAACACTCCTGTCGTGCGCGTCGTCGATCTGTGGAAGGAATACCGCGAGAACGGGCAGGCCGTCACCCAGGCCCTCCGCGGGGCGAACCTCGAGGTGGCCCCCGGCGAGGTGGTTGCCCTTTTCGGCAAGAGCGGCTCCGGCAAGACGACCCTCCTGAACCTGCTGGCGGGCCTCGACCGCCCCACGCGGGGCACGGTCGAGATCAACGGGCGCTGCCTCGAGCAGCTCGGCGAAGCCGGCCGCACGGAGCTTCGCAGGTCCCGGCTGGGTTTCATCTTCCAGTTCTTCAACCTCCTGCCCACCCTGACGGCCTACGAGAACGTCTTCCTGGCGCTCGAGCTTGCCGGCAGGATCCAGCCGCAGGCCGCCCGCGACGCCCTGGAGCGGGTGGGCCTCAAGGGGAAGGAACACCGCTACCCCCACGAACTCTCCGGCGGTGAGCAGCAGCGCGTCGCCGTCGCGCGGGCCATCGTCAAGGAGCCTTCCCTGATCCTGGCCGACGAGCCCACGGGAAACCTCGACACGGCGACGGGCGATCAGATCCTGCAGCTCATCACGGAGCGCTGCCGGCAGGGGGGCACGTCGCTGCTCATGGTGACCCACACACCGCTGGCCTGCAGGTATGCCGACCGCATCCTGAAGATGGTGGACGGCGTCGTGACGGAAGACGAGAAATGCCGTTAGGAAAGGCAAGTGGCATAAGGCCGGGGAGAGACGGGTCCTGCATTCATTTCTTGCCCTGAGCCTTTAGCGTTTAGCCTTTAGCCTGAGGTTCCTTTGCGCACCGTCACCCGATCCTTTCTTCGACACCTCTACCGGCGCCGGAGCCTGAGCCTCCTGCAGCTCCTCGGCATCGCCTGCGGCGTGGCCGCCGTCGTCGGCATGGCCCTCTCGGCCCGGTCGGCCCTTTCCAGCTTCTCCCAGGCCGTGGAGTTTTTGCGCGGCAAATCCACCCACACCCTCGAGCGCCTCGCCGGCCCGATGGACGAGTCGATCCTGCGGCAACTCGCCGCCGATCCCGCCGTGGTCTCCTTCGCCCCCGTGCTGGAGCGGCGCCTGAAGCTGGGAAACGGCGACCTGGTCCGGCTTCTCGGCATCGACCCCTTTCTCGATCGGGCCATCCGCCCCGAGCTCTCCCGGGTCCCCTTCGAGCGGCGCACGTCGCGATCCTTCGAGGACTCGATCGCCTTTCTCACCGACGAGCGGGCTGTCCTGATCGAGGCCGGGCTGGCCCGCACGCTCGGCCTTGCGACCGGCGGCTCCGTGCCCACCCTGAAGGGGCCCCTGCGGGTAGTCGGATCCTTCGCCAACCCCTCCGGCGAGCCCCTGATCCTGATGGACATCGCCCACACCCAGAAGCTGCTCGGCCTCGGCGGCAGGATCGACCACGTCGACCTCATCCTCGACGACGAGGGCGGCTTCGCCTCCCGCTGGCGGGAGGGCTACCGGATCCAGTCCAAGCGCCAGCGCCAGGACACCTTCGGGGCCATGGTGGGCGCCTTCCGACTCAACCTGGAGGCCCTGTCGCTCATGGCCCTCTTCGTGAGCGTCTTCCTGATCTACAACACGGCCATGTTCGCCGTCGTCAGCCGGCGCCGGGACGCGGGCATCCTGCGCAGCCTGGGCGCGAGCCGCGCCGAGGTGGCGGGGGCCTTCCTCACCGAGATCGCCCTGTTCGGCACCCTCGGCGGCCTCGCGGGCAGCCTCTTCGGATTCCTGCTGAGCCGGGCGCTGACGGAGGTGATCGGCGGCACGATCAGCAGCCTCTACTTCTTCCTGAGGACCGCGCCCATGCCCTGGTCCTGGTGGGTGCCCGCCGCGGGCGTCGCCGTCGGCCTCGGGGCCAGCCTGCTGGGCAGCCTCTACCCCCTGGTCGAACTGACCCGCACGGACCCCGCCGTGACCCTGCGGGGACGATCGGGAAGCCGCGGGAACCGGCGCAGGGCCTGGATCGTGGCGCTCGCGGGGGCCGGGTGCCTGATCGCCAGCATCCTCCTCCTGGCCTTCTTCTCGAAGCGCGTCTACGCGGCCTTCATCGGCGTCTTCGGCTTCCTCTTTGGGCTGAGCCTGCTGACCGGCGTGATCATGGTCCTCGCCGAGCCCCTCCTGGGCCGCGTCCTGGCGTCATTCGGCGGCCTCCCGGGCCGGATCGCGGCGGGCAACATCGTCCGCAACCTCGGCCGGACGGGCGTCGCCGTGGCCGCCTTCATGGTGGCCCTCTCCCTCTCGATCGGCCTGGGCTCCATGATCGGCAGCTTCCGCCAGTCCCTCATCTGGTGGATGGGCACCCAGCTTCGCGGCGACCTGTACGTCTCGAACGCCTCGGACATGGAGGTCCCCGAAGGGTTCTACGAGGAGATTCGGGGCATCCCCGGGGTGGGCGGCGTCGACACCTACCGGAAGGCGCAGGTGACCTACCGCGGACGGGCGATCCACGTGGCCGCCATCCAGGCCGGCGTGCTGCAGCGCTTCGCGCGGTTCGGCTGGGTCGAGGGCGGCGACGGGCACTGGGAGGCCGTCAAGCGCGGCGACGTCATCGTCTCGGAGAGCTTTGCCCGGAGCTTCGGCGCCTCCCCCGGCGGCGTCGTGACCCTCGAGGGGGCGAAGGGGCCCGTCGACCTGCGCATCGAGGGCGTCTTCTACGACTACTCGACGGAGCACGGCCTCGTCATGATGGACCGCGCCACCTACATCGCCCTCTACGGCGACCGGACGATCAACAGCATCGCCGTCTTCATCGACCCCTCGGAGCCGCGGAAAAGGCGGATCCTCGACGACATCCGCGCCCGCGCCGCCGCGCGGGGCCTGCCCGTCTCGACGCGCGAGCAGTTTCACCGCAACATCCTCGAGGTCTTCGACAGCACCTTCGCCGTGACGCGCTCCATGCGGATCATGGCAATCGTCATCGCCTTCTTCGGGATCACGGGGGCCCTGCTGACCCTGTTCATCGAGCGGCGGCGCGACTTCGGGATCCTGCGGGCCCTGGGCTTCTCCACGGGGCAGGTGGCCCGCATGACCCTGCTCGAGGCCCTCGGGATGGGGATCGTGAGCTTCGCGCTGAGTTCGGGAGTCGGCACGGTCCTGGCGGTTCTCCTGATCCGTGTCATCAACCTGCGGAGCTTCAACTGGACGGTCTTCTACTTCCCCGACTGGCAGCCCTACGCCGTCACGGCGGCCACGGCCCTGGCGGCCAGCCTCGGCGCGGCGCTCTACCCGATCTGGAAGGTCCATCGCACCTACCCGCAGATGCAGATCAGGGAAGAGTGAAAGCAGTTCGTTGGTTCGTTGGTTCCAAGAAAATCACCCTTGCATCCCCCTTTGTTAAAGGGGGCAAAACCTGAAACCTTTATGCGCCCATGGATCGCTGCACTGTTGGTCACCCTGCTTTCGTCGTTTCCCTGCCCGGAAGCGCCGGCGCAGGAAACGTGGAAGCAGGCCGTCGGGCCGTGGAGCTGGAGCTTCCCGCGGGACCACGGGGCGCACCCGGAGTTCCGCACCGAGTGGTGGTACTTCACGGGCAACCTGCGCGACGCCGCGGGGAACCGCTACGGCTACCAGCTGACCTTTTTCCGGCAGGGCGTGCGACTCAGGGCCTCCGACCCCCGCAACCCCTGGTCGCTTCGCGATCTCTACCCCGCGCACTTCGCCATCACCGACGCCCGAACCGGCGCATTCCGCTACGCCGAGCAGATCAGCCGCGCGGGCCCGGGGCTTGCCGGCGCGGCAAAGGGCGGCCTGAACGTCTGGAACCTCGGCTGGTCGGCAAAGATGGAGGGCTCCCTCATCCGGATCCGCGCGCAGCACGGGGGGATGGGGCTTGAGCTCGAACTCGTGCCGCGAAAACCCCTCGTCCTCCATGGCGACAGGGGCCTCAGCCGCAAGGGACCCGGCAGGGGCCAGGCATCTTACTACTACTCCTTAACAGACCTGGCGACGAAGGGGACGATCCGGACGCCGGGCGGCGGGGCGCCCGTGTCCGTGGAGGGGGCAAGCTGGCTCGACCGCGAGTTCAGCTCCAACGCCCTCACGAAGGACCAGGAGGGCTGGGACTGGTTCTCGATCCGCCTCTCCGACGGCCGCGAGCTGATGCTCTATTTTCTCCGGAAGAAGGACGGAACGGTCGAGCAGGAATCGTCGGGGACGCTCGTGGAGGCCGACGGCCGCTCCCTCGGGCTGAAGACGGGCGAGATCGGCGTCGAGGTCCTCGCGACCTGGACAAGCCAGCGAAGCGGGGGAAGATACCCGGGCCGCTGGCGCATCCGTGTCCCCGCCGCCGGCATTGACCTGACGATTGCCCCGCTTGTCGCGGAGCAAGAGCTGATCACGGAGGGCTCGACGGGCGTGACCTACTGGGAAGGCGCCGTGGACGGCAGGGGCGCCTCGGCCGGCAGCCCCGTCACCTGCGAGGGCTACGTGGAGATGACGGGCTACGCGGGCAGCCTCGGCGGCCAGTTCTGAAGATCAGGGACGTTGTTTACTAATTAGAATAACTTTTAGAGACCCGGACGGCATCGCGCCGAGTTATTCTAATTAGTAAACAACGTCCCTGATCGATTATTCTGCGAATCAGCCCTTGCCGGATCGCCGTCAGGCCGCTATGATGAATGCAGATGAATCCCCGCTGCCCGGCCGATAGGCCTCATGAGGTCCCGGCTCGAGCCTGCACGCTCAGCCCTTCATGAGATGGCATCGCGCCGTGCAGCCGGCCGGGTTTCGGGAAGCGCACGGCTCCCGAGCGGCAACCCGTTCACCCCTGCAACAACCGATCTTCCAGATCCCATCTCCGGTATGAGAAACGCGCGAGGGATAAGGCCATGAACCGAAGAACGGCCGTCAACGTGACCCTGGCCCTGCTTCTTGTCCTTTCAACGGGCTTCGTTGCGCCGTGCCGGGCCCAGGAGGGCGGCTCGTCACACAACGAAAAAGGCCTCGGTTATTTCAAGAAGGGCTTCTACGAGTACGCACCCCACAACAAGCACCTGGAGGCAAACCAGTACTACGAGATGGCCATCGAGGAATTCATGAAGGCCCTGGCGGAGAACGAGGGCGACGCGGCCGCGCACCGGAACCTCGCGCGAGTCTATCAAGCCCAGAAGAAGTACGCGCTTTCCGCGAAGGAATACAGGAGGGTCACCGAGTTGAGACCCGGGGACATCGACGCCTATGTCAATCTTGCCGTTGCCTATTCCCATCTGAACCGGTACGAAGAGGCCATCGAGCAGCTCGAGCGGGCCAAGACAAAGACCGACGACCCCGGGGCGATCAAGAGGCTGAACGGATACATCGAGAAGCTGGAGCAGGCACGATGACGGGGACGCGACACCGCGACGCGACGCAGGGCTCGGCCTGCCTGATGCAGGCCTTCAGGCGCGCTTTACCCATGGCCGCCCTGGCCGTCCTCCTGCTGTCGGCGGCCGCTTCCCCGACCGCTGCGGGCAACCCCCACTCCGCCTTCTACAGCCCAGCGAACGACAGGGTCTTCTGGTTCATCCATGCGTCGGACATCCATCTCGGCGCCCGGGGCAGCAAGGACAGCGAAAACCTCCAGTGGCTCGTCACGACGGCGCAGAACACGATCTGTCCGAGTTTCATCGTCGTCTCCGGGGATCTGACCGATTCGACAAACGGGAACATCCTGGGGTATCCCAACGGTCCGCACCAGGAAGAATGGAACGAATACAAGAGCATCGTGGACCCCAACGTCACCGCGGACACCTATTACGACATTCCAGGCAACCACGACGCGTACAGCGATCAGTACTTCGCCTATTACCTGGCCAATTCGGTCCAGGGCCGGGCAACAGGGGGGACGCAGCACTCCTGGACCCGAAATTTCTGGTTCGGGGAGTACCATTTTCTGGGGGTCAACACGGCGGACAACACGGGGGCCGCGTTCAGTTTCCTGCCGCCCTATTATGGAGATCATGCCGGACTCGACTCCACGGAACTTGCCTTCATCTCGTCGGAGTTGCAGGCACACCCGAACGCCGCGCTGACCCTGGTCTTCGGCCACCACCCCCTGGCCGCCACCGGCGACCCCAAGGATACGTACATCTACTACGGCAGGGACGAGTTCGTCGGTCTGATGAACAGCAACGGGGCGTCCCTCTACGGATATGGCCACACGCACGACTCCAGCGAGAGCTTTTACACGGCGGGGATGTCGGAGGGGGTGTTCTATTTCAACGTTTCGGCGCTGGGGAAGGACAGCCCGAACCAATACACGGTGACCGCCATCGACTGCAACGGCATCGCCAGCGTCACACAGAACGTCAACACATGGCCCGTCGTTCTCGTCACCGCCCCCATGGACCGCTATCTGGGCGGGAATGTCAATCCCTACACGTATTCCATTCCGAATTCCCCAGCCAACCCGATCCGCGCCCTCGTCTTCGACACCGCCGCCGTGAACGAGGTGCAGTACCGCATCGACCTGTCGGGGTCGTGGCGTGCCATGCAGAGGACCGCCGCAGGCAATCCCGCCTACCCGCATCTCTGGGAGGCCGTGTGGAATGCCTCCGGCCTTGCCCCGGGTGAGCACACCGTTGAAGTCCGTGCAACCACGGCATCGGGCGTGCGGACGGACACGGTCCGGGTGAACGTGCAGGGCACCCTCGCCGGCGATTTCCCACCGCCAGACTGCGACGTGGACGGAAGCGACCTTGCGGTGCTGATCGGCAACCCCTCCCTGATGGACATCTCGACGTTCGCCCAGAACTACGGCAAGAACACCTGCCCGTAGCCTCACCAAATCAAAGGGGAGGGGTCAGACTTGCATATTTGATATTTAAGCCATTCATCCTTCCAGCGAAGCGAGGACTTTCTTCACGTCGGCCTCGATCCCCGTGTACTCTTTCAGATACCGGGTCACCGCAGCGGGATCCTTCCTCAGAAAAGCGGCGATTTCATGGTTCCGGCAGGAAAATTCTTTCGCGGCCCGACAGAACAGCCTCCGGCCGTCAGCGACCGTTCTTGATTTCGTCTGAGTGCGCATCCGGTCAATCGAGACCGCTGTAACGCGCTCGATCGCCGCGGCAATGTCCTCCAGGGAATACGCGCGCTGCCTTCCACGCCCGTTCATCTCAAAAGGAACCCTGCTTTTCACATCCGCCACAAACTCCTCGTCCCCGAGCACACGCTGATCCGCCGTACGGTATATTTCCGCCTTTTCAACGGCCGGCCCCCCGTCGATGAACTCCTGATAACGCCTGCTCGCGGCGGCTCTATTCTCCGAAAACAACCGGAGAACGAAGTCCGCGTCAACGAGACGGCTGTCTGTCGCCTTTTTCGCATATGCGGGATGGCTGCTCCAGGGGTAATCGTCGGCGGTTCGCGCCGCACCGGCCCTGACCGGATTGAGATGGATGTATTTCACCAGCGCCAGGAGGTATTCATCCCTGTCGCAGAGAATCGCCTTGTAGCGACCCTGGAACAAGTGTCCGACCGTTTCATACCTGCGGTTGAAATACATCGTGTAGCTCTGGTTAATCCCCTGGAGGACCTTCGAGAGGGGGACGTGGGACATTTCAACGAGAAGATGGACGTGGTTGGGCATCAGTACATAGGCGAAAAGCAGGAAGCCGTAACGCTCCTTGTACCGGCAGAGAAACTCGAGATACCGGGCATAGTCTTTCCTCGATCGAAAGATCCTCTGCCGCTGATTTCCCCGGGTCATGACGTGGTAGAGCGCCCCTTCAATCTCGATTCTTGGTTTTCTTGCCATGACCGGGAAATAGCGGAAAGCAGCGCAAATGTCAATATGCAAGTCTGACCCCGTTTGTGCCTTGACATGGCTGCCGAGCCCGTGATACTCGTGCGACAAACACGTCCAGATGAAGTTGTCGCTCATCGACCTGAACTCCTCCTTCCCGGAGCGGCGTTGACCCATCGAGCGGCGGACCGGCAGTAAGCCAGTAGGCCGCGCGGGACTGTCAGCGCGCCCGCGTCATCCGCTTGAGGCCAGGACCACACGTGAGGGACGAATCGAATCACAAAAGCCCCCCCGGCCGTGGCCAGCCCGCTGAAAAGGGCTGGTTCAGGACGCTTGTCGAGCGGTCCCCCATGGGCATCTCGGTTGCCCGCGACGGAATCACCCTCTATGCAAACCCTTCCTGCGCACGCCTTTTCGGTTACGACCACCCCGGAGAGCTCGTCGGCACGTCACAGCTCGGCCGCGTGGCCCCCGAAAGCCGCCGTCAGGTGACGGACTGCATCGAGCGCCGCAGGAGAGGCGAGCCGGCGCCCCTGGGCTACGAGATCGTGGGGCTGCGCAAGGACGGGACGACCTTCCCCCTCTGCGTCGAGGTTAACCTCATCGACTCGGGCGGCTGCCCCCTGTCGATGGCCTATTTCACGGATCTCACGGAGAGGAAGCGCGCGGAGTCGGCGCTTCTGGACAGCGGGAAGCGTTTCCGGAATCTCGTCGAGTCCATCGATGAATTCCTCGCCGACAATGATACCAACGGGATATGCCGGTACGCCAGCCCGCGCGTCTTCGACCTGCTCGGCTATCAACCCCATGAAGTCGTCGGCAGGACGCCCTTTGACCTCATGCCGAACGACGAGGCGAATCGCCTCAGAGAGATATTCCGTCGGGCCTCGGGCCTTGGAGAGCCCCTGCATTCGTTCGAGTATGCCATGCTGCACAAATCGGGCAGGCTCGTCTTCCTGGAAACCTCCGCGACCCCATACTTCGACGGGGCAGGACGGCTGGAGGGGTACCGGTCGATCACCCGCGACGTCACCGCGCGAAGGGAGGCGGCGGAGGCCCTGCGCAGGGCGAGGGAGGAGCTCGAGGCAAGGGTACGCGAACGCACGGAGGAGCTGGCCAGCCTCAACGAGAAGCTGCTCAAGGACATCGAAGAGCGCCAGCGCATCGAGGAAACCCTCCGACAGAGGGAACTGGAGCTGAAACAGCGTAACATCAAGCTCGAGGAAATGAACGTCACGCTGAACACCATCCTCGAGCAACGGGACCGGGACCGGAAAATTCTCGAGCAGAGAGTCTCCGCAAACATCAACGAGCTTCTCAAGCCGCTCCTGGAAAAGCTCGCGCAGTGCCGGACCGGCACACAGCGGCAGTCGTGCCTGGAGATCATCGAGTCGAGTCTCGATGAGGTTGTCTCCCCTTTTTCCCAGCAGCTGACGGACCATTCATTCAGGCTCACCCCGACGGAAATCCAGATCGCCAACTGCATCTGCAAGGGCATGCGTTCCAAGGAGATCGCCTCCCTGCTGCGGCTCTCGAAGGGAACCATCGACTTCCACCGCAACAACATCCGCCGCAAGCTTGGCCTCAACCGCCGCAAAACCAGTCTCCGAAGTCACCTCCTCTCGCTGTCCATGAAAATATAAGGATATCCCCTATATTTAACCGGTATATTTCCTATATCATTTCTGACAGGCCGTCGGACGACGTGCCGTCCCGAATCGCCGGACTGTCGGATTCTTTTACAGATCTACGCCCGCCCCGTTTTCGCTGTTATTACAAGGACTACAGAAAAAAATCGTCTCGATTAAGACTTCCGCTGTCGGCGCATTTAACAATTCTGCAATCACAGCATGGTGGTCAAAATAAAATAATCTCATAATACCCGACGCTTAGGTAGCAGGAGCAGTTTTTGCTCAGATACGGTCGAAGCAGCGTGTTTTCATGCACGCCCGAGGCGTGTAGTCGTGTCGTTTTCAACCTATGTAACTAATTAAACCAATCTTCATCGCATTCACCGCGGCCTGGTTGCTTGGCCTGGTGGCCGTCCGCCGCAGGATAAAAAAGCAAATCCTCCCGCCCTCCCCCTTATAAAAGGGGAACAAGGGGGGATTCGGTATTACGTAAAACGTAACACGTAAAACCTAAAACTCACGCCCTGCAGGCGTGCAGAAGGAGGACGAAGAGCATGAGAATAAAACGGAAATCACCCTGTTTCATTCTGGCAGCGATGGTTCTCCTGCTGCTGCCGACAGCGGCACTGGCTGCGGATGTGGATGTGTTCGCCGAGGGCGCGTACAACGCGCAATACTTGGACGTTTACATCTACGCCAACATCAACACTGGTAATCTGTGCAGTTACGGTGTGAAGCTCACGTACGATAAAACCAGACTGAACACACCAACTGCAACAAAAAATGTCGCCGTATGGTACTTCGGGAGCTCGAGTCCAGGCAACACGTACATGGACCCCGTTGTCGACAGTGCCGCCAGCCCGGCAACAATCACCTTCATCGGCGGCAAGCTGGACACGGGCAATCCCACTGCGGGCGTCACCGGCATGCGGGTGCTCCTGGGATCGGTGAGGTTCGTGCGGACGGAAGGCAGTCTCGGCCTGGGACCAACCGCGGAGACCTACTTCGGCATCACGGCATCGCTGGGAAGGCCGAGCCCCTATGACAACTTCGTCACCACGGGCGGCCAGGTCAGAGACAGCGGTGTTGTTTATAGTGTCACAGTACGTCAAAGAGGCGATGCGAATGGTGACGGTTACGTTAATGTCCAAGATATGAGTATGGTAAGGAGTTACATCGTCAGTGGCGGGACACCCTACGCATGGATGGACTGTAATTCCGATACAGCTGTTAACGTGCAGGACATGAGCTGCGTCAGGAGTTTAATTATTACAGGACATTATTGATCCTAGCAAGGAGGAATAGAATATGAAAAAAGTAATTATGGTCTTTCTTAGTTTTCTTCTCATGACAACTTCTGGTTTCGCCTATAGCGTATATTTTACCGTCGACGGATCAAATCTCGGTGAATTAAGTGGTTTTCAATTTTCCGTCAGCGGTGCCTCCATTGGGGATTTGAGCCTTACCCAATATTACGTTGGTTCGTCGGTGCCTGAGCTCGGTGGTTTAGCCGGTGCAGTACCAACGCCGATGGGTCCCACATATCCGTGGGATATCACTAAATCTGTCGACGGAGTTTTTGGATACAACTGGTCTTTTGGTGCATCTCCCTTAACTTCGGGGGCTGTGCTCTCTTTAACCGGCTCATCCGCTTTTTCTCTAACCAACTTTGTATTTGCTAGCGATAATGGGCCCGGTGGCGCATTCCACTTACCGTTCTCTTTGGTTGAGTCCACTATTACCGACGGTAAGGTGTACGCCTTCGCATCGCCTGAGAACGTCGTCCCCATCCCCGCCGCAGCCTGGCTGCTGGGGAGCGGCCTGCTTGGGTTCGTGGCGATCCGTCGGAGGATGAGAAAGTAAATCCCCCTGGCCTGCGAGCAAAGCGCGGCGATAGCCGTTGGCGCTGTTGAGTCTTCCCTGCTCGCATTCATGGTTGCCCCGGCGCCGCAGGCCCGGAGGCGGACTGCAGACAACGATAGATCCCCGGGTGGGCTGCAACACCGATCGTCCCATCACGGGTGCGGACAATCGCTCGTAAGAGTACAGACGTACTCAACAACATCTTCATCCTGGGTGAAAGGAGGGGCCATGATGAAGGCACGGAAATCCCTGATATGCATTTTCGCTGTTCTGTTCCTGGTATTCGGCACAACGCCGGGTTTTTCCTACACCGTATACTTTGCGGTGGACGGGTCCCTGGATTTCAACCATCTGGACGGATTTGAACTCAATACTAACGTCGTTTCGGCGCTAATGCCGTTCTTCAACATGACGGTTCATTATCAGCCCGGCGGGGCGGTGCCCGTAGGTGAGGAACCTCTGGCCTGGTATTTTGACAGGGGCGGCACTATGGGTTCAGGGAGCGTTACATATTTTTATGGACATAGGGGTGGTGATACTGACCCTGAGGGTAATGAAATTTGGGCTGCTAACCTGGGCCCCGGTCTGGTTTTATCCCTGCAGTATGCAAACCCTTTCACGCTCCCCGAAATCGTGTTGCTCGATCTTGATGGTGACTGGGGTTATTATGATCCCGATGCCTATCATATCGTCGCTACCCCTTACGGGGATGGGACTCTATATACTGCCTATGGCACTGCCGCCGTCCCCATCCCCGCCGCAGCCTGGCTGCTGGGGAGCGGCCTGCTTGGGTTCGTGGCGATCCGTCGGAGGATGAGAAAGTAAATCCCCCTGGCCTGCGAGCAAAGCGCGGCGATAGCCGTTGGCGCTGTTGAGCCTTCCCTGCTCGCATTCATGGTTGCCCCGGCACCGCAGGCCCGGAGGCGGACTGCAGACAACGATAGATCCCCGGGTGGGCTGCAACACTGATCGTCCCATCACGGGTGCGGACAATCGCTCGTAAGGTACAGACGTACTCAACAACATCTTCATCCTGGGTGAAAGGAGGGGCCAATGATGAAGGCACGGAAATCCCTGATATGCATTTTCGCTGTTCTGTTCCTGGTATTCGGCACAACGCCGGGTTTTTCCTACACCGTACACTTTGCGATGGACGGGTCCTTCGATTTCGACCATCTGGACGGATTTCAAATTTATACTACCATCTCTGGACTCGATGTGGGTTGGGAGGATGAGCTGACAGTTTATTATCAACCCGCCGGGGCGGTGCCCGTAGAGGGATGGAATGTTTCTTCGCTCGCCACTTTGGGTGGAGGTAGCGTGCTCTATGTCGACGGATACAGGTACGAAGTTGGAGGTAACGTTATTAACCTGGGCCCCGGTATGGTTTTTTCCCTGGATTATAATGTCATGCCTTTCACGATCTTCAGCATCGATTTGATAGATAATACTCGTGAGTGGAGTCAATATGATCCCGATGCCTATTACATCGTCGAAAGCACTTATCAGGGCTCGCCTCTATATACTGTCTATGGCACTGCCGCCGTCCCCATCCCCGCCGCAGCCTGGCTGCTGGGGAGCGGCCTGCTTGGGTTCGTGGCGATCCGTCGGAGGATGAGGAAGTAGAAAGAGGTAGAATGCTCCGGAAGGAGTGAACAGCATGAATTCTACAGCCCTGAAGGTCATGGTTCTTGCGGCATGCGTGGTTTGCCTGCTGCCGGGACCGGCAACGGCGGATACCCTGGGTTTCGACCCGACCGGCTATACGCATATCTACTGGAAGTATAACGGACTGCCGTACAATGGTTATGCGGGGTCGTTTCAACCCGTGACCCTGAACGGCGTCGAGCTTCCATACCTGTACTGCGTCGACATCTTCACAAGCATCATGCCCGGCTACGATTACAGCTATACCCGGGTAAACACGCTGGGCTACATTTACGGCGCACCGCTCCACAACGCCGGACAGGTAGCCTGGCTGCTGGCTGAGTTTGCGGCCTCGGCGGATACCTACGACGAGCAGTATGCGCTCCAGTCGGCCATCTGGCGCGTGGTCAGGGGTTCCCTGTTCACCCTTGACACCCGCCCGGGCAAGACGACGGCCAACCAGTACAGCCTGTACACCCAGTACCTCGGGGCGCTCGGCTCGAACACCGGCACCGTGAGCGATTTCCTGTGGATCAGCCCGAAGTATTCTCCGAACGGTCCCTTTTACCAGGGCATGGTCAGCGGCGGCGACCCCGTCCCCATCCCCGGTGCAGCGTGGCTGCTGGGCTCTGGATTGCTGGGGTTGGCGGCGCTTCGCCGGAGGATGAAGAAATAGGGTCATTGCGAGACCCGGACCCCGCTTGGGTACCGGGTACTCGATGGAAGAAACAGCGCCGATCCGTCATGGTGAGGATGGCGTGACCCCGACGGGTTGTTTCTTACGTAGCGAAATCAGCGGCCCGGCGTCCGGGAAGCGGTCCTCGGGAGGCGTCGCGTCGAGACGGCGCCGGTCACTGATCAGTCCCGCCAAGGCGGGAAGCCGCCCGACCGGGGCAGGAAATGCCCGATTCCCCTGTCGTGGACAGGCGACGAAACGAATATCAGGCAAGGAGGGGGAGAGATGTCACGTTCCAGGACCCTGACCCAGTTCGCGACTGTCTTCGTTTTAATAGGCGTTATGCTGGTAGCCTCCCCCGGCACAAGCAGGGGACAGTTGCTCGTGGACTCGGATTTCAACGCCAGCGCCGACAGCGCCGCGCTCAGATCCAGCGCCGGCGGAGGCTGGTACGAGAGCCGCAGTGACAGAGCGCCTAATGGGCCTAATTTGCTGACGCTGGATACCTCTGCCGTCGCCGGCAACTCCTCAAAGAAGGCCAAACTCACAGCCTCCGGCACCTACAACGCCTACCTGACCCAGGCGTTCAGTCCTGCCCAGACCGGCACGTTTTATGCCCAGTGGGACATCTATGTGGATTCAATCATGAACCTCAACCACACCCCCGCCGACCCGGACCGGGGAGGCTGGATGCTGATCGGCGACGCGACGGACCCGACACGCACAGGCCCGAATTCGGACGACCCCGAACGCTTTGTTTACATGGCCTTTCTCAAGGACGGCGGGGGAACAACCGGCACCATGGACCTGGTCGCGAGGGACCGTGACGACACCTGGAGCAACTTCACAACGGTTGCCCCTGCTCTGTCTCTGGATCAGTGGTACACCATCAAGGTGCATTGCAATCTGGCCGCCGGCATCTACGATGTCTACGTGAACGGCGTCTTTCAACAAACGGTGACGTCGCGCAATGCCAAGACACAGGTGTCCCACATCAGCTTCGCCACGTGGGATGACGGCGCGGGAACGTTTTACGTGGACAATGTCACGGCGACCTTCTGTCCCGGCGACATCAACGCGAGCGGCGCACGGGACGGCTCCGACCTTGCGCGCATCATCAAAGCCTTTGGCAGCGTGCAAGGCCAACCCCATTACGATCCTTTCGCCGACCTGAACGGGAGCAATGGCGTCGATCTGGCCGACCTGACGGCCTTTGCAGGCACGTTCGGTCAGTCCTGCCCGTAAAAGAGAGGTATCGAAGGCGTCTTGTTATAACCGCAATTCTAATCATAAAACGACGGAGGGCCGATCATGGGAACAATGAAGAAAGCGTTACGAATGTGCATTCCGGTCCTGTGCGTGCTGGCTCTGTCCGCGGGGCCGGCCGGCGCGTGGATCCTTGTGGACGGCGACTTCAACGCCAGCGCAGACAGTGCCGATCTCAGGGCCAATAGCCCGGGCCAGGACTGGTACGAGAGCCGTGGTGATCTTCAAACACTGTTGACTCTCAATACGGACAACATCGGCGGGAACAGCACGAAGAAGGCTGCTCTCCTGAATTACGGCATTGCCCGCAATGCCTACCTCACCCAGGAATTCAGTCCGGCACAGACTGGACGATTCATGGTGGGATTCGACATCTATATTGACAGGATTGAAAACTCAGGGAATTACGACCGCACGGGCCACGTATTCATCGGCAACGACAGTATCACAGGTAATGCACCCACCGGGACCGGCGCTGAGCGGTTTATTTGTCTTGCTTTCTATGATCCGACACCCGGAACAACCGGCAACGACATACAATTGAGGTCGATTACAAACTCCGCACCAACTGGTATGTGGGCCAACACATCTCAATGGTACAGAATTGGGGGAACGGGCCTGACCTTCAGCTACGACACCTGGTATTCGATCATGCTCGACATCAATTTCCCGGACAAGATATATGATGTTTACGTTAACAACGCTCTTGTGGCAACCGGCGTCGCCGGTAACAGTGCCTATACCGGTAATGCCCTGGAGTACATCAGCTTCATCGCCGACAGCGACGCCCGGGGCGATTTCTACGTCGACAACGTCGTCCCCATCCCGCCCGCGGCCTGGCTCCTGGGCTCGGGCCTGCTTGGTCTGGTGGCGCTCCGACGGAGGATGAAGAAATAAGATCCCCTCTTTCCGCCTTCACGAAAGGGGGATTTGCGGAAAGGGCCGGGTCAACATTGGCCCGGCCTTTTTATACCGCACGGCCCCCGGGCCGCTCGATGAAGGGCAAGACGATCTCAACAGGGTGACCGAACATGACCATACGCGCGACCTTCTCCAGGAAACCTGCTGTCGTTCTATTGGCCGGGCTCCTCCTGCTGCTTCCTGCAACGGGCGACGCCTGCCGGATGTATGCCGCAATCGGGGCGAATCTCCCGGACGGGATGCTCTACGACCACCTGCGGGGCGACGACACCGATTTCCCCTATGCTTTATATTACCTTGCACCGCAAAACGACGACGGCTGGGGGATCGGCTACTACCCGCAATTCGGCGGCCTCCCGACGATAGCCCGCGGGGAACCCATGGCCCAGAACGACCCCGCCTATATGGCAACCGTAGTGGCGATCGACACCCCACCGGAGCCGCAGATCACCCTGGCGCACGTCCGCAAGGGGACGTCGGGGTGCTACAATGTGCCCAACCCGCACCCGTTCTACCGCGACAAGGTCGGCAAGCGGTGGCTCTTCGAGCACAACGGCGGTGTCAACAAAACCCGCATGGAGGACCTGATCGGCTCCGCGTACCTGGCATCCAACCCGCCCAACGGCTCCGGCATTCCCGCCTGCGCATCCGGCGTGGTCGATTCGGAGCTCTATTTCCTGTTTGTGCTGAAGAAGATCGAGGAATACGGCTGGAACGTCGTCAACGGCAGCGCCGCGGCGATAAGAGCCATGGTAGCCGCCGGGGAAACGGGCGCCATCAATTTCATCCTGAGCAACGGCGAGACGCTATGGGCCTTCCGCAAGGGCACCTCGTCCCATACCCTGAACTACCTGCACGACTCGGCAAACGGCTACTCGGCGGTGGCGTCCCAGTACCCCTCTGCCGCCCGGGGAAGCTGGGTTTCCATGAACAACTACCAGCTGGTCATCCTCACCCGGAACGCCGCGCCCGTGGTCATCAACGACGTCAGGACATACTGCCCCGGGGACATCGATAAAGACGGGCTGGCAAACGGCGCGGACCTGGCGGCCTTTGCAGGGAATTTCGGCCGCACCGGAGGCGGCGACCTCGACTTCGACGGCGACGTCGACGGCAGCGACCTGGCCGCACTGGTCGCGGTCTACGGGCAACCGTGCCCATAAAGGCAGGGTGATTCTTCCTGCGGCAAAACGGAGGCAAGCCGTGCGCAAAGTCCTCCTGTGCACCGCAATCGCCGTGGCGGGCATCCTGATTGCCGCATCGGCCTGGCCTGCCCTGCAGGTCGACGCGGACTTCGACAGCGGAAGCATCGGCACCTATTCAATCGACGAGGCCAACAGCACCATCAGCCTTACCCTCCGCACGGAAACCCTCGTCAACACGGGCGACACGTACACCTACTGGACCCACTTCCGGGTAACCGGAGCCCTGGGCCGCACCGTCACCTTCCGCATCACGAACGCGGAGCTCGTCACCTTCCTGAAAACCACGGCCCATGAAGCCCAGATGGTCTACAGCTGCGACGGCGAGAACTGGAGCCGTCTCACCGACCACAGCTATTCGGGCGGGGTCTATACCTTCACCCAGACCTTCCCCTGCGACGAGCCCCGCATCGCCACCTTCTTCCCCTACCCTTACGCGAGGCTTGCGCAACTGCTCGACCGCGTGGCGATGGGCCCCGGGGCGCAGAGAACGACCCTGGGCGCAAGCGAGCTGGGCCGCAACATCGACCTCCTGACGATCACCGGCACGGCCGTCCCGCCGGCTGACAAGAAGGTCATCTACATGGTCGGCAGGCAGCACGCCGCCGAGACGGCGGGCTCCCACATGATCGAGGGCCTGATCGATTTCCTCCTCTCGGACGATGTCGACGCCTGCGGGCTTCGGGGCTATTATGTCTGGCACATCGTGCCCATGCTCAACCCCGACGGGGTCTTCCTGGGAAACACCCGGGCCACCTCCGAATCCCGTGACCCGAACCGCGACTGGCATGACGCCAACACGGAAAGCGCCGGGACCAATCTCGCCCGGGCACAGGCAAACGCCGTCAAGGCCGCCACCGGCATCGACTGGTTCCTGGACTGGCACAGCCAGATCGACGACGGCAGGTGGCACAATTTCATCTACGCCCCCCCGGGCAACACGATCTTCCCCCATATCTCCGCCCGGACGGACTTCGACAGCCAGAACACGAGCGGGACGTCCTGTACGGCGTCTTCCTGCTCCTCCAGGGGCTACGCCACCCTGCGGCTGGGCGTGCCGATGATCACCGTCGAGCCCTCACCGCACCTTGTGTCCTGGACCGTGGAGACGCTGCGGCAGCAGGGCGTCCGGTTCGCCTTCGCCCTCAACGATTACTTCGGCCTCTACAGGGGGGCCGTGCTGCCCGCCCTTGCCCCGCAGCTGGGGCGAACGGACTGCGCCGGTAACTGCGAGGGCGACACGGACGGCGACGGCGACGTCGACGGCACCGACATCGCCGCCCTGATTCAGAACATCGTGCAGGCCGGCTGCGCGCCGCCCCGGGGGCCGGCGAAGGAAAGCGGCAAGAACTAGCGATCGTCCTTCAGGAAGGCCCCCCTCTTTGACCGCGATCATCACCCGGCGTGAAGGGCCGGGGGATTTCGATCGGGACGGCAGCGTTATTTTGCCGCCGCCGGCACCTGTAATTCGAGGAGCTTCATGGCCGCCACGGCGTCTTCCCTGGCCGCGGCCGCCAGCGGCATGACATCGGCCGGATTGCCCTCCGAGAGAGTCTTCTTCGCTTCGTCCCACAGGATGGTGGCGATCTCATAGCGCATTTCGGCCTGCTCGAGCCTGGTCTTGTCCATGGGCGCAGTCAGCCTCTTTCCCGCCTTCAGGGTATCGAGCCGGCCCTTTATGGCCTCGAGCATCTCCGGCACGCCGCCCGAGATCTCCGCCCAGTTCCTGGCCAGGTTCTCCTTCCTGACTGCAACGGCGGCGTTCATCTCCTTCACCCTGTCGGGAATGGCTTGCGCCGCGGCGAGCGCCTCCTTGTAATCGCCCCTGTCAAAGCTGGCCTTCGCCGCCCGGATCGCATCGTCAATGCCCTTGACCTGGTCGGGCACGAACTTCACTGCCTCGCTCCTTGCGGCGCTGAGGGCATCCTCGGCCGCCTTTATGGCCGCCGTTGCCGTCTCCTTGCCGGACGTGCAGGCCGCAAGAAAGAGGCTGACCGCAACGGCGAGAACGAGCTGCATCCGCCTTTTCGATCGCATCCTTTTCCCCCTCTCCGGATAACGCAGTGTCGCCCTGTGACGGCGCCGGTTTCCGCGCCCGTTGCCCATGCGAAGGCCCGTCTTCCCGTTATCAGAAAATGAATGACCGTACAATGATATTCAAAGGTTTCAGGGCGCCCGGCCGCGGCCCGACCTCGTCCGTCAGAACGGCCGGCGACTTGCGGGGCCCTTTTTCAGCACCGAACATCACCGTTTTTTGCCCCCTGAGGCATTTTCTACTACAAAAATTGCGGGGGACGATTCACGGGTGCCCCTGCACCGTAAGGCCCGCCCCCAAAACCTGCCCCGGACCCCGAAACAATCGTAAATGACCAAACTTACGGCGGATTTTCTATTGACTTCACTGCCGGAATTCGTTACGTTTTTCCGTGATTTTGCAGGGATTTTGCATTGATAAATCCCGGCAAAACGCAGGGGAGAAGACAGGCGCCGAGACGGATCGGGCCGATGTAGAGAACAGGAGGGAGGCTGCCTGCAACCGGATGCTCAATTCCCCGGGTGCAGCGGGCCAAACCATTCACCGGCTCTGGCCGCTGTCGCCGGCCGTTTCAGAATCACGACCGCGTCTCCGCGTGACATCTTCCCCTCCCCGGCTTGCTGCAGGCCCGGCGGGCCTGGCGTATATCGAGCTCTGTGCGCATACACAAACCCCATGCGAACCCGGACAGGATGTTATGCTTTTTTATCCTTCGCGTAACTGACAAAGCGAAGCTTTATCCTTTGAACGTAAAACGTACCCCAATCCAGCGATAAGAAGCATAAATACGGTTAGAAAGGGTCATTGCGAGTACCCGCAGGGTGCGCGGCAATCTCATGGAAACGGCGAGATCGCCACGCTGCCCCCCACGCTGCGCTCGGGGCTTCGGCTCACCGCGATGACGTGGTTTATCGCTGGATTCCGGACGTAATCACTTGAAAATTAACACTGCGCAAAGCGCATGAACCGCCTGGTCATCATCATAGCCTGCTTCCTGACACTGGCAATTCTCGCCGCCATCCAGGCGCCTGCATTCCTCATCGTATCAGATACACCGGTCAAATCGGACGCGGTCGTGCTCTTCATTGGCAATGACAGGGGAACGAGGGAAAAGGAAGCCAGGCAGTTGATGCATGAGGGCTTTGCAGAGTACCTCATCATCCCGGCCTACCGCCAGGTCAAGACGCTCAACCCCGACGGAAGCCTGAGCAAAATCGGTCTTCGCCTAACACCTAACCACGTAAAACCTAAAACAGCCTCCTGGCTCGAAGACACCCACCAGGAGGCCATAGTTGCCAAGGCCATGATGGAACAACTGGGGTTGCGATCCGCCATCCTGGTCAGTTCCCTCTACCATATGCGCCGTATCAAGCTGATTTCCGAAAGGGTCTTCGCGGAAAAAGCAACTGTGCGCTATGTTCCGACCCGCTACGAAACCCCTCGTGAAGATTCCTGGCTCTTCGACAGTTACGAGCGTAAGCAAGTGTTCACCGAATATGTCAAGATCGCCTGGTTTGTTTTGTATAGCCCGTTTGTCTAACGGAGCGGGTGACGAAAAAGCCCACTATTTGTCAAGGTTAAACGGGCTGTTGCCCAAATAACCGTTGCATGAGTGTGCTGATGATTTTATAGGATTGGCAACGCCACGATGGTCATTCCGTTGCGGCGCCGGGGGAAAAAACACTTTGTGGGGTCTGCGGGCGAGTCCACCGGACTTTTTACGACCGTAAGGTGCGTCGGGTCCGGGGTCTGTCGTGCGGTGACCGTCGCGTCTGGCTGGATGTAGAGATTCGACGCGTATTTTGCCGGAGTTGCGGGAAAGTGAAGCAAGAGCGCCTGGCGTGGCTGGCCGACAACCCATTTTATACGAAACAGTTTGCTTTCTGAGTGGGTCGCCGGTGCCGGACTGCGGCGATCCGGGGAACTCTGCTACCGTGTAAACTCAAGTGTCGTTCAGGACAGCTTATGTGTAAAAGTTAGGGACTTCCCAAACAGGTTCAGTAAAAAAAAGTGGCAGTCAGCCTCCTCTTCGGTTAAGGAGTTTTTCACCACAAAAAACACTTACCAAGGAGGACAACATGACTGCCGAGAAGA
>Ga0208694_1001291_pt1 | contig 31430 bp, 19 predicted proteins | sample AD_UKC078_MetaG_FD_184442 | JGI IMG/M metagenome (GOLD analysis project Ga0208694, IMG submission 184442) | Active sludge microbial communities of municipal wastewater-treating anaerobic digesters from USA - AD_UKC078_MetaG (SPAdes) (version 2) | ecosystem: Engineered > Bioreactor > Anaerobic >...
GTGGTAACATTACATCAGATGGTGGTGCAGCTATTACAGCACGTGGAGTGTGTTGGAGTACAAACCAATTCCCAACAATATCTGACAACAAAACCGAAGATGGGACAGGAACGGGAGAATTTTATAGTGCATTAGGTAATTTGTTGCCTAATACAACATATTATGTACGAGCATACGCTACAAACAGTAAAGGAACAGGTTACGGTGATGTCATCTTTTTTACCACACTACCAGAGGAAAGTGAGGGAACTTTTACCGACCCACGCGACAATACCGTATATAAATGGGTAAAAATAGGCAACCAAGTGTGGATGGCAGAAAATTTACGTTATCTGCCTAATGTGGTAGGACTCGAAACAGGTTCAGACACAGAGCCTTACTGTTACGTTTATGACTACAATGGCACTGATGTTTCAGTTGCCAAAGCAACAGAAAACTATGCTACTTATGGTGTATTATACAACTGGCTCGCAGCCATGAACGGAGCAACAAGCAGTGACACCAACCCCAGCGGAGTGCAAGGAATATGCCCTGCAGGTTGGCATTTGCCCAGTGATGCCGAATGGACACAACTAACCGATTACCTTGGTGGAGAAAACGTTGCAGGTGGTAAGCTCAAAGAAACGGGTACAATACACTGGAATAGCCCTAACGAAGGAGCGACTAACGAAACAGGTTTTACTGCCCTGCCGGGTGGTTTCCGTAGCAGCAATGGAAATTTCCGCTTCATTGGGGATGCCGGTATTTTGTGGAGTGCTACGGAACTTTATGATTCATCTGTATGGCGCCGTCGTATGAATTACAATTATGGCTATGTGAACAGGAACGAAACTAGTAAAAAGGCAGGTCTTTCTGTTCGCTGTTTAAGAGATTAATTAATTTATTTGATTAATTTTTACAATTTGATTTATTTGTTTATTTATATTTCCTGCGAAGCAGGGAAAAATTTTTCAAAAAATGGCACGCGTATTCAATTAGCAATTACGAATGAATGGAACGCAGAAAATGCAGATTAAACGGATTTTTCACAGATAAAAAATCTGTATAAATCTGTTTAATCTGTGTCATCTGTGTTCAAATAACTTTTAACTTTATATGATGTTAATCAACAGATTTTATAAAATCGCAGTATCGCTAACGTTTTTGGCAGTTTGCTGTTGCACAGCCACGTTGCAGGCGCAGACCGAAATTCAGGCAAGCGCCCCCCGCGTAGTGCAGACAGGCGAACGTTTCCAGTTGACATACACCGTTAACGAGCGCACTGATGCACCCGAATTTACGTTGCCAGATGCTTTTCGGCTACTTTCGGGACCCGGCGTGTCACGCAGTCAACAAATGCAAATCATTAATGGTCAGATGAGTTCATCTCTTACCATTACTTACACGTATGTCCTTGAGGCTGTAACTGAAGGTACACACACAATAGAACCTGCTACTGTGGTTTTTGAGGGAAAAAAAGTGCAGTCGCGAGCCGTCACAATCGAGGTTGTAAAAGGGGCGGCTCAACAACAGCAACCAGCCCAACGGCAAGGACAACAGCCAAGTAGAAGCGAAAAATTGGCAAGCAACGAAGACGATTTTTTTGTCCGCGTACATGTTGATAGAAGAAGTGTTTATCAGGGCGAGGCTATCGTGGCAACCCTGAAACTCTATACAACCCTGAATTTAAGCGGATTTGAGAAAGTTGAGTTCCCCAAGTTTACAGGCTTTTTTAAGGAGGATATCGAAACGGTTACGCAAATACAACTACAACGCGAAAATATCAATGGCAGGATATATCAGGCGGGCTTAGTAGCTAAATATCAGCTAATGCCACAAAAGAGCGGAACCATTGAAATCGACCCATTTACCATTGAAGCCATTGTTACCGAGAGAGTTCGGACAAACGACCCGTTTGAATCGTTTTTCGGTGGAAATGTCCGCCGTTTCAAGGTTGCGAATAGTAGCCCAGTTGTAAGAGTTGAGGTTAAACCTTTGCCGGAGCCACGTCCATCCGACTTTACAGGAGGCGTGGGACAAATGCGACTTGATGCATCGGTCAGCAGAAACGAGCTTAAAACCAATGACGCTCTAAATCTGAAAGTTAAACTGACAGGCACCGGAAATATTAAGTTTGTCGATAATCCACAAATTACGTTTCCTACTGATTTTGAGGTCTATGACCCCAAAAAAGATGTCAATGTAAAGACAACATCGCAAGGGTCAACGGGAGTTATTTTGTGGGATTATGTCGTAATTCCGCGTCATGCAGGGACTTACACAATTCCGGCTTTCAGCTGCTCATATTTCGACACATCGTCCAAATCGTATAAAAAACTGTCGGCGGGACCGTTTGAGATAACCGTAGAGCAAGGGGCGCAAGATGCCTCTCAAAGTATAGTAACAGGTCCAGCACGGCGAGATGTGCGCGATATAGGTTCAGATATAAGATTTATACAGACAGGCGACTTGGATTTAAAATACAAAGGCTCGTATTTCTTCGCTACGCCACTCTTTTGGACAATCTATCTTTTACCTCTGTCGTTGTTTGTTATCTTTCTGATTTTCAAACGCAAACAGGCTCATGACAGGTCAGATATAGTGAAAGTTAGAAATAAGAGAGCAGCAAAACTGTCGCGCAACAGACTAAAATCAGCTAAAAAACTTGTACGCGACAACAAAGATGCGCAAGTCTATGATGAGGTTCTGAGAGCCTTGTGGCAGTACTTGGGCGATAAATTAGCTATAGACCAATCACGCCTGAACCGTGAACGTGTGTTCGAGGAGATGAGAGAAAGAGAAGTAAGCGAAGAACTTATCTCAAAAGTGGCTGAACTTGCCGACTTGTGCGAAATGGCACGATATGCACCAACAGCTGTTAAAACAAAATCAGCGGAAGTATATTCGCAGGCAGTTGATTTGCTTGTTCAGCTTGAGAGAGCAATTAAATAAGCCAATTTGCAATAGATTACAAATATCGAATAGTTAAGATAATTAAAATGAGAAAATTAGCTTTTATAATAACATCTATATTGTTTAGCTTTCAACTATCAGCACAGTCTAATATGCAGCCATATTTAGATTCGGCTCGGATTGCATATACAAACAATGATTTTGCAAGCTCGGCGCGCCTCTATATGCGTATAGTTGAGCATGGTTACGAATCGTCACAGATATATTACAACTTGGGCAACTGCTATTACAAACAAATGCAAATCCCAAACGCAATACTTTGGTATCAACGCGCCCTAAAGCTCGACCCTTCGTTTGATGATGCTCAATACAATCTAAGCATGGCGCAAGAGCTTATAGTTGACAAAATTGATACCATTGAGCCACCATTCTACAAACGTTGGTACAAATCGCTATTTACGGCGATGTCGCCAAATGCGTGGGCTTATTTAACCGCAGGATTGTTTGTACTGTTTATAGTTTCAATGTTTTTTATATTTAGCTCATTAAGCGATACACTGAAAAGAGTATCAGTTCCAGTGGCTTTTTTAGCATTGATATTCAGTATATTATCTTTTGTAGTAGCAAACTCGGCGCACAAGTTTGCCATAAACAGAACATTAGGGGTAATTATGACACCATCTGTAACCATTCAAAGTACGCCTCACGCTGAGGGCACAAAACTATTTACCATTCACGAGGGCTTGACTGTAAATATCACGACATATGTTGAGGGGTGGTATGAAATTCGGCTTGAAGATGGTCGCGTTGGTTGGATACAGAAAAAGGATATTGAAGAAATTTAATAGCAATTAGCAATGTGCAATGAACAATTGGAACACAGATGTAACAGATTTATACAGATTTTTATCTGTGAAAAATCCGTTTAATCTGTGTTATCTGTGTTCTAACAACTTTTAACTTTCAAAACAGATGTCAATAAACTACATTTTTTCGGGTTACGGTCACGCAGTAGGCGATTACGCTGTTACAAACAATGATTTGTACAGAGCAGCTCAGAACGGTCAGTTAAAGGGATTTAACGAAGATTTGATTTTGCAAAGCAAAAACTATCTTGAGTATAAAAAGAGCAATCCAGAAGCAAGCCCATTCGATTATTTTGTAGGACATAAAATGGGGTTTTACAAGCGACATCACGTTGCGCCGTGGCCTCCCACAAAAGAGAACCACGCAGAAGCGCCCACAACACTCGATTTGCTTGTAAGCGCCGTTGATATGGCAATAAAAGATGCACAAATCGACCCCGAACAGATTGACGGTTGGATAGTCAGCACCGTCTCTTATCACGAGCATGCCCCAGGAATCGCTGCAACACTAAAGTGTTACTTCGTTGGAGCAGAAAATCAATCTCCGGTGATGTCGTTAACAAGCGGTTGTGCGGGTTTTAATACAGGAGTTAAAAGAGCTATAGAACACTTTAAGTCGAACTCACATGTTAACCATATACTTTTGGCGCATACTGAAGCTATGTCGCACTTTTTAATAAACAACAACGACTTTGTTTCACACTCAACCTTTGGAGATGCCGCAGCCGCTATTATTGTCAGTCGCAGCAAAGACTTTAACACCGAAGGGATTATCGTTGAAAAAACGTACCACGATATATTAATGGTTGATTCTGTTGGCGTTGACAAAGATTTTAATCTCTATATGGATAGCGCTTGGGTTAAAAATAGGGCAATTGCAAATATTTGCAAAATAAGTGGCGAGGCGTTGAAAGAGACAGGCTGGAGCAATGATGATATTGATTTAGTTGTGCCACATCAAACAGGAAATGCCATTTTGCACGGGGCTATCCAAGAGTTGGGCTTACCAATGGAGAAACTATATCAGGAAGCTCAAAAAGAGTATGGAAATGTCTCTGGTACAACTATTCCGTTATCACTGTCGCTATTGAAACATCAAGGGAGATTGACTGAGGGAATGAACATTATTTGCCCAACAGCAGGAGTGGGAGGGGAGTACGGCGCATTTACCTATGTTGTTCCCAAAGAGCGACCAAAACCAAAGCTGAACGTTAAGCCACTTAAAGATAAAACCGTACTGCTTTTGTTTGCCGACTCAGCATTTGGGGTTTCTGTTAGCGAGCTACTTTTAGAGCTGGAAGCCAATGTGGTAGCTCATGTAAATCAGGAGAATGACTGGTCGTCAAGCCTGTCACAGATTAGTCAGACAGACTCGAACATAAAGGTTGTTGTTGAAACGCTAAACAGCACAGAAAGAGTCGATAGTTTTATTCAACAATTTGAAAATCACAAGTTTGATTATTGCATAAACCTCTTCAGTGCCAAAGAGTCGATTTACGGCATACTCAAAGATTCAGACGCACTACAGTGGTCGTCGGTAAATGAACACGTTAGCCGAAAAATATTGCGATTAATTACGAAAACTATCATTGTTTTGGCGCATCCTGTTGAGTTTGTTAATCACAAGTCAGCCAATCCTTTGAAACTTATCTTTTCGGGCTGGCACGGTTTAATGGGCAGCATGTCAGGAGAGGCTGCAAGCAAAGGCGTAAGAATGATTTGGTACACACCTGGCATATACGAAAAGATGACAGCATATATGGACTCAGGCTTGAAAAATGCATGCAAAGACCTCGTAGGGCAAAATCACGAAGCCCCATTAAAAGCCCTCGCCGAGCGATTAGTCAAATCTCTCTACTTAATAAAAGTAGCTCAAACTGCTGACACATACCAAGGACCGTTAGTACAAAGAAAAGAACTCTTTAAGTTTCGGGCAATAAGCATGGAGCAATAATACGTTTCAAGCCCCACGGTCGCTGAGCCCCTCGGTCATTGAGCGGAGCGTTGTACTGAGCGTAGCCGAAGCGGTGCACTGAGCTTGCCGAAGTGTGTCGAAATGACTATTTCAAAACAATAAGTCGAAATCATTAATAGGACGTTTCGACAGGCTCAACGTCCGAGGGCTCGGTCACAGAGCGTAGCCGAAGCGGTGCACTGAGCGGAGTCGAAGTGTACGCGACTGAGCCCGTGCTTCGACAAGTCAATAACCATTGAAGTACAGCAGTTGGGCGTTTATGAGCCACCGCCAAGGGGTAAATACCGATGTTACAGACATTTAGTTCAAAAGAACGATAGTGAAGTTTTGACTATAGTATCTGGCCGATCGGTATTAGAGGGCTAATACAGTTGAACACAAAACATCTAAAAATAACCAAAGAAACAAATTTTACAATCCGTTATATTTAATTGATTTACTGAAACTTAAAAAGCATCAGGGAACAAAATAGAAATAGTACACGAAATATTATTAGTTTTATGTTCACGAATGTTGTATATTTGTTTTGTAAGTTGAACTCTGGAAATAACAGAAAATGAAAAATACGTTACTACTAACATTAATTTTACTCTTTTTTATCACAAAAGTGACTGGTCAGACTGTGGTAATTAATGAGTTTATGGCAAAAAACAGTAATACTATTCAAGATGAAGACGGTGATTTTAGCGATTGGATTGAATTGTATAATACAAGCGATTCAACAATTAACCTACTCAATTACTGTTTATCAGATAATATTAACAATCCTGCTAAATGGGTTTTCCCGGAAGTGCACATATTGCCACATAGCTTCATGTTAATTTTCGCTTCCGATAAAAATATATTAGATACAACAGAACTGCATACTAACTTTAAAATATCTGCGAGTGGAGAGGAGTTGCTTCTTACAAATAATTCAGGTGTTTTAATAGATCAAACGGACCCTGTTGAATTATCAAGCGATCAATCTTATTGTAGAGTTCCTGACGGTAGCACAAACTGGATTGTATCGAATACTCCTAGCCCAAATGCTACAAATAATTACTCTAATCAGTTAATCTTTTCACATCAAGAAGGGTTTTATTCAACTTGTTTTTTACTTTCAATTAACTCTGTATTAGGAGATACTGTATATTATACGCTCAATGGTGATATTCCAACAGAGAACTCTAATGTTTTTTGCGACTCTCTTTTAATCCAGGACAAGAGTACAGATCCTAATATTATTTCAGAAATTCCAACAACTCCAGAACAAAACTTAATTAGCTATAAAGCATGGGAATCTCCTAGGGAGACAATAGATAAAGCAACAATATTAAGATGTGCGTCGTATAGAAATGGCGTAAGAACAAGTAAAATATATACAAAAACATATTTCGTTGATAATGAAATTGTTGGCAAGTACTCAATACCTGTGATATCACTAATTACCGAAGATGGTAATTTTTTCAATGCCGATAGTGGAATCTATGTGCCTGGTATTCATTTCGACCTGAACAATCCTGAATTTACAGGAAATTATTTTATGAGTGGTGAAGATTGGGAAAGAGAAATACATATCGAATATTTTGAACCAAGTGGAAAACTTGGATTTTCGCAAGATGCTGGCGTTAGGATACATGGAGGTAAAACACGTCATGCTGCTCAAAAATCGCTACGGCTTTATGCAAGAAACGAGTACGGTAAAAAATACTTTAATTACAGATTGCTTCCCAACCGACAAGTGAATAAATATAAAAGATTTCTACTAAGAACCACGATGGGTGACTGGGGAGGTCAAACGATTATTAAAGATGTTTTAGCCCAAAATATTTCTGCAACACTAAATGTAGATTATCAAGAATTTCAACCTGTTATTGTTTTTCTAAACGGTGAATACTGGGGAATACATACTATTAGGGACAGAATTGATGAAAGATATATTGAATATCTGTATAACATAGATAAAGACTCAGTTGAATTTCAAGAAGACGGAAGTGTTGCCTACGATAATTTAATTGAATTTATTGAGAACAATAGTCTGATAAACAATAGCAATTATGAATATGTGAAAACGCTAATAGATATTAATAACTATATTGATTATACGATTGCTGAACTATTTTTTAATAATTATGATTGGCCCGCAAATAACATGAAGTTATGGCGAAAGATACCTGACGGTAAATGGAGGTGGATTTTGTATGATATTGATGCTGGTTTTGGCGACGAAAACTATAATATGCTGCGACATGCAACAAGAAATGACTCCTCCATTACTTGGCCCAACTCACCATCATCTACCTTTTTATTTCGAAATTTATTGCAAAATGAACTGTTTAAAACTGAATTTATTAATAGATATGCAGAGATATTGAATAATGATTTTGGTACTGATATTATGACAAATAAGTTAAATTCAATAAAAAATATTTATTCTCCTGAAATTATAAGCCATGTTAACAGGTGGAATTACCCTAATAGTTTGGATAAATGGGAGGAAGATATCGAAAACAACATACTATCATTTATTGAAAAAAGACCTTGTGCTGTCCGAGAACATATAATGAATTTTTTCAAATTAACTACTTTTGATTTTGATTGCAATTGCAGTGTTCCTGCTGGTATGGAGCCTGAGCAATTTATTATTGCACCAAACCCAAATAATGGTAAATTCTATTTATCAAATAATAATTCAAACATAAGAGATGCAAAGGTTGTAATTTACAATATGAATGGTCAAATAATACACGAAGAGAATAGTGTAGATATTCTGAAAAATGAAAAAAAATATTTTAATTTATCTGGTTTTTCAAAAAATGTATATATAATACAAATAATATCAACCAATTACTCAGAACAGAAGAAAATTATTATAACAAACTAACTACTATTGCTAACACGCTGTACAAAAAATTTCCGAAACATTAAGTTTTTTAAGAATTGTACCCTGTTTTAATTTTTTTGTAACTTGACAGGAAGTCATCCCAAATTGGTAACAATTTCTCTCTTGCGCGCTTTTGTAGAGCTTATGTGCCAAATACGACATATTCAAAAATATTTACCAACATAATGAACAGATTCAAGATTATAGTAATTGCTCTCCTCTTTTTCTCTCCTTCATTTTTTGTTTTGGCTGAAATTGCAAAAAGCACACGTTTTTGCTGTGAAATGTGAAAGATGGACAAAAGCTTAAAATGGACATCTACTATAGTCCATACTTCACTATCGTTTTTTAGCCTATGTATGTGTTAAATAGGTATTTACCATATATGGTATTTTATAAAAGGAGGAATTGTTATGACGAACTGTTATAAAATAACCACTAATGTAACACGATAATTGCAACAAAATCACAAACTAATTGTTTAAATTTATTATGTTGTATATATTTGTAGCGTATGTAGCATGTATCAATATAACAACAATATAACAACAAAATTAATTAACAAAAAACAAAACGTTATGAATATAAAAAAGCACATTCAAAAAACAGTAATGCTGATAGCATTATCTCTTCCGCTAACATTTTTATTTGCTAACAATATTCAGGTAAGCAATGTAAAACTTGTCGAACAGAACACCTTTAATCAATATACGATGGTTAAATTTGATATTAGTTGGCAAAACTCATGGCGCTTTTCTACCTTAGAAAGCAACTGGGACGCTGCATGGATATTTGTTAAATACCGAAGAAAATCAGAAACAGTTTGGCACCACGCTCGTCTAAATGATACTGGTCATGTAGCCCCTACCAACTCTAAAATTACTTCTGGTTTGTCTATAGTTAATCAACCTTTTAATGCTAAAGACAATCCTGCTGTTGGTGTCTTCTTATACAGGGAAACCGAAGGTTCTGGATCTGTTAATTACACGGGGGTTAAATTGCGTTGGAACTATAGTGCAAACGATTTAAAAGACCACGATAGTGTCGAAGTATGCGTGTTTGCTATTGAAATGGTTTATATTCCCACAGGCTCTTTTTATGCAGGAGATAACGTATATCCGGGTTCAAAATCTATCGGTTATTTTGTGACAGGCACCACAACAGACCCTTTTCTAGTCACTTCAGAAGATGCATTAACTATTGGCAATAATACAACCACTGAAATTTGGGCAACTAGTCGTATTAATCCTGCAGGAACATTGTCGGCAGAATTTCCAAAAGGATATCAGAGTTTTTACATTATGAAATACGAACTCTCACAATATATGTATAAAGAATTCCTGAATAAATTAACGCGAACACAGCAAGAAACAAGAGTTTCTGCAATTACTACCAACATGTTTATGACTGATACAGACACTGCTACCACTCCTCAATATCGAAATGGCATAAAAGTAATGTCTGACCCTGGAGGTCTTTTACCCCGTGTTTATGGCAATGATTTGAACAACAATGGAACAGAAGGAGAATACGATGACGGACAATATATTGCCTGTAACTGGTTAAGTTTTTATGATTTGCTGGCATTTGCCGACTGGAGTGGACTAAGACCCTTCACCGAATTAGAATATGAAAAGGCATGCAGAGGCACTTTAGGTCCCGTTGCCAGTGAGTATGCATGGGGTACTAGCAATATTACCTATGCAACGGGCATTACAAATCCTGGTGAGACAGATGAAGTTGCAGCTAACACAGGAGCCAACATTGCTTTTAATAATGAAGCTGGTGTGCAAGGTCCTCTGCGTTGTGGTAATTTTGCAGGCGCAGCCACAAACAGAGAGCAAGCTGGAGCATCATATTACGGTGTAATGGAAATGAGTGGTAATTTAAGTGAATATGTTTATAGTTTGGGATTGTCTAATAACAGAAATTTCAATGGGAATATCCACGGTGACGGAGTGATTCAAGCAAACGGGGATACCGATACCAAAGTTGCCGACTGGCCCAATAACGCAGGTCTCAAAGGCTCAAATTGGCTATACAGAACTGGTCCTCCGGGGGGTTATAGTCACCAGTATAAGGCTCATCATGTTTCTGCACGCAATCAAACAAGTCAAATACATGAAACAACAGGTCGATGGAACACATCCGGACTAAGGGTAGCCAGAACGCAGCCATAACCACACTGTAGCCCCATTGTTCGTATTAATTTTAATGAAAGAGAAACTACAGTTATAAAATTGATTGTAAACGAATAACAGAAAAAATACGAATAATATAGGCTTAATATTTACATTTTTTTTATATTTGTTACACAATAAGTTGCCAACAACCAAAAAGTAATCTGACAAAATAAAAAACAAAAACTATGAATATAAAAAAACACCTCCCAAAAGCGCTAATATTGATAGTATTAGCGCTTCCGCAAACTATCCTGTTTGCCAATAATATCCAAGTAAGCAATGTGAAGATTACAGGACAAAACACTACTTCTCAATATACAATGGTTAAGTTTGACATCAGTTGGGAAAACTCGTGGCGCACCTCTACTTTAGAGAGCAACTGGGATGCAGCATGGATATTTGTTAAATACCGAAGAAAATCAGAAACAGAATGGTATCATGCCAATCTAAATGATTCGGGTCACGTAGCTCCACCCACATCTGTGATTACTCCAGGTTTTGTTACGACTGATACTGCTTTTGACCCTTTAAACAATCCTGCCGTTGGCGTGTTCCTGTACAGGAACACCAACGGAACTGGGAATGTTAGTTACGAAAATGTTCAATTACGTTGGAATTATGGTTTAAACAGTTTAGAAAATTACGATAGTGTTGAGGTATCTGTGTTTGCTATTGAAATGGTTTATATTCCCAAAGGCTCATTTTACGTGGGAGACCAGAAACCTCATGGTTCAGAGTCTCCGGGTCGTTTTGTGGCAGGTAATACATCCGTACCTTTTCAAATCACTTCAGAAGATGAATTAATTATCGACAATAATGCAGATACTGTACTTTGGGGAACTGATACTACAGGAAATGCTAGTATTGGTCCTCGAGGAACATTGCCGGCAGAATTTCCAAAAGGATATCAGAGTTTTTACATTATGAAATATGAGCTATCTCAATATATGTATAAAGAGTACCTGAATAAACTTACTCGAGCACAGCAAGCAGCAAGAGTTTCCGCAACTACTGTCGGTAGGTTTATGAGTAATAGTAACAGTTACACCTATCCCACACAAAGAAACGGCATAAAAGTTATATCTGATCCCGGAGGTAAATTACCCCGTGAATATAGTAATAATTTGAACAATAACGGAGAAGAAAATGATTCCGCTGATGGACAGCATGTTGCTTGTAACTGGTTAAGTTTTTATGATTTAATGGCATTTGCCGACTGGAGCGGGCTAAGACCCTTTACCGAATTGGAATATGAAAAAGCTTGCAGAGGCGCTTTAAAACCTGTTGCAAATGAGTATGCTTGGGGAACTAAAAATATAACCAATGCAACGACAATCACCAATTCTGGTATGGAAAATGAACGTGCCAACACAGGAGCTAACATTGTTACTAATAAAAAAACTAATGGTCCTTTGCGTTGCGGATGTTTTGCAGACTCGGCAACAAACAGAGAACAAGCTGGAGCAACATACTACGGCGTAATGGAAATGAGTGGTAACTTATGGGAATATACTTATAGCGTTGGAATAGAAGGTAACAGAAGTTTCAATGGAAATATTCACGGAGACGGAAAAATTAGTGACAACGGATTTACTGATATAGAAGTAACTGAATGGCCAAGAGGTGCAGGCCTCAGAGGCGGATCTTGGTACAATGATATTACTGATAATGTTCAACAAATTTCTTCTCGATACTTAGCAAGTAACACTTATACAACTGAACGGCCTCTTACAACAGGAATCAGATTAGCCAGAACACAACCATAACAAAATCCATAATGAACAGTGTATTAGCCACCTATTGTTTAGGCTAAATATTTACAAATATGTATCTTTGGCGAATAAATTGCACGTTATTATCAACCAAAAAACAGATTAACGAAAAAACAAAAACCATGAATATAAAAAAGCACATCCAAAAAACACTAATCCTAATAGCATTAACCTTTTCGCAAACAGTTTTCTTTGCCAACAATATTCAGGTAAGCAATGTATCGCTTACTGGACAAAACACAACTTCAAAATATACAATGGTTAAGTTTGATATCAGTTGGGAAAACTCGTGGCGCACCTCTTCTCATGAAAGCAACTGGGATGCAGCATGGATATTTGTTAAATTCCGAAGGAAAACAGGAAGGGTTTGGTCTCACGCCAGTCTGAATAATGACGGTCATATAGCCCCTGACGGCACTTTAATTACTCCAGGTTTTCCTGTTGTTAATCAGCCTTTTAATCCTGAAACCAATCCCGCTGTTGGTGTCTTTCTATACAGAAAAGACAATGGACAAGGAGATGTAAACTACACAGGAGTTCAATTACGTTGGAACTATGGCATAAACGATTTAGACGAACGCGATAGCGTTGAGGTATCTGTATTTGCTATTGAAATGGTTTATATACCCGAAGGATCATTTTATGTGGGCGATGGAGTCGGTTCAGGTTCAAATTCTCCAGGTCATTTTGTGGCAGGTAACACAACAAACCCTTTTAAAATTGAATCAGAAAATGAGTTAACTATTGGCAATGAAAATGATACTCAACTTTGGGGAACCTCTACCCAATTAGATGCTGATAATACTATTGGTCCTCCAGGAACATTGCCAGCAGAATTTCCAAAAGGATTCCAGAGTTTTTACATTATGAAATACGAGCTCTCTCAATATATGTATAAAGAATTCCTGAATAAGCTAACGCAAGCGCAGCAGACTGCAAGGATTCCCATATCTGTTGAAGGCAGGTTTATGAGTAATAATAACAATCCGATATACCGAAACGGCATACAACTTTTGTCGATACCCGGAGGTAACCGGCCTCGTAAGTATGGCAATAATTTGAACAATGAAGGAGTAGAAAATGATTCCGCCGATGGACAGCATATTGCCTGTAACTTTTTAAGTTTTGAAGACCTAATGGCATTTGCCGACTGGAGCGGGCTAAGACCCTTTACTGAATTAGAGTATGAAAAAGCTTGTAGAGGACCCCTATATCCTATTGCTGATGAGTGTGCTTGGAGGACTACCAATATGATATGGGCAACTGGAATTGACAAGTCTGGTATGAAAGATGAGTGTGCAACTAACATAGGAGCCAATATTGTTATTAATAGAACGACCGGTGGTCCTATGCGTTGCGGATGTTTTGCAAACGATACAACAAACAGAGAGCAAGCTGGAGCAACATATTACGGCGTAATGGAAATGAGTGGGAATTTATTGGAATATGCTTATAGCGTGGGAACAGAAGATAACAGATGTTTCAATGGAAATAATCATGGAGACGGAAAAATTGAAAATAATGGAAAAACTAATGTAATAGGATGGCCAGACGGTGCAGGTTTGAGAGGTGGGGGTTGGTACGATTATAATATTAATAGTCAGCAAGTTTCTTCTCGATACCGTGCGAGTAAAGTTTATAAAACCGGACGAGATGGCTCAATAGGATTCAGATTAGCCAGAACACAACAACCATAGACACAATATAGCACCCAATTCTTATTAGTATAAATTTTACGGACAGAGAGACATTATAAAATTGATTATAAACAGATAACTTTAAAAAACATACGAACACTATAAATTTAACATTTACTAATATTGTAACTTTGATGCATAAATTGCACATTATTAATAACAAATGATAGATTAACAAAATAAGAAAACATATAGTTATGAAAAGAAAATGACAACCTTTTATAAAGGTACAAGGTACAAGGCGGTGCACTGAGCGGAGTCGCTACGTACTGAGCATAGTCGAAGTGAAGTGCACAAGGAGCAAGGCGGTGCACAGAGCGTAAGCGAAGTGAAAAAACCGAAACCCGAAATCTGCGATAATCCGTTTAATCCGTGTCATCTGTGTTCCAAATACTTTTAACTTTTAACTTTTAACTATAACGTTATGAACATAAAAAAGCACATTCAAACAACACTAATCCTGATTGCATTAATACTTCCGCAAACAACTCTGTTTGCCAACAACATTCAGGTAAGCGATGTAAAACTTACAGGACAAAACACCACTTTAAAATATACAATGGTTCAGTTTAACATTAGTTGGGAAAACTCGTGGCGCTCCACTGATTTAGAAAACAACTGGGATGCTGCATGGATATTCGTTAAATTCCGGATAAAACCTGGATCGGTTTGGAATCACGCATCTCTAAACAATGATGGTCACATGGCCCCTGCCGGCTCTGTAATTGAAGTTGGTTTTCCTGTCATTAATGAACCTTTTAATGCTAAAACCAATCCCGCTGTTGGTGTCTTTCTATACAGGAGTGAGGCAAACACTGGAACAGGAGATGTTAATTACACTGGAGTTCAATTGCGTTGGAATTATGGCATTGACGGTTTAGATGAACGCGATAGCATTGAAGTATCTGTATTTGCCATTGAAATGGTTTATATCCCCGAAGGACCCTTCTATGTGGGAGATGGAGTAGATCCCGGATCGAACTCTCCTGGTCGCTTTGTGGCAGGTAATACTACAAAACCTTTTAAAATTACCACAGAAGAGGAATTAACTATTGGCAATAGTAGCAATACTGAACTTTGGGGAACTTCAACTTCTGGAGATGCTAGCATTGGTACAACAGGAACATTGCCGGCAGAATTTCCAAAGGGATTTCAGAGTTTTTACATTATGAAATATGAACTCTCACAATACATGTATAAAGAGTACCTGAATAAACTAACTCGAGCACAACAAGCGGCAAATGTTTCCGCAACTACTGTCGGCAGGTTTATGAGGAATAGTAATATTGGTACCGAACCTCTATACAGAAACGGCATAAAAGTTATATCTGATCCCGGAGGTACCTTACCCCGCGAATATAGCAATAATTTGAACAATGATGGAGAAGAAAATGACTCCGCCGATGGACAGCATATTGCCTGTAACTGGTTAAGTTTTTATGATTTAATGGCATTTGCTGACTGGAGCGGGTTAAGACCCTTTACCGAATTAGAGTATGAAAAAGCTTGTAGAGGACCTTTATATCCTATCGCCGATGAATATGCCTGGAGAACTGACGATATGATTTGGGCAACTGGAATTGACAAGTCAGGTATGACAGATGAGTGTGCAACTAATGCAGAAGCCAACATTGTCACTGGTAGAGCATCGGGCGTATATGGACCTATGCGTTGTGGGTGTTTTGCAAACGATACCACAAACAGAGAGCAAGCAGGAGCAACATTTTACGGTGTTATGGAAATGAGTGGTAATTTATGGGAATATGCTTATAGCGTGGGAATAGAAGATAACAGAAGTTTCAATGGGAATAATCATGGAGACGGAAAAATTGCAGATAACGGAACAACTAATGTAACCGGCTGGCCCACAGGCGCAGGTATCAGAGGCGGGGCTTGGTATGATTTATATTATAGTAATAATCAGCAAGTATCTTCCCGGTACAATGCAAGTTACGTTTATAAAACCACACGGTATATATCAACAGGAATCAGATTAGCCAGAACACAACAAAAACCATAACCATAATGAACAAAAAGTTTTTTAAAATACACATCTATTTCCTCTGCTTTATTGCTTTGCAATGCAACGCATTTGCGCAGAACAATAATATTTTTTATGGAGGAAACGGCTCGGGAGCAAACACGAATTCTCACTCGCAAGCAGATGCTATTTTGAACAATAACATTTTTGCTGGAGGAGTAGCTGCAGGATATCATATGAAGATATATACTCAAGCAGATGCTATTCTTAACAACAGTATTTTTGCAGGAGGAGTAGCTGCGGGATATCATATGGATAACTACACTCAAGCAGACGCTATTCTTAACAATAGCATTTTTGCAGGAGGAGTAGCTGCAGGCTACCATATGTCCTTATATACTCAAGCAGATGCCGTGCTAAATAATAGCATTTTCGCTGGAGGAATAGCTGCGGGCTACCATATGTTTAACTACACTCAAGCAGACGCTGTTCTAAATAATACGATTTTCGCAGGAGGAATTGCTGCGGGTTATCATATGAATATCTATACTCAGGCAGACGCTATTCTTAACAATAGCATTTTTGCAGGAGGTTTCGGCGCGGGCTTTATAGTGGGCAGTGTTGGGACAACAGAAGAAGTTCCACTACCTATCACTCTCCTATATTTCGAAGCATTAGTCAGAGAGAGAAAGGTTTACTTAGAGTGGGCAACTGCCACAGAAATCAATAACGACTTTTTTACAGTAGAACGAAGTAAAGATGGTTCGACGTGGGAAGAAGTTATTGAAGTAAAAGGTTCAGGCTCATCCTCCACCCAACTCACTTACAACACTATAGACCAAACACCATACGACGGTATCTCATATTATCGCCTCAAACAGACAGATTTTAACCGAAAATATACATATTCAAACATAAAAACTGTAAACCTTGACACCGACAACACTATCGTAAAACTGTATCCTAACCCTGCAAATGACCGATTCTACATAGTAACCACAGACGAAACAGGCTACAGTGTAACCATTTCAGACATTTACGGCAAAACGGTTTTCAACGACTATAATAGTAAAGAGGTTTCTACACAAAACTTTTTACACGGAATGTATATTGTACGTATAAGTTTTATGGACGGAGAAACCACAATTGTAAAATTGATTGTAAACAAATAACATAAAAAGTATGCGAATGTTATAAGTTCTATATTTAAAATATTGTATATTTGCGGTTTAAGCCGCACGTTACTATCAAAAAAACAGATTAACAAAGAAAGAAAGCTATGAATGTAAAAAAACAGATTCAAAAGGCAGTAATTCTGATAGCATTATTACTTCCGCAAACAATTTTGTTTGCCAACAACATTCAGGTAAGCAATGTATCGCTTACTGGACAAAACACAACTTCAAAATATACAATGGTTAAGTTTGATATCAGTTGGGAAAACTCGTGGCGCACCTCTACTTTAGAAAAAAACTGGGATGCAGCCTGGATATTTGTTAAATATCGAAAAAAAAGGGAAATAATTTGGAATCACGCCTATTTGAACGATTCTGGTCATGAAGCCCCTACCGGCTCTGAAATTACTCCAGGTTTTGTTGTGACTAATGCGGGTTTTGACGCTACAACCAATCCTGCCGTTGGAGTGTTCTTATATAGGAGTGGTGATGGAATTGGAAATATTAATTACGAAGGAGTTCGGTTGCGTTGGAATTATGGTGTAGATGTAAATGGTGTAAACGGTTTAGCTGATAACGATAGCGTTGAAGTATCTGTATTTGCTATTGAAATGGTTTATATCCCCGAAGGTGATTTTTATGTTGGAGATGGAATACATGAAGGTTCTAACTCTGTCGGTCGTTTCGTGGCAGGTACTACAACAGAACCTTTTCAAATCACTTCGGAAGCGGCATTAACTATTGGCAATAGTGCAACTACACAACTTTGGGGGACTTCTACTGGAGGAAGCAGTACTATTGGTAATGCAGGAGAATTGCCGGCAAATTTTCCAAAGGGATATCAGAGTTTTTACATTATGAAATACGAACTCTCACAATATATGTATAAAGAATACCTGAATAAACTAACTCGATCACAGCAAGTAGCGAGAAGTGGCACGACTGTTATCTGCAGATTTATGTCTAATAATACCACTCCTCCAAACCGAAATGGAATAAGAATAATGTCGAGCCTCGGAGGCGCATTGCCCTTCGTTTTTGGCAATGATTTGAACAATAATGGAATAGAAGGAGAACCCGAAGATGGACTACATATTGCCTGTAACTGGTTAAGTTTTTATGATTTGATGACATTTGCCGATTGGAGTGGACTAAGACCCTACACTGAATTAGAATTTGAAAAAGCTTGCAGAGGCGCTTTACCTCCTGTAATCAATGAGTATGCTTGGGGAACTTCTAATATGACTCATGCAACTGAAATCACTTATCCTGGTATGACAAACGAGGCTGCAACTAATCCAGGAGCAAATATTGCCACTAATAATGCAGAAAACGTTCAAGGACCTCTGCGTTGCGGTAATTTTGCACGCACGGCAACAACCAGAGAGCAAGCTGGAGCAACATATTACGGTGTAATGGAAATGAGTGGTAATTTATGGGAATATACTTATAGCGTGGGAAGAGATGATAGCAGAAGTTTCAATGGAAATATTCACGGAGACGGAATTATTATTAAAGATACCGGATTTACTGATATAGATGAAACTAACTGGCCAAGAGGTGTAAGTCTCAGAGGCTCGTCTTGGTCCGAAACAACTAATGCTCAACAAATTTCTTCTCGAAATTATGCGAGTCCACAATATACTTTCCAACGGAACAGCACAACAGGAATTAGGTTGGCTAGGACACAACCATAAGCACAATGAACTAGAGATTTTTTTAAATACACACTTTTTAGGACACTACCAATAAAATTAATAAGACAAAAGTATTTATCGACAAATAACAACCAAAATACCTTCAAAACTTATGCTCAAACTTTGGCATATTTTCGAGAGATTGAAAATGTTAAATTTAGGCTTTTTGTGTTTGGTAAAACTGGGAACGAGTACCTCAAACAGATGAAGTTAACAGATTGTATCTAAGCCAAAATAAAACCTTAACCAAATCTTAATAATTTTGTAATCTGTTTCTTTATAAAGTTTCCTAACTTTGCGTATGTTTAGATTTACAATTACGTCTATTGCCAAATCGCTAATGTATATTGCTGAAAAAAAATGCAAAAATGAGCACATCTAATAATGCAAAAGAGGGATTCAGTCTGACAATTGTTGTAGGCGCTATTTTAGTCTTGAGTTGCTTGGTTTTAATTGCTTTCAATTTTGGCTTGTTAAATCCAACTATACAATCGATAGTTTTCTCTTGGCCCACATTACTTATACTACTTGCATTTATCGGCTTTGCCAAAAGGAACAAAGTAATTCCGCTGCTGCTTCTGCTAGTTGGAGTCTTTTTTCTTATACCACGTATAGAGAAAATTTATCCTGGAATATTGGGCGAAGTGGACAGCAATTTTATTTCTAAATATTGGCGCCTCTTGTTGATAGTTGGCGGTCTGATATTTATTATAGGCATGGTCGCAAGCAAAATAAAAGATGCTTACTTTACAGAAGATGCATGTAGTTAAAATCGACTTACTATTTGGTTATCAGTAATTTAGCATTATTTGAGAATTTGTTGTCGTAAATATGGATAATATAAAAGCCGGGTTGTAAATCTGTTTGACAATTTATTATTTTGTCAGGTGGTGTTTTTTGTTGATAGTACGCTACTTTTTTGCCACAATGACTAAAGACTTCAATATTAAGTACTTTGTTTATCTGTCCTCTCCACTTGAAGCTAAAATTATTTGATGTCGGATTTGGATATAACTCCACATCGCATTCAGAATTATTGTTAATTAAGTCTTCAATTCCAAGTATTCCGCAGACGCGTGTAGGAATATTATCTGGGTTTAGCCAATGTTTTAGTTGTTGTGATTTTTCAGGGTACTTGTCCCATGCATAAGCCACCTGAGTAAAATAATCAGGATTCAAGTTTTCACACGATGCAGTACCGCCCGTCAATACACCTATAACATTGTGGTTTTGATCAAATAAAGGGGCGCCACTCGACCCTCCCTCTGTTGTTCCCATATCCCAGTATGTTACTTTCCAAAAGGAGTTTTTGTCGTAATTTCCTGAATATGGGTAACTTGTAATTAAAGTAGGTTTATTGTTGAAAGAAATTTTCTTTACATCTCCACTCGGATGGTGTATTGTTACTGTATTTGTTGGGGTTCGTCCCGAAGCGTCCCAACCTGCGAAGTTTACGTTAAAATGATTAGGAATTAACTGTTTAGACTCCAAAAGCGCGAAATCAACCGATCCTATCGAATCGTTTTTGGTGGCACGCATCAAAAATCCTGCACGAATTTGTTGTACTGGAGAATCTGGACCGTTGCACGAAGGACTTTCATAATTAAAATATGCAACTGTCTTTGCCGCCGTTATAGAGTCTGCTACACAGTGGTTTGCAGTGAGCATATACGGCTTTTTGTCATTTCGCAAATTGTTAACAATTACTCCAGAACACAAGTACTGTGAATTGATTATAAGTCTAACAACCGAACTTTTTTCGCTTTCCCACTCTACCGCCTCTGGACATCTAACATCAATATTACAACTCCCCGATAACCCATAAAATCCATCTTTATTGGCTACTCCAATATAATCATACCCAAGCGTTGCTATAGTTATGTTTGGCGTTATGCTATCCTTTTTTATAATTTTCAATTTTAATGCGTCTCCTGATATAAGTGGGGTTGGTAGATATCCGTAAGTAAAATCATCATAAAAAAATGGTCCAAACAACTGATCCTCATTTTGGTTTGATACAAACAACTCGAAATTGCTTGAACTTGATGAGATTGTCAACATTGCATTCAACGATTTTGCACCATCTGATTGGCAAATTAGCGATATAGAGCCTTTATCATGGTTTAATTCTGCATAATCAGCAATATTTATCCCTACATCAATCAATTCAGCGAACTTATATGGAGTTCCGTTTTTTGATATATCTAACTCACTTTGATAAATATACGGCTTTGAAAAACGTATATATCCTATTGATATCTCTTCAATTTGTGACAGTACGATGTTGCATACCGATACGAGTATTACAACAGCCGCTAAAATCTTTCTTATCATTTGGCTTACGGTTTTTATGGTGTCATTAAAACAAACAAATTTTTTCGCAAATTGGTTTCAAACTAAACACTATTCAGTCATATCAATTAATATAACATCCTTATGTTTGTTCGTGTCAAATATAAAAAAATCGTCTGGATATGCTTGATCAATAATGTATTTAATTACACTGATTGTTATTCTGGAGCCGTCTTTTGAAAAGTACTTAATTTGTTCGATTCTGTTGCTCGCTTTATCAATTAATACTTTGATTTTGAAATATTCAACATTTCTATTTTCTGGAATAAGCTCTACTTCAGTTAATGCCTTTCCCGCCTCGTTTACATCACCTATAAGTTGATATTTGAATCCTTTTGTGTAAATTGCAAAAATCTGTTGAGGATTATCTAAAAGGCTCTCACTTTTATTCTTATCAACATTGTACAAATTCACCTCCTCTACTTCTGGCATATAAACCCACTTCTTTTTGCCGTTGCAATATGTCTCCGACCCCATTAGGGCTAGCTTATATTTATCTTGTTTTTGCCAGAGTGTCCCTTTATGATTCTCTTCTGTTTTGGGTTCTGCTGTAGTAATCAATACGTTAAATTCAATTTTTGCTGTTTTCCACGACTTTGTGTTTTTAGATACTTTATCGAGAAGTGTTCGCGCAGCGGGATCGTACTGTGCATTAGTTAAAATTGGTAACGAAACGATTAAAATTAACAATAGGTTTTTCATTTTCTATGTTTTTTCTGGTTATTAACTTTATTCCTTGTAATCATACGGATTTTTATCAATTAAGATTTTTTAGCAACTGTTCAAGTGCATATTCATCTGGAATAAGTACCTGTCTTGCTTTACTACCTTCAAAAGGTCCAACTATTCCTGCGGCTTCAAGTTGGTCAATAATTCTTCCTGCTCTATTATATCCTATACTAAATTTTCTTTGGATTAACGAAGTGCTTCCTTGTTGATGAATTACCAACAACCGTGCTGCCTCTTCAAAAAGTGGGTCTTTTTGTTGTAAATCAACTGATGCCACATCTAAGCCGCCATTTTCAGGAACATATTCAGGTAGCTCATATATACTGGGATAAGCCTGTTGCTTACAGATGTAGTCAGTAATAGCATCAACCTCTGGTGTGTCAACAAAAGCACATTGAACCCTCACAAGTTCGCTTCCAAGAGAAACTAACATATCTCCTCTTCCAATTAGTTGATTTGCTCCTGGACCATCTAAAATTGTCTTACTGTCAATACCTTGTGCAACTCTAAAGGCTATTCTTGCCGGGAAGTTTGCTTTTATCAAACCTGTTATAATATTTGTTGTTGGTCTTTGCGTTGCAATTATCATATGTATTCCAATAGCTCTTGCCAACTGTGCTATTCGAGCAATAGGCATCTCAATCTCTTTTCCAGCAGTCATTATTAAATCAGCGTATTCATCAATAATAACTACTATATAGGGCATATATCGATGTCCTTTGTTTGGATTTAAGCGCCTATTAATAAACTTTTCATTATACTCTTTGATATTCCGTACATGCGCCATTTTCAATAAGTCGTAGCGACTATCCATCTCTACGCAAAGACTATTCAGTGTATAAATAACTTTTGTGGTATCAGTTATAATAGGTTCGTCGTTGTCGGGCAGGCTTGCAAGAAAGTGTTTATCAAGTTTGTTATATAGTGTTAATTCCACTTTTTTAGGATCAATCAATACCAACTTTAATTCTGCTGGATGTTTTTTATATAAAAGACTTGATAAAATTGCGTTTAATCCCACCGACTTACCTTGTCCGGTAGCTCCTGCAACCAATAGATGCGGAGCCTTAACAAGATCGATTATAAATGCTTCGTTTGTTATTGTTTTGCCTAGAGCCAAGGGAAGTTCAAATTCTGTTTCCTGAAACTTTTTACTTGCTAAAACAGAGCGCATTGTGACGACATCGGGGTTTTGATTTGGAACTTCAATTCCAACTGTTCCCTTCCCTGGTATAGGGGCAATAATTCTAATTCCAAGTGCTGCCAAACTTAGAGCTATATCGTTCTCCAAGTTCTTAATTCTTGAAATCCTAACCCCGGGAGCTGGCACTATTTCATACAATGTGACAGTAGGTCCAACTGTAACTTTTATTAACACAATTTTGATATCGTAGTTTGCAAGTGTTGTTACAATCTTATTTTTATTTTCTTGCAACTCACTCTCTGAAACATTCTGATCAGCTTTATCAACTTTAGGCAACAGAGCTAAGGTTGGATATTGATAATTAGAGAGTTCTAACTTAGGATCATATTTTCCTTCGGCTACTGTTTTCAGATTTTCTTCCGATTCCTCATCATCTTCAACACCTTGTTCGATTTCAAACCCAATCTCTGTGGTATTATCGTCTAAATTGATAGATATTGAATCAGTACCATTATCTACCATATCACTTTCAATCAACTCTATATACAGCAAATTGTTGTCTGCATCATTAGGACCTATTGGAGTTGGACTCTGTGCTGGTAGATCAACAGAGTCGTTTTCAACTGATTCATGATCATGTTCTTCGCTCTGCGGTTTTTCTACAATGAAATCGTATGAATCTGTATTTATATCTGTATCTGTGTCTGTATCTGTGTCAGCAATTGTTGTGCTCTGAGTATCTTCTTCAAAATTTTCTTTACCAACAACGTTAATTTTAATTTTCGATGAACCGTTTCCTATTGTCTCTATTTGCGTATCATCTTCTATTTCAACTTGTTCTGCATCTATATCTCTCTGTTTTTTAAAATTAGTGGCAATTTTTCTAAAATAGTTTACCATTTTCTCGAATATAGGTTCAAACAGAAATGCCATGATACCAATTGCCAAAAATAGAATAAAAAGTCCCGTCCCCGCTTTCCCTAGCATTGACTCAATCCATTTTGACATATAGTGTCCGTGTGCGCCTCCCAATAAATAATATCGATCAATAAACAGATAGCTTAATGTTATTGATAACCAAAACATTACTACAATTAGGCGAATGGTTGTTGCTCGAAAAGGCATGATTCTTTTTCCAAAAAATCGCATTCCAAATAAGAATATTATTGGAATCAGCAAGAAGGCTGGAACTCCTACCCATTTTGTAATTAAAGTAACCGACAGAAAAACACCTAGTTTTCCCATCCAGTTCGAGTATTTGATTTCGACATCTGAAAGTAATTCACCAACAGAAATGTCCATAAGCATACTGTCGGACTGCCACGAGAATAAAAAGGAGATAAATGACACTAAAATAATAAACGATAGCCCAACAAAAAACAGACCTAAAAGAATAGGTATTCTTTTATCATTGCCTCTCTTTGCGTTGGCTCTATTTTCGTTTTTATTTTTAGATTTTTTTGCCATGAATTAAAAAATAGAACAATATAAAATAACCTTTTTATTTGGGCAAATATTCTTCAAAAACCGATTCGAATTTTTCACGATCGACAATTTGGTAGTCATCAGATATTGCAAACATTAGATCGCTGACAATAGTATCTTTACTGTTAATAAGCTCAATAGTCACGGGTACCCCCATTGTCGAGATAGTGTAATTCAACAATATACCATTTATACAACAAAAAGGTGTGCCAATATTTGGATTATCGATATTAAATTGATTTGTATATATAACTTTTTTTTCGCCATTGAATTTTCCAGTTAATTGAATATCGCATTCTATAGCGTCAAATCCCTTAAATTTTAGCATGTTGGCATTATCAACTATTAATAAATGCTCAGAATTTTCAAATTTCAACGGTATGTCATTCAACGATTGAATATTAGCATATTTTTTATCTAAAAACTTCGCCAAAAGTGTTCTTGTGCTATCTTTAATATTAATTATTTGTGATGATGAAAAAAAACCCATCCAACCTTCTGCTTTGTAATATACGTGATCTTTCGTGTAGTAAACAACTAATTTTTCTGGCATGAGAGCAATCGCTGGTTGCTCCTCAACTCCGATTAAATAAGAGAGTTTATAGGTAAATTCTTTTGCTTTCTTTTCTTCTCCTCTATTTGATTTTTGGCACGAAAAAAGCAAAAGGAAACATATAAAAATAAGAAATATATATCTCATTTATTTACAATATTTTATTAAATTTATAAATGTGAAGCAATAACTGTAAAAAGATTGTCAACAAGTATTAGATCAAAAGCAATTTCAAATCTAATAATTGACTCCAAAGTTATAATAATTTTACGAAACGAAAAAAGCCGCCCAAACCTTAAAGAGGCTGTGTAAATACTATTCAAATTAAAATTTATTGCAATTTACATGTGTAAAAAAACTTATATCTTTATACTTTATTAAAAATCACCGTATTATAAGCCATATTGTATCTGAACCAAGAAAGCAAATAATGTTGTCTTCTTGCATTGATGATTACGTTTCATGCTTTCATATAATACCGATTCGACAGCTACTATAGTCCAAAATTCGCTGATGCTCTTTTGGGTTATGTATCTGTAACATTGGTATTTACCATTGTAAAATTTTAACTGCTGCGCTTCGACACACTTCGGCAAGCTCACTTCGACAAACTCAGCCGACGTGTCACGGTCACTGAGCCTGTCGAAGTGACCGCCATGGATTCCTTTGTGGTGGCTTCGATAAGCTCAGCCGACGTGTCACGGTCACTGAGCCTGTCGAAGTGACCATCATGGATTCCTTTGTGGTGGCTTCGATAAGCTCAGCCACCGCTTTCGGTCACTGAGTTTATCGAAGCGGTGCATTGAGCAGAGCCGAAGTGTGACCATTTCAAAATAAGCTCTTTTAACAGAACTTTGTATTATTCAAGCTCAATAGGATTAAAAGGAATAGAAGCATTCGTTGACTCCATACCTATAAAATTGACTTTCTGTCCACTGGCTTTCATATAATCAAGTGGACTCTCATAGGCTCTTTTTATGAAAGCATTTAGTTTTTCACGTGTTGTGTTTTCGTACTTCCAATCCCAGACTTTTATAGATGTTGTTTTATTGTCGATACCTATACAGTTGTACGAATAGTGCTCTTTATCGTCTGAAACACTGAGTATTAAACCGGGAAGACCGCAAAATTTCCAAGGTCCGTCTGAAACAGGGATTTCATTTGTAAACCACGCTGTCCATGTCCTGCCTCTGAAAGTAGAGGTGGCTTTTTGACAAGTATAACCTAATATGTTCTTCTTCTCTCTGTGGACAATCCAATTAAAATTAACTTCATCTTCGATATACTTAAAGACAGGTCCTTGGTAAGGAGACCGATATGTCACTGTGATTTTCCCTTTTGGATAGTTTTTAAATACCTCTAAAGGAGGTACAGTTTTTTGAATAAAGGGTAATCCTGGAGTTCCTTTGCTAACTCCATCAGTAAGAATTGAATCAAATCTATACAAGTTATAACTATAGCTTTTGGAAATATTTTTACCTAATTCTAAAAGTATAATATCCGACTCTTTAACTGTTAGTTTATCAGGGTCTTCGACAAAATCAAGCGAGTATCTAATAACAAATCTGCCTGAATCAACTACTTGGTAATCGCTAATTGACTGTGGCATAATTCTCAACGGTAACTGGGCTATTGAGCTTGAAATAAAGAGACTCAAAAGGCAAAAGCAAATTGTTTGTTTTTTTCTCATTTTATGTTTTTTTTCAAATTAATATCCTAAAAAACAGCAAGATACCTCATAATCAAAAGAATGAATATCCGCATGAATACCTTACTTAATTAATAACCACATAGTCACATAGTTTTTATGTAAGGTAAAATAGCTACACAATAATCATAGTAGCATAGCTACTATTACTATGTGTAAAACAAGTTTTCTATGTAACACTTGTATCAATATATCCTTTACAACCCTAACTCCGCTAATTTAGGTGGTTGTTTTTAATATAATATTTTGATGTTAAGACTATTACATGTAAAAAAAAACAGACCACTTAATTAGATTGTATATTCTTTTCTTTTCAATAACAAGCTAATAACAAGATACATACAAGCTATAGACGGGTAATTTGACGGAGTTAGGGTTTCAATTAACTATATTTTCTATGTATCTATGTGGTATTAAAAAAAGATTTTTCTGTTCTATAAATATAGGTAAATATACGGTTATTCATATCAAAAGATTTTAAAACGTGCACTAAATAAAATAGTCGCCGAACGAATTCTATACTCCGAATAGTAACTGCTTAGCGTACCGTAATATGCGTACACATAATCTGTAGTGTTCAAAATATTGTTATAATCCAATGAAAATCTTATCCTTCTCCATGTGTAAGAGATACCCGCATCTAAAAGATAGAAATTCTGTTTACGACTACCGTTTCGCGTATCGTAATACTCCATACCAACGCTGAGTATCAATCCATTGGAAAATGTGTAATTGATTGTCGCTGCATCGATAAAGTTGTTGAGAAGGTCGAGCTTGTCTCCAATATCGGCGCTTCCAATTACTCCGCTCCAACTGGCTTTGTTGGCAAAAGAGAGCTTCTCGGTTATTGCTAACGATAGAGTCATATTTGCATTAATTCCCTGATTTTCGTACTCTATTAGACTGTCTTGTCTGAGTTGTGGCGTTACGCCTTTAGCCCAAGATGCTTCGGCATTTATCGACAGCTTTTTCCAGTAAAACCCTTTACCTGCTCTTGCTGTAACAGAAAGATAGTTGCCCGTATTCTCCATCTCTACCGCTCTGATTTTCATCAATGTTCCTTCAAAATTTTGCGAATACATAACCTCGTTTCGATATCGATTGTATCCAACTTCGACATTTGTGAACAGAAACCTGATAATATCTTTATACGACAATTTTATTGTTCCATGTTGTCCATAAGAGTCGGAGAGCCTGCTTTCGTATTGGCTCAGAGTTCGGTAATCCTGCAAAATGTAGCCCGAATAGAGTGCGCGCAAATTGGGATTAAAGTTGTACCAAGAATATGAGCCTGAAACCTCCCAATGCACATCAATACTATATCCTAAATTTGCTAAGGGCTGAAAAACAACTCGGTTTTGCCGTAAATCATCGGGTTTAATTTTATCGGAAAGCAAAATGGACTGATACTGTATGGGTGTTGAAAGTTCAAACTTGAAATCTCGTTTGCGATATGTAAAATATAGCGAAACGCCTGCTTTTGCGCGCATCCAAGTTATATCGTTATTTAGCGAGTCGCCGAAAAGTTCTAAATATGTATCCTCCTGCAAAGATTTTGCAAGTTGAGAGCTAAGCAATTGACGTTCAAATGAAAACAACACCGCTGGATTAATCTGAAAAGATTTCCAAACGGCAGACCTAAGAAATCTTAAATTGTTTCGCGTTTCAAAAGTGTTGAAATTGACATTTTGCCTTACGGATTTAAACGGCATACTATCATTAAGCACATCCTGAAACATGCCGGGCGAAACATCTAACACGTATGGCTGCGACTGATAAAAAGATCTTGAATTCAATTCTGTTCCCGTTTTTTTATCGTTGTTATTACGCCTAATCCAATGAATATTTGAGGCTATCTTGAATGGGTCGCTTTTTCCTTTTTGCTCAATATCCTCATTACTAATGACATTACTGACATTGTCTACAAAATCTCCAGAAAACAGTAGTTGTGCATTCAAATAATTTAGGTCATTGTTTATTTTGTAGCCAACGCCTCCCTCCATATTAATCCTGCTGTTATATGAGCTCATCTGCTCTTGTATTGTAACGGTATCATTGCCGGGAATAATGTAACGCGTTAAGTCATAGCTCTTTCTGTCGTCGATATCGCGAAATCCGCTTAGGTTGAATGTAATTTCAGATTCGCTTTTGGTTTTGAACAGATTGTTAATTGTTCCTCCAAACGCTTCGTTAAAAAGGTATCTGCTTTTATTTATCTGCGGTGGAGTTGGCTGTAAAACAGAGGATATCGACCCAGCCAACGGAGAGCCACCATATTCAAACGACTGAAACTCCTGTCCCAAATCGTTTCCTGTATTGTTTGATTTTAAGGCTGTTAGATGTTGCCATGTTTTACTGAAAAACATACCTGTTACGGCGCTATTCCACAGAAACCGATTGTCAAATCCCGCGCCAACATCTGCCACACTGCTGAATATGCCTTTTGCGTCAGGTTTGAGTTTTAGATTTACGGCTACATCATCGGTAAATTTGATATCTCCAAGCGCTTTGATTGGCTGATGGTTCTCAAAAACCTGAACTGTGGCTATATCCGAGGCGGTAATATTGTTTGTGGCTACTCCATATCTTCCTTGAAGCATATCTACATTTTCTATGTAGAACTTACTAATCTGCTTTCCGCGATACTTAATCTCTCCGCTCTCCTCGACCTCAATGCCTGGCATTTTTTTCAGTACATCGCCAATCACAACATCTGTCGAGTCACGGAAAGCGTCAACAACATAATTGACCGTATCGCGTATTCCCCATATTTTACCGGATTTTACCGATACCTCTTTCAGGCTTAATGCCTCCTCGCTTACAACAATGTTAACAGTTTGACTTTTATTAGGTGTCTTCTTGATATTCCGCTTGATATTAAAACCGTGAGCCATTATCAGGAACTCAGCATCTTTCCTGTCTGTGCGGAGAGTATAATCGCCATTATCGTTGCTGAAATTAAAGGCTATTACAGTGCTATCAGAGGTTGTCATCAGCATTACAGAGGCATTCGATACTGGCTCATTCGATTTGTTGATAACTTTTCCTGTGATAACAGTTTGAGCTGTGCATACGCTTATCAAACAATGAAATAGAATTATTTGTATGTATAATATCTTACTATTCACTGGATTAGTTGAAAATTAAACTTTTCAACAACAAACTTGTAATCTAAATTAAAAAACGTAATATTACGAACCATATTGTATCCTTGTTTTTACGCATAGCAAGATAGATAAAAAAACGATAGTTTTAAAAAAAAAAATGAAGTCGGTATTTCTCCCTTACTCCGCTCCATGCGGAGTTGGGATAAACCATAAAGATATTTAGTTAACGTCCACCAATCTCCAACAACCAACCACCAATCACAATCACGCAACCAACACCCAAAAACAACATAGACTTTTTCAGTGAACCCTAATTATTTTTTTGTCATGTGCTAAGGTGAAATACTTAAAAAAAAATAGTCCGAATAATAGGGGGCTAAACCAAGAATAACCGCAAAGATTTTAAAATTAGTTGCTTTAAATACAGAAAAGATAGGAGAGATAAATACAAATATTTTGTTATTTTTGTGCATATGAAACGAACATGCCAACCTAAACGTGACACCCAAAAGCATGATTATAAAGCATGTGAGTTCCATATGACCTTAAACAGAAAAAATTATAAACATATGAATATATTGTATCAGCATATTGACCAAATAAAAAGGCTTTGTGAATTGAACAAAGTTACCACTCTATTTGCCTTTGGTTCAGTTACTACTGATAGGTTTAAGCAAGATAGTGATATAGATTTGGTTGTAGAAATCGATGACAACGACCCAATCTCATACTCTGACAAATATTTTAATCTAAAATTTCAGCTTGAAGATATTCTGAAAAGAGAAATTGACCTTCTTGAACATAAAGCTATTAAAAACAAGTACTTAATAGACGAAATTGACCGAACAAAAGTTCAAATTTATGAAAGAAAAAATCCGAACTTGGCTTGAAGACATAAAAAGAGCAATTGATGAAATTGAAGATTTTCTTCCCGAAAGAAGAGATTTTTTTGAATTCCAAAAGGATTTAAAAACACGAAGAGCCATAGAAAGAAACATAGAAATAATCGGAGAAGCTGCCAAAAGAATTCTGGATGTTGACCCCGAAATCAAGATTACTAACACGAGAAAAATCGTTGATACACGTAATCGAATAATTCACGGCTACGACACGGTTTCAGAAGATATTATATGGGCAATTGCTTAGTACATGACAAAAAAACAATTAATGATGCGTTGAGCGTGATGGTGTGAGAGATTTGGGTGTATAGACACAATGCATTACGTTTGTACATTGAAAACATAGCCT
>Ga0208694_1001298_pt1 | contig 31315 bp, 22 predicted proteins | sample AD_UKC078_MetaG_FD_184442 | JGI IMG/M metagenome (GOLD analysis project Ga0208694, IMG submission 184442) | Active sludge microbial communities of municipal wastewater-treating anaerobic digesters from USA - AD_UKC078_MetaG (SPAdes) (version 2) | ecosystem: Engineered > Bioreactor > Anaerobic >...
GTATTCCAGATTGTCCTTTATATATATTTGCTATTTTAAATTCCCAAGTTCACAATGCATGGATGCGAGTCGTTACAGGACGATTTGGAAATGGTTATCGTTATTCTGCAAATGTTGTTTACAATAACTTTCCATTTCCTGAACTTACAGAAACACAAAAACAAAAACTCAATGAACTAGGACAAAATATTTTAGATACACGGGCAAAGTATCCTGATTCTAACTTAGCTGCTCTATACGATCCTTTAACTATGCCGCCTGCTCTACGAAAAGCCCATCAAAAACTAGACAAAGAAGTTGCAAAAATCTATAACAAAAACTGGGATCTTGACAACGAAGCAGAAATTGTCTCTGACCTTATGCAAATGTACCAACAACTCCTAACCACGGAGACCACGGACAATAAGAATACAGAAAACACAGAAGATGATGAGACCACGGAGACCACAGAAGATGATGAAACCACGGAGACCACGGAGACCACGGACAATAAGAATATAGAAACCACTGAAAACACAGAATTAGAAACTACGGACAAAAACAAAAACATAGACAAAAAACAAAGTACAAAGACAAAAACCAGAAAAAGCAAAAAACAAAACACGGAACACACAGAACACACGGATAATAAGAATATTGAAACCACAGAAAACACAGAATTAGAATATATAGAAAACAACAACACGAACAATAAGAATATTGAAACCACAGAAAACACAGAATTAGAATATACAGACAATACGGAAAACATAGACAAAAAACAAAGTACAAAGACTAAGACCAGAAAAAGCAAAAAACAAAACGCGGCACACACAGAACACACGGATAATAAGAATATTGAAACCACAGAAAACACAGAATTAGAATATACGGACAATACGAAAACTACGGACAAGAAACAAAGTAAAAAGACTAAGACCACGAAAAATAAAAATACAAAAAAACAAACCACAGAACACACGGAAATAGATAACAAAGATATAGACAATAAAGACAATAAACAAACAAAAGTAAAAACTAAAAAAACAAAGAAAACAGACAACAAAGATACAGAAACAGAAATCTACGCATCTATTCCTATTACATCAAAACGCACCATTAAAAAAGTAGCAAAACCAAAAATATCTATCAATAAAACAACCAATAAAAAAATAGAAAAATCCAAAGTAACAACAAAATCAACGAAAGAAACAAAAACAACTAATGAAAAAATAGAAAAAAAAGTAGAAAAACCTAAAGTAGCTATCAAAAAAGCTACAAATAAAAAAGCTATAACATCAAAAGCAACTAAAACAGAAACTAAAGCAAAGAAAAAAATAAAAACAAATACTACAAAATAAACTATAAAATCAAATATAACTAAAAAACAGTAAAAAATTAGTAAAACCAAAAACAACAACATTTCAAAAACTTCGCGTAAAAAAAGAGTACTAGACTTTAACTTTTTTTCTAGCACTTTCCAGAGCAAACTCCCTAGAGCAACATTGCCTCCCCAGAGCAACATTTCTCCCCAGAGCAAACTCCCCAGAGCAACTCCCCAGTCCCCCGAGCAAATTTCATCCCCAGAGCAAACTCCCCAGAGCAACTCCCCAGTCCCCAGAGAAAATTTCATCCCCAGAGCAAACTCCCCAGAGCAACTCCCCAGAGCAAAATAAGCCCCAGAGAAAATTAACGCCCCAGAGCAACTCCCCAGTCCCCAGAGAAAATTTCATCCCCAGAGCAAACTCCCCAGAGCAACTCCCCAGTCCCCCGAGCAACTTTCCACCCCAGAGCAAACTCCCCAGAGCAACTCCCCAGTCCCCAGAGAAAATTTCATCCCCAGAGCAAACTCCCCAGAGCAACTCCCCAGAGCAAAATAACTCCCCAGAGCAAAATAAGCCCCAGAGAAAATTAACGCCCCAGAGCAACAATCCAACTCCCCAGAGAAAATTAACGCCCCAGAGCAACTCCCCAGAGCAAAATAACTCCCCAGAGCAAAATAAGCCCCAGAGCAAATTAACGCCCCAGAGCAACTCCCCAGAGCAAAATTTGCCTCCCCGGAGCAAAATAACTCCCCAGAGCAACTCCCCAGAGCAAAATTTGCCTCCCCGGAGCAAACTAACTCCCCAGAACAACTGACACCTCCCCAGAGTAACTCCCCAGAGCAAAATTTGCCTCCCCGGAGCAAACTAACTCCCCAGAACAACTGACACCTCCCCAGAGTAACATAACTCCCCAGAGCAAATTAACTGACACCTCCCCAGAGTAACATAACTCCCCAGAGCAAATTAACGCCCCAGAGCAGATTAACTCCCCAGAGCAAATTAACGCCCCAGAGCAACTCCCCAGAGCAAAATAACTCCCCAGAGCAAAATAAGCCCCAGAGCAAATTAACTCCCCAGAGCAACTCCCCAGAGCAAAATTTGCCTCCCCGGAGCAAACTAACTCCCCAGAGCAACTGACACCTCCCCAGAGTAACATAACTCCCCAGAGCAACTCCCCAGAGCAAAATTTGCCTCCCCGGAGCAAACTAACTCCCCAGAGCAACTGACACCTCCCCAGAGTAACATAACTCCCCAGAGCAAAATAACTGACACCTCCCCAGAGTAACTCCCCAGAGCAAAATTTGCCTCCCCGGAGCAAACTAACTCCCCAGAACAACTGACACCTCCCCAGAGTAACATAACTCCCCAGAGCAAAATAACTGACACCTCCCCAGAGAAAATTAACGCCCCAGAGCACAGAGCAAAATTTGCCTCCCCGGAGCAAACTAACTCCCCAGAGCATCTCCCCAGAGCATCTCCCCAGAGCATCTCCCCAGTCCCCAGAGCAAATTAACGCCCCAGAGCAACAATCCAACTCCCAAGAGCAACTCCCCAGAGCAACATAACTCCCCAGAGAAAAATAACTGACACCTCCCCAGAGAAAATGAATTTTTCTTTAGTGTATAGTTTTTTCAACTTTAGTTTTTTATACTTTGTTCTTGTAAAAAGATTTTCCTTGAATTCTTTTTTTTTAAATGCTAGAATAAATTTAATTAGTATTTTTAATGACAATGAGAAATACTATTTCTAGAAAATCTGCCCAGAGCAGAAAATCTGCCCCAGAGTAGATTACCCTAGAGCAACATTTTCCCCAGAGTAGATAGCCCCTAGAGCAAAATCTGCCAGAGTAGTTGCCCAAGAGTAGTTGCACCAGATATAGCTATCCCAGATATAATAGTTACCCTCAGAGAAAAATCAAAATCTGCATTGAAATCTGCATTGGAATGGAAGATGACTTTAGTTGTATACTCTGTTCTTGTGATAAGATTTTCCTTGAATTCTTTTTTTTAAATGCTAGAATTTAATTAGTATTTTTTGAATGCTAAAATTTAATTAAATTAGTATTACATTAGTATTTTTTTGAATGCTAAAATTTAAATTTCATTAGTATTACATTAATATTTCTTTAATGCTAAAATTTAAATTTCATTAGTATTACATTAATATTTCTTTAATGCTAAAATTTAATTAGTATTCTTAGTGAAAAAGAAATACTATTCAATTTCTAAAAACTCATAACTTTGATTTCTATGAAATGGTTTACAGCTAAAGTAACTGTAATTCTAGAAATAATTTTAAGGTTTTAAAAAGTAATAAGGTAGAAATTATGCCCACAGCTATGGAAAAGCTGCTTGCTATGCGACAAGAAGCTGTAAAACGAATTAAAGCTAAATTTGATAGTCCTATTCGTGTTACAGTTGGTTCCGCAACTTGCGAAAATGCAGCAGGTGCAGGAGCTGTTTACGAACGTTTCCAAGAATTATTAACTGCTAACCCAGATACTAAAGTATGTGTGGGGAGAGTTGGTTGTACGGGACGTTGTGACCAAGAACCTGTTGTTACTGTTCTTGCTCCTGGTAAAGCTCCTATTAAATATATGAAAGTCAATCCTGCTAGAGTTGATCGAATTTTTCAAGAACATATTCTTGGAAACAAAATTGTAGAAGAATTCGCCATGAAACCAAAATCAGGCGATTTCAGCACAGTAGCTGATAATAACGATCTTTGCACAAACTGTGAAAAATGGGCTGAACAACCCATTGCAAACCGTTTTTTCCCTATTTTTGGTGACATTCCTTTTTTTGAAAAACAATTCCGTAATGTATTGAGAAACTGTGGCGTGATTGATCCTGAAAGCATTGATGAATATCTAGCTGTTCGTGGTTATGAAGCTGCAGCAAAAGCACTCACAAGCATGCAACCTCAAGAGGTTGTGGATGAAGTTTCAAAAGCTGGACTCCGTGGACGTGGTGGAGCTGGTTTTCCCACTGGCAGAAAATGGAATTTTGTTTCTAGCAATCCCAATCCAGATAAATTCCTCGTTTGCAACGCTGATGAAGGTGACCCTGGTGCATTTATGGATCGTAGTTCTATTGAAAGCGATCCCCACACAGTTCTTGAAGGTATGATCATTGCTGGTTATGCTATTCGAGCTCAACAAGGTTATGTTTATATTCGTGCAGAGTATCCTCTTGCAGTACAAAGACTTGAAAAAGCTATTAAAGCTGCACGAGAATATGGTTTCTTAGGCAAAAATATTTTTGGTACTGACTGGAATTTCGATATTGAAATTCGACTTGGTGCTGGTGCATTTGTTTGTGGCGAAGAAACTGCACTCATTCACTCTATTGAAGGTGAACGTGGTATGCCACGACCTCGTCCTCCATTTCCTGCAATTTCTGGATTATGGGGCAAACCAACGATTATCAATAATGTAGAAACTTTTGCCAATGTTCCTGTTATTATACTTGACGGAGCAGAAAGTTTTACATCTGTTGGAACAGATACAAGCAAGGGCACAAAAGTATTTGCATTAGCTGGAAAAGTTTGCAACACTGGTTTAATCGAAGTTCCTATGGGTATGACACTACGAGAAGTTATTTATGAAATCGGTGGTGGTATCAAAGATGGAAAAGAGTTTAAAGCAGTACAAACAGGTGGTCCTGCAGGAGGTTGCTTACCAGAATCTTACCTAGACACACCAGTTGATTATGATTCTCTCACAAAAGCTGGCAGTATCATGGGAAGTGGTGGTATGATTGTTATTGATGAAAATAACTGTATGGTGGATATTGCTAAATTCTTTCTAGATTTTACAAAGAGTGAATCTTGTGGAAAATGTACACCTTGCCGTGAAGGGACTAAAATAATGTTAGACATTCTAACAAAAATCTCCCAAGGCAAAGGCACAAAAGAGGATGTAGAAAAACTTGATGAATTAGCTGATACAGTCCAAAACACAGCACTATGCGGTTTAGGACAATGTGCACCTAACCCAGTTGTAAGTACCATCAAATACTTCCGTGAGGAATATGATGCACACGTCAACGAAGAAGGCAAAAAATGTCCTGCTGGAGTATGCACAGCCCTCGTCACTTATACAATTGATCCAGAAAAATGTAAGGGATGTACACTCTGCAGCAAAAAATGTCCAGTAAAGTGCATTTCCGGTGAGCTCAAGAAGCCTCATGTTATCCATCAACAAGATTGTATCAAATGCGGAACTTGTTATGATGTTTGCAAATTTGATGCAATAGTCAGGGGTTAGAATATGCAAAAAACATGTTGCCAATGCAACGGTTGCCCAAAAGTTGCATTTCCAGAAGATATTATGAATTATATCAAAGAATGTTTGGCTCGTCCATATTCTGAAAGTTATCTCATTCCAATTTTACATAGAATCCAAAACCACTATGGTTATCTCAAAACAGAATATTTAGATGAAGTGTCTAACTTGATGTCCATTCCTACTTCCAAAATTAGTGGTGTTGCAACATTCTATTCATTGTTCACATTCACACCAAAAGGCGAAAAACGTATTTCTATTTGCTTAGGAACTGCATGCTATGTTAAAGGTAGTGGCAAAATTTTAGCTCGTTTAGAAGAACTCCTAGGCATTAAAGAAGGTGGCGTAACAAAGGATGGAAAATTTTCCATTGAAACAGCACGATGCGTAGGTGCTTGTGCTATGGCTCCAGTCGTTATCGTCAACGAAAAAGTCTATGGTCAAGTCACTCCTGACAACGTCATAGACATTCTCAAAGAACATGGTTACCAAGCATAATCATTTTTGATTTTTTATAAACATGTCATTATAAAAAATGGTATATAGTTTTATAAAAAAATGGAATTTAAAGTAACAAATAGCGAAATTTTACCATTAAGGTTTAATCATGACTAAAGAATTAAATATTACGATCGATGGAATGGAAATCAAGGTTCCAGAAGGAACCACGATCATGCAAGCCGCTGATCAACTCAATATTCATATCCCACGATTATGCTATCATCCTCACTTGAGCAAAGTAGGTGCATGTCGCGTCTGCTTAGTAGAAATTGAAGGAATGAAAAAACCTGTCACATCTTGCAATTATGCAGTTGCTGACGGAATGAAAATCAAAACACAAACTGCTAAATTAAGACAACTTCGACGCAATATTGTAGAATTGATCCTCAATAATCATCCAGAAGAATGTCAAGTATGTGCTAGAAATACAAACTGCGAACTACAAACTTTGGCATATGAATGTGGCATTCGAGAACGAAAATTTCAATATAGCGATCGAAAACATGCTAATAGCGATGCGTCTTCACCAGCTATCATTAGAAATCCAGAAAAATGTATTTCATGTGGTAGATGCATTCGAATTTGTTCGGAAGTAGAAGGTGTATGCAATTTATCTTTCTTACATCGTGGAACAGATATGATTGTTTCCCCAGCACACGAAGCACCCATGAAAGAATCAGTTTGTGTTCATTGCGGTCAATGTGCTGCAGTATGTCCCACAGCCGCTATTGTTGAAAATGATAGCACACAGCTTGTTATTGATGCATTGATGGATCCCAAAAAACATGTTGTTATCCAAACAGCACCTGCTATTCGAGCTACTATTGGTGAAGGTTTCGGTTTTCCTATTGGTACATATGTCACAGGGAAAATGGTTACAGCACTTAAAAAATGTGGTTTTGATAAAGTATTTGACACAAACTTCAGTGCTGATTTAACTATTATGGAAGAAGCCACTGAATTTTTAACAAGATTTACAAAAGGGGAAAATTTACCTCTCATCACATCCTGCTCTCCAGGTTGGATTAACTTCCTAGAAAAATTCTTCCCTGAAATGATTCCTAATGTCTCTACTTGTAAATCTCCAATGTCTATGCTTTCTCCTGTTCTCAAAACATACTATGCAGAAAAAGCAGGCATAGATCCTAAAGATATGTTTGTAGTAGCAATTATGCCATGTACAGCCAAAAAATATGAAGCACAACGCCCAGAACATAGAGCTGAAGAAGGTTATCCTTATACTGATGCAGTTCTCACCACAAGAGAAGCTATCCAAATGATCAAATCTTTTGGAATTGACATGAAAGATTTAGAAGATAGTGAATTTGATTCTCCTTTAGGCGAATCTAGTGGTGCAGCAGATATTTTTGGCGTTAGTGGTGGTGTTATGGAAGCCGCACTCCGTACAGCTTATGAAAAAGTAACAGGCGAAGAATGCCCTAACTTAAATTTTGAACAAGTTCGTGGACTACAAGGCACAAAAGAATGCACCATTGATATTAAAGGCACGCTAGTTAAAGTTGCCATTACAAATGGTCTTATCAATGCAAAAACACTTCTCAAAAAACTACAAAATAAAGAAGTTGACTACCATTTTATCGAAATCATGGCATGCCCTGGTGGATGTATTGGTGGTGGTGGACAGCCATATCCTCCTAAAAATATGGCAATCATGGATGAAGAACTTCTCAAAAAGAGAGCTAAAGCACTCTATACTATTGATTCTGAAAAGAAGCTTAGAAAATCCCATGAAAATCCATCTATCATCAAAATTTATGAAGAATTTTTTGGTGAACCTAACAGCGAAAAAGCCCACCATTTATTACATACACATTATTCTGCACAATATCCACATGGTGTATAGAGTTTTTCTATCATCTAAAAAGAGCCTTGAAAATTCAAGGCTCTTTTTTTTTATAACAAATTTTTTATTATTCTTTTATCATAGCACGCAAATTTAAACTCTTAAAAAGTATTTTTCTAGTTCTTGGATGGAGATATTGAGTGTAGTGGGACGACCATGGGGACAGTGGTATGGATTTTGTAGTGTTTCCTGTGCTTGTAATAAGTTATTGATTTCTTCTGGTGTTAGTTTATCGCCTGCTTTGATAGCTGATTTACATGCCATGGTTGCTAGAATTTTATCAAGAGGATCTTCTAGGCTCTTGTTTCCTTGGTGAAGTTGTTCTAGTAGATCTCGAAAGAATGTTTCGCCTAAAAATTTTCCTAAAATTTGTGGCAATGCTTTAATTTCTAATGTTTTTTCATCTTTTTTTATAATTTCTAGCCCTGCCCTCTTAAAGAAGCTTTTGTATTGTTCGTAGAGTTCCATTTCTTCTGGTAAAACATTGAGTTCATAAGGAAATAAAAGAGATTGTATTATGAGTTTACCATTTTGTATTTGCTTAGATAGTTCTTCATATAATATGCGTTCATGGAGAGCATGTTGATCAATGATTTGTATATTATCTAATGTTTCTAGGATTAAATATGTATTATGGACTTGAAGTACAGAGTTTATTATTTTGTATTTGTTTGTTTGCGGTGGAAAAAATGGCATTTGTTGTTGTGTTTGAAAATTATTTATATGATCATGAATTTCTTGGATCATATCATCTGTTTTCAAATCCTGATTTTTTTTCATTTTTTGTTTCTTAGAAAATGTAATATCTTCCGTAGTATCTGGGGCAGGAGGGAGAGGTGGAAAGTATATTTTTTTTTCAGATACGTTGTCTAGTTGAGAACATGGTGTTAAAATATCTGCTGGAAGGATGTTGGAAGTGGGTGCAAGATGATTGAAATCATGTGAAGGCATAGATCTATTTTGTAAGTTTTTTTGTTTATTTTGTGTATCTATTGTATTATTTTTTATGCATTCTGTACTTATGGTTGGATCTATGAAATTTAATTTTGTTTGTTCGATACTCTGATTTTGTTTTTCTTGGGAATCAATCCATGATGAAGCTTGCTTTTCCGATTCTGTGATTTTACTCTCGGGTAGGGAAATAGGAACTGAAAAATTTTCGCCTTGTAAAGCTTTCTTAACAGTTTGATATACTAATCTATATATTTCTTGGGAATCTCTATGGCGTACCTCCGCTTTTGCTGGGTGGACATTGACATCTAAGTAAAGGGGATGGATTTGTAAAAATAGAACAGCAATGGCAAATTTTTTATTAGGAAGATAATCGCTATAAGCATCTTGTAAGGCTTTTAAAATAATTCTATCTCGGATACTACGCTGATTTATATAGCAATATTGCATTTTACTATTTGATCGTACATGATTTGGTGGTGCTAGGTAGGCTTGGATGCTATATTTTAATGAATTATGTTCTGCGTATATGTAATCAATATCTTTTGTTCCAATGAGTTGTTGTATTCGTATTTTTTGAGAATCAGACTGTTCTACTTGCAAGACTTTTTTACCATCATGAGTAAGTAAAAATTGAATATTAGGGTATGCCATGACCAATTGAATAATGGTTTCTGTAATATGTGCCATTTCTGTACTTTTTGCTTTGAGAAATTTTCGTCTTGCTGGTACATTGAAAAATAAGTCATGCACTTGAATTTTAGTGCCTTGGTTCATAGCAACAGGTTGTATATTTTGAACTTGTCCATTTTTTGTTGTGATTTGAGAACCTGTTTCTGTATCTTGTGTGGCAGATGAAATGGTAACTTCTGCAATAGATGCAATGGATGCTAAGGCCTCCCCTCGAAATCCTAATGTATGAATGTTGAATAAATCATCTGCATTAGTTAATTTGCTTGTTGCATGACTAACAAGAGCCATTTTTAAATCATCTTCATTCATGCCACAACCATTGTCCATAATTTGAATTAAACTATTTCCTGCATCTTGGATTTCAATTTTAATGTCGGTAGCTCCTGCGTCAATGCTGTTTTCTACTAATTCTTTGACAACCGAAGAAGGACGTTCAATGCATTCACCAGCTGCAATTTGATTAATGAGTATAGGAGAAAGTTTTTTTATTTTGCTCATTGTATTCTCTTTTGAATATATTTTTTGCTAGATATATGTTTTTCTAAATATAAATTTTGCTCATTGTATTCTCTTTTGAATATAAATTTTGCTTAATATACGTTTTTGCTAAATATAAATTTTGCTTAATATACGTTTTTAAATTTTGCTAGATATACGTTTTGCTAGATATATGTTTAATGATTAGTTTATTTATTTTTATTCTGTATGGTTAAAGAAATATTTTATTTATAAGAGGGATATTTGTTTTATACAGAGGATATTTTTTGTTTAGAAAATGAAGAAATAGAACAAATACAGTATATTTTAATAAATATAATTATATTTATTAAAATTTTTAAAAAGTATTATAGAAGTGCAAAATGATAGGACATAAAAAAAGCCATCAAGAGATTGATGGCTTTTTTTTTAATGACCTTAACGGGATTTGAACCCGTGTTGCAGGGTTGAAAACCCTGTGTCCTGAACCTAGCTAGACGATAAGGCCATTTTTAATTCTTTTCTGCTCTAGGATTGCTTTATGTACTCTATATTACTTTTCAGCTTTCCCGTTCAGGATGAGTGTATTATACCTTTTTATATAAAAAAGTCAAGAGAAAAATTTTTTTTAATTTATTTTTTAAAATTTTTTTTTAATTTATTGTATATCAATATGTTACAAATACAAAATAATTTTTTTTTAAGAAAACAAAGGTGGTAATGTATCTGCTCGCACAAATCGTTTTGTTGTGTTCTTTTCAGATTGTTTTTCTTGGGTTGAAACTTCTTTATTTTGAGTAGGTTGCATAAATAAAGGATTATCCTGGATCATATTTTTTGTATTGTTGTCTATATTATTTTTTGTATTTTTTTCAGAGTTTATCGTATTTTTTGAAAATATAGTGTTGTTTAGTGTACTTTTGGGAATATTATTGTTATCTGGTGTTGTTTTGAGCATACTTTCTTCGCTAGCTAATAAAAATAATGAATACATTTGAGCAAGATCATTTAAGCTAGTTTGTTGCGAAGAAGAAGGAGTTGTTGGTGGCGTAGGTTGTTGTGAACTTGGCTGTGGTGCTGGTATGTTAAATACATTAGCATTGGGGAAAATATTGAATTTATTTTGAGTATAGTCTTTGGTAGTGTCTTTTGGTTGTGTAGAAGTAGAAGTTGATATCCCAAATGCTGACAACATGTTGTTTGCATCTTGCTTTAGATATGTTTTTGCATTAGTTTGTGGTATTCCTGTTGTCTGCGGAGTTACTTGTTGTACAGCAGGTTTTGCACTAGTTTGTAGTGTTCCTGTTGTCTGCGAAGTTACTTGTTGTACAGCAGGTTTTGCACTAGTTTTTGGTATTCCTGTTGTCTGCGGAGTTACTTGTTGTACAGCAGGTTTTTGTGAAGTAATGGCTGCCACTGATTCGTCTTGTTTTTGGAATTGTATGACTTGAAAAGGTTGTGTTTTGGAAACATCTGGCACTGTTCCTAAAGTTAATAAAGAACTTATGGAAAGAGAAGGAGCTTCTGGGAATGCTGGTGATTCTGGGATGGCTGGGGTAGCTATACTGGTGGTAGTTTCTGGTTTAGCTGGAATTGTTGCTAAATTTTGAAATCCCTCTTGAATCATTTGAGTAATGGCGTTCAATCGATCTTCCATAGCATTAAAACTAGATTTCATTTGTTTTTCTAGTCGTTCTAGCACTTCGTATGTTTGCAATGTTTTTTCATAAATGTCATCTAGCTTGCGTCCAATGGCTCCCATTTGTTCATCATAATTGCTTAGAGCTTGAATATATTGTTCGAGTCGTTCTATTTTTGCTAGTGTATCAGAATCTGGCTGTGGTGTTATTTGCAATTCATTTAACGTTATTTGCAACTGTGAAACTTGGATATTTTGTAAATATGTACCAAATTCTGGATTGGCTTGGATAATGCAATGAAAATGAAATACTACGCCTGAAAATAAAACATTGTCTCTTTGTAGTAATTGAAGAAGGTATTGGCTGTTGCTTTTGTTAGCAATTTCTTGCAACATTAATTCCGAAGCTTGGGAAGTGGATTCATTGGAATGCAATAAAGAGGACATATCACTATCAGTGATATCATCTAAATGAAAAATTTTGGGCATAATTTTTTTCAATTCTTCGCATTCTTTGATACATATATCGCGAAGTTCTTCTTCACATTGAATGTGACCATTTTCTACCATTTCTTGGGCAAAAGGCAAAAATATATTTTGTTCAAATTTGCTAAAATGTTTTTTGTAAAACTCTTTTTCTCGTGTTGGATAATAGGCACGTGTTCCTTTTAAAGCAATTTCTAACGAAGAAGTAGAACGTTGAATGGCTGTTTTGTAATTATTTTTCATGCTATCTGCACTAGAAAAATATTCTTTGATTTGTTTTCCTGTAGCTTTTAAAATTCCTTCTGAAAGAGAGCCATCTAAAACCTCTGTTACAAAAGAAGAGGAGACTTGAATGATATTTTTTACCCAATCTTTCATGTTGATTCCAATCTTTATTGTATGTTTTATGAGGATGTGTTTCGATGTAATATAAATATTGCTTTTGATTTTTCAATATTGCTTTTTAGTTTTAAATATCGCTTTTTATGTTTAATATTGCTTTTTAGTTTTAAATATCGCTTTTTATGTTTAATATTGCTTTTTAGTTTTAAATATCGCTTTTTATGTTTAATATTGCTTTTTAGTTTCAAATATCGCTTTTTATGTTTAATATTGCTTTTTAGTTTCAAATATCGCTTTTTATGTTTAATATTGCTTTTTAGTTTTAAATATCGCTTTTTATGTTTAATATTGCTTTTTAGTTTCAAATATCGCTTTTTATTTAAGACTTGTTGCTTCTTCTTCACAAATTTTATCTAAAATTTGATCCATAGTCATTTTCGGTGTATAGCCTAGTAAATCTTGCAATTTTTGAACATTAGGAACTCGACGTTGCATGTCTTCAAAGTTTTCTGTATATACTTTTTGAAAGGGAGTATATTGAATGGTATTGTTATTTCCTATTTTTGCAATGATTTTTTCTGCTAAATTTTTAATAGAAATTTCTTCTGTACTTCCTATATTGATAACTTCTCCTAAGGCTTTAGGATTTTGACTAAGTTCAATGAGAATTTTAGTGACTTCTTTTACATATGTAAAGCAACGTGTTTGTGTTCCATCTCCATAAACAGAAATTGGTTGATTATTTTTAGCTTGTTGAATAAATCGTGGAATGACCATTCCAAATTGCCCTGTTTGGCGTGGTCCCACTATATTGAATAAACGACAAATGATTACAGAAAGTCGTTTTTCTTGTGCATAAGATAAAGCTAAGAATTCATCTAATGCTTTACTACAGGCATAACTCCAACGTGATTTTGTAGGAGGTCCAATCAATAAGTCATCATCTTCACAAAAGGAAGTTTTATTACTTTTCCCATATACTTCACTTGTAGAAGTCAATAATAGCTTTTTATTATACTGACAAGCTAATTCTAAAACATTAGACGTTCCAATTATATTGTTATAGATTGTTTGAATAGGATGTTCTACCACTAATTTTACACCTACTGTTGCAGCAAGATGCACTACAATATCTGATTCTTTTATAAATTTTTCTAATATTTCCTTATTTATAATAGTATTAATGCAGTGTTGAAAATTTTGTTTTCCTATAAGATGTGAGATATTTTCTAATTTCCCTGTAGATAGATCATCTAAAACACTAACTGAATGGCCTAATGCTAGTAAATCTTCTGCTAGATGACTACCAATAAATCCAGCTCCACCAGTAATAAAATATTGCATATAAAAACTCCAATTTGAAATCAAAATTTAAAATATTATTATACATAAAATGTATTTTACTATTTATAACAAGAAAAAGAAATAAAAAAAACTTTTTATTATAATGTACAGCTTTTTCTACCTCTAGCTTTTTTTTATGCTTGAAAATATAACGGCTTTGTTTATAATATTTTTGAGTTTTCTTATATTGTATTAAAATGAAAAAGAGTAGATCATGAAAATACCAATTAAACCTAAATTAAAATCTTATTTAACATATAGAATTGTAGAACCTGATGGCGTTTTTTTAATGAGTGAACAAAATCAATATGTTTTGCAAGATGATGCATATGTTCGTTTAATTCCTTTATTAGATGGCAATTATACAGTGGGAGAAATTTTAGCACAAACAAAGATATATCCACAAAAGTTGTTTTCTATTTTAAATCATTTATTGCAAATAGGGTGTTTAATTGAAAATCATCAACAACCAAATGTAGAATATCAATGTTATTGGGATTATTGGAATGTTTTGCCTGAAAAAGTGATAGAAGTTCAATCTTTGCCTTTAGAAATTCATGCATTAGGCAATGTAAATATAGAAGATTGGGCAAGTACATTGCAAGAAAACGGTTTTGTAGTGACTGATAAAGGTATAGTGAATTTCGTTGTTGTAGATGATTATTTGCATCCTGATTTGGCAAATCTAAATCAAAAATTTTTGAAAGAAAAAAGAACGTGGTTTCTTGTAAAACCGCAAGGTATGATTGTATGGATGGGGCCAATGTTTCGTCCAGGATTTACCTCATGTTGGGAATGCCTTGCTCAAAAATTGCGAGTCAATCGTCAAGTAGAACATTTTATGGAAACATTTTCTCTTAGCGAAAAAAATGTGGTTCGTTCTAAATGTCAAAGTACAAGTGATATTGGGTTAAATTTAGCGATTTTAGAAATATCAAAAGCTCTTCTAGCACCACCTCGCAGTGGTTTAGAAAATAAAATTTTAACGCTTGATTTACAAAATTTAGAATTTAAAGAACATATTGTAATGCAACGTCCACAATGTTCTATTTGTGGTAATCCTAATGCATTAGAACCTAAGCCCTTAAAACTACATTCTTGTAAAAAAGTATTGCCTGTAGAACAATATGATCATAGGTGTAGCACGCATGAAAATACGTTCTATAAGTATGAACATTTAATTAGTCCGATTTCTGGCGTGATCACTTCGTTTCTCCCTCGAACAAAGGATGCGTATGCTAGATCGTATAATTATCTAGCTGGTCATTATTTTCCAATTTTGAGTGAAGATTTAACCTTACTGCGTGTAAGTTTAATCACAAGAAGTGGTGGACATGGTCATACTGAAATCGAAGCAAAAACAAGCACTCTTGCAGAAGCCATTGAACGATATTCTGGCATTTTTTGGGGAGAAGAAAAAACAGTTGTTAAATCGTACGATGAAATAGGGGAAGATGCATTTTTTATTCGTGAATTGAGCTTATTCAGTGATGACCAATATAAAAATCGCGAAAAGTTGAATCAAATTTATACAAGTGACCAACAATATATCCCAGAATTATTAGATACTGCTACACCGATTTCCTGGACTCCAGCTTGGTCCTTAACAAGTGAACGATTTTTTTATTTACCAACTGCATATTGTTTTTATGGATTTCGTGACAAAGACCATTTTTTTAGTGTTTGTGATAGCAATGGATGTGCTGCTGGAAATAGTTTAGAAGAGGCAATTTTACAAGGTCTTTTAGAAGTAGTAGAACGTGATGCGATTTCTATGTGGTGGTACAATCGCTATCAATGTCCTAGTGTAGATGTAGAAAGTTTCAACCTTTCTTATTGGAAAGACATGCAACAATTGTACACTGAAAAATTGAATCGTGATTTGTTTGTTTTAGATGTAACTTCTGATTGGGGCATCCCCACTTTTGTTGCAGTTTCTCGAAGATTAAATCATAAAGTGGAAGATATTATTGTTGGTTTTGGTTCTCATTTAGACCCTAAACGTGCTTTACTAAGATCATTAGAAGAAGCCAATCAATATTTGCCTGCCTTATCTATGCAAGATAAAGAAGGAAATACAATGTATCAATTAACGCGTCCAGAAACAGTTGATTGGTGGAAAAAAGCAACGTATGAAAATCAATCGTATTTGTTGCCTAATAAAACTATAAAACCTAAAACATGGAGTGATTATAAAACTATAGCTACAAACGATATTTTTCAAGATTTACAATATTGTTTAAAAAAAGCAAAAGAATTAAATTTAGAAGTCTTAGTTGTCAATCAAACTCGCCCAGACATTCATTTTCCAGTCGTTAAAGTTGTGATTCCTGGAATGCGTCATTTTTGGCGTCGTCTTGCTCCTGGACGTCTCTATGATATTCCTGTTCAACAAGGACATCTCCCTAAACAAAAAACAGAACAAGAGATGAATCCTATTGCATGCTTTGTATAAAATATTCTAATAAGTAATAATATTTAGACTAAGCATTTTTTCGTTTTTTTACAATATATAAATAACTGAAGATTTTCGAGCTCTGAATATTTGCATTGATATTAAAAAAAATACATGCTAAAATACATTCTAAGATATATAGATTAAGCCTCAGACAAACATGTGAAAATCAAGTAGGATGAAAGCTAGATATGCAAAATTTATTAAAATTAGAAATATTGCCAAGAGTGTATCAAGTAATTCCTTTACAGACAAGCGTCACTATTGGGAGAGATTTGTCTAATAAAGTTGTATTGAATGATTTGAGTATTTCTTCGAAGCATGCATTGATTAAAGTAGAAGGGGAGAATGCATGGTTAGAAGACTTGAATTCTACAAATGGCACGCAAGTAAATGGTGACAGAATTCAAAAAAAATGTTTGCAAGATGGTGATAGAATTTCTATTGGATATATTGTTGGCTATTTTTTAGTAGAAAATAGCATTGATAAAGTGGTAGAAAATGCAACATTAGAAGATATTACTTTTGATGATGATACGACTTATCAATTTCAATATTCAGATGTATATATCCAAAAATTACTTGAAAAACTTGAAAATTTTATTTTACAAAAATTTCCTCATGTAAAAGATTGTAGAAAATATTTAGCTGCAATATTTTCTGCTATACAAAATGCATATTTCCATGGGAATAAGGAAAATGCTGAGGAAATTATTTCGATTCATTTTCAATTAAAGGAAGATGAATGGCGTTGTACCATAACAGACCAAGGATCTGGCTATCCTTATAAACAGATCTATAGTAAATACCAGGCAGACCCAGAAACATATAAAAATCATAGTTTAGGGGTGATTAGTGAGGGCACAAGTTATTTAGAATTTAATACATTAGGAACAGCTATTACTTTAGTAAAAATTAATGTGTCTAAATCAAGCAAAACACAAAAAAATTATCTGCAACAACAAGATAATTTTTATTTTAGCATGAAATTTTATAGTCAAGTTATACAACGTCGCACATACCCTTTACATATTATTTTATCTTCTCATCAATTAAAATCATTTCCAGAACATTTAGACACTACAAAATCAAATATACTTGATTATACAAAAGCACCCATTTCCATTGAACCCATTGTGCCTGGATGTCTTGTTGTTCCTGCTTCTCAAACGATTCGTGAAGAGATTACTTTAACAAAACTTCATTTTTGGGTCACTCCTCTTACTGAAGATACAAAAATTAATGCAAAATTACATCTAACTTCCCAAGGAAGAATTCTTGCACAACTTCCTTTACAATTTCAAGCTTTTAGCACATTCCTTTCAAAATTTTTCTTAAGTCTTGGAATTCTCATTCCTTTTTTGGGGATTTTATTAGATATACCACTTTGGAAAATGGACGCAGAAATTCCAAGCCTTGTTCGCCATATTATTATACTTGTACAAACTTTTGGTGGCTTAAGCAATGTAGGAATTTTTTTAGGTATACTATTTTTAGGGCTTGGAACATTTCAATATTATAAAACACTACCAAGATCAAAGGACATGGTACAAGAAAAAGTAGAAATGTAGATTTATACTATTTAGGATATGGTACAAAAAAAAGTAGAAATGTAGATTTATACTATTTAGGAGTACAATTTTGAATTACGAACAAATAGAAAAAGCTAATCAAGAAACAGTATTGAGAATGACTACTTCACAACCTGTACTTATTGGTATGGGCAAAGCAAAAGATGTCATTCCAAATATGACAGAAAATAAAATATTGCATGCTGGCCCTCCTATTACATGGGATAGAGCGAGTGGTCCACTCCGTGGAGCTATTGCAGGTGCTATTATTTGGGAAGGCAAAGCCAAAACATATGAAGAAGCTGAAAAACTCATAGAACAAGGCAATATTATCCTTGCACCATGCCATCATCACAATTCTGTTGGTCCAATGGCTGGTGTTACTTCTCCTAATATGTCTGTATATATCATTGAGAATAAGACATTTGGAAATAAAGCCTATTGCAATATGAACGAAGGATATGGTAAAGTTCTTCGATTTGGTGCTTACAGCGAAGAGGTTTTAGAAAAACTTCATTGGATGGAAGATGTTATGGCACCTGTTTTACATAAAGCTATTGAAAGAGCGGGTGGCATTGACATTCGAAGTTTAGTGGCCGAATGTTTACATATGGGCGATGAAGGACATAATAGAAATAGAGCAAATTCTGTCTTTTTTATGAAACTTTTAGCACCTCATATTTGCATGGTTAGCGAAACTCCAGAAATTGCCTCTAAAATTTTAGATTTCATGGGAAATAATGCTATCAATGCACTCAATCCTATTATGGCATCTTGTAAATCCATTGCAGATGCAGGCTATGGAATCGAAGGCAGTACCATTGTGACTACTATGGCAAGAAATGGTACTGATTTTGGAATTCGCCTTAGTTCCTTAGGTAAAGAAGAATGGTTCACAGCACCTTCTCAAGTGCCTCAAGGCTTATATTTTTCAGGATTTGAGGCAAAAGATGCTAACCCAGATATTGGTGATTCTACTATCACAGAAACAGTTGGTATCGGAGCCTTTGCCATGGCAGCAGCACCAGCTATTGTACGATTTATCGGTGGTTCTCCTAAAGATGCACTCAACAGCACATTAGAAATGTATGAAATTACAACAGGTGAACATAAATTTTTCACAATTCCTCAACTTGATTTCCGAGGTACACCAGTAGGTATTGACATTCGTAAAGTTGTTGAAAAAGGAATTCTTCCTAAAGTAAACACAGGAATCGCTCACAAGGAAGCCGGAATTGGACAAATTGGTGCAGGACTTGTTCTACCTCCTATGGAAATTTTTGAAAAAGCACTCCTTGCATTTGCAGAAAAATATGGCATATAATAAGCATTTGCTTTCATTTGATAATAAATATGACATATAATGGCATTTGAAAAAATATGACATATAAAATAATTTTTCGAAATATCTTTTGAATTTAAAAATATGATTCGCCTTTGTAATATAGGCGAATCATAAATATTCTTTCAATCACTTCAATAACGGGAACAATTATGCCACAAACGAATATTTTTATGTTTCCAGGTCAAGGGTCTCAAACAGAAAAAATGGGATTTCAACTTTGGCAAACTTCCAACCATGCAAAAGAAACGTTCCAATTGGCAAGCCAAATTTATGAACAAAGCCTTGAACAAATTTGCTTTCATTCACCCTTTACAGAACTTCAACGCACAGACAATGCACAAATAGCTATTGCAACTCTTAGTATTATATATTTCGATCAACTCCTTGAACAAAATATACAACCAGATATTGTGATTGGTCATAGTGCTGGTGAAATCGCAGGATTATATGCTAGCGGAATTTTAACAAAACAAGATGCACTATTATTTGCCAAAATCCGTGGCCAAGCCATGTACCAAGCTGCAAGTCAGACTACTGGCAAAATGATTGCTATTGTCAATGCAACATCAGAACAGATTCAACCACTTATAGATGAAATTAAGCAACAAGATACAGTTCTAGCAATCAGTAATTACAATGGTCCATTAGAAACAGTTGTTAGTGGCGACATTGAGCCCGTTACTCAATTGCAAGAGAAAATCAAAGAACTTCGCATTGGGCGAGCTGTTGACCTTAAACAACAAGGAGCTTGGCATAGTAAGCATATGCAACAAGCCCAAGATAAGATTGAACAACAAATGAAAAACATACAAATTCATGCACCAAAAATTCCTATGTTTTTTAACTATGATGCTCAATCTACTAATGACCCAGAAAAAATTCGAAAAAATTTAATACAAATTATTACTCATCCAGTCCATTGGACACAAATTTTGGAAAAGCTCAAAGAAATAGAAAATCCACATTTTTATGAAGTGGGTACTAAAAATATTTTAGGAGGTCTACTTCGAAAAACATACAAAGACATACAATATGAATATACTCCTACAGATATAGTACAAGCGTAACTTCTTTTTCATAGAAAATAACTAAAAATAAATTTCATGATATAATAAAAAATATGAATACATCTGAATTGACAAAACGAGAAAAAAGCATTAAAAAACATAAGACGATAGTTTGGTATACATTTTTATTAGGTTGTAGCACATTGATTCCCTTTCCCTATGCATTTCATATAAATACATTGGGTTATAATTCACTTTGTAGTTTTACTCCTATTAGCACTTCGATTCTCTGGGGATTGGCAGGAATGATTGCTTTATATCCTAAGAGAGTTCATAGAAAAAATTTATTTCGACAAAGTTTATTATTCTTATTTACTTTACTATTTTTCTATGGATTTTTGAATTTTGCTTATCTAGGATGCGTAGGAATTCTTAGTTTTGAATGGAAAAGTTTACCACCGTTTCATTTAGAAACAATACAAGATGGAGAATATTTAGGATATAGCAGTAACTTAGGGAAAAAAGTTGTGATGAAAGTTCATGTTCAAGAATCAACAATTCAACATATTGAAACAATAAGCAGTGGATATGCATCAGAAAAATTTGGAATGCAAGCCTTTAAATATTTGCCAGAACAAATAATTCTTTCACAAAGTATTCAAGTAGATACAATTTCAGGTGCAACTCATTCCTCTTGGCAAATACAAACAGCAGTCCACGATGCCCTATATAATGCTAATAATCCTAAAAATACAAATCAGCCTGCTAGAAAACCAAATAGACGCACTTCGAAAAGGCGTTTTCGTTAATTTTTTAACACTTTTATTATTGTTTATTTCCAATATATACTATCAAATTTCATATTTACTTTATAAATAAAAATGTAGAAGCTACACAAAAAGAACTCAAACTAAATAAAATATGAAACATTTTTTAGAAAATAAGTTCTTTTTGTTTTTTTTTTAATATAATATATATTTTTTAGTATAATATATATCTATTTGTATAAAATTCTACGAATATCTACATTTTGTTTTACTATATTATTTAGGAGTTTACTTTATGTTTTATGGCATGAAGTGCAATATTTGTGGAAGTCCTGTAAAAAAAGACACTCTTAATTGTCCAGTTTGCGGCAATAGAATCAATGATGCTAGGAATATAAAAAATAATGATGACTTTTCAGATTCGTATGATCCTGCATATACTTCTTATTATGATACCTTTGAGGATGATTCTGATAATGTTGATCTAAATGATAAATTATTAAATGATGATAATCATGATAAAAAAGAAGAGCATCAAGAAGCCCCTATTACCTTCAAAACTTGGATTCTAGCATTTTTTTTAGGTCTCACTGTTTTGGGTAGTATTATTGCTGGAATTATACATCTTGTCAAAGGGAATATGAAGAGAAGCGAAATCTATTTTAATTCTTTGTCTTGGAGCTGGTTTCTAGGTGCAGTAATAATATTTTTATGTATGTCCATAATGACATTATTATATGGATAGTATTTTACGCACGAAAAATATTTCTGCCTCTAAGAAGGCGTTTTCGTTATTTGTTTCAGCACATCTATTGTTTATTTCTAATATATACTACACAAAATGCAGAAGCTACACAAAAAGAACTCAAACTAAATAAAATATGAAAGATTTTTTAGAAAACAAGTTCTTTTTGTTTTTTTTTAATACAATATATATATTTATTTAAATTCTGCGAATACCTACATTTTGTTTTACTATATTATTGAGGGCCTCCTTTATGTTTTATAACATGAAGTGCAATATTTGTGGAAGTTCTGTAAGAAAAGACACTATCAATTGTCCAGTTTGCGGAAATAGAATCCATAATGCTCGGGATATAAAAAATAACGAACACTTTGTATGTAATTCTCGTTATAATAAATTTTCAAACAACCCAGACTACTATAATTCATTTTTCAAATATCATAATGACAAAAAATATAATCAACAAGAAGCCCCTATTACCCTCAAAACTTGGATCATAGCATTTTTGTTAGGTCTCACTATATTTGGTGGTATGATTGCTGGTGCGATAGAAATTTTCAAAGGGAATACAAAGAGAAGCTTAATCTATATTACTTCTTTTTTTTGGAGTTGGACAATAGTAGTATTTATGATATTCTTATTTATGTTCATAACAATATCCATAATTGGTAGTATTGTTGCTGGCATGATCGAAATTCTCAAAGGAATACAAAGAGAAGTTTAATCTATATTACTTCTTTTTTAGAATTGGACAATAGTAATATGCATGAAATTCTTATTTATATTCATGACAAAATTATTAAACGAATATTTTCACACACGAAAAATATTTTTGCCTCCGTAAAGGCATTTTTGTTAATTTTTCAGTATATCTAATGATTTATTTCCAATATATAATTTAAATTTCATGTTTACGTTATAAATACATAAACTACAAAAAAAACAAAAGATCGAACTAAATAAGATATGAAACATTTTTTTTACAAAAGAAAAAAGTTCTTTTTGTTTTTTTTTAGTACAATATATATTTTTTTTTAGTACAATATATATCTAGATATTTGTATAAAATCTTGTGAATATCTATATTTTGTCTTACTATATTATTTAGGAGCCTACTTTATGTTTTATAGCATGAAGTGCCATATTTGTGGAAGTTCTGTAAAAAAAGACACTATTAATTGTCCAGTTTGTGGAAATAGAATCAATGATGCCAAAGATATAAAAGATATAAACAATAATGATGACCTTGCAGATATGTATGACCTTGTATGTGATTCTCGTCCTAACGATTTTTCAGATGCTTCAAACAATCCCGATTACTATGATCCATTTTTCAAGTATGATTATGATAAAAGAGATCGTCAAAAAGAAGCTCCAGTTACCTTTAAAACTTGGATCATAGCATTTTTTTTAGGTCTCACTGTATTTGGTGGTGTTGTTGCTGGAATGATAGAAATGCTCAAAGGGAATACTACGAAAAGTTTAATCTATATTACTTCTTTTTTTTGGAGCTGGATAGTATTAGGATTCATGATATACTTATTTATGTTCATAACAATATTATTACATGGATAGTATTTTTACGCATGAAAAATATTTCTGCATATAACATGATCAAAAATGTTCTATCTATAAATTTTGGATTATCAGAAGATATGTTTAATTTTATGTGCTTCACTACCTAATTTTATATCTAATTTTTCTTTACATACCAATATGTTGGGAATAAGCTATGTTGTATCGTACATACGGAAAAACAAAAAATGTTGTGTCAGCTATTGGATTCGGTGGAATGCGTTTTGAAGAGGGTACGCCAGAAGAAATGGCAGAATTGGTTCAATTTGCATATGATTCTGGTATTACATATTTTGATACAGCACCACTATATTGTAATAACCAATCTGAACATTATTTTGGTCTAGCATTTGCAGAGATGAAAAAATCTAAAGGCGAGCGTTTTTTTGTTTCGACAAAATCGAGTGGCAAAACAGAGAAAAAAATTCGAAAAGATTTAGAAAATTCTTTACAAAGAATGGGTTTAGAATATATTGATTTTTACCATGCTTGGTGTGTAATGGATTGGGAGGATTATTGCAAACGTAAATCATCTGGCGTATTTAAAACTATGGAAAAATTAAAAGAGGAAGGTCTTATTCGACATATATGCGTTTCCACACATATGAATGGCAAAGAGATTGGAAATATGTTAAAAGAATATCCTTTTGATGGAGTATTGATAGGATATTCTGCCATGAATTTTTCATACAGAGAAGTTGCGTTAGATGTTGCAAAAGATTTACAATGTGGCGTTGCTATTATGAATCCACTTGGTGGCGGCTTGATTCCTCAACATCCAGATGTGTTTTCATTTGTCAAAACGCAAGAAAAGGAATCTGTAGTAGAAGCTGCTTTGCGATTTTTATTAGATGATTCTCGCATAACTTTAATGTTAGTTGGATTTTCAAATAAAGCACAAATTCAAGAAGCCATTGCAGCAGTTGATGGATATCATCCTATTTCAGAATCTAATCGAACTCGCATTCGAAGCAATTTGCATGAAACGTTTAATTCGATGTGTACAGGTTGTCAATACTGTAATCTTTGTCCACAACATATTGAAATTCCTAAATTTATGGATGCATATAATCAATATCTTTTGACATCGAAGACAAAAGATTTAGTAAAGCGACTCACTTGGCATTGGGGCAATTATAAAGATGCTTTGCAACTAAATTCTTGTTTGCAATGTGGTGTATGTGAAAGAAATTGCACACAGAAATTGCCTATTATCCAACGATTGCAAGAAGTTTATCATATTGTCCAAAAAGATGCAGATACAAATACAAAAAAATAGACGCTCAATGTTTATGCGTCTATTCAAAAAAATAGACGCTTTTATCTATATTTTATGCGTCTATTTTTTTCTTACACATAGAAAGATTTTTGATTTTGCATTCGCTATTATATGTTTATTAGAACACAAAGCTAGAGTAGCCTACCAATGAATCAGCGTTAGGTTCTGGTCTCACATCTAAACTGGTTGTATAATGTAGAAAGGTGCCTTTTGTAATGCCACGGGCTTTAGCAAAAGCCAGTGTGGCTGCAATTGCACCGCCTCCGCAAGCATTGTTATGGTTGTATGCTTCAGGAAGAATGTTCTCGATTTTCATATCTTGAATTAAATCAATCATTCTTTTATCATTGTCTTCTTTGACCCAATCATGAGCCTTAAAAGCTCGACCAGCAGGTGCAAATCCAAAACGATAACCATAATGAGTCATATCTGTAGAACCAATGACAAAAATATTTTTTTCTTTGTATTCTGCTAATTTTTCACCTAAGGCAATGGCAATTTTTATAGGTGGCGTGGCAATCGGAACAATTTTTGAGTTAGGGAATGCATATTGTATGAAGGGGATTTGGACTTCAATGGAATGTTCTTGGCGATGTGCCGCGGGATTGTCTACAACGTATTCACTGGCATTTTCATGAAGCCATTGAACAACGTCTGTATCAATATCTGTTACTTGTAACGGTGTTTCCCATGCACCATCTGGCCATAAAGATGGTTTAGATACGCCTGGAACATGGACTGCACCAAAAATAATAAATGTATCAGGGTTTGTAGTTTTTGCTACGCATTGGAACATTTTACCTGCAGTGACACCAGAATACACCCAGCCTGCATGTGGTACAATTCCAGCTTGCAAGTTTTGTATTTCTGGAATGTTGTCTTGGGATAAATATTTTTTCAATTCTTGAATACATTCTTCTCTTGTACTAGGATAAAACATTCCTGCACGACATGGTTTTCGATTCATGGATTTTCTCCTTGTAGTTAGGAAATCTATTATATATTAAAATTGTAGGATAAAATTATAAAAATGTCAATTTTATTCTATTTTCCTAGAGAATTTCAATTCATGTAGGGTTATTTTATGCACGCACAAATTAAAATACTCACTTCTTCTTCTCAAGACATATATTTGCTTTCACCTAGTAAATACCTTATTTTAGGTCGTGCTCATAATGCTGACATTGTTTTTGAGGACGATGAAAGTTTATCTCGATTGCATTGTAGATTTTATTATGAAAATCAACATTATTGGGTAGAAGATTTACAAAGTCGCAATCATACATTTGTAAATGAAGCACTTGTTGTGGATAAAAAACAACTTGTATCTGGCGATATTGTACGTATTGGTAAAAATTTAATTCAATTTACTCTTTTACACAATGTCAAAGATGAGCCTAGACAAGAGGATCCATTTATATTAGTAAAACGTTCTGATAAGTTGATCGGTAAAATTGCAGTAAAACTCGGTCTACTTACTCGTGATAAGTTGCGCGAGTGTGTACAGATACAATTGAAAATGGCACAAATCGGTCCTTATTTCCCTTTAATTGAAGTTATGGAAGAAGAAGGATATCTCCCAAAAGAAGATATAGAAAAAATTAAAAAAACTAAAGAAGATATTCCATTTAAAATTCCTAATTATTGGTTACAGGAGTTGATTGGAATGGGAGGTATGGGACGAATTTATCGAGCAATTTCTTTAAAAACAAATCAGAGAGTCGCGTGCAAAATATTTTGTGAAGTTCCACAACATCTTGAAGTAGCATTAAAGGAACAATTCTGTAAAGAGGCTGCAGCATTAATGCAATTTCAACATCAAAATATTGTACAGGGAATTGAATTCATTAATACAAAAGATGTGCTATGCATTATTATGGAATTTGTGGAAGGACCAACTTTAAAAGAATATGTCAAAGAAAAAGGTGAACGTTTGTTATCAGATGAGGCGATTCAAATAATTTTACAAGTAGCTAAAGCTTTAGAACATGCTTTTTCAAAAGGCATGATTCATCGTGATATAAAGCCTGAAAACATTTTAATCACTCCACAAGGCGTTGTAAAATTATGCGATTTTGGATTAGTAAAAAGTGATTCTGTGGAAACCCAAGAAGAAAATGTATTTGGAACTGTTGCTTATATGAGTCCAGAACAAATTATAGGTTCGAAAACATTAGATATTCGTAGCGATATTTATTCACTAGGTGCATTATTTTATCGCATTTTTTTTGGACATCTTCCTTTTACAGGCGATAGTCGTGAAGTGCGAATTAAACATCTACAAGCTCCTCTTACCTTTCCTACTGTGCCTGCACAACTTTTTAAAAATGATATTATCAAAGTCATCAAAAAAATGATGGAAAAACGCCCTGAACATCGTTATCAAACTCCTACAGAATTAATCAAAGCTTTAGAATCATTAAATGTCAAACTTCAAGTGGAAACAAAGAAACTTCTATATACAGAAGAAATGCTTATCCCAAGACAAATGCGTAGCAATGCAAATCGTTTGCAACAACCTATAATAAAAAAACTCTCTGCAATTATGAATGATTTTTGGAAAAAACTTGTAAGTTTAGCATATGAATAATTTTTCTATAATATAGACTCTTATTTTTTGAAAATAAAGGCAAAATACATGGGCGAATTACATAATCCAATACCAGTAAAACTTTTTATTGGTATTATTTACAGTGATGCAAACGTAGCTGATAAAATACAAACAATTTTAGAAGAAAAATTTGGGAACATGGATTTTATTAGTCCAGCTTGGCCATTCACCTATACAAAATACTACACTCCAGAGATGGGAGAAACACTTTGGAAAAAATTTTATGCATTTGAAAAACTCATCGATCCAGTGGAAATTGCTGACATCAAACTCTATACAAATGACATTGAAAGTCAATATATAAACGATAACAATGGTCGAATTGCTAACTTGGATCCAGGATATTTAACAGCTGCCAAAGTCATTTTAGCAACTACAAAAGACTTTAGCCATAGAATATATTTACAAAAAGGCATTTATGCAGAAATTACCATGCATTATAAAAAAGGCAAAGGCTTTTGTTTTTCAAAATGGACATATCCAGATTTTCAAAGTGAAAATTATACAAATTATTTTTATACATTACGCGAAAAATTCATGCGTCAACTTGCTAGTCTAAAAAAAAATCATATACAAACATACCTTCCAGAATAAAAACTTTTCCCTTTGCAAATTTCAATAAAGAGAATGATTATGAAACAAATGTTTTATATTTTTTTAAGTTGTTTTACTATATTGACTTCTATTTTATATTATTTCTCTGGTAATATTTGGGTTGACAAAGAGACTTCACCGATTAGCATTGTCGAAGATTCTGAAGAAGAACAACCTCTTATGAGTATACCAAAAGATGACATGCAAGTAGATATTTATGCAGACCATAAAATCAGGGGCGGAAGTTATGTTCTGTTAGATGAAAAAACAGGGGAAACAAATGTTGAAATATTTTTTGAGGAAGTGATACCATTAGATAATGAAAAAGCATTATTAAAAAACGCTCGCTGTTTATATCATATCCATAAGCAACAATCAACAAATCAAGATTTTCCAGAAAAATTTCTGCTGGAGGCTGTGGACGGACGACTTCAATTTGATATCCCTACAAAAAAAATGATGTTTTTGTATATTGATGGTGAAGCACTTATTCGAGGTTATAATAAAAATGTGCCGGATAGTGATATTAGAACAAATTCTGCACCTATGAAAATGAAAATGACTGGAACTCATTGGATAGTTGACTTACAAAAACATACTTTAACAACTAATGAAAAAATATATATTCAAGAATGGAATAACCAAGGCGAAGAAATTTTGCAATTACAAGGACATGGATTGCACTGCGATATGGCATCAAAAGATATCTTGCTAAATTCTGATGTGACGCTACATTTTTATCCGCGTAGCTTATCCTCAAATCAAAATTTTTTTCTTGAAAAAGTCACATCTCAATGTACAGGCAAAACAAAAATTCATTATGGAAAAGAAAAACAAATTATTGTAAGACAAGAAGACAATGTTGTCTTATTTTCCAACCAAGGAAAAATAGCATGCGATATTTTAGATTTTATGCTAGTCGAAAAAAATATAGATGGAAAAACAACTATCTCATGGAAAAATTTTGATGCCAATGGAAATGTGCATATTGAAGATAAATGGAAAGACAAAAGTCAACATATTCTGTGCAATAGATTAACAGGCAAACAAGAAGATGGTAAAATGAACATCCATTTTCACGGACAATGTAAAGTGGATTTACAAGGTCTGTCAGCATTTTCTGTAATTGATCAAAAAACACGCATTCGCTTTGAAAGAGAAGAACAACGAAAAAAAATAAAAACCTTACATATAGATTGCCAACAAGGGATTCATTGGAAACGTGTAACTACAAAAAACGGGAAACAAGAGGAGCGTTTTTCTTTATCTGGTAAAGTTTGCATGCGACAAATAGGTGAAAAAATCCCCTTCATTGAATTAACGTCAGACAAAGTTAATATTTTAGCTGAATCCAAAGAAAAAGGTGAACAACAAACATTGACAATACGGTTTTTAAAAGCATATAAAAACGTTACAGTACAACATAGCCAAGGAACAGCCAAAAGCGATTATTTGCAATGGGATCAATATAATAAAAATAAATCACGCATATTATTAAAAGGAATCCCCCATTGCATTTTAAAAGAAATCGATGGACAATCTACGGACATAGGCATGGACATGCCTAGCTTATCCAAAACAAAACAAAAAAAACAATCAACTAAAAAAATCCAAGAAAAAGAAGATATACATATTCAATCAAAAGGTGATATGATACTTCATATACGAAAACACAATAAAAAACAGCATTTACGATACGAAACATCAAAAGACGTTTTAATTACACGAATACAAAGCACTACACAAGAAAAATTAGGAAAACTCGCTTGCCAATGGATAGAAAGTCGCATATCCTCTGTAAAAAAAGAGATCAATGGAATAAAAAAAGAAAAAATGGATCTAACATATCTACATGCTAAAAATTCCATTTCCTTTCATTTTCCACCTGTACAAGGCACAGGAGAAATGCTATTCTTCGATAGACAAGTTCTAAAACTCGAAAACAATGCTACATTAGAGACAAAAGAAGGAACACTCAAAGGCAATCAATTCTATTATGACTTAAATACAGAAATTTGGGAAGCACATGGAAAAAATGTTCATTTCCAAGGCGAAGAAATTACCTCTGAAAGTTCATACTTACAATATAATCGAAAAAAAGAAATCCTTACATTACAAGGACAACCTGCAAAAATTTTTCGAAAAACAGAAGCAGGAAAAGAACCACAAACACTATTTGCAAACACCATTATCTATGAACAAAAACAAGGCATAGGTCATGCCCAACAAAATGTAGAAATATTCTTTGAAGCTGATAGCAATAACATAGCATCTATAGCACCTATAATAAAACAAACAGACCCTATAATAAAGCAAAAAGAAACTACAATACAGCAAAAAGACAAACAAGAAAAAACAAAACCATCTACAATACAACATAAAAAATACAACATTACTGCAGATTCACTCACTGTGGCAATAAATCCAGAAACAAAAGAATTAAAAGAGCTTATCACAACAGGATTGATCAATGCCAAAAATATACCCCAAACAAAAGACGAACCAATAGAAACAGCAGATGGCACAAAACTGATTTTTAGAAATGACCAAGGCATCTTATACGGTGAACCAGCTAAAATCGTCTATCAAAATAATATGCTAACTTCAAAAGAAATCATATGGCTAAACGATAAAAATGAACTTATCTGTCAAGGTCCTGTCTACATCGAACTTCAAAAAACAAATAACAATGACATGGTAATGGCATTTCCCATAGATCGCAAGAAAATAAACAACAACGCACACAACGAAACAATTCATATACAAAGTACAGGTCCTTTATATTTCTATCAAACAAAAGAAGAACTAGAACTTCATGATAACATTATTATTCAAACTACAGAAGGTACATTGAGATGCGATAAATTACGACTTGTGCAAAAAGAACAAAAAATTCAACGAATCATTGCTCATGGAAACGTCAAACTAGATGCTGATAAAAATCATGCAGACGCTGATCAAATGACATGGGATGCAAACACAGAAGTTTTAATCCTTGTCGGTGTACCCTACGTTGAATTTACAATCCAAGACATCATTATGAACTCTTCCGTAGTACTCTATCACCTCAAAGAAAAACGTTTCATTACCCAAGGCTCCATCCAAGGCAAAATATTTCAAAAAACAATATTTTAACTACACCTTTTCTTATTCCCCTTCACGCCAGAGTACAGCACCCAGAGTACAGAGCAAATTTGCTACTTTACTTTCCTAAAGCAAATTTGCTCCTACGTATTCTCGCCCAGAGCAACTTCCAACTTCCACTCCCCAGAGCAACTTCCCTCCCCAGAGCAATTTCAATCCCCAGAGCAACTTCCCTCCCCAGAGCAAATTCAATCCCCAGAGCAACTTCCCTCCCCAGAGCAACTTCCCTCCCCAGAGCAAATTCCACTCCCCAGAGCAACTTCCCTCCCCAGAGCAACTTCCCTCCCCAGAGCAACTTCCCTCCCCAGAGCAACTTCCCTCCCCAGAGCAAATTCC
>Ga0208694_1001299_pt1 | contig 31307 bp, 15 predicted proteins | sample AD_UKC078_MetaG_FD_184442 | JGI IMG/M metagenome (GOLD analysis project Ga0208694, IMG submission 184442) | Active sludge microbial communities of municipal wastewater-treating anaerobic digesters from USA - AD_UKC078_MetaG (SPAdes) (version 2) | ecosystem: Engineered > Bioreactor > Anaerobic >...
GGTTTGCCAACTCGTGGATAGTCCAATCGTCATAGCTGTATTCCAATGTAATAGAGGCTGCCGACGAGCTTCTTTCAAAAGGCACATATCCATATTTTTTGTAATCGCCTGTGCCGTCGAAATAGTCAATGTTGGAGCTGTTTACGCAAGCTTTTAATGCTAATTTTTTATCAATATCTAATCCCTTAGCAATTGCGTCTGAAACAACCGAAACGGAATGATAGCCAATCATACACCAGTTTTCATTTCCCATGTGCGACCAAACGGGCAACGCCTTATGTACACTTTGTTTATAGTGATTTAACATAGAGTTGACAAACTGAGTGCTTCGTGCAGGTTTTATCAGATTCATCAATGGGTGTTGCGCACGAAACGTATCCCAAACCGAGAAAACTGTGTAGTTGGTTTGTCCGTTCTCGGCTTGATGAATGTTGTGGTCTATGCCACGATAGCGTCCGTCAATATCTTGATAAACAGAGGGGTTTATCATGGTATGATAGAGTGCTGTATAAAAAATATATTTTGTCTCTTCGTCTGCTTCAAATTTGATGCAGCTAAGCTCTTTTTCCCATTTCTGTTGCGTTTCGTTACGAATATCGTCGAACGATTTTCCGGCAGTTTCAGCTTCAAGGCTTTTCATTGCACCTATGCAATCCACAGGGGAGAGTGCCACTTGAATTTCGAGGGGTTTGCCGTCTGAAAAATCGAAGTTGAAATAGGCTGTCAGATGTTTTCCGAACATTTCGGGGAAGTTTTTGGTCATATCAAATTTTCGCCAAAAACCGTTATATAGAACTTTTTCGTTGTTACGACAACCATAGTTTTGGATAGGTTTTGAAAACTTCAGGGCAAAATGTGTGTAATTCATTCTTGACCATCCGCGCGTGATACGGTAACCTGTAAGGGTGTATTCATCTTCGACACGTAGGTTTGCCATTAGAACTTTGCCGTCGTAATTGTAAATTCCGTAATCCAAATCAATGATGATATGTCCTGTTTTTGTGTTTTGCGGGAAAGTGTAGCGATGTACGCCTACACGTTCAGTCGCAGTCATTTCTGCAAGAATATTATAGTCTTGTAAAAGAACGGAGTAGTAACCAGCTTGGGCGTTCTCATTATCGTGACTAAATCGTGAACGGTAGCCACTCTCGGGGTTTTCTTCGGTTCCCATATCTAATTTTACTTCGCCAGTCATCGGCATAATCAGGATATCGCCTAAATCGGAGTGTCCTGTTCCGTTGAAATGGGTGTGACTGAACCCTATAATGGTTTTGTCATCATATTGATAACCAGCACAATATTTATATGCGTCGGGCTGATAAACACCGTCAATATTGTGAGGAATCATTTCCGTATCGGGGCTTAATTGAACCAAGCCGAAAGGAGCACAAGCTCCCGGAAAAGTGTGTCCCATGCTTTTAGTGCCAACCATGGGGTTTACGTAATTTACGAACTTTAAATCTTGACTAAATAAGTGATTTTGAGACATCAATAGTAGTATAAGCAATAAATAGGATATTTTATTCATGTTTTTTGTTATAAGTGAGTAAAATTAATTATTTAAACCATTAAGAAGTTAAGAGATATTAAGAAAAAGAGACGGAACATGCTCCGTCTCTATAATACCCTGATATTCAATTTATTAATTGTTCATTGCTAATTGTTAAAGTGCCCAAAGAGCGTATATATTAATTACTTTCGACTCATATTCATTGAGATATAAAAATTTCTCTATGACGCTTCTTTGTTCAGGTGTCAGAGATTTTAACCAAGCATCCGTATATTTCGGGTCTATAGAAAAGAGCATTCGTATAAGCTCTTTATGCTCGTCTGGTGCGTTTGCTATTTCAGGTATTAGCTTTGATTTGTTCTCTAATTTTTCGGCTAAGTAGCTACTTAGTTCGTTTCTTAAATCGATGCGATTGTTGCGTCTCAAAACCTCCATAATCTCTTGTAATAAGAAATATGCAAGTTGCTCTTCTCGTGCGTAACCGTTTTCAATTAAAGGGTCGGGCTGTAAAACGAAGTTTATTTCCTGAATAGCATTTTTGGCTACTAAACGTGTTATACTGTCAGCTGCTAGGGTATCGCCTGTTTGGTAATATGTCCTGATGGCGTTGCGTGAGAAATAATCAATGGGCAACCTTTCTAACGGAAGGATGTCAAATGAACGTTTCATAACTTCTACAGCTTTCTCTTTTTTTCCCTCTTTAATGAGTTGGTCAGCAAGAGCAGTAAACTTCTCTCGGAGAGCGACTGTACGCAGTGATCTAATTTCAGTCCATTCGTAATAAACGTCCATGTTGTTTAAATTTCTGTACATGAATTTGTTCATTAGGTTGTCGTACAAGATATCGGTATTGATGCTTCCGTCTCCGCCCGCTTCGTTTTTGATAGGGACAAATCTGAATGCAAACCCTTCATTTTGTGAATATTGTCTTAACAATTCAGTAAATGCTCCAGCGCCAGCAGTTGATGTGGAATAGATTGGTCGTTCCCAGTCGTTGTTTGCAAAAAGATCTAACATGGCTAAATCAGATTTACCTATGATGTTGTCTTTAATTTCAAACACGATGTTGTCAACGATTTTAGCGGTATCTTTTAGTTGCACCGTTCCAGATGCTATAACTTTCTGTTTGTCAACAGGAATTATAAGTCGTCTTGCTGGCAGATAGCTCTCTCCACTTTGAAGTTTAGTGTTTATATTATCGTCTAAAACAAATTTCATTGCAATTTTTGCAGGGAGTGGCGCTGAACCAATCAGGTCTTGAACGCGACTTGTTTCGGACTCTAACTGTCTGGCTTGCTGTTCGTTAATCTTATATTTTGCAATAGCGTCTTTTTGTGTTAGCATGCGTGAAAGTCCTATAAATTGAGCAGGGTATATTTGCTCTCGCTCTTCTTTAAGCTGATTCCATGTTGTTGCTTCGCTTTTGGGGAAATCACTCTTGCTTAGTGTAGAGACTAGCATATCGTACAGATTGTTATACGATCCCTCCAATGATCTCTTCGAAGCCTCGTATTTTTCATTAATAAACAACTCTTTACGATCGAAAACGTAAACCTGGTCTCTTGTTCCCATAACATATTTTTCGGGGTCCATTGTAAATTTTATGGGTGTGCTTTCCCAAACTTGTCGTCTCAATTGATTTATATACCAATCTGTGCTTAAATATGGAAGACACAATACTCTTACGTCTGTTCTAACGCCTTCAACCTCTTGTATATACCATATTGGGAATGTGTCGTTATCGCCCATGGTAAAGATAATGGCGTTTTTATCGCATGAATTCAGATAGTTGTAGGCAAAATCGCGTGCCATATAACGTCCTGATCTGTCGTGATCGTCCCAGTTTTCAGCGCCCATAATTACCGGAGCGCCCAACATACAAATTGTTGTTGCTACAACAGCTGATACTTTGTTGTTTATAGCTTTTTGTAGCAGTTCGTACAGAGCCAAAACCGCCATCCCTATCCAAATTGTAAAGGCATAGAATGAGCCTGCATAGGCGTAGTCTCGCTCACGTGGCTGTATAGGTGTTTGATTCAGGTATATAACAATTGCAATTCCTGTTAAAACAAACAGAAGCATTACAACCCAAAAATCTTTTTTGTCCCTAAAGTATTGATATAGCAGCCCAACTATTCCAAGAATTAGCGGTAAAAAATAGTATTTGTTGTTGGCTTTGTTGTCCCACGAATCGGGTAAGAGAGATTGGTCTCCAAGTCGGGCATCGTCAATAAATGATATTCCGCTTATCCAGTTTCCATTTGCCAACTCTCCATGTCCTTGAATATCGTTTTGACGACCAGCAAAGTTCCACATAAAGTAGCGGAAATACATAAAACCAAGCTGATAGTTAATTAAAAACTTAACGTTTTCGCCAAATGTTGGTTTTATTCTTGTTTCAGGTTCTTGACCGTAATTCAGTGTAATAGGCGTACCTTTTATGTTTGCCCAACGTTTATACTCTTCAACATGTGTTTCGTTGGCTGAAAACATGCGAGGGAGAAACATGTAAAATCTATCATCATACTGTACATTAAAACCATTATTGAATGGAACATATTTTCCATCTTTCGGGCGATATGATATTTTTGGAGTAAGGCTCAATCCTGGAGCTGAATATACCTGTCCGTAGAATAATGGTCTATCGCCGTATTGCTCACGGTTTAGATATGATAGTAAACTAAACATATTTTCTGGATTGTTCTGGTCCATCGGTGGATTTGCATTTGAACGTATAACGGTCATTGCATAAGAGCCGTATCCTAAAATTATAAGTGAAACGCCGAGTAGTACGGTGTTTAGCACAACTTTTTTCTTTTTGTAGGTTCGGTGTATTCCCCAAACAAGTCCGCCAATTAGTAATATTGCAAATATTGCCATACCTGTTCCATAGGGCATTCCTAAGCCGTTGATAAAGCCGAGTTCAAACCACGACGCTATTTTTACAGTATATGGGATGATACCGTACATTATTGCTCCAAGAATAACAACAGAAACTAATAATGCGCCAATAACTCCTTTGACACTTGGTTCGTATTTTTTGAAATAATATACCATAACAATTGCAGGGATTGCCAATAGGTTCAACAGGTGAACACCTATTGAAAGCCCCATAAGGTATGCTATCAGTAGAAGCCACTTGTTTGCTGATGGTTCATTAGCGACATTCTCCCATTTTAGAATTGCCCAAAATACTACTGCTGTAAATAGTGACGACAGGGCGTAAACCTCTCCTTCAACAGCCGAAAACCAGAATGTATCAGAAAAAGTGTAAGCAAGAGCTCCTGTTAAACCGGCTCCCATGATAGCCAATGTTTTACCAAGTTTTTCGCTGTTATCGGGGTCTATCAATTTTTTGGCTAAGTGTGTGATTGTCCAGAACAGGAACATGATTGTAAAAGCGCTTGCCAGTCCGCTCATTATGTTAACCATTGTGGCAACGTCTGAGGGAGTGGGGGCGAACATCGAAAATAGTCGTCCCATCATTAGAAACAGGGGGCTTCCTGGTGGGTGACATACTTCCATTCGATATGCCGAGCCAATAAATTCGCCACAATCCCAAAAGCTTGTTGTGTAAGGTATTGTGCTTAGATACACAAAGGCAGAGATGGCAAATGTAAGCCAGCCGCCTATTAAATTCATTTTTCTGTAGTTCATTGTAATTAAGTGTTTTTGCATTTCGCTACTAAACGGCAAAGTTACAAACTTTTATAAAATAACAATTGGTTTTATTTGAACCTTTGAGGAAAAAGGTACAAGGCAGTGCACTGAACGGAGCCGAAGTGTGCAAGGGACAAGGTAAAAGTTGAAAGTAAAAACGGTCACTGATGTTATATTTCGGCGAGCTTAACCGTAGAAATGACCGTTTTTACTTTATCAACTTTCAACTCAATTGTTCATTGCACATTGTTCATTGCTAATTGTTACAGTGCTCAATAAACGTAAATACCAATTATTTTAGACTCGTATTCGTTTAAATATAAGTATTTCTCTATGACGCTTCTTTGTTCTGATGTCAGAGATTGTAACCAAGTATCCGTGTATTTTGGATCTATAGAAAAGAGCATTCGTATAAGCTCTTTATGCTCATCTGGTGCGCTGGCTATTTCGGGGATTAGTTTTGATTTGTTCTCTAATTTTTCAGCTAAATAGCCGCTTAGCTCGTTTCTTAAATCGGGGCGGTTGTAGCGTTTCAATGACTCAATAATCTCTTGCATCGCGAGGTATATAAGTTGTTCTTCTCGTGTATAGCCATTCTCAAATTTAGGATCGGGCTGTAAAATAAAGTTGATTTCCTGAATAGCATTTTTGGCTGCTAAACGTGTTATACTGTCGGCTGCCAAAGTATCGCCTGTTTGGTAATATGTTCTGATAGCATTGCATGAGAAATAATCAACTTGCAATCTTTCTAATGGAAGAACTTCGAATGAACGTTTCATAACTTCAGCAGCTTTCTCTTTTTTACTCTCTTTAATGAGTTGCTCGGCAAGAATAGTAAACATCTCTCGAACTATACGTATTGTTCTCATTTCAGTCCAATCGTAAGAAACGTCCATGTTATTTAAGTTCCTGTACATGTATTTGTTCATTAGGTTGTCGTACAAGATATCGGTATTGATACTTCCTTCTCCGCCAGTCTCGTTTTTGACCGGGACAAATCTGTATGCAAATCCCTCATTTTGAGAATATTGTCTTAACAGTTCAGAGTACGTTTCCATTCCGTTGATCGATGTGGTATAGATAGGACGTTCCCAGTCGTTGTTCGCAAAAAGATCTAGTATAGCTAAATCTGACCTAAATAACATATTCTGTTTTATTTCAAATACGATGTTGTCAACGATTTTAGCGGTATCTTTTGGCTGTACCGTTCCAGAGGTTATAACTTTCTGTTTATCAACGGGAATAATAAGTCGTTTTGCCGGCAGATAGCTGTCCCCACTTTGAAGTTTAGTATTCATATTGTCATCTAAGACAAATTTCATTGCAAGTTTTGCGGGTAGTGGCGCTGAACCAATTAGGTCTTGAACGCGACTTGTTTCGGATTCTAATTGTCTGGCTTGCTGTTCATTAATCCTGTATTTAGCAATAGCGTCTTTTTGTGTCAGCATACGCGAAAGTCCAATAAGTTGAGCAGGATAAATTTGCTCTCTCTCTTCTTTAAGTTGATTCCATGTTGTGGCTTCGCTTTTGGGAAATTCGCTTTTGCTTAGTGTGGAGACTAACATATCGTACAGATTGTTATACGGTACTTCCAATGATTTTTTTGAAGCCTCATATTTCTCGTTAATAAACAACTCTTTACGGTCGAAGACATAAACAGCGTCTCTTGTTCCCATTACATATTTTTCGGGTTCCATCGTAAATTTTATGGGTGTGCTTTCCCAAACTTGTCGTCTCAGTTGATTTATATACCAATCGGTGCTTAGATAGGGAAGACAGAGTACTCTTACGTCTGTTCTAACGCCCTCAACCTCTTGTATATACCATATTGGGAAAGTGTCGTTATCGCCCATAGTAAAGATAATGGCGTTTTTATCACAGGAACTCAGGTAGTTGTAGGCAAAATCGCGTGCCATATAACGTCCTGATCTGTCGTGGTCGTCCCAGTTTTCTGCGCCCATAATTATCGGAGCGCCCAACATACAAACTGTTGTCGCAGTAACTGCTGATACTTTGCTGTTTATAGCCTTTTGTAGTAGCTCGTATAGAGCCAAAACAGCCAAGCCAACCCAGATTGTAAAGGCATAGAATGAGCCTGCATAGGCGTAGTCTCGCTCACGTGGTTGTATAGGTGTTTGATTTAGGTATATAACAATTGCAATGCCTGTTAAAACAAACAGTAGCATTACAACCCAAAAATCTTTTTTGTCTCTAAAGTATTGATATAGTAGCCCAACTATTCCAAGAATCAGTGGTAAGAAATAATATTTATTGTTGGCATTGTTTTTCCACGAATCGGGTAGGAGAGACTGGTCTCCAAGTCGAGCGTTGTCAATAAATGGTATTCCGCTTATCCAGTTTCCATTTGCCAACTCTCCATGTCCTTGAATATCGTTTTGACGACCAGCAAAGTTCCACATAAAGTAGCGGAAATACATAAAACCAAGCTGATAGTTTATTAAAAATTTAACGTTTTCGCCAAAAGTTGGTCTTATTCTTGTCTCAGGTTCTTGCCCGTAGTTTATTGTGATAGGAGTACCTTTTATATTTGCCCAACGTTTATACTGTTCAATGTGCGCTTCGTTATCCGAGAACATACGTGGGAAAAGCATATAAAATCTATCATCATATTGGAAATTTATACCATTGTTAAACGGAACATATTTACCGTCTTTTGGACGATACGATACTTTTGGAGTAGCGCTCAGCTTAGGCGCAGAATAGACTTGCCCGTGAAACAAAGGTCTGTCGCCGTACTGTTCGCGGTTTAGGTACGATAGTAAGCTGAACATCTGTTCTGGATTGTTCTGGTCTATTGGTGGATTTGCATTTGAACGTATAACGGTCATTGCATAAGAGCCGTATCCTAAGATTATAAGCGAAACGCCGAGTAGTACGGTGTTTAGTACAACTTTTTTCTTTTTATAGGTTCGATGTATTCCCCAAACAAGTCCGCCAATCAGCAATATTGCAAATACCGCCATACCTGTTCCATAAGGCATTCCCAAGCCATTGATAAAGCCAAGTTCAAACCATGACGCTATTTTTACGGTATATGGAATTATGCCGTACATTATAGCTCCAAGAATAACAACAGATATCAGTAGTGCGCTAATAACTCCTTTGGCGCTTGGTTCGTATTTTTTGAAATAATAAACCATAACGATTGCTGGAATTGCCAACAGGTTTAGAAGGTGAACACCTATTGAAAGCCCCATGAGATATGCTATCAGGAGAAGCCACCTGTTTGATGATGGTTCATTAGCAACGTTCTCCCATTTTAGAATTGCCCAAAAGACTACTGCTGTAAAGAGTGACGACAGAGCATAAACCTCTCCTTCGACAGCCGAGAACCAGAATGTATCGGAGAAAGTATATGCAAGAGCTCCCGTTAAACCTGCCCCCATGATAGCCAATGTTTTACCAACTGTTTCGCTGTTATCGGGGTCTATCAGTTTTTTTGCTAAGTGTGTGATTGTCCAGAAGAGGAACATGATTGTAAAGGCGCTTGCCAGTCCGCTCATTATGTTAACCATTGTAGCAACGTCGGCGGGAGTGGGAGCGAACATCGAAAATAGTCGCCCAAGCATAAGAAAGAGAGGGCTTCCCGGTGGGTGACAAATTTCCATTCGATAAGCCGAGGCAATAAATTCGCCACAATCCCAAAAGCTTGTTGTGTAAGGTATTGTGCTTAGATACACAAAGGCAGAGATGGCAAACGAGAACCAGCCACCTATCAAATTTATTTTCCTGTAGTTCATTGTAATCAAATTTGCTGTTTGAACGGTAAAGCTACAAACTTTTTTAAAGTTTTCGTGGGCAATTTGATGAGTTGGGAAATTAGCGGAATTGTAATATCTCTAAAAAAACAGTTGGTTAGGGAGAAAATATTGTGTATTTTCTTAATGTAATTCTTTGAAAATAAATATATTATAAAAAGGAAGAATTGAAGAGGTATAAAGTTTGACAAAAGTTTCTGTTGAATTTATTTAACTAAACTTTAACATAGGCGGTTGTACTTACGAATAAAAATCTATACTTTTATTCATTTATTATCGGGCAAAATGGAGAACGGTTTGTACAATAAAACATGACCAAAAAACGATTCAGGAAAATATACGTCGAGATAACCAACGAGTGTAATCTAAGTTGTAGTTTCTGTTCGGTATCCGAGCGGGAAACGCGGTATATATCGGTTACCAATTTTGAGCTGATATTGCAAAAGACGCATCAGTTTACCGACTATCTTTATCTGCACGTTAAAGGCGAACCTCTGTTACACCCGAACCTGAGCGATATACTCGATCTGTGTGCACAATACAGACTTAAAATAGTTTTGGTAACAAACGGAACTCTACTAAACCGCGCAAGCGATATTTTGATTTCAAAAACGGCTATTAAGCAGATTAACATATCGTTACACTGCTATAGCGAGTTGCCAAAAAACTTGTCAAAAGAGCTTTATTTGCAAACGGTGTTCAGTTTTATAAGCTTAGCGCACAGAGAGACAGATATTGTAATATCGCTACGATTTTGGAATCAGGCTAATGGCAGCAAAGAGATGCATCTGTTTAATACAGAACTATTTAAAGCCATTGAAACAGAGTTTAATTTAGATTTTAGCATTGCCGAAACACTTAAACCCGCCGTAGGGTTGAAAATAAACGACAAGCTGTGGTTAAATTCCGACTTCGAGTTTCAGTGGGTAAATCTCTCTCTGCCTCCTTTGGGAACCAAAGGAACTTGCTTGGGGCTACGCGACCAAATAGCAATATTAAGTGATGGTACGGTTGTGCCATGTTGTATTGATAGTGAGGGAGTTATTAATTTGCAGAATATTTTTGAGCGCGACTTGCAGGAGATTATTAATTCCCCAAAGGCAACTGCTATTATTAACGGGTTTAGAAATTTCCAAAAAGTTGAGCCTCTTTGCCAAAGATGCAGGTTTTTTGATTAATAATTACGAGTTACGAGTTACGAATTACGAGTTATGAGTTATGAGTTACAAGTTACGAATGAAGAATTATTAATTAGTGAGCTGATTATCATATTAATAGCCACGACTTTTAAGTCGTGGAATGTGATTATGTGTATGTTTAGTGGGCTTTAGCCCAAACATGAAATAGAAATTAAATTATTCAAACAAATGGAAATACTTGTAATACAGAAGCAATCGCATAAAACAACAAACTGGTCGGGCGGGACCACGACAGAACTTTTTATTTATCCAAGGGATAGTGACTACCAAAAGCGAAATTTTCTGTTTCGGGTAAGCACGGCAACTATTGAGATTGAGGAGTCACAGTTTACAAAACTTGCCGATGTAAATCGCGAGATAATGATTTTAGACGGAGAAATTGAGTTAATACACGAGGGTAGATATTCCAAAAAGTTAGGCAAGTTCGATACCGACGCATTTTCCGGAGAGTGGGATACCCGAAGCATTGGCAAGGCAACGGATTTTAATCTGATGACAAAAGGCAACGTAAGTGGTCATATTCGACACTTGGGGTTAAGCGCAGAAAGTGCTCAAACAGTGAACTTTAGCACAAAAACACAGAAAGCTCTTTTTTACATCTATTCTGGCAAGTTACAAATATGTGACAAAATAGTAGATAGTGGCGATGTTCTATTTTTTGACACTCCGTCTAATCATGAAAACGTTGATATTAAGGCTGTCACGAAAGCGGATGTTATTGTTGTTGAACTCACCTTAATCAATTAGCAATTAGCAATGTGCAATGAACAATTGAGTTAAAACTTTAAAGATTTACCCCTTTTCTACTATTTCTATCTCCTCATCGGTTAAATCATATAGTTTATACACCATTTGGTCTATTTCGCGGTCGGTTGCAGAAATTTGTTCTGCGATAGTGGTAGCTTTCTCTTTTTCGGCGTGAAAGTAATCTTCCCACTCTGTCTCTTGTGCCAACGATAATTTAACTTTTCTTTTACGTAGTTCATTAAGGAACTCGTTGAACGAAAGTGTATGCCACTCTTGCAGCCGATTAGGTATTTTGTCAATCTCAAAACGGCGTTCAAGCATACGTGTAAATTTTTGCAATATTTCTTGCAGAGACTTGTTTAACGAAAGCATTTGGTCGGCTTTGTCGATAAAGGGTTGTTGGTCAATGTCTTTATATTTAAAAGGTGTTTTTTCACTTATAGGATTATAGAAGTGCATTGTTCTTATTGCCATTGCGAAGACAAAATGGAAAACATACCAGTTTATTAATTTAGAATTAATTATGCACCATGTGAATTTATTAGAAATCTCTAACTCTGTGCTTAGCTGATTTACAGTATTAGCTATAGTAGTAACATTAATATGCTCCTTTGAGGGAATGCAAGCAGTTATTTTGATATGCTCAACAGGATACAATATGTGTGCAATAATATTTTGTACAATTAAAGTATTCTCCTTTATAAAAGCATTATCTGTTTGTACCCATTTTTTATCAATCTTGCCTTTGAATTTGTAAATTTCAAACCTATTAAATTCAGCACCTCCGATCATATTATAATCTCCGTAGCTTGTTATGTGTTTTTGGTTAGGTACTCCTGCGATATTTTTGTAAGCTGAATTCAAAGAAGTACTTGAATTTAACATTTTTTTAGCAATACTTAATGTCTTAGATGTTTCTCTTGCTGGTAAAAAATTGAAAATTTCTACATACTTGTTATCAACAAAATCTAACTCTTGTATTGTATTTTCAAATCTAAAGCCAGTTTTGTATTCCTTAGAATAACAATGAGATAAAGCAAAAATAACCTGTTCTAATAATACTTCATTCCATACTTTACCACAATCAATAACCATATACAAGTGTTTGTATATTTCATATCTGATTACATCCCAATTTGAAGCATACAATAAAGATTTAGGGACAATGTACGACAGAACCCCTTTCGTGTTAATTAAAGATTTCCCTATTTTAATAAATAAAATTGCTGTATCGTTTGATGCTATACCATATTTGTCCAAGTATCTTCTTTCCTTTTCTTCTAATTCTCTCCCTCTTACATACGGCGGATTTCCAATCACCACATCAAACCCTCCTTCAGCAAATACTTGTGGAAATTCGGCTTCCCAATTAAACGCTTTATCTCCTGCTACTTCGGGGTCGTCAATCAGTGAATTTCCACATTTAATATTGTCGTTAAGGTCGTTTAATTTTCTTTGCGGGCGTGCAGTGCGTAACCATAGAGAAAGTTTGGCAATTTCAACACTCTCTTCGTTTAAGTCAACGCCAAAAAGGTTGTTTTCTAAAATACTAATTTCAATATCTCCAAACACAATAGAAGCGCCGGTAACTTTGGCAATAAGTTCATCTATATAGCGGTGTTCTTTGATAAGAAAGTCGAGCGCTTGATTCAGAAACGCTCCCGAACCACATGCGGGATCGCAGATTGTAAGTTTCAATAACCAAGCGCGATACAACTCTAACTTATTGAGTAGAGTTTTTTTAGTTGAAGTGTTTCTTTTTCTGTCTGTGATGTAATCTTCTTCTACAATGCCCAACTCCTGTTTTTTCTCGTCACACAATTTGCCAACTGTGTTTTCTACAATGTACTTGGTAATATATTTAGGAGTATAATATATTCCGTCTTTTTTGCGCTTTGTTTTGTTTTTATCAACCTCTTTTCCTTCGAGATTAGCTTTTATCTCCTCTATTTCGTTGAGTGAATGCTCAAAGATATGCCCCAAGATATTTACATCTACTTCGCTTGCATAGTCATAGTTGGATAGTTTTAACGTGTGTTCGTGTAACACAGCATCATCAATTATAATGGAATCGAGTATGGTGTCGGGTTTAAATAGTCCGCCGTTGTATGCATAAACATCGTCATTTTTGCCTTTATGTCCAGTGTTCATATATTTGAAGTACAACTTAAATCGGTCGTATAGAGGTATATATGCATCTAACTCTTGCAACTGTTTCCATTGGTGCAAAATTTTTCGCATAGAATTGGGAGGTAGCAGGTTTCTGTCTTCGGCAAAGAAAATAAATAGAAAGCGGTCTAACAGTTTTTGAGACTTCTTGAAAAGCTCTAACTCGTCATGTTCGGGATTTAGTTTTACAATATTGCGAAATAGCTCTTGTTTAAATTGTGAATAATCTTCGTACAACTTTTTAGTTATCTCATCTTCCTGACTGATAGAGGCTGTTTTTATTTTTTTTGGTAAATCGTCGGCGATATTTTCATAAGCCAAGCATAACCATAATATTTTGAATTGTTCTTCAGTAAGCGCGAAAAGATTAAACTCTATGTGCTCAATGGCATTATCGATATAGAAACGAAGTTTCTCGAAATTAGAGATGATAACATATGTACAATCGGGTTGATTGTTTTTATATCCGAATGCTTGGTCTTCAACTTTATCGAGGTCGATGGTGTTTGTTCCTTTCAACTCTATTACAGCCTTTACTTTGTTGTTTATGAGGATTGCCCCATCGGCTTTTTTTGAATCTTTTACGTTTTTGAATTCAGTAGTTAAGTTAAAGTTCTCTTGTGGATTGAGTTTATAACCAAGAACGTTTACAAAAAGATCGTTTAAAAACCCTCCTTGATATTGCTCCTCATTGCTTTGTCGAATATTCTCCTGTATTTCAGGGTTATGAAATGTTTTTTTGAATACCTCATAATTTGTTAATATATTTTCACTATTAAGATTGCGGAGATATTTGTTTAATACAGTTTGTTGAAAAAAAGCCATTGGTTCGAATTATAATTGTTTATGCAAACCTACGAAAACATTTGCTAATATAGAGAGTTAAAGGTTATTTTTCATGCGCGTTTGTCCGATTATGATCTTCATTTATAGGGCATGACAATCAAAAAAAGTGTTTGCTTTATGTTAACTTTCATTGTTCGTTCGTTTTAGCGAATATACCGTTTTCGTGTCAACATTCTCATAATCAATCAGGTCAATGGTTAACAAATCGACAATAATATCTTCAGCATGTTTTAGGTTAATCGAGGCTTTTCGACAAAATTTAGATATAGTTATATGCTCGTGCTCTTTTAGATAGTCAATTAAAATATTGTGCTCCCTTTCTAACTCTATAAACATGCCGAGAGGCGATTTTTTCTTTCTCCACGATTTAACTAACAATTTATTTGCCAATATATTATTATCATTTTGTCGAATATAAACCGTCCACTTTCCGTTTTCGTTTGGAGCAGAATAGGGTTTGTTGTTTCCCTTTTCAACAATCACTTCAACTACGGTCTTTCCCTCAACTATCCATGTTTTTGCCTTACATCTGATTTTTGGACGTGTGTACATTTGCATAGCGGCATCTATCATATGTAGCTCCTCTTCGCTTCGCACGCCGGCAATAACGCCGTTGTCTTTTACGCCTATTAGGAGACGTCCGCCATCTGTGTTAGCAAATGCAGTTAGCGAGCGAGCAATCTTTTTCGCATCTGTAATAGCAAACTTAAAATCTTGCTGCTGGTGCTCTCCCTCTTCTATTAGCTTATGTATGTAGTGTTTTTTCACGTGTTTTTTAATTGTTGATAGCCACGTCTGCTCATTCGTTTAATAAGAGACAGGGCATGCCCTGTCTCTACTTGCAACTTTTACCTTTTACCTTTTAACTCTATTGATATTCATCTGACACTTATTGCAATCAAATTCCAATTTGTATTTTCGCTCTTTGTGCGTTAAAAATAGTGGAAATTTTGGTAAATCCTGTTTGTTAGTTTTTTTTAGGCACATTCCAAGTTCAAACATAATGCAATATTTAGTTGTCATAACCGTATATTCGTCACTTTTGGGTTTCTCTACCTCAAAAGCATTTTCAACTACAGAAACGCCCCGTTTTTTATAAAATTGTTGCGCAAGACTGTTTGAGACGTTTTCTTGATAATCGACAGCTGATTTATAGAAATTAGATACTTTAATTTGTGTTACATCTCGATTTTCGAGATGCAACGAGCGAATTTTATTCTCCAAATCAGTTGTTATTTCGCGCCTAATGCTGTTTATTGCCGATATGGGCACATGCGGAACCGTATCGCCCTCTATTTCAATAGACTGCAAAACAAAACATGTGTCGCCAAGTTTAGAGAGCTGAGTTTGCCACGCCTCTCGCGCTTTGGCTTGATTTTGAGCAACTTCGGTAAATGCAATCTCCTTTTCTACTTCAACATCGCCCGATTTTGCTATGACCGTAATTTTTTGCGCTGTGAAATTAACCTTTATATCACAGGGAATTTTTCTGCCATTGTTCGACTTCTCAACCTGTTTAATAAATTCGTGGTCACGGTTTCTGTATATTTCGGTGCCTGTTTTTATTCCCTCGATATTTTGGGGCAGATAACCTTTCTCCGATTTTCCTACTATTTGCGTTCCCAACAGTTCACCTTGATATTGGAAGCATATTCCATCGCCATTTACAAGTACGATGTTGGAATTAATTGAGAACCAGTTGTTTCCGTATTTAGTAACCTTGCCAATATATTTCCCCATCGATTTTGGGGAGATTTCATTTATCAACCCCTCGGTTCTGCCTTTGTAGAAGTAGGTTGAACTTCCGCGGTTAAAACTCTTTTCAGGGTCGGGGCTAAAACCTATTGTGCAGATACCTTTTGAAGCTCTTTGATAATCAGGGTTTTTGCTGATAAAACTGTTCAGCAAATTGCTGTAATGCGCTGTTATGTTTTTTACGTATGTTGAGTCTTTAAGTCTCCCTTCGATTTTAAATGAAGTAATTCCTGCTTTTATTAAATCGCTCAGAATAAGGTTTGTATCTAAGTCGCTTAATGAAAGTAGGTGGCTATTTTTCTTGATTATTTTTCCCTCCGAGTCGATTAAATTGTACGCTAAACGACATGGTTGTGCACAATTACCCCTGTTGGCGCTACGATTATTTATATCGTAACTCATATAGCAATTACCACTATATGAGACACATAGCGCCCCGTGAATAAAGGCTTCCAACTCTAAGGAGGTGTTTTTTCTAATTTCGGCTATTTCGGTTAGAGTAAGCTCGCGTGCTAAAATCACCCTTGAAATTCCTGTATTTTCCCAAAATTTGATACGTTCAAGAGTTGAGTTATTCGCTTGCGTACTTATATGAAAGCAGATTGGTGGCAAATCCATTTCTAAGATACCTGTATCTTGGATAATTATGGCATCGACACCCAACCTCCATAAATTTATCAGTATCTCTTTTATTTGCGAATGTTCATTGTCAAAAAAAATTGTATTAACGGTTACATATACCTTAACGTCAAATAGATGTGCATATTCAATCACCTGTTCAATATCGGGAAAACTGTTTGTTGCCTGTTCGCGAGCGCCAAATTTAGTAGCGCCCATATAGATAGCGTCAGCCCCATGATTTATGGCATCAATGGCAGTTGAGGCATTTCGTGCGGGCGCCAATAGCTCGAGTTTTTTCATCTGCTCGTTGTTTTGAAAATATATGATTTAAAAATTTTCCCCTACTCCTCTTCTTCATCAATAAAAAGAATCATTGGTTTGATATTGTAGCCGTTTTTGTTGTTAATATATTTACCAGTATAGCTTTTAGGTTGTTTTGCTGATATTTGATCTAATAGTTTAATGAAATCAATTTTTTGAACGCCTGTAGTAAGAGAGTCTAAAATTAGTATTGAATTTGCAGTGACATTGTTAGAATATTGGATAAATGTGTATATCTCATGTCCTCTGTTTTCACTAAAATTATGTTCAGGAATTTCAATATCATTGGTTATTATGACAACAGTTCCTTCGATATTAAGATTATTATTGACAGACGATAAAAATGACAAATTAAACCATGTCGATTTATTCGATTTATCGGAATTTGTTGGTAGCCAATAGTTCCCATCTTTCCAAGTCATGCCCTTTCCGTTAAAACATAGAACAACGTTTTTGTAATTTTTTTCTTCTATAAGTTCGTTTAAATCAAATAACAGCAGACGTTCTAATGATTTTTTTGTTGTGTTTTTAAACGTACTTATATCAACGTTTGAACAATTTTCTAAAAATTCAACAAGGTTAATACACAGGCTGTCAAAACTATACACTCCTTCAAACGAGAGTACAAGTATATCTTTTGTTGGCGAAGTCGTTTTTTCGGAGCCTTTGGCATAGACTATATTAAATGTTTTAACCGACTGATTATCAAACATATCAGTTGTCTTAATGATAATCTTGTTATCGGCAGGTATTGTAATAAGTGTATCTATAAAAACGGTTCTTTTATCAACACCTTTGTAAAACTGTATATCGTTGATTAAAACAGAGTTAATATAACTATTATCGGCAACAAGTAACTTAATATTAATATCATTTTTTTCGGTTTCAAACCACGATGTTTCTAGTGAATCAATTTTGGGTTTAAGTATTAGAATTTCAGGTGCAATAGAATCGTATTGCGTTAATGTATAGTATGATACACTGTTGTTCTCATATATATCTATGGTTGAAATGTAAACGGTATCGTTATCTGGATATGGTATTGTGGCATCAAAAGTTCTTGTGTCACTATTACCATTTAAAGCATTGATATTGTTTACTGTTAGTTCGATAATTGAGGATTTTTCATCGTAACTTCCTGTTACTCTGATAGAATCCTCTTTTTGTTTTATTCCCAAATAGGTGTTCAGGTAAATGTTTGGATTTGTGATAGTTAAAACAGGAGGTTCTATCTCTTTACTTAGCTGTGAAACTATCTCTTTGGCTCTGTTTAATTGCCAAGTTGGTGTTTCTGCTGTTTTTAGATTTAAGAAATTGTGTAAATCTGCAAACACCTTATCTTCATTGCTTAAACGTAGATTAACGATTGCTCTGCTAAATAGTGCGTTTGTGTTGTTACTGTCAATTTTTAGAATATAGTCGTAATCATTGCTTGCGTTGTTGAGTAATCCTATAAAACGATAAAATCGTGCTCGACGTTCGATGAATTTTATGTCGTGTGTTAAATTGTACAGCGTGGTAGCTTCTGATACTGCATCGTGCCACAGATACCGAGAGGCGAAGATTGACATTCTGATTTTCATCAACTCAGGATTGTTGAACAGCTCGATTCCTTCTGTGGCAACATCCATGGCAGCTTGTTCATTGCCGGTTCGCAGTAACAGATTAGCATAACTTATATAGGCATCGGGATTTTTTTTATCTTTTTCGATAGAGTTTCGGTAGAAAATCCCTGCATAGTCAGTCATTCCAAGAGAATCGGATGCTACGGCTTTGGCATAAATTAGCTTTGGGTTTTTACTATGGTTTTGGTGATTTTCAGAAAGTAGTAGTGCATTTTCAGCCTGTCCGACTGATGAGTACGCAAGCATTAGAAAATATATAGTTTCTTGGTTTGTTGTGTCGCTTTCGTAAGATTTCAATAAATATGGCAAGCTCTCTTTATATCTGTGCAGTTTGTACAATAATCTTCCTGCTGCCAATCCCTCTTTTGATTTGTCGTTGGAGTATTTGTAAGCATTTATGTAATCTTCAATGGCTTCGTCGTATTTTTTTTGCTTTTCAAATATCTCTCCTCTTATAAAATAGGCTTCATCTAACTCCTTATTTGCTTTTAAAGCTTTGCTTATTTGCACAGTAGCGTTTTTATAATCGTTTACGGCAATGGCTTCCTTGCCTTTGTCGAGAAGTTTATGTGAATAAAAACGGCTTACGCAGGAGGTTAGAGCCAATAAAGCTAAAAGTTGTATTGAAAAACGCCTATTCATTTTATTTACTTGTCATGCTATTGTGCAAAATTGCATAAAAAAACGATACAAAGTTTCAATCAGATAACAAATAAGGACACCCTTTTGCAAGTGATGTCCTTATTGTCTAACCAAAACCAAAATTGCTATGAAAAAGCTTCTTTAATCCTTCTTTTAATTCAACGCTCCTATTGTTATTATTTTTTAAGAAGTGCATCTTTGTTGACCGCAATGGATATTGTTTTAAACTTTACAAAAGCTTCTGAGGCGTATAAGTAACCGTTGTACTTATGATCTTTTGGGTCCCAGCTATTTTTTACTTTGTAATATTTTGTCCCATTTTGGTCTCTATATATACCTACAATATGCATGCCATGATCGTCGGTTGTCTTAAAATTGTCGAAATCAATTTGTCTAATCTCTTGTGTAATATTTTTTTCAGGCACCGGGCTGTCGAAGCTAAACATCTGTTTTTGACGCTCCTCCTCGGTCATTGCTTCCCAGCGAAGTTTTTCACTTCCTGATAATTCTTCTATTTCAGTTTCTGGAACAATGGCAAGACCGTTTTTCCAAGAGAACCCTTTTTCGCTAACGTCAGCTGCCCAGCTAATTCCGTAGCCTTGTTCTATTGCATTATCAATAACTTTCATCATCTCGTCGAGAGGTAAGTTTTGAAAACGTTTCCATGACCAATTGTCAGGAATTTCTAAAACAAACTCTTCATAAAATGGGTGATGTGTAAAAGATGTAATATAGGCATAGTCATCTGGATTAATGCCAATATATTGGTCTGCGTACTCTCTTGGTGTTATTTTTTTACCGTCGTATTCGAAAGTTTCGGGAACAGCGCCTAAGTATGCGTCGAGGATTGCGTTAAATCCTGCTTTCCATGCAGTTGATAATCCTCTGTTTGGGTTTGAAACGATAGCGTCAACGTATGCTTTTAAAACTTTGTCAAGCTCGCCATGTACGTGTTTGTCTGTTCCATAATTTAGTCCTGGATATGCCTCTTCTGGCATTGCTCCATACTTTTTAATTATATCGAGCACGTCATTTAAAGCTCCTCCACCAGCGAAGTTGTTGCAACCGTGCATACGAACATAAAGGTCAGCTTTCTCTTCGTAAACTTTTCGTACAACATACATTTCACTAATATCAATCAAACCTTTACCTGCCTTTAGAACTTCACTTTCAACAAAAGAAGCAGTAGCAAAGCTCCAGCATGTACCACTACGGTATTGATCTTTTACGGGCGATACTTCAATCTCTTTAACTAAAGTAAACTCATACCCCTTCTCTTTTTCTTTAGGTTTTTCTTTTTTTGCGACTGTCATTAAAGGCGCTGTCAGCAATAAGAGAATTATTAGTCTTTTCATGATTGTCGTTTTATCTTAATCAAATGCAAAATTAACAATTTTTTAACAAAAATGAAAAAAAAATAATCCTTAGCAAAATAAGTTTCAATAAATGTGCAAATACTACTGATATTCAGTCATTTGTAAAAACATCACGATCTAAATATATATGAAATGGACACTTGTCGTTAAATCATGGCATAAATTATGAGCGTTGAGTTTACTTTTTATTCAATATATTTGTAGTGTATAAATTCATAGTTTAATGTTATTTTCAAAATATTATAAAATTGTTATTTTCAAAATTTTTTTGCTTGGCTACTTGCTTCTGCTCCCCTCCGTTGGGTATAGCCAATATGAAAAAGAGGGATACACATTTATACAAAAGATTAAGACGCCCAGATCTCGAAAACCAGAGATAAATGAAATGATGCTTGATCCGCATGGGCGATTTTTAATTCTTACGATTAGTTCAAATCCAACGCACGTTCTTTTCTATCGCCTGTCTGATTGGGAGTTATATAAGGAGTATATGATTCCTGAATGGTTCGACTTGGGAAACTCGTTTGCAGATACCGAGGGAAGATATTTTTTTGTTGAATTTGGGCGATATTCTTCAAAGTACAGACGGATAGATTTAACCACAGATAAAATTGATACTGTTGAATGTAACGTAACTCCTCGTGGGTGTTTGCCTAAAGAACCTGCTCTACCTAAAAAGGAGTTATATACGATTGATAAAAAACACTATATAGCAATAAATAAAAAAAATAGTCGCGATGTTTTGATTTTTAAAAGGAATGAAGATTAAACCGATCTAAATAGAATGCGTGAAACTAACACGCTATTACAAATATAATTATACAAGTTAAAGCTTATGATAAGAAATAGTTTTATTTGTTTGTTGTTGTGTGTAATATCACTATCACAAACGTATGCAAAGGATAATAACTTTAAAAAGTTTATCGATGAACAAAATCTTATAGAGAAATACAAAGACTACAATCAGGTTATTGCTTTTGACTCAGCAATTGCCAATGTTCAGGAGACAGGCTTAAGTTATGTGACCCGAAAAACACTTTATTTGTTGATAAAGTCGGAGGCAGCATCAGAACTTTCTCCTATTGTATTGGATTATGATCCGCTATCGGCTGATATTTCAATAAAAGAGTCATACATTATACGTAAGGATGGCAGTCGAGAGGAGCTTTTTAGTGGAGAAAGAGTTTACGACTATCCTGCACCCGCCAGAATGATTTATTGGGGAGCGCGGCAAAAAATGGTTGAGCCGGGCTTGTTAGAGAGTGGCGATGCTGTCTATATTGAATATGTGCGGAAAGGTTTTACCTATGCGTTATTGCAAGCTGATGATGACGAAAGATATATCCCTCCAATGCGTGGTCACTATTATGATATAGTTGAATTTTTTGACACAAAGCCAATTCACCAAAAGTATTTCAGAGTTAACTTACCGTCATCAAAAGACCTTATTTATAAAACCTATAACGCTGATTTTAAAGTAAATATAAATGAAACTGATGGACAAAAAATAGGGGAGTTCGAGCTTGCAGAGATATTACCACCTAAAAGAGAATTTAGAAGTGTTAGCAATGTTGAAATTGCGCCAAAGGTAATTGTTACAACAACCAAACTTTGGGAAGATAAGTCGAAATGGTTTTATGGAGTTAATGAAGATTACGGCAGTTTTGAATCCACTCCAGAAATTGATCTCAAAGTAAAAGAGATACTCGAGGGCGCAAAAGATGAGCTTGATTCTATAGGTCGTTTAAATCGCTGGGCTGCTGATGAAATAAGATATAGTGGTATCTCAATGGGAGAAGGCGAGGGCTACACCCTTCATTCAGGAGACATGAACTTTACCGATCGTTGCGGTGTTTGTAAAGATAAAGCTGGTATGCTTATTACTTTGCTACGTGCAGCAGGCTTTGAGTCGTACGCAGCCATGACCATGGCAGGTTCTAAAATTGAAAATATTCCTGCCGACCAGTTTAATCATAGCGTAACAGTTGTTAAACTGCGTGATGGCTCTTTCAAACTTCTCGATCCAACCTGGGTTCCTTTTGTCAGAGAGATGTGGTCGAGTCGTGAGCAACAGCAAAACTATTTGATCGGAACGCCCGAAGGTTGTGACTTGATGATTACACCAATTTCGGCTCCCGAAAACCACTATCTTAAAATAAACAACAGAGCAACAATTGATAATAACGGCAATATAGAGGGAACAATTACCGTAACAGCTGAAGGTCAAAGCGATGCAATGGTAAGAGGAATATTTACACGAAGTCGTAAGAATCAGTGGGACAGTAACTTAAGAAATCAGGTTTTGCGACTATATCCCAATGCTGTGATAAGCGAAGCAACCTATTCAGACCCTTACAAATATTTCGAAGCGCCTGTTTTATTGACTATTAAGTACTCTATACCCGACTTTGCCAAAGTAAATGGCAAAACAATGGTATTAAAAACTATGACAAGCAACGGCTTGTTCGGTTATGCCCAATTTTACGACGGATGGAATAACAGTCAGAAAGAGCGTAAATACGAAATAGTCGGGCATTGTTCTCAACTTGTCGAAATAACCGAAAACATTTCGTTGCCAAGCAAATTTAAAATTCAAGGAATTGAAGATTTTAATGGAGCGAAACAGGGGAAATATGTTTCAATACAAACCGAAGCAAAAATTGAAAACGGAGAACTGAAAACAAAATCGACAGAACGCTACGAACAACGACTATATCCCGCGGAAGCATGGAAGGAGTTTGTCGAGCTTATTGATATTAAAAACAGATTCAGACAGGATTTTATTATTAAGCTCTAAATTATAATCAAATGAAACGAATATTCAGTAAAGGTAAAAGGCGGTGCGCTGAGCGGAGCCGAAGTGAGCAAGGTGCAAGTAATTAACAATTAACAATGTGGTGCATTGTGCGTAGCCGAAGTGTGCAATTGAAATGAGATTACTAATTTCTTTTAACTTTATGAACTTTTAACATTTAACTCAAAAAATATAAACAAATGAGAATAAGTCTTTTAATATTACTATCTGTTGTTGTGTCAAGCCTTTTTTCCAACAACTACGATGCTCGTTACAAATTGTTAAAGAAAGAGTACATATTTAACAATGAAGGAGGATATATCCTTAATTATGAACACAAGTTGCAGTTTAATACATATCACTCGTTTCATCGTCTTTATGGGGAGACCTTTATTATATATGACCCTCAATATCAAACCTTAAAGGTTACTCGCAACCAAACCACCATGGCTGATGGAAAATTGATTATTGGACCCGAAAATGCCTTGAACGAGGTTCTTCCCTCTTGGGCAGCTAATTCCGGAGAGTATAATCATATCAGAGAGATGGTTGTCACACATACAGGACTTGAAATTGGAGCCATTTCTGAATTGTCATATACAATCAACTCGGAAAAGCCTACGATTGGCAATGTTCAAATTGTTGAACCTCTGCGAATTAACGTGCCTATTGATAATTTGGAGATAGCTTTTATTGTCCCTAACGGCGTTGATTTTTCAATATCGGAAAAGACAAATTTGCCTGTTCCTGAGATTATTACAGAGACAGATAAAACAATTTACAAATATAGTCTTACCGAGGTTCCTGCAGTTGAAACACCGTCTATAACCGATAAATCGTTTATCCCACATATTATAGCACAGACAGGTACTGAATCACTCTCTGATTTATTGCAAAGAATAACACCTCCGGTAGAAGGGGAAAAATCAATAACTATTGATGACTTTGATACAGTGTTAGACGTTCAAAAAGAGATAGTTAACATTAGAACCATTAATGTTCCTGTGGAAATTCAACTCTTCCCCTTGCAAACGCCTGATATTACGACCAAACGTAATAGTGGAACACCTTTAGAAAAAGCTATTTTATTTCAAAAAAGGCTGAGTGACAGAGGAATAAACTCTACAATATTGTTTAAAGCGCCAGAAGCGCTTATTGATGATTGTGCAAATATTGGAGCCGTTACAGAAATATTTCTATTGTTTGATGTTGATAAAACTCCTTGTGCGCTATCGCCAGTCTATTTACATAAAAACAATCCCATTGATATTCAGGGATATGCTTATATTACTAAAACTTCTCAAGGTTTGCAGAGAGTGGACAGAAAGTCGATAAACAAAACTACTGTTAATGCTGACTTACAACTGAAATATGATAAAAAGCAAAAGCAGCTCTCATTTTCAGGTACGGGTGAGGTAACTATCGGAGGTGCAGGTAACAATTTTGTTGTAAGCAAGGAGTATCAACCAAAAGCGAGTGAAATTGTAAGCGCCAAAAACGCGCAAATAAAAAACACCAAGGGAAAAGATTTGCAGTCGTATAGCTATGAACTCGAATTTGTCGATAACAATCTTAAAGCTGTACACAATGTTTACAAAGTAGAGTTGCCTACTACAAAACCCGGTATAAATAGCTGGAATTTAGATTTGTTAAACAGAAATCAGGCAAATCCTTTACGTCTTCCCTACGGATTGCAGCAAGAGGAGATATATACTATAAATATTCCCAAAGGCGCCATCCCAATAACAAAAGAGATTTCAGAAAAAAGGGAGACGACTTTCGGTGAACTCGAACTATCTTTAACATACACGCAAACACAAATGGTTGTTACAAGAAAAATATCGATACGTTCAAGTTTAATATTACCGCCTGATTACGAAGCCTTTGCAGAGATGTATCAGCTTTGGAACAGCGATAAAACTAAAGAGTTTTATATTGAAGTAAAATAGTAAGATACGAGAAAAGGTACAAGGAGCAAGGTAAAAGGTACAAGGAGCAAGGTAAAAGGAACAAGGCGTTGCATTCGGTCGCTGAGCTTGTCGAAGTGAACAAGGCGTTGCACTGAGCTTGTATTTCGACAGGCTCAATAACCATCGAAGTGTCGAAGTGTACAGGGAGCAAGTGCAATAGCCAAAGGGTTGTCTTAAAACAAATATTCAATTAAAAAACAGTGTCAAATTAAATAAATTACGAAAGTCAAGTCTATAAAAATTGCAATATGATAACACCTGATCACATAAAAGAGCTTATAAAGCGCATTGAAGAGCTAAGGAGGTATCTTTGACATAGATACAAAAAAAACCAGAATCGAAGAGGAGGAGATTAAAACACAAGCTCCGGGATTTTGGAACGATACAGAAAAGGCTGAAAAGCAACTGAAACATATTAAAGAACTCAAAAAGTGGGTTGAGGGCTACGAACAGGTTTCCAAAAGTGGAGATGACTTGGTTTTGCTGTTCGATTTTTTCAAAGAGGGCGAAGCTGATGAGGCAGAAATTGCAGCTCAGTACGCCGAAACCTTGAATTTTGTTGAAGACATAGAGTTTAGAAATATGCTCCGCAACGAAGAAGACAGGCTTGGCGCTATACTTAAAATTAATGCAGGAGCAGGAGGGACAGAAAGCAACGACTGGGCAGATATGCTTATGAGAATGTATTTACGATATGCCGAACGTAATAAATTCAAAATCAGTGAAATAAACTGCACGCCCGGCGATGAAGCGGGAATAAAATCGGTAACACTCCAATTTGAGGGCGAGTATGCTTATGGATATCTAAAAGCGGAGATTGGCGTTCATCGACTTGTAAGATTATCCCCCTTTAATGCTCAAAATAAACGACAAACATCGTTTGCTTCTGTTTTTGTATCACCGCTTATTGATGAAAATATTGATATTGTGATAAATCCAGCCGATTTGGAGTGGGACACTTTCCGTTCGCCTGGCGCTGGAGGGCAAAATGTTAACAAGGTCGAGACAGGAGTGCGAGTGCGACACATCCCTTCGGGCATTGTTATTGAAAACACAGAGTCACGCTCGCAACACACAAATCGCGAAAATGCAATGCGGCTGCTGAAATCGGAACTGTACGATTTGGAGCTACAAAAGAAACGCGAAAAGCAAGCTGAAATCGAAGGTTCGAAAAAACGAATTGATTTTGGCTCGCAAATAAGAAATTACGTTCTGCATCCATATAAATTAGTTAAAGATGTTAGAACCTCTTATGAAACGTCAGACGTGCAATCAGTGCTTGACGGAGAGATAGATGATTTTATCAAATCTTATTTGATGTCTTTGGCGGAATAGGCAAAATAGATATCGTTATTTTGACAAATGACATATATTTGATAATCATACAATGAGATAGAACAAACTAAAATATTATCTTTGTCGTTATAAAATATAATCCATTGTTCACTTTTTTGCAAAAATATAGAATGCGAAAAATATTAAATATATTTAGTTCAATGCAAAATCGTAAAAACAAGGAGTTTTGCAATTCTTGTATTAACGAATATTGTGCTTTAGAAAGCCGACTAATCTATCTGATCCCTTTTGTTTTTATTTTTTTTATTTCAATATCTGTTGACGTTAAAGCACAATGTGACAATAGTTTGAAGCGTGAAGCATATAAAAGCATAGAGTCAGGGACTTATTTACGCGATTTTAGAATCTCTTTGCCGTGCGGTAAGCCAAAAAATCCTCCTACCGAGGAAAAAAACATCATACTTAATAAGGGCAGCCGATATAGATTCTCAGTAGCTTCCGATCCCATTACGGAAGCTTTGCCCGTTATCAGAATTTATGATACTTCTACCGAGTATATAACTGTTGATAATGGTACTTTGTCTGTATATTTTGACTTTGTTTGCAATAAAACACAGGTTTATTATGTCTCCGTTAGTTTTAAAAATGGGCAAGATGGTTGCTGTATTTTGATGCTCGGATTGATGGACTCGAAATGAAGCAATTAGCAATGAGCAATTAGCAATGAGCAATGAGCAATTAGCAATTAGCAATGAGTAATGAACAATGAGTAATGAACAATGTGCAATTAGTAATATGTAATTAGGGTTCACTGAAAAAGTCTATGCTGTTTTTGGGTGCGTGGTACGGGGTGCGTGGTTGGTGACTGGTGGACGTATTGAAGTTAGAAATTAGAAATCAAAAATCCGAAATCCTTAACATAGTACACCACCCCGTTCCCTACTTTTACCTTTTACCTTCTAATTTCTAATTTCTGACTTCTAATTTTGAATATCTATTACCTAAAAAATTAGGGTTTGGGATTAATTTACGCTTTATCCTTGTTTTTCTTGCTTCCTTCGTACATTTTGTAGTGCAAAAGGCGACATTCTAACTTGCCGTTAAAGAGTTTAATTTTCTTTTCGGCTTTTAAACCAAAGCGTTTTATAGCTTCGAAATTAGAGCTAATTATCCACGCTTCGTTATTTTGATAATGATGCTTAAGCTGTGAGCCAATTTCATCGTAAAACTCCTCGACTTTCTCGATTTGCAAACGTTCGTCGTAGGGAGGGTTCATAAAAATAAAAGCAGGTTTATTGTTGTTTTCGCTGTCGAAAAAATCTTTGTTTTCAAACTTTATAATATCTCGTACTCCAGCACGCCGAGCATTGTTTATAGAGATGCTTATTGCCTTTTTATTTATGTCACTACCGTAGATTTGGGCACTACTTGAAATTTGTTTTTCAACGGCTTCTTTTTTGATTTTATCGAAAAGTTGTTTGTCGAAATCTAGCCAAGTTTCAAAATTGAACTTACGATTTAACCCCGGAGCGATGTTTGCTGCAATCATGGCTGCCTCTATGGGAAAAGTTCCAGATCCACACATTGGGTCAATAACATCGGTTTTTTTATCCCAGCCTGAAAGCAAAATAATTCCGGCTGCTAATACTTCACTAATTGGAGCTTCAACCTGTTTGGTGCGGTAGCCACGTTTCCCGAGCATCTCTCCCGAGCTGTCTAAAGAGACTATTACCATTGTTCCGCTGATATGAATATTAATGCGGATATCTGGATTTTCTGTATCAACCGATGGTCGCAGTTCTGTGCTATCACGGAAACGGTCAACAATAGCGTCTTTTACTTTTAGCGCTACGTATTGCGAATGTGTAAATATGTTGCTATTTACAACCGAATCGACTGCAAATGACTTCTTTATGGACAAATAGTTCTCCCACTTAAACTGTTTGATATTTGAATATAGTTGTCTTTCGTTGTTCGAGCGGAAAGCATGTATTGGCTTCAATATTTTAATGGCGGTGCGTAGCCATAAGTTGCTTTTGTATAATAAATGGTTGTTGCCACGAAATTTTACGGCGCGGTTTAAAACAGAAATATCAGTTGCTCCTATAGCGTTCAACTCCTCAGCCAGTACGTTTTCAAGTCCGTAAAGTGTTGTTGCTATAATGTCAAATTTTTCCAATGTTAGGTTTAGTTAATGTTGTGTGTGGATTTCTATTATGTAATAAATATCGTACAAAGGTAGGTATTTATTGGCTTATCGTCAGTACGAGTGGAAATTTTAAGTTTTTTGAAGCTTACCGAAGATTCAATTTAGTGCTGACTATTGTTTAACCATTATTTTGAATACTTGCTGTTTTGAATTTATTTTAACTTTCATGTAATTTATACCAACTGCGCTTGCAGGAGTAGGGATTATTATGTTATTTACACCCGAAACGATACTGAGGGTCTCTTCCCATAACAACGTGCCACCAGAACTGATAATCGATATTTCGCAACTGTTTTCATTATCGGAGATTACAGTGAATTTAATTTCGTTTTTAACAGGATTAGGCGAAGGTGGGAATATACGAATGTTATCGTCAAAAACGAAGCATTTGTAGTTGTTATCAGGATTTTGATCGAGTTGAACTGTAACGGCATCTAAACAGACATATATGGGTGTTCCGCTTTCGGGGGCATCCATCCTTGTGCGTAAAGTGTAGCCTAATTCATTTCCTGAATAAAGTGTTGACTCAAAAGTTTCGGAGAAGGTTGTACCGTTGTCAAACCTAACATTTATCACAAATTGCGACAGAGGTGTGGTTCCGTTATTTCGGAAAACAGGACGTATCAATATTTTGCCATCTGAAATTACTGCCGATAGAGATTTTACTTCTAAATCGACACTTGGAATCAAAGCTGTTAACACCTTGTTTGTAGAGTCGTAACACCCTTTGTTTGTTTCAACTGTAAGCCCAAAATCGTATGTCCCTTCACTATTTATTTGGTATGAAATTGATGCATTGGCGCTTAAAAGTATATTGTTGATATACCAACGGTAGAAGTGAGTTATGGAGGAATCTTCAGCGAATAGCGTTGCAGTAGTTGGAATATAAACAGTATCGAGTGGTGTGCTAATTATTGCTTTGGGTGTTTCGTAAATTGTTAGCTGTGATTGTTTTATATCTATACAACCAGCGCTATTTTCGACAGTTAACATTAAACTGAAAACTCCTGATGTGTCAAAAGTATAGAGTATCGATTCTTCGATGTTTCCGACAGGTTGAGATATTTTCCACACTTTAGATATTATATTTTCTTCTTCGCCGGGTGTACTGTTGTCAGTTAATGTAACTATCTCTTTGGCGCAAACTTCAATATCGTTAGGTAATGATGTTGGTTTTTCTGAAACCGAAACAGTTTTTACAATTGTGTCTCTACAGTGATTTACTTGTTGTGTTGCAACCAATTTAACTGGGAAATTCCCAGTTCCGTTGAACAGATGTTCAGGGTTAATTTGAGTTGATTGGGTTTGTGAATCAAAATACCATATATAATTCATCGAAGTGCCTAACCAACTGGAGCTTTGGTTTAAAAAAGCTACAGGTTCGCCTTCGCAACCTTTTTCAAAAGTAAAGTCGGCAGTTGGTGAGTTTTTAACGTTGAATGTTGACGTAATAGAATCGGTACAGCCTTTATCAGATGTTGTTGTAAGGGAAATAAAAAAGTTGCCAGCATTAGCAAACGAATGTTTGAAGGCAGACGTGTAATATTTTGTTCCATTAACGTTCCAGCGCCACCCTGTTATTTCACCATCATTAACGGTTGAAGTGCTCTGGAATAAAACATCGTCTCTTTCGCATGCAGAGGTTGGAACGAAACTAACATTAGGAATGTGGTTAACTGTTGCATAAAAAGATGTGTCGTTATAACATCCTGCTGTAGTTGTAACATGCAGATATATAGGCAAATATCCTGTTTCTGGGTAGTTGTAAGTAGCTTCGTTTCCGACTATAGTGTCTGTTTGGTTAAAAATCCAATAGCATGTATCAATGTTTGAACCATCAACAGTTTGCGATAAGTTGCTAAACACAAAATTGTTACCTTTACATATTGGAGTATGGTCGAAAGCAATATTCGGAGCATCGCCCAGAATATTTATCTGTACGGTGTCGTATGCTATACAGCCGTTGACATTTGTTACAGTAACGCTTACTTGAGTATGATTGTCAACTGTGAACCAAGGTAATGATGAACCATCAGACCAAAGATAAGAGACCGCTTCTTCGGCTCCGCTTTCTAAAACTATTCGATTCCCGTTACATAAAACCTTGTCGTCTCCAAGTGTAGCGGTATTTGAAAACATATCGACATAGGCATTAAACTCTTTTTGAATAAAACAACCCAGAGTGTCGGTTACTTTTACCCAATAAGTTCCGGGTTCAGAAATAGAAATTGAGTTAGTCGTATCGTTGGTTGACCAAAGAATAGAATAATCCCCTGTTAGATTTACCTCAACGGTTTTTTCTGAACCATAGCAAAAAGTAATATCTGTCGGTAGTAAAGGTTCAAAAAGGCTAACGTTTATGGTATCTGATGTTGCCCTTCCGAAGATATCTGTAGCTTTAACCCAGTACGTTCCTGACTGGTTGACCGAAATTTGTACAGAGGAATCGCCGGTTGACCATTCAATATCAGTGTATTCTGCGCCAACTTGTAGTGTAACAGGACAGAAACCGTATTCAACAGTAATATCTTCTCCCAGAGAGACAGGAGCTGCGTATTTATCTATTATGTATTGCTCAATCTCTTGTCGTTGTGTGTCGGTAAGTACAGTATTATAAACAATTATCTCTGCAATGTCGCCATCCAAGTGTGATGAGTTATAATATGTTGCACCAACAGTTATACCGTTCATTGTTCTTGGACCTACTCCACCTGATTTTTTGAGTATGCCGTTTTCGTATATACTGCTACCAGATTGATTATAAACCAATGAATTTAGAGTATATGTA
>Ga0208694_1001300_pt1 | contig 31305 bp, 28 predicted proteins | sample AD_UKC078_MetaG_FD_184442 | JGI IMG/M metagenome (GOLD analysis project Ga0208694, IMG submission 184442) | Active sludge microbial communities of municipal wastewater-treating anaerobic digesters from USA - AD_UKC078_MetaG (SPAdes) (version 2) | ecosystem: Engineered > Bioreactor > Anaerobic >...
GCTCGATCATCAGGTCCACCAGTTCGGGGATCTCCCTGACGCGGTCGACGACCGGGTTGGCCAAGAGCGCCTGGATGACGTACTCCTTTTTGCCGGTGAGCACCGCCTCGGCGGTGAGGTCGTAGACGCCGCAGTAGTTGCGCATCAAGGCCGCCATCCCCTTGGGATAGTGGGCGAAGGCGATGCCCTTGATGCCCTTGGCGTAGATGCGACCCGGCACCTCGACGGCGATGGTGGGCGGCAGCTCCGGGATGAGGGTGCCGTTCATGATGTTGACCGCACTCTCCTCATAGCCGCTGTTGTCGATGATCCCTTCCAGGATGTTGACGAGCCGCTCGTGGCGCTTCTTCTCGATCTTGAACTCTCTGGCATGGGCGAGGCGGTTGCGGTAGTAGGTGTAGAAGTCCTTGATGCCCTTGTGGTCGGCCACCTCCCAGGCCCAGGAGAGGTACTCGCCGAAGTGGCTGTCCACCGTGATGGGCAGCAACTGGTAGTGCTCGAGGACCTTCTTGAAGAGGGTGCGGTCCGCCCACGCCTTTCGGCTCACCGTTCCCTCGGGCAGCGGCCGCCAGGTCGAACCTTCGGTCTCGAACTCTCTGTTGTGTGCGTTGCTGTAGGCGAGGATATCGCTGTACCCCGGTTCCTTCTCGAAGAAGGCGGGGGCCTTGGCGAGGATGTCGGGGTAGGCGTCCTTGCCGCTGTCGCGGTAGTGGGCCTCGAGCAACACGCTGAAGTGGTTGAGCCCGGCGCTGCGCAGGGTGAGGTTGGAGAACGGCGTCTCCAGGATCGACGGCAGGTAGCGCTCCAGCGAGGCGATCTCGTGGCACATGCCGACGAATTTGAGATCCGGGTACTTCCTGAGCACCGTCGTCGTGATGGCGGTCATCGGGTTCGAGTAGTTGAAGACCCACGCATCGGGGGCAAGCTCCACAACGTCGTCACAGATCTCCACGATGGAGGGCGTGATGCGCAGGGAGTGGAAGACTCCGCCCGCTCCTCCGTTCTCCCCGTAGACCTGACGGATGCCGTACTGCTGCGCCACCGTCCAGTCCTCATCCCAGAGCTCGAAGCGGTTGCCCACCTCGATGGAGATGACCACGACATCGGCCCCCCTGAGGGCGCGCCGTCGGTCGGTGGTAGACTCCACTTTGAAAGGAATCTGATGCTCCTTGATATACGCATCGGCACTTTTCTGTACCGCTTGGAGGGCCCGCTCATTGATGTCGACCAGCGTGACCGTGCTTCCCTCCAACTTTTCACTGCTGAAAATATCCCCTAAGGTTCCAAGTCCGAACTGGGCGCTTCCCGCCCCGATGAGTACAATCTGCATACGGTATGTCTCCTTATGACCATCATAGTATGGAATTGGCGTTGTTGAAAGCCTATACTGAGCCATGAGGCTGTTCTACGCACTGACATTCGACCGTTCCACCCGCACAAAACTCCATCAACTCGCCACCACCCTGGCCCCCACCCCCGCGATGGGCCGGCCGGTGGAAGGCGATCAGCTGCACCTGACCTTGCTCTTCCTCGGCGAGGTTGATCATGAGGCGGCCGAGACGCTCAAGACGATGCTCTCCCTCCTTCCCCCGCTGCCGACCCGGTACCAGTGCAGCGCCCTCGGCTCCTTCCCGCGTCCTGGAGGCAGCATCCTCTGGGCCGCCGTCGAGCCGGACGCCCCCCTCAAAAAGGCCAACCGGATCTTGTTGGAGTCGACACGGGCCCTGGGCCTCTCGGTTGAAAAGAGAGCACTCTCGGCCCATATCACCCTGGTGCGAAAGGGCCGGATCGAGACACTGCCGGTCGTCAACCCGTTCGTCTTGAACGCTGAGGCGGTCGTCTTGATGCACTCCCACCAAGAGCGGGGCACGCTCACCTACACCCCCCTCGCCTCCGCCCCCCTCTGATCCACGCTTCACAAAGCGGAACACACGCGGCACCTTGAGCCTATCAGACTTTGCTGGTATCGTTATGACATGGAAGAATATGTTGAGCAGAACGCCAAAGCCTGGGATCACCTGGTCGAGAAGGGCAACATCTGGACCGACGGGGTGACTGACAAGCAGATCGAGGCGGCGCGCTCCGGTGAGCTCGACATGGTCCTCTCCCCCTTCAAACGGGTCAAAGCGGAGTGGGTCGGCGATGTGCGGGGCAAGAAGGTCCTCGCCCTCGCCTGCGGAGGCGGCCAACAGGGCCCGCTCTTCGCCCTCGCCGGCGCTGAGGTGACGGTCTTCGATGCCAGTGAGAAGCAGCTCGCCCAGGACCGACGCTACGCCGAGAAGCTCAATCTCGACATAAAGCTCATACGCGGTGACATGCGCGACCTGTCGATGTTCGACGACGAGAGCTTCGACCTCGTCTACAACCCCACCTCCACCTGCTACATCGACGAGGTGCGGGGGATGTACCAGCATGTCCACCGCATCCTGAAAGCCGGCTCATACTTCCTCACCTCCATCACCAATCCAGTGCTCTACCTCTTCGATGAGCAGAAAGCGCTCAAGAACAAGTTGAAGATCAAATACACCATCCCCTTCTCCACCTTGAAGAGTCCGAAGCGCAGTGAGGTGGAGAGAATCATGAAGGGGAACGACACCATCGAGTTCAGCCACACCCTCGACGACCTGCTCGGCGGCATCACCGACAGCGGCTTCTTCATCCAGGACATCTACAGCGACGGCAGCGGCTTCTACATGATGGACAGCTTCATACACGACTGTCACCTCGCCGTGCGGGCATACAAGGCGAAGGGGAGCTTGTAGCGCGGCCTGAGGCCCCATATACTGAGGGTATGGAGAACTACTTTGCCAGATTGCTCCTCACCAGCGAGATGGACGATCCCCCGACCTTCGCCAAGGTCCAACAGGAGATCGCCGACCTCGAGAAGCAGCGCGTCGCCCACTTCAATGAGCATGGGCCCATCAACCAGGAGTACATCCTCCTCTTGACCGAGCTCAACGCCGCCTATGCGTTGGCCCGCGACAGCGAGAACGAGGTCGAGGTGGCCCAGCACATCTACCAGAGCCGGCGCATCCTCAGCGGCGATGAGGACGAGCTCACCCTCGAGGCGCTCCTCGCCCTCGCCTTCTCCTACCTCGACGACGGACAGTACGATGAGGCGCAGTCCATCGCCGTGATGCTCCTCCGCCTCGATTGGGGAGAGGAGAATGGGCCGGGCTACGACCTCTATATCGACGCCCTGGCCCTCCAGGGGGATATCAAGCACGTGAGGAAGGAGTATGACGACGAACTGACGCTGAGGCGCCACATCCTTGCCCTGCTCTCCGAACTGACCGGATCGTCGAGCAACCAGACCATCATGGCACGCTGTGCCATGGGGATCTGCCTGGAGAAGATGAAGCGCTACCCGGAGGCGCTCGAGCACTACCTGGTCGTGCGCGCCTACCTGGACTATGAGACCGACTTCGCCACCGAGGCGGAGAAGATCGGCCTGATGGTCCATATCGGGCGCTGCTACCGCAAGATGGGGAAGCACGCCGACGCCGCCGTCCTCTACCACTGGGCGCACCGGCACGCCACGAAACACTTCGGCCAAGGCAGCCCCCTGGTACGCAAGCTCCACACGCTCGTATCGACGCTCGAGCAAAACCGTCCCAATACCTTATAATTTTACTAGGTATTGACGAAGCACCCGATATCCAGTACCTCTACAAGGGTGGGCAGCAGCTCATCTTTGACGAGATTCCGCTTCACTTTGAAGCGTTGAAAAGGATAGTGCGATGAAGAACATTGCCATTGTTTACTATAGTGGTACCGGGAACACCGAACTCTTGGCCAACGCTGTGCGGGAGGGAGTACAGCACACCGGAGCGGGGGCGAAGAAGATCAGCGCGGGCCTCTTCGGCAGCGATATGCTGGACAGCTACGACGCCTTCGCCTTCGGTTGTCCGGCAAGCGGGTCCGAGACGTTGGAGGAGGAGACGTTTGAACCGATGTTCGAGACGCTCCTGCCCCACCTCAGAGGCAAACGGATCGCCCTCTTCGGCTCCTACGGCTGGGGAGACGGCGAATGGATGCGCCGCTGGGAGCAACGCGTCAAGGAGGCCGGGGCGATTCTGGCCACAGAGAGCCTCATCGTCATGGACAGCCCCGACGACAGCGCCCTGCAGGCGGCACGCGAACTGGGAGCCGCCCTCACCACCTGATCAAAACAGTCACCAGGGTGACACGCCCCCTTCATGTGAAGGAGGCGTGTTCTTTTTTCCTCCGATTCCTCCTCAATCCCCTTGATGGAACGCTCCCATGATGATACTATCTAGATGATATCATATTGATATCTCAACTCTAGGAGCTCGCCATGAACACACTCGCTCCGGTAGAGGAAAAAATCCTCTCCCCCAAGGACAACGGGCTCGCTTTTCTCATCCTCAACTCACTTGCCATCATCCTCTGTATCGCAGCGATGGTCTTCGCCTTCGCCGCCCTCACCCCCTCACCTCTGATGGTCACCATCATTGTGGTGACGATGCTCTACGCCTTCATCGCCGGTCCCTTGCTCTTCGTCGGCTTGAAGATCGTGAAGCCCAATGAGGCGATCGTGCTCACCCTCTTCGGCCGCTACCTGGGGACCATCAAGAAGGAGGGCTTCTACTGGGTCAACCCCTTCGCCACCGCAGTCTGCCCCATCTCCGCCTCCGACTTCGCCCCCTCCTCAGGAAAAGTCGAAATGAAGCGCGACCTGACCAAGGCCAGCGGCACCGGCAGCGTCCAGACGCCCCGGCGCAAGATCTCGCTGAAAGCCACGACGCTGAACAACGACAAGCAGAAGGTCAACGACGCGCTGGGCAACCCCATCATCATCGGGGTGGTGGTCGTCTGGCGGGTGGTCAACACCGCCCTGGCGGTCTTCAACGTGGAGAACTACATCGAATACCTCTCCATCCAGTGCGATGCGGCGCTGCGCAACGCGGTGCGCCTCTACCCGTACGACAGCGAGGATGATGAGAAATCCCTGCGCGGATCGTCCAGCGAAGTCGCCCAGAAACTCGCCCAGGAGTTGCAGGAGCGGGTCAATGCCGCCGGGTTGGAGATCATGGAGGCGCGCATCACCCACCTCTCCTACGCCCCGGAGATCGCCGCAGCGATGCTGCAGCGCCAGCAGGCCTCGGCCATCATCGCCGCCCGGCAGAAGATCGTCGAAGGAGCGGTGGGCATGGTGGAGATGGCCCTCACCCAGCTCAACGAAGGGAACCTCGTCACCCTGGACGAGGAGCGCAAGGCCAATATGGTGAGCAACCTGTTGGTGGTGCTCTGCGGCAACCGTGACGTGCAGCCGATCGTCAACAGCGGCACCCTCTACTGATTCCATGGCTGACGTGAAGAACGAGCGAAAGCAAATCCTTCTCCGCCTCTCCCCCTCCCTCTGGGAGGAGCTTGCCAGGTGGGCCGAGGATGACTTTCGCTCAATCAACGGGCAGATCGAATACCTGCTCACCGAGAGCGTGCGACAGCGCAGGCGGAAGGACTTTCCCCCCTCAGAGATGGATTGATCCCTCCCAGACTGTCACCGCTTGGCCGAAAATCTCAGCCCGCTTGCCGCTGACCTTGACGCCGACATACCCGCAGCGCCCAATCGCCTCACCTTGGGCATAGACGAGCTGCGTCCCATCCTCCAGCATCCCTCGTTCCCGCATGAAGAGTGCATGGGCCGCCGCGGCGTTGCCGGTGACGGGGTCCTCGTCGACTCCGGTCACGGGACTGAACATCCGTCCATTGACGGCGACACCTTGCTCACACCCATCCGAGGTGTAGCAATAGAAGCCGGAGCATCGCATGATCGCGCCGAGCTGGATGAGGGTCTCTCGATCGACCTTAATCGAGTCCAACGCCGCCTTGGTGGCTACCTCCACCAGGATTCTCAAAGTGTCTGTCTCATACAGGATGCTCAGCGGCCCGTTCACAATCGTCTCGCTGCTGAGGCCTAGTGCTTTTTCCAGCATCGGCGCGAGCAGCGGACCGATGATCCCCTTGATCCCCACCCCCCGTTGCATGAGGCTCACCACCGGATGGTCATCGCCGTGACCACGCACCGTCACGGCGAACGTGCCGCCGCCGCTCTCCATCGTATGACGGATGCCCTTCAGACCATGCCGCTTCGCCAAGATGTGGAAGGATGCCACCGTGGCATGGGTGCAGACGGCCACCTCCTGAACAGGGCTGAAGAAGCGGATGCGCCGCTCTTTCGCTCCCTTTCCCTGTGTATAGATGAAGGCGCTCTCGCTCGCTCCCAGCTCAGCCGATAGCGCGATCATCTCTTGCTCATCAATTCCATCGGCCGGGTAGAGAACCCCGACGCGATTCCCCTTGAAACGGGTGGTGGTAAAACTGTCCACCATGTACAACGCTCGCTTTTGCATTGTTCAACCCCAGAGGTAGGCGGTGCCCCGCTTTCCCATGATGGCGTCGTCGAAGATCACGCGCCCGGCGCTCTGGGCAAGGCCGGCGCAGATGTGCAGGCTGAGCAGATGCTCTTCGCGTGGATGGCAGTAGCGGGCCCCAGGGGCCGACTGCCAATCGATGAGCATCTGTTTCTGCACCGACGGGTCGGCCTTAGTGCAGGCGGTGATCAAATACTGTTGGAAAGCTTCGTTACGCCCATCCTCCCTCTCGCCGAAGGCGCGCATGTTGTGGAAGGAGAAGCCACTGCCGATGAAGAGGATCTCCTCCTCCGCCAGACTCCTGAGAGCCTCCCCCATGCGGTAGTGCTCTCCGGCATCGAGGCTTCTCAGTTGGCTGACCTGGACGATCGGGATGGATGCGTCGGGATAGGCGAGCATGAGGGGGATGAAGACGCCGTGGTCCCACCCACGGCCACGCTTCTCCTCCCCATCCAAGAGGCCGATGATGCGGCGGGCAAGCGCCACATCGCAGACGGCCGGATATGCATAGGTATAGCTCTCGGGGGGAAAGCCGTAGTAGTCGTAGAGGAGGGGGGGCCGCTCATCGACGATGACGGTGGGCCGCGCCTCTTCCCAGTGCGCCGAGAAGACCACGATGGCCTTCGGCCTCTGCAACAGGCCGCCCAGGCCTTGCATGAAGCGGACCATCATGCGATGCCCCGCATCGCCGAGCAGCGGCAGCGGCCCGCCCCCATGGCTCAGATAGACGATTTGTGCACTCATTGCTTCTCCTCCAAGAGTCTCTGTATCTTTGCGATGGTCAGCGGAGCGCTGCCCTCGTAGTGGTTGTTCACATTCACATAGATCTCCTCATCGCGCCCTCGCAGCAGGGCGGCCAGCGCGCCGATCTCGTCGTCCTTGGCCTCGATGATGGAGGACCAGTTGCCCCCGCTCGCCGCCTCGATGGCCCCGCGGTCCTCTCCATGGAGACGGATGCAGAGCTTCTCGAACCCCGTCTCAAGCGCACCCTGGACGGTGGGGATGAAGCGCTCCATCCAGTACCCGCTGAGGATGACCGGAACGAGGGCCGAATCGGCGAGGAGGGAGAACCAGGAGCGGTCGACCCAGGCGGGGTTGCGGACTTCGATGGCCACCGTGACCGAGTCGGGCAGGGAGCGGGCAAAGGTCGCCAAGTGGGCAAAAAAGTGTTCTCGCCCGGAGAATGCACTCTTGTTCAGATAGGGGAACTGGAGAATGATGAGCGCGGTCTTCTCCAATAGCGGGGTGAGGCTCTCCAAGAACTGATAGAAGAGCTCGGTGTCCAAAAACCAGCGGTTGACCTCGCTCTTCGAGCCGTAGGCGAAGGGAGCGGTCAACGCATTGGGCGCCTTGATGGTGAACCGGAACTCCTCGTCGGTCTCCCGCTCGTACGTTTTGACCACCTCGGGGTCGGGCAGGCCCACGCGCTCTTTTCCCAAAGACCAGAACCACTGGTCGACCTCGACGGTACGGTAGCGCCGCGCATACTGGCTGAGATAGGATTCACTGCTGCCCGCCTCGTAGACCAGAGTCTCCCAGGAGGGGTACTTCCACGAACACGTGCCGATGGAGAGGGTTCGCTTCATAGCTTACTGTACCGAGTTGGAGAGGGAGAAACAAGGCCGGAGATTTCCGGCCTTGTTCGTAGGAAGGGATATGATGGCACCGTAGGGTGGCGATCATCAATTGATGCTCGGTACAACCCTCCCGTCACGGGAGGAGATGGTCACCAAGCGCGCGACCTGTCGCGCCAGCGCGGGGGAGAGCTCATCGCCTTTCACCCGCCAGCTCCAGTTCTCATCGTTGCACGATGAGGGGTAGTTGAAGCGTGCCTCCTCCCCCTTCTTGAGCAGGTCCTGCATCAAGATGATGGCGGTGCGGGCATGGCTGAGCATGAGGGCGCGGATCATCGCGGGGACAACAGCGTCGCTGCGGCAGTTGAGGTAGGCGCGCACCATCCGCTGCTCTTTTTTTGAGAGGGATCGGTACCACCCGAGGGTGGTGTTGTTGTCGTGGGTACCGGTGTAGGCGACGAACCGCTCGCCCCAGTTGTGTGGTAAAAAGTCATCGTGGTAGTTCGGCTCTCCCGTTTCGGTGGTGGTGAAGCCGAACTGGAAGATCTTCATGCCGGGGAAGTTGTGACCATCACGCAGGGCGAGGACCTCGTCGTTCATCAAGCCGAGGTCCTCGGCGATGATCTCCAAGGGTCCCAGCGTGCTCTCGATGGCCTCGAAGAGACCGACGCCGTCGGCCTTCACCCATGAGCCGAACTCAGCGGTCACATGACTGGCGGGAATCTCATAGGTCGCCTCAAAGCCGCGGAAGTGGTCGACGCGCACCAAGTCGGTGAGGGAGAAGAGCCGCTTCATCCGCTCGATCCACCACTGATAGCCGGAAGCACGGTGCACCGGCCAGTCGTAGACGGGGTTCCCCCAAAGTTGGCCGGTGTCGCTGAAGATGTCGGGCGGTACCCCGCTGACCGGGTCGAAGACCCCCTCTGCATTGCGCTTGAAGAGGTGGGGGTGTTGCCAGGTATCGCTGCTGTCGCTCGCCACGAAGATGGGAACATCGCCGATGAGGCGGATGCCGCCCGCATTGGCATATGCCTTGAGGCTCTTCCACTGCACGTCGAAGAAGTACTGCAGGACCCGCCAGACCTCAATCTCCTGCCGGTGCTCATCTGTAAATCGCCTCAGCGCCGTCGCGTCCCGCTGTCCCAGTTCCCGGCTCCAGTGGCTCATCCATCGGCTGTCGCCCCACTCTTCAGCGATGGTGCGGAAGAGGGCGTAGTCATCGAGCCAGAATCGCTGTGCGGTGCAGAAGGCGCGGTAGGGGCCACGCTCGGTGTGCCCTGCCCTGATGAAGGCGAGAGCCGCCGCTTTCAGGTGCGGCATCTTGAAGGCGGTGACCGCGGGAAAGTCCACCCGGTCCTCCCTGAACGATGGGACATGGTCCAGTGCCCTCGCTTCGAGGTACCCGGCCTCCACCAGCTGATGCAGGTCGATGAAGAGCTCGTTGGCGGCGAACGAGGAGCGGGGGGCGTACGGCGAGTTGCCGTAGCCGGTGGGCCCGGTGGGCAGGATCTGCCAGAGATTGAAGGCCGCCTCCTCCATCCAGTCGACGAGGCGGTAGGCTCCTTGCCCCAGATCCCCGATGCCATGAGGTGATGGCAGGCTGGTGATGTGGAGGAGCAGCCCCGCATAGCGAGCCGTGGTGCTGTTCATGTTACCCCTTCACCGCCCCTGCGATGACTCCACGGATGATGTGCTTCTGCATCGCCAGGTAGAAGATGATGATGGGGATCATCGCGAGGACGAGCATCGCCATCATCGCGCCCATATCCACCGCGCCATAGCCACCCCTCAGGTATTGGATGGCCACCGGGATGGTCTTGTACTCGATGCCGATGGTCAGGTACGGCAACAGGTAGTCGTTCCACACCCACATGGTGTTGAGGATCGCCACCGTGATGGCCGTCGACTTCAGCATCGGATAGACGACGAGGAAGAAGGTCTGGGGGGCCGTCGCCCCGTCGATCATCGCCGCCTCCTCGAGGCTGAGGGGAATGGTCTTGATGAAGCCGCTGAACATGAAGGTGCCGAGCCCGGCGCCGAAGCCCACGTAGAGGACGAGAATTCCGATCGGGTTGTCCAGGTGGAGCAGATTGGCCGTCTTGCTCATGGTGAACATCACCATCTGGAAGGGGACGATCATGCTGAAGACCAAGAGGTAGTAGACGACGGTGGTGAAGACGCTCTTCACCCGCGTCAGATACCACGCCAGCATGCTGGTGGCCAGCGAGATGCCGATGACCGAGAAGACCGTGATGAAGAGCGAGTAGCCGAAGGCGTTGAAGAACTTGATCTTGCGCGCACCCTCGATGTAGTTCTCCCGTCCGGTGAAGGTATCGGCGGTGGGGAACTTGAAGGGCTGGGAGGAGATGAAGAACTTGCTCTTGAAGGAGTTCATCAGGACGATCAACAGGGGTGCGAGGAAGATGGCGGCCAAGAGGATCAGGATGATGAACAACACGATATCCATGGTCCGGTGTTTTTTTACGATGCTCATGCTTCCTCCTCCCGACTTCTGCTGATGGCCAGCTGGGTCAAGGCGATGAGGGCCACCAGGAGGGTGAAGATCACCGCCTTGGCCTGCCCCACCCCCTCAAAGCCGGTACGGCGGTAGAAGGTGTTGTAGATGTTGAGGGCGAGCATCTCGGTCTGCTTTCCGGGGTCCCCCGCGGTGAGGGCGAGGTTCTGGTCGAAGAGACGGAAGCCGCTGGTGATGGTCAAAAAGAGACAAATCGTGAGGGAGGGGGCGATGGACGGGAGGATGACACTGGTGAGCATCGTCTTGTTGCCCGCTCCATCGATCCTGGCCGCCTCGATGAGCTCGACGGGGATGTTCTGGATGGCGGCGATGTAGATGACCATCATGTAGCCGATGTTCTGCCAGTTCATCAGGACGACCAAGCCCCAGAAGCCGTACTTGGGGTCGGTGACGATGGTCACCCCCTTGGGCAACAGGAACCCATTGATGATCAACTGCCAGATCCAACCGAGGACGATGCCGCCGATGAGGTTGGGCATGAAGAAGATCGTCCTGAAGGCGTTGGTCCCCTTCAGTCCCCTGGTCAACAGCATCGCAAGGGCGAAGGCGCCGATGTTGATCGTGACCACACTGACGAGGGTGAAACGAACGTTGAACCACAGCGAGGTGGCAAACTCATTGTTGATGAAGGCAAGCTTATAGTTCTGCCACCCGACGAAGGTACCGTCCAAGACGGTGGAGAACTTGAAGAAGGAAAGGATCACGCCTGAAATCATCGGCACCAAAAAGGCGATGAAAAAGCACGTCAATGCCGGTAAGACAAAGAGCGCAGCATAGCGTCTCATTGATTTTTGCATGAGGCCTCCAGTTCAGAGTGAATGGCCGCCCTCCGGAGGGAAGGCGGCCCTACTTGGCGTCTGATGCCTAGTTGGAGAGGTCGAACTCAGTCTTCCAGACGTCGGTGGCAACACGGCTCACCTCAGCCCAGTTCTTGCGTCCGTTGATGTAGTCTCCGAGGGCGGCGCCGAACTGCGTCTTCCACTCCCCGCTGGGGATGACCGAGAAGTCCCAGCTGACCGACGTCACGCCGCTCTTGTTCATCCAGCGGATGACCTCTTTGGCCAACGGATCGGTGGGAAGCTCGTTCTCGGCGAAGGTGTTGAACGGAGTGATGAACATCAGATCGTTCTTCACGAACGCCTTGCCGCTCGGGCTGGAGAAGAGCCAGGTGAGGAACTGGTCACCAAGCGCCTGCTGCTCAGCGCTGACCTTCTTGTTGATGCAGAGGTAGTTCTCCGTACCGACGCAGAGGCCGATGTTCTCTTCACCGGCGACCCCGATGTAGATGGGCATGAACTTGATGTCGCTGTCGGCGACCTTGTTGCCCTTCACCCCGAGGATCTGGCTGGCGCCCCAGTTGCCGTTCTGTACCATGGCGGCTTGGCCGAGGGCGAACTCAGCCATCGCGTCGTCGACGCTCTTGGCTCCGAGCAGCCCCTTGGCGGTCGTCGAGTTGTTCAGGTAGAGGTCCCAGATGTTCTTCATCTGCGGGCCATAGCTGAAGTCGAAGTCACGGGTCTTGGTGCCGAAGGGGATTCCCTTGCTCCTGAGCTCGTAGTAGAGCGGCACGTTGACCAGGTGGGTCTGCCAGCGCCAGTCGTTGCCGGCGGCCATGCTCGTCGAGGCGAAGACGCCCTGGATACCGAGGGCGGCCTTGTTCTTCTGCATGTCCTCGACAACCGCCTTCAACAGAGCGAAGTTGTTGATTTCATCGGCGCTGTTGATCTTCACCGCCTTGTTGGGCAGGGCGAAGTAGGCGCGCATGATGGCGTCGTTGTAGATGATGCCGTAGCCTTCCACCGCGTAGGGGATGGCGAGCACTTGGCCACCTTCTCCGAGAGCCATGGACTTGTCGCTGAGGATTTTGTAGAAGTTGGTGTTCTTCAGGTCAGCGGTATAGTCGAGGCTGCCGGCCAGTCCCACCGGTCCGTTGGTCTGGAAGATCACCGGGGGGTTGCTCTTGGCGAGTTCACTCTTGAGCGTGGTGGCATAGGTGCCGCTCGCTGCCGTGACGACCTTCAGCTTGATGCCGGTCTCCGCCTCAAAGACGGGAGCAATCTTGGTCTCATAGACGTCGGCGATCTCCGGTTTGAAGTTCAGAAAGTATACTTCCTTGGCCGGTGCAGTCTCCTGCAGGCCGGCGGCAAAAAGCGGTGAGCCAACAACCATGAGGGCCACCAGACAAAGCAACAGTGTCTTTTTCATGATTTCTATCTCCTTGCATTCATATTGCCGGGGTATGGTCCGCCCCGGTACATACTAATACTAAACCGGGTTTATAAACCGGTCAACAAAAATCTTTTTTTCGCTTACCGCTATAATAGTACACCAATGGACATATTTTTTAAGAATCGCCGTTGAGGGGAGAACACCGCCGTTTTTTTAGTAACGATGTGTAGAAACCAGCGCTCCTCCTGCACCGCCCATCCGCTAATAGATGACCGAGAACGTGCTCGGCGGAGGCTGGCAAACCGTCCGTCCCCCCGCGAACTCAGCGAGGATTAAATCCTGCACATCGCTCTTGTATCGGGCGATGACTGGACACTCGACGAAGAAGCCGTAGCCGCCGGTCCCCGTCGCCCGATAGTTGTTAAGCGTCAACGTGAGCTGATAGTCGGGGCAAGAGAGCAAGTCGATACCATCAAACTCAAGAAGGACGACCCGCTTTGTGAGATCCTGGCGCAGGTCGAAGGTGTAGACCAGGTTCTGGTAGTAGTCGTAGTTGTAGTGCTCCACCTTCGGGATGAGGAACCGATCGCTGATCTTCACCCTCCCCTCCTCAAGGTCGAAGTACGAGGCGCAGCGCTCAAGGGCCTGCTTGAGGGTCTTCCCGTCGACTTGCAGAACCACCAACGTGTTGGGGAACGGGTAGACGGCCAACACATCACCGGCAGTGACCACCTGTCCGAGGGAACGGGGGTGGTTGAAGAGCGAGACACAGCTGATGTCCGATCCGGTATGGCGCAACTGCACCGCGTTGAAGAAGTCGGCGAGCGTCGAGCCATGGAGGGCGCTGTCGAGCTTGGAACGGTCCGAGAAGATGGTCTCGGTCCTCCCGATCGGTTCTGCAAGCGTGTTGATGAGCTGGAGCTGCCTCCCCTCATACCGCGCCTTCACCGCACTGAGGGCCGCCTGCTCATAGACGGGACCGCTCCCGCTCTCCAACACCGCCGCAGTGACGGAGAACCGTTGTAGGTCCACGTGGGCGTAGTGCATGGCCTGCGATCCGGCTTGGAGGGTGAGTGTCCCGTTGAGGCGGTACGGATGGACCACGGTATGTTGGTGGGCGGTCAACAAGATGTCGAACCCGAGAGCGGAGAGCTCGTTTGCCCGGTTCTCCGCTGAATGGGAGGCGTCATCATACCCGCCGTGATAGACAAGGACGGTATAGTCTGCGTCCTCTGAGCGGACGGCCGCATAGGCCGCCCTCGCCGCCTCGACCGAGTCGGTCACCTCAAGAGGACCGAGGGTCTCCCTCCCCTCCCAGATGTTCACATAGTCGGTGACGACACCAACCACGGCGATGGTGATGCCATCGGCGGCGGTATACAGCAGATAGGGTGCTGCCTTGATACGGCCGCTGTGGTCGACGAGGTTGGCGCACACCAGCGTGGCATCCAGCGCTTCGACAAACCGCATGAAGAGCTCTGAGCCAAAGTCAAAATCGTGGTTTCCCGGCACATAGACGGCGACCCCCGCCGCATTCATGACCTCTGCCTGGATCAGATGCGGGAAGCCCTCCTTGTACTGCCGTTGGGCGAACGGAGAACCCTGCAGCACATCACCACCATCGATGATCAACGCATCGGGGGCAAAGTGACGGGCGGTCTTGAAATAGCCCCCCTCCATCGCGGATGCACGGATGTAATCGGTGTCCCAGTAGTAGGTGTGGACATCACTGGTGTAGAAGATCTCAGCCATGGAGCAACCTGGCGCGCAGCTTGGTGGAGAACCACTCGACGAAGAGGACGAGGATGATCAAGCCGAGGAGGATCGCGCCGACATCACTCCACCGATAGCTGCTCATGGCGAAGATCAATGGGGCGCCGATGCCGCCGGCGCCGACCAACCCGAGGACCGTCGCGTCACGAAGGTTCATGTCGAAGCGGTAGATGAGCGTCGACATGAAGGAGGCGGAGAGCTGGGGAATGATGCCGTAGCGTATCTTCTGAAAGAGCGTACACCCTGCGCTGTCGAGGCTCTCGATGATGCCCTTGTCCAGATCCTCGATGGCCTCGATGAACATCTTGGAGAGCATCCCCACCGAGGTGAGCGACATGGTCAAAAGCCCGGCGAACGGGCCGGGGCCGGTGACCATGATGAACATCAAGCCGTAGACGAAGGCGGGTATGGTGCGGATGGCCATGATCACCACCCGCCCGATGATGGCGATCGGCGCCGGCACGATGTTCGACGCCGAGAGGAAGGCGATGGGAACGGCCACCACCGCGCCGACCAGCGTTCCCAGGAAGGCGATACAGACCGTCTCGAGCAACAAGTAGGCGACGCCATTGGTGCCCAGGGTAAAGAGCAACTTCGGCGTAGGGGTCACGAGGCCCTTGAAGATGCTCTTGGCGATGGCCCGCCCCGAAGTCCCTCCGCTGTTGAACGTGACGGTGCTCATCGACCAGCCCAGAGCGAGGGCGATGATGAGGGCGATGAGCAGTTGGATGTGGTACCGCTTCGGTTCGTTTGTCAATTGTTCTGCAACGGTCGGTTTCATCCCGCCTCCTACATGATCTTCTTTCTGAGGTACTGGGAGAGCGCCTCGATGATGGCTACGGTGACGAAGAGGGCGATGAGGATCATGCCGACCTTGTGGTATTCACGCCACCCGATCTTCTCATTGAGGATCAAGCCCAGTCCCCCTGCCCCGACATACCCCAGGATGGCGGCGTAGCGCACATTGCCTTCAAAGCAGAAGAGCACGGTGGAGAGGTAGGAGGGGGCGACCTGGGCGGTGATGCCCCATCGGATGGCGCTCATCCTCCTGCACCCCAGCGCCTCAAGCGCCTCATAGGCGCCCATCGAACAGGTCTCGAGCGACTCATAGAGGATCTTCCCACAGTAGGCGAAGGTAAAGACCGTGATGGCCACCGTTCCGGCCAGCGTCCCCAGGCCGAAGATGTAGGTGGCGATCAAGGCGACGACCAGGGTCGGCAGGGTGCGTACCACCGAGAAGAGGAGCTTGAAGAACGAGGTGACGACTCTTTGGTGGATCAAATTATTGGAGGACAACACGGCGAACGGGATACAGAGCAGCGCTCCGGCCGCCGAGCCGAGCAAACTCATCTTGATGGTGTCGAAGAGCGGGGTCCAGATATGGCGCAAGTACGACCAGGCCGGGGGGAACATCGAGGCGAGGATGACGAAGAAGTAGCGCATCCGGCTGATCATCGTCGTGAGGCTGAACCCCGTGATCTGCACGCTCACCGCGATGGCCACGGTGATGATCAGGAGGATGAACGGGGTGCGGCTCCGCTTCTCCCGGACCACGGTACCGTCGCTGAGCGTCAGCTCACGGGGCTTGAAGATCCGGTCATACAGCTTCATGCGCTTCTCCTGCGTAGATGCGGTCGAGGACCGCCTCGTCGACCTGGGACGCGGGCCCATCGTAGACGATGGCGCCATCCCTGATGCCGATGACCCGCCTCGCATAGGCGAGGGCGAGCTCGACGTGGTGGATGTTGATGACGACGGTGATCCCCATCTCCTCGTTGATCCGGGCAAAATCATCCATGACTTGCCGTGCCGTCACCGGGTCGAGGGCCGCCACCGGTTCGTCGGCGAGGATCAGGGTCGGGTTCTGCGCGAGCGTCCGGGCCAGGGCGACGCGTTGCTGTTGTCCCCCTGAGAGCTGATCGACACGCACGTACGCCTTCTCCAGGATGCCGACCTTATCGAGGGCTTCCAGCGCCTTGATCTTGCATGAGCGGGGGAAGATCCCCAGGGCGCTGCGCCAGAACGGGAGGTCGGGGACGAATGAGGTGAGGACGTTGCGGATCACCGTCGTACGGGTGACCAGGTTGAATGACTGGAAGATCATGCCGATCCGCCTGCGCAAGGCGCGCAGTTGCGCTCCTTGCAACGTCGAGACCTCGATGCCATCGACGGTCAATGAGCCTCCGGTGATGGTGTGCATCTTGTTGATGGACCGAATCAACGTCGACTTGCCCGCCCCGGATCGGCCGATGACGGCGACGAATTCCCCATCCTGTACCGTCAACGAGACGTCCTTCAGACCGACGGTCCCGTTGGGATAGACTTTGTTGACCCCTTCAAATACAAACACAGCTCCTCCTCATCCTTTGAGTGAGGGAAGCGTCGCCGCTTCCCTCACTCAAAGGGGCATGTCTCCATGCCCCGTGCCTTAGTGCTGAAGTCCCTTGAGGATATTCTGGGCCAGGCGCTCGTTGTCGTAGTCGGAGGAGACCGCCTTCTGATAGCCGGTGTGGCTGTAGATGGCGATGACACTCCTTCCCTGCTCGGTCTTGTTGAGGTTGATGAACGCATCCTGCAGGGCGCTCACGAACTCGGGGGTCATCTTTTTACTGGTCTTCGAGACGCTGACGGTGTCGTTGTAGATCATCGGGGTGACGCCGATGACGTCGGTCTCATCCCAAATCGACGCCTTGCGGCCAAAGTCGGTTGTCCAGTTCTTCACGTAGTCGCGCCGGGCATCGGCATAGGTGACCAACACGTCGACCTGGCCTGCGGCGAGGCGGGCGAACGCGGAGCCGTAACTGTCGCTCTGTACGGCATGGGCGAGGTTTGCCACGGTCTTTCCACCGTAGTTCTCCATCAGCCAAATGGTCGGATAGACGTAGCCCGCCGGACTGGTCGAAGACATGACCGACCAGTTGGCACCGTTGAGGTCATCCCAGCTGAGCGCCTCGCCCCGGTTCACCTTGGCGGCGAGCTGTCTGCCCGTGGCGGAGGGACCCGCGATCATCAAGGCGCGGTACCCGATGGCCTGTTTGTCGCTCGCCGTGGTGGGCTTATTGGCATTCCAGACGCGCGGATCATCGTCGTCGACCGAAAGACCGTCTCTCGTCGCGGTGAGGATGACATCACAGCCGTCATCGTAGAGGAGGTAGGTGTTCGCCGGGATCAAGCCGACATCGGCGGTTCCCGCCGAGAGGGCGACGCCCACGGCCTCATAGGTCGTACCCACCATGATCTTCACGTCCTTGACGGTATAGCCGCTCTTGGCGAGCTCCTCGATGAGCAAGACCTTCAACGGTTCGGTTACCGTGATGATCTCAGCCGGCTCACGGCTCGGCACGTAGTAGACGCTCAGCTCGTCGATCACCTTTGAGTCGACGCTCTCCTTGCTTCCCTGTGCAAATACCATCGGCAGACATAGGGCCAGCACCATGAAAACTACCAGGGTCTTTTTCATTCACATTCTCCTTGCATATGGTGTATCAATGTTGCGGGGACGGAAATGCTGTAGACAGTATTCCGTTCTCCGCGAATCCGCTCGAGCAAAAGCTTGCACGCCGTCTCGAAGACCGCGTCACTGAAGATTTGGAGCACCGAATGGGGATACTGATAGGAGAAGCACGCCTCCTCCATATCCTGGTACACCACGACCACGGCATCGCTCTGCCGCTCAGAGAGCGCACGAAGCGCCCCCTCGGCGAAGCTGCAGTCGCCGATCAACAACGCCTGGGGAAGGTGGGGGGCGCTCATCGTCAGATGGTAGCCGCTCATGCTGTCCATCGTCCCGATGTGGATGTTCTGTGTACGCAAGAGACCGCGCTCCTCGAGCAGCTGCTTGAAGTATTGGAAACGGCGTTCACCGATGACCCCGCCCTCCCCGCGGTGAATCCCGCCGAAGTATCCGATGTCATCGATGCCGAGGCCGGCAAAGTAGTCGAGCACCTGCTCCTCGGCGTTCTGATAGTCCATGATGATGCGGTCGTGACGGTAGTCGGCGGCGTTGCTGTTGATCAAGAGCACGTGGTCGGAGATGGTCGAGAAGTGGGCCAGGTCGGAGGCGGTGAAGTCGCCAAGGAGGATCAAGCCATCGACGGCAAGCCCGTCGTGGTATGCCTCGATACCGACATCAAACCGCGCCGAAAGGCGCCCGAGGCGCTCAAAGAACGCCTCTTCGTACCCCGCTTTTGCAATGGGTGCCGCGATGAACCCCACCCGATGGCGGAGGCTCTTCCGTTGGCGTTTGGGCACATATCCCAACCGGAGCGCCGTATCAAACACGAGCTCTTTGAGCTGGGGGGTCACCTTCAGGCTCTGATCCTCATTGAGGATCCGAGAGACCGTGGCCACGGATACATTGCATGATGCAGCGATATCTTTCAACGTCACCATGCCCCAAGCATTGCACGGGATCGGGCGCCTGTCAATCTGTTTTAGTAAATTTTACTAAAACTTATATCTGTCGAAGACCCCCTCTCCCATCGCATGCACCGGGACCCGGGTCCTAGTATTTCAGCGAGCAGGCATCCAGCATCCGATCGAAGAGCTCGCGCGCCCGGCTGCGGGAGAGCGTCATCAGTGGATCGGAGAGGAAGGCGGAGAAGAGGAGCTCATCGTCGCCCGCCCGGACGGCATCGAGCGTCATCTGCTGGACATCGCTGGCATGGCGCACCAGGTTTTGGATGGCAAGCGGCGGATCGCCGGCCATGATCGGCCTGATCGAATCCCTCATGATCACACCGTTGGACTCGACGATCCTCCCCTTGGGCAGGTAGGAGACCTGTCCTTCGTTGGGGCGGTTGATATTGGTCCTCAGGGAGGGCCCCCCGGCCAACGCGCACATGATGTCCACCCCCTCCTCGTCGCTCTTTTCAGCCTTCAGCTCGCTGTCGGTGAACACCTTGGCCCGCTTCTCGGCGGCCTGGCGCTCCCGCCAGCTGTAAGGGGTGCGAATGACCCCATAGCGGTGCAGCTCCTCGTCGCTTTGGAGGTACCACGGCACGAACTCGGCGAGGTGGCGGTCCCCCGCCGCCCCGAGGGCGCCGAAGTCGCGGAGGAAGCTCAAGGCGATGAGTTGGTCGCAGTCGAACCACTGCTCTCCTGCCAATCGCTTCTTGGCCACGGCGGTGCGGTCATCAAAGAGGTGGGGATCCTGCAGATCTTCTCTGAGGCGCGCCATCAGGTCATGCCCCTCCCAGGTGGCGGCGGTGACGAAGGTGAAGTGGTTGATGCCGGTCAAGTCGACCGTGATCTGCCGCCGGTCGGGGCGCGGGACGGAGAACCACGCGCTCACCCTCTCGGCGAGGAAGTCCTGGGTGTGGAAGACCTCATGGCAACACCCGAGCGCCTTGACAGCGGGAAAGCCTGCATGGAGGGCCGCAGTGCAGAGCGTCATCGGATTGGTGTAGTTGATCACCCACGCCTCGGGGCAATGGCGGGCAATGGCGGCAGCGAATTCAACGAAGAGCGGAATGGCGCGCCTGGCGCGCATGATGCCGCCCGGCCCGGTGGTGTCTCCCACCGATTGCAGGATACCGTACTCCTCGCTCAGGAGCAGGTCACCCCGCCGCAACTCGGTCGAGCCCGGCTCGATGGAGATGATGATCAGGGTGCAGCCGTCAAGGGCCTTGCCCAACTCCTCTTCACTTGTCACGGTGAAGCGTCCGACAGCCCCATTGACGGCCATGATGCGCCGAGCCACCGCCACATTGTTGCGCGCCGCCTCCCCGTCCCGGTCATAGAGCACCACAGTGCCGTGGGTATCGCGGTTGTACGCGAGGTCCTTCAAGAATTGGATGGTCCACAGCCGACCGCCCCCCCCGATGATACAAATCCGCTCTGCCTTCATGTCTTCACCCCTTGTGTGCATATGGTAATGGAGGAGGGTCTCCCCTCCTCCATCAGTGTACCCTTATTTGTCGATCATGCGAAGCAGAAGCTCGTAGATTTGCTGACCTCCCTGGGCCGGGGTGATCTGGCCGAATGCCGATCGCTGGTAGATCAAATACAGCGTGGAGTTGAACTCGGTGTCGTTCGGCACATGGTCGGTCTCCGCCGAGCTGTGCGGTCCGGCGACGTTCATGTAGTCGATGACCTTCTGATCCGCCGGAGAGGCCGAGCCAGCGGCGCGGGCGGTGGCCGATGCGGGTGTGCCGCGGTCACTGCCGAGCACGTAGGCCGCCTCGGGGTCGTTGACCAGGAAGTTGATGAACTTCACCGTCTCAGCCAGGTTCTTGGAGTCCTTGTTCACCGCATAGAACTGGCTTGGCGGCTGCCAGAGCGCATTCTTCTCGGCCGCTCCCGGCAGCTCGATGAAGGCAAGTTCGTCGGTGGTCGCCGCCTGGTAGCCGCTGAGCTGGTTGGTCCAGAGGAAGCCGATGACGGCCTTGCCGGCGATCACCATCGAGCTGTCCGCGTTGTTCTCCGCATAGCCGGCCGCGATGTCGGCGGGAGGCACCAACCCTTCCCTGCGATAGTCGGCGAAGAGCTCGAGGTAGCGCTGCCCATCGGCGGGGCGCACCGCGGTGCTCCGCGTCGCCGCATCGTAGAGCGGGGTCCCATTGTAGCGGGACCAGTAGCCGAACGGCGTCGAGTTGGACGAGAGCACCCCGATGTCCTGCATCGGATAGATTCCTGCCGGCAGCTTGCTCTTCAGGACCTTCAGATACTCCTTGAACTCAGCGTAGCTCATCGTCGTCTTCGGCAGCGGGGCGCCGATGCGCTCGACCAACGACTTGTTGTAGACGAGGGCCGGCATGTTCACCCCGGTCGAGATCCCCACGAGGCGCCCGTCGATCGTCCCGGCCTCGATGGCGGAGGGATCGATGACTGAGAGGTTGATCTCCTTGCCGTCATGGGGGAAGAGGTCGTGTAACACGTCTGCGTAGTCAGGGATGTTTCCGCCGACCTGGATGATGTCGGGTCCATTGAACCCGGCAAGCTGGGTGTCGACCTTCACGAAGTGGTCGCCGGCTCCCCCGCTGACCTCCGGGTTGACCCGGATGTTCGGGTGGCGGCTCTGGTAGATGTCGATCGCCTGTTGGCTGATCTGCACCCGCTGTCCGCTGCCCCAATAGGCCCAGCGGATCGTGGTGACGCCGCTGTCGGCCTCCTTGGCCTCCTTCACCCCGGCGCCGAAGAGCACCACGGTTGAGAGCGCGACGAGTGCGAGAACCATCATGGTCTTTTTCATTGCAATCCTCCTTGTGTCAGGGGTGTCCTCACCCCTTGATTCCAGTCGTGGCGATACCGCGGACAAAATATTTCTGCAGGGAGAAGAAGAGGATGAACGCCGGGATCAACGAAAGCGTAGACATGGCGAACATCGGTCCCCACATGGACATGCCCGAGGAATCCAGAAAGAGCCTCAATCCCATCGGGACTGTATACTTGGTTGGGCTGGTCAGATAGAGCAGCTGATTGAAGAAGTCATCCCACGTCCAGAGGAAGGTGAAGAGGAGCGTGGTGATGAGGGCAGGCACGGTCAGCGGCATGATGATGCGGGTGTAGATGCCCGCCTTGGAGCAACCGTCGATGGTGGCCGACTCATCCATGTCGCGGGGAAGGCCCCTGATGAACTGCACCAAAAGGAAGATGAAGAACGCATCGGTGGCGAAGAACTTGGGCACGATGATCGGCAGGAAGGTGTTGATCCATCCCATGCGCCGGAACATGATGTAGCGGGGAATCGTCGTCACGTGCGACGGCAGCATCAAGGTGATCATCATCACGGCGAACCAGACGTTCTTGCCGACGAACTTCAAGCGGGCGAAGGCGTAGGCGGTCAGGGAGCAGAAGATCGCATTGGCGAAGGCGCTGATGATGCAGATGAAGAAGGAGTTTTTGAAGAAGGTATCGAAGCCGACGATGCCGATGCCGCGCCACCCCTCCTTGAAGTTGTCGAGGGTCGGATTCGACGGCCAGATCGAGACCTCGGTGAAGATCTGGTTGCTCGGCTTGAAGGAGGCCCCGATCAACCAGAGGATCGGGTAGAGCATCCCGACTCCCAAAGCGATGATGAAGAGGTTGAGGAGGAGACGTTTGACCAATCCGGTCTGTTTTCTTTTCATCACGCCTACTCCCCGCTTCCGTAGCTGACCAGCGTCCCACTGCTCTTGAACGAGATGGCGGTCAAAATGGCGATGACGATGAGCAAGACCCACGCCATCGCGGCGGCATACCCCATCTCGGAGAAGCCGAAGCCCTTGATGTAGAGGTAGAGGCTGTAGAACATCGTCGAGTCGAGCGGGCCTCCCGACCCGCCGCTGACGATGAAGGCTTGGGTGAAGGATTGGAAGGCGCTGATCATCTGCATGACGAAGTTGAAGAAGATGATCGGGGAGAGCGATGGCAGCGTGATGGCGAAGAACTGCCGGATGGGCCCGGCGCCATCGACGCTGCTCGCCTCATAGTATTCGCGCGGTATCTGTTACAGCCCGGCCAGAAAGATGATCATCGGGCTGCCGAACTGCCAGACGGCAAGGATGATCAGGGTATAGAGGGCGTAGGAGGGGTTGGAGATCCACGCCGGCAGATTGGTGAAGCCGAAGAGGGAGGAGAGGATCATGTTGAGCAAGCCGTCGCTGGCGAAGAGGCGGCGCCAGAGGACCGCGATGGCCACCGAGCCACCGAGCAACGTCGGGATGTAGTAGAGGGCGCGATAGAGACCGATGAGGCGCAGCTTCTTGTTCATCAGCATCGCCACGGTGAGGGCGAAGACCAACTTGACCGGTACCGAGATGAAGACGAATCGGAAGGTCACCCAGATCGAGTTGAGGAAGCGCTCGTCACGCGGCAGAGCGGCGCTGCCCTTGAACATCACCAGGTAGTTGGCCATCCCGATCCACTGCGGCGGGGTGCGGATGTTGAACCGGGTGAAGGAGAGGTAGAGCGAATAGCACATCGGATAGAGCGTCAACAAGAAGAACCCGATGAGCCAGGGGACCAAAAACACATAGGAGCCCAGCGTATCGCGCACCGCCCGCTTGTTCAAACGATTCATGAATTTCCCGCCTTATAGGTATCGAGGAAGAGCCTGTCATACGGCAGGCTCCCATGCATCCAGTATACAAGGCGTCGGATGCTGGTACATATCTTCTATCTACATTCCATGCGTAAAATTGAGTGGACAAACGTCCTAGAATTGAAGGAAATCTCGGTAAATTCTTCTCTGCAAAGGAGTCAATGACCCCTCATGGCATACATGAACCGATATTGTGCAGCGCATCAGGAACGACGGGCATCCGCTTCAAAGAGATCGATCGTCGAGACGAAGACCTGGACGATCTGTGGATCGTAGAGAATGCCCCGGTTGTTGAAGATCTCCTCGACGGCATCCTCCTTCGTCATGGGGGTGCGGTAGGAGCGCTCGCCGGTCATCGCGTCGTAACTGTCCGCGATGGCGATGATCCGCGCTTGATAGGAGATCTGCTCCCCGCTCAGCCCTTGGGGGTAGCCCTTGCCGTTCCACCGCTCGTGGTGCTCCAGGATGGCTTGGGCGAGGTCGCTGAACTCACTGACGGCGCTGAGGATCCGGTAGCCGATCTCCGAGTGACGGCGCATCACCGCCCATTCGTCCCTGTCGAGTCGACCCGGCTTGTTGAGGATCATCTCGCTGATGCCGATCTTCCCGATGTCGTGCATGAGCCCCGCGGTGCGCATCCGGTTGACCTCCCGTTGGCTGAGCTCCAACTGCGTGGCGAGGAAGGCACAGAGATCCCCGACGCGCCGCGAGTGGTGGCTCTCACGGATACTCTTGGCGAAGAGGGAGTTCAGCAAGAGCCCCACCGACTTGCTCTTGGCGCTCGCACTCTCGTAGATCTTCGTGCGACCCATCATCTCCTCGGCGTTCCTGAGCGTCTGGGCCGGTGTCTCGCCCAGGTCACGCCGGCACGCCCAGCCCGCCGAAAGGGAGAGGTGGAAGGTGTCGAAGGTGATCTCACGGGCCGCCTCATCGACCCGCTTGATGAACGCCTCGGCCGCCTCCTCCTCCTGGCCCCCCATCAGGAAGACGAACTCATCACCGCCGTGGCGGGCGATGGTGACATCCCCCTCCTTCTGCTCCTCAAGCAGGAGGGCTGTTCGCTTGATGACCTCATCCCCCATCTCGTTGCCGAGCGTATTGTTGACGAGCTTGAGGCCGTTGATGTCCACCAAGCCGAGGGTGAGCGGGACCGTATCGTCCATCGCCTTGAGCAGCTCCTCGAAGCGCACCCGGCTATAGAGGCCGGTGAGGTAGTCGTGGTCACGCTGGAAGCGCAGTTTCTCGCGGGTGGCCCGCTCCTCGGTGGTGTCGCGACAGACCACGACGGCCCCGATGACCTCCCCCTCGCTTCCCCGAATCGGTGCGTAGTTGTAGGTACCGTACCACCAGATCTCGGTGCCCACCTTGTGCACCTGATACTCGGCGGTCCCGCTCTTCCCCGAGAGCGCACGAAACCCCACCCACCTGCTGTCGTCCATCTCGCTTCCGTGCTCGTCGAAGGTCTTGATGAGCCCCTTGAAGCCGTGCAGGCTGGACGGACACTCTGCCGGAGTGTTGAATCGGTAGTAGTCGTAGAACGCATCGCTGATCTGCAGGAACACCCCGTTGGTGTCGATGATGTAGACCGCGTCGATCATCGAGCTGAAGGCCGCATCGAGCATCGCCCGCGACTTCTCGGACGCCTGTTCGGAGAGTTGTTGGTCCTCCAAGGCGTTGAGCATCATCAGGCGGCTGTGCTCGGCCTCCTCGTGCAGCCGCTTGATCTCCCGCAGCCTCCCGAGGCGCTCGGTGACATCGAAGCAGGTCACCAGGATCGAGTCGGCGATGGGGGTGGCCCTGACCTCCACGGTACGGCGCTGACCGCCGCCGGTGGTGACGACGCTCTCGAGGGCAGGAAACCCCTGTGCCTCCCTCCCCTCGCCGGCCCGTTTGAAATCCTGCCAGACTCCCGTAATGACGCGACGCTCCTCCTCATCCGGATAGGCGTGGTCTAAGAATGTCTCGATCGTGGCATACCGCTCGGCAGGAAAGCCGAAGAGCTCATGCACCTGGCGGTTGATGTCGATGATGGTCCCGTCGCGGTCGATCAACATCAGGGGGGTCGGTGAATTCTCGAAGAACGTACGGAAGCGGTGTTCACTGCGCTCGCGCTGTGCCTCGGCGAGCTCGCCACGCAGCATCTGGTTCTTCAGCGTGACAATCCACACCATCAGGAGCACCAGGAGAACGGAACCGCCGATGAGGATGGCCAAAGAGAGCCGGTGGGGGATGACCCACTCATACCAGGCCGGCAGGTTCTGTTGAAAGAGAGAGGCCCGTTTCCCGTCGTCAATCAGCGCAAGCGCCTTGTCCAAGATCGAGGCCAATGGAAAGAGATCCTTCTGCACCGCCATGGCGAAGGTGTTGGTATAGGGGGTGATGCCCACCACTTTCAAGACATCGGTCATCCCCAATGTAGTGAGGTAGTGGTTGAGTACCATGAGGTTGCCGACCTGGGCGAAGGCTTTCCCGCTCTGGACCATCTGCAGCCCCTCCTTGCTGGAGGAGACCTCCACCAGGGGAATCTCAGGGTAGTCGCGCGCAAGCCACTTTGTGAGGGAATACCCCTTGACCACGGCCAACGGGCGATGGCCGACCTCATCGAGGCTGTTGATGTACCCCACCTGGCTCTTGGCCATCAGGACGATCGGCATCGACACGTACGCCCCGGTGAAGAGGATCTGGCGCTCGAGTTCGCTCGAGGGATTCAGCGCCGCGGCCATGTCGATCTCACAATCGAGGAAGCGGCTGAGGCCTACGGTCCAGGAGGGATCGCTGACGATCTGGAACTCAATGCCGGTCAACGCCGAGATCTCGTCAAGGTACCCCTGGGAGACCCCCTTTGGTTGACCGTTGCCTTCCACGTACTCCAGTGGCGCCCTGTTCTCATCGAAGAGGACCGTGAAGGTGGAGCGCTTTGAAAGGAACGAGCGCTCCTCGTCGGTCAAAATTTTCATAAAATCTTCGTTCAACGCCGCGGTGAGCGGCAGGGTGACGATGAGGAGCAAGAGCAGGATCAAGGGCGTCCGTCTCATGACTCCGCCCTCCCCTCCACCGAGGCGTACCGCACCGGCCGTCCCGCCTCACGAAGCAGGTCATTGACCTCACGCTTGAGCTCCATGACCCGCTCCTCGCGATGGGACATGACGGCATACCAGCGCTGCAGCGTCTCCAGCTGCTCCTGGTTCTCCGCCTCGATGCGCTTGCGTTCACTGATCTCCTGGCCTTGGCCGATGAAGACCTGCAGCTTCTTGCTTGCCGGATCGAAGACCGGAGCGGCGGTCCAGAGCACGGTCTTCACACTCCCGTTTGCCTGTTTGATGCCGGTCTCCAGCATCTCGATGCGCTGGTGGTTGAGGAAGAGCGTTGCGGTCTTCTCATCCACACCCGAGTCGATGAAGCGTTTGAGGATGCCGATCTTCTGCCGAATCAACTGGTCTGCCTCCATGGAGAAGAGCGAGTCGAAGGCGGGGTTGGTCCGCACGATGGTGAACTCCTCATCCCAGACGATGATCGGGGCATTGGCGCGGGTGATGAGGGCAGAGAGGTAGTCGCGCGCCGCGAGCAGCTCCTGCTCGAACTGCTTCTGGGCAGTGATGTTCTCGGTATAGAGGACCACCCCTGCGATGGAGCCGTCGCTCTCATGCCACGGCCGGCACTCCCATCGGTTGTACTCGATGCTCCCGTCAGATCGTTCAAAGATGTCATCCTGGCAGCTGAGCACCTCCCCGGCCAACACCCGCCGGTGAATCTCCTTCCATCGCTCGGGGATGTCGGGAAGCACCTCATAGTGGCACAGCCCCACGATCGGAGCCTGGGCTTCGAGATGGAACTCCTGTCGGTACTTCTCGCTGACGAACTGATAGCGCATAAAGCGGTCGAAGATTGCCACGGCGCTCCAGGTGTGTTCAACCACGTACCGTAAAAGGTCAATGGAGTGGCGCACCTCATGCTCGGCTCGCTCCTGTTCACGCAGGTCCCGATAGATGCAGATGAAGGAGAGCTGGCCCTCCCGGGTCGCGGTCACCGCGACCTCCATCGGGATGATGGACCCATCCTTGGCGCGATGTTCGCTGCGATAGTAGGCGGGCTGGTCGTGCGTGATGGCGTTCAGCCGTGCAAAGAGCTTCTCCTGCGACTCATGGACGGCGATACGCGCGATCTGCAGGCCGATCAAATCGCTCTTTCGATAACCGGTCATGGCGAGGTAGGAGTTGTTGACGTCGAGGATCCGGCCCTTCGCATCGAGGCCGAGATACCCCTCCCGCATCGTCTCTACGATGAGCGAGAGGCTGGAGCCGGTCGATTGTGCCACGGCTTTCTTGTGCCGTGTGCGTATAGCGATGATCAGGGCAATGCCCAGTACCGCAAGGAGACTGATGTAAATCAGACGTTCCACACCGTTTAACAAACCAACCTCACATGCATACCTGAATGTCATGATGATATCATGAATCATCGGCCGAAGATATGAAAATGTGCCATATTACGCAAGAATATGTATCATATTATCCAAGAATACTATGAGTTACGCCCGATCCATGATCGCCTTGATGGTCGCCACCAGATCGGTGCAACGCACAAAGCGCCCATCATGGAGATCGGCATGGGCGCCATCCATCAAGTAGCCGGCTCCGGCTGCCTCGAGCATGGCGATGTCGTTCTCATTGTCCCCGAAGGCCCAGGTCCATCTCCGTTCCACCGCAAAATGCTCACGGACGAGGGTGAGGCTCTCCCCCTTGTCGGTGGGACAGATGTCGAACATCTGCTCCCCGGTGATGGTGATGCGGTAGAACGCATCCCATGCTGAACGACAGTTGTCGATCACCGCCTCAAGGTTCCCGCTGCAGAGGCCGGTGAACTGCAGCACCTCCCCCTCGATCTCCTCCACCTCCCGGTAGAAACGCGTCACATCCTTGAGTGCGTAGCGGAGGCTCTTCGTGCTGTGATCGAGCCCGGAGGGCATGTACAGCCCGCTCGTCGCGCTCAAGAGCGGGATGGCCCCCCACCTGAGCAGCGAGGAGGAGAGCGGACCGAGGTGCCGCTCCTCGATGGTGTGGTTGGGGATCAAGTCAGTGCCATGATGGATGATCATGCAGCCGTTGCAGGCTGAGAGGACCACCAGATCCTCGACCTCCTCAAAGAGGGGCGCCAAGGTGGAGATGATCCTCCCGCTTGAGATACAGAAGAGGTATCCACGATCGGTCGCTTCGCGCACCAAGGAGAGAATTCGAGGCGACACCGCCTCATCACCATGGGGCAAGATCGTCCCATCGACATCACAGAAGAAGATTCCCTTGTACACGCGCCCTCCACTCTTTGAGAGAGAGTATGGCCGAAGGGAGGGGGAGTTGCAAGCGAAAAGACAGGGGTCAAAAACCGGGGGCCGTTTCACTGAAACTGCCCCCGGTGTGATGAAAATGATGATTTACGCGCGGGCCCCGTAGGTGTCCTGCATGTCCACCTCGCCGATGGCGATGCCAAGGGCCTTGGCCACTCCCTCGCCGTAGGCGGGGTCGGCCAGGTAGCAGTGGCGGATATGCCGCTTCTTCACCAGTTCGGTCGTCCCCTCCATGTTGCGCGCGGTGTTCTCAAAGAGGCGCTGCTGCTCCTCCTTGCCCATCAGGTTGAAGAGCTTGCCCGGCTGCTCGTAGTAGTTGTGGTCGTCCTCACGATAGTCGTAGTGGTCGACCATTCCCTTCCCATCCAGCGCCGGCTCGGTCAAGCCCCGGTTCTCCGCCCACATCCCGTAGGAGTTGGGGTTGTAGTGCACCGAACCGCCGAAGTTGGAGTCGACGCGCATCGCCCCATCGCGATGGTAGTGGTTGGTCTCTACCTTGCTCCGGTTCACCGGGATCTGGTAGTGGTTCACCCCGAGGCGGTAGCGCTGGGCGTCTCCGTAGGCGAAGAGGCGGCCCTGCAGCATCCGGTCGGGGGAGTAGCCGATGCCCGGCACCTTGTTGGCCGGGTTGAAGGCGGCCTGCTCCACATCGAGGAAGTAGTTGGACGGGTTGCGGTTGAGCTCCATCACCCCTACTTCGTGGAGCGGATAGTCGCCCTGGTACCAGACCTTGGTCAAATCGAAGGGGTTGTCCTTGTGTGCGTTGGCCTGCTCTTCCGTCATGATCTGCACATACATCCGCCAGCGGGGGAATTCGCCTCGCTCGATGGCGTCATAGAGGTCTCTCTGATGGCTCTCGCGGTCAGCCCCGACCAAGGCCCCGGCTTCACAATCGGTCAAGTTCTGGATGCCCTGCTCGGTCTTCAGCGTGAACTTCACCCACACCCGTTCATTCTTGGCGTTGATGAACGAGTAGGTGTGCGACCCGTAGCCGTTCATGTGGCGATAGGTCTTGGGGATCCCACGGTCCCCCATCGTGATGGTGACCTGGTGCAGCGCCTCGGGCAGCATCGACCAGAAGTCCCAGTTGTTCTGCGCGCTGCGCATGTTGGTCCTTGGGTCGCGCTTGACGGCGTGGTTGAGGTCGGGGAAGAGCATCGGGTCGCGGAAGAAGAAGACCGGGGTGTTGTTGCCTACCAGGTCCCAGTTGCCCTCATCGGTGTAGAACTTCATCGCGAAGCCGCGGATATCGCGCTCGGCGTCGGCGGCCCCGCGCTCACCGGCCACGGTGGAGAAGCGGGCGAAGAGCTCGGTCTTCTTGCCCACCTCGCTGAAGATCGAAGCCTTGGTCCAACGCGTGATATCCTTCGTCACGGTGAAGGTGCCGAAGGCGCCGCTGCCCTTGGCATGCATCCGCCGCTCGGGGATCACCTCCCGGTCGAAGTGGGCCATCTTCTCCAGGTACCACGTATCCTGCAGCGTAACCGGCCCACGCCTCCCCGCTGTCTGGATGTTTTCATTCTGTGCTATCGGTCGACCACTGGTAGAGGTCAACGGCTTCTTTTGGGTGTCATCCCGTCCGTCTCTGTCATTCATCTTGTTTTCTCCTTTGCATGGTTGCGATTCTTTAGTGTAATAATAGCATATCCTTGTCTCCTGTCAATACATTTTCTTTATTGATAATCATTATTATCAATAAAAAAAACACCTCCTTTCCCTTGATTACTTAACATATATATAGTATATATACCATATGAACACCGTTTTGATCGGAACATCAGGGTATAGCTACACAGAATGGGTCGGCCCCTTCTACCCGAACGGGACAAACACGGACGACTATCTCTCTTTTTATGCCCAGTGTTTTCCCACCGTCGAGCTCAACTTCAGCTACTACCGGATGCCCGAGGCGACCCAGCTCGCCGTGATGCACCAGAGCGCCCCCTCTCTACGCTTCTCCATCAAGGCGCACCAGAGCATGACCCACCAGATCGAGGCCCATCACTGGAGAGCGCAGAGCACCCTCTTCTACCGCGCCCTCGAGCCGTTGCTCACCGCCGCGGTCCTCGACGCGGTGCTCCTGCAGTTCCCCTCCTCCTTCCACTATGAACCGGAGAATCGGCGCTACCTCGATGCACTGCTGCAGAACCTCTCCGGCCTTCCGCTGGCCGTCGAGTTTCGCAGCGGCCGGTGGTACAACAACCGCACCCTCGACGCCCTGCGGGAACGCGGCGTCGCCTTCGTCTCCCTCGACCTGCCCGCCGTCGAGGGAAACCCCCCGATGATGGATGTCCCCACATCAGCGCTGGCATACCTGCGTCTGCACGGACGCAACCGGGATACGTGGTGGGGCAGCGATGCGGCGAGCCGCTACGACTACCTCTACAGCGACGGTGAGCTCACCCTCATCGCCGAGCGGCTCACCGCCCTCGCCTCCCAAAGTGAGCGGACGCTGGTGTACTTCAACAACCACAAGAGCGGCCAGGCGGTGG
>Ga0208694_1001309_pt1 | contig 31108 bp, 23 predicted proteins | sample AD_UKC078_MetaG_FD_184442 | JGI IMG/M metagenome (GOLD analysis project Ga0208694, IMG submission 184442) | Active sludge microbial communities of municipal wastewater-treating anaerobic digesters from USA - AD_UKC078_MetaG (SPAdes) (version 2) | ecosystem: Engineered > Bioreactor > Anaerobic >...
TTTTTTACAATGTATGGTATAAATCCAAACATACCTAAAAATAAAAAGAATATAAGAGAACTATTGTATTATGGCATAAATATCGCATGAAAACTTAACGAACTATTGTTTATACAAACATTTAAAAAATTAAAATTATGAGCATTAAGAATTTAAAAATCAAATTGATTGTCGCATTAGCAATTTGTGGCTTTATCGTTTCATGTGGTTCAAACACGGGGAAACAGCAAGAGCAACAAAGCGAAGAGATTACACAGGAAGAACCTCAAGTATTTGAGGTGTCAGACTCTGATTCAATTTACCTTGTTTCAGAAAAACAAACAGGTTGGGCTGGAACTGAGGAAGAACGTTTGGAAAAACTTACACCTGATCCTAAAAAGTTTAAGGTTACTGAAAAGCAAACAGTTTTTGTAAGTTTTGTAATTGAGAAAGACAGTACAGCAAGTTCAATTAAAATTGTGCGAGGAGTTAATGAGGAGTTTGACAAAGAGGCTATTAGACTTGTAGAGTCTGTAGAAAAATGGATTCCAGCTGTCAGCGAGGGAAAAATAGTTAGAAGCACGTTTACTTATCCTGTTCAATTTTTGCCAGAAGAGAAGTAAGAAATTTGAAATTAGAATCAAAAAGGGTATTTTTGTTGGATAATTTGTTTTCATGATTAAAAATTTGGGCTGTTTCGGATATACTGAGACAGCCTTTTTTCTGTTAGCCATTAAGAAGTTGCAATTTCTTTTACCTTTTAACTTATTTTCGTTTACTTTGTGTGTATTAATAATGCTCCTAATGAAAAACATTAAGTCGATTATTCTTATAGTACCATTATTGCTGTTTGGAGGGACTCTGTATTCACAAAAAGACACTATATTGCTTACTTTCGATCAATTAATTGAAATTGCACGTAACAAGTCGCCACATAGCGCCATGGCACGCCACACATTTAAAGCCTCTTATTGGCAATATCGTTCTTATAGAGCAGGTTATTTACCTTCGTTGTCACTAACTTCGTTACCACTTGGAATAAACCGCTCGCTTACTTCATACACTCTACCAGACGGATCAGATACTTTTATCGAACGGCGTGGAAACAACTCGTCAGTACAACTAAATTTAGCACAAAAAGTACCATTCACAGGTGGAGAATTTTCAATTGGCTCGGCGCTGCAGCGCACCGACTTTTTTACCGACAGCCTCACTGCAACGTCGTATATGTTGAACCCAGTAAACATATCATATAAACAGCCACTTTTTACGTTCAACCCTTACAAATGGGAAAGAAAAATAGAACCTATACGTTACGAAGAGGCAAAAAAACAGTTTCAATCAAGGTTAGAGGAGATTTCGCAACGCGCTGTCCAACAGTTTTTTGATTTGGTGTTGGCGCAAATAAACACCGAGATTTCAAGAATAAACTATCAGAATAATGACACCCTGTATAAAATAGCGCAGGGTCGTTATAATATCGGCACAATTGCAAGAGACGAACTTTTACAAATGGAATTAACTCTTCTAAACTCGCAAAACGCTTACAAACAGTCTCTTAACGATTATGAGGATTATCACTTTAGACTGCGCTCTTTTCTTGGATATCCAAACACTGTTATTTTGAAAATAGTTGTACCCGACAGTGTACCAAACGTTGTTATTGATTCGGATAAAGCATTGGAGCTGGCTTTGAAAAATAATCCTAAAATGTTGGCGATACAACGTAATAAAATTGAGGCAGAGAGAGAGGTTGCACGTACTAAAAGTGAACGTATTTTTAACGCTGACTTATTTCTCTCTTTTGGATTATCAAAAACAGGTAATGAAATAAAAAGATTGACTGAAGATATGCTTGACCAGCAAATGGTAAGTGTGGGATTATCAATACCTTTGGTTGACTGGGGTCGTGGCAAGGGGCGTTATAAAATGGCTTTATCGAACCTCGATTTGACAAAAATTACAGGTGAGCAGGAGCAGCTCGATTTTGAACAGCAAATATTTTTGCAGGTTCTTAAGTTTAATATGCAAAAGGACCAGATTATTACTGCCGCAAAAGCAGATACGATAAGCCAATTGCGTTTCGAGGTAGCCAAACAGAGATTTATGGTAGGCAAGGTAGCCATAACTGACTTAAACATAGCAGGTAACGAACGCGACGGAGCCAGAAGAAATTATGTAAGTGCAATCCGCGACTACTGGCTAAATTACTACGCATTACGAGGATTAACAGCTTTTGATTTTATTAGAAACGAAGAAATAACGGTTGACTTGGAAACGGAATAGAAATCGGCAATTACGAATTACGAATTACGAATGAATAATATGGCATTCTTGATTGCTGAACGGAGTTGAAGTGTTAAAAGTTTATAAAGTTGGCTAATGGTCACTTCGATAAACTCAGTGACCGTTCTCGGTGAGTGAGTGCGCAGCAATCGAAGCCACCACAAAGGGATTTATGACGGTCACTTTGACAATTATATGAGCCAACCCAAATCCCAAATCTGTGTAAATCTGTTTAATCCGTGTGTTCTGTGTTCCCCAATCATTTATTTCCAACTTTTTTTGATTTTTCTTTTATAAAACTTTACAAATTACGTAAATTAGCAGTCTCAATCAGAGAAAAACTGTTTTAAGTAAACAAACCCTATAAAATTATAAACCCATGAAAAGTTTTTTTAAATATTTTTTCGCATCGCTACTTGCAATGGTCGTAGCGCTATTTCTATCCATATTTATTTTCGTTGGCGCTATTGCCAGTTTTATGACTTTTGATAAACCGAAAGTAGCTACAGTTAAACCTAACTCAACAATAGTTTTTGAGTTAAATCGCACTATTGTTGACCGAACATCTGATAATCCTTTTGAAAATCTTTCATTTGGAGGATTGTCAAGCTTGTCAGATAACTCTACCGTAGGATTAAACAAAATCCTTGAGAATTTGAAAAAAGCCAAAGATGATGAGAATATAAAGGGCATTTTACTGCGCCCCGACCTTCTTTCATCGGGAATGGCAACAGCCGAAGAGATACGAAATGCCTTAATAGAATTTAAAAAATCGGGCAAATTTTTAATTAGCTATGCCGATATTTACACACAAAAAGCATATTATTTGGCATCGGTTAGCGACAAGATTTATCTTAACCCCGAAGGTGTTTTGCAATTTAGCGGCTTAACGGGAAACGTTATGTTTTATAAGCGTACTCTCGAAAAACTAGGCGTTGAACCACAAGTTATTCGACACGGACGTTTCAAATCAGCTGTAGAGCCTTTTATTCAAGACAAAATAAGTCCGGAGAATCGCTTACAGATTGAAACATATCTTGGCTCAATATGGACACACATGCTTACAGGTATTGGTCAAGTGCGCTCAATTGAGGTATCAGTATTGCAAGATTACGCCAATCAGTTTGCTATAATCAATCCCGAAGATGCAGTAAATAATAAAATGATTGATGGAGTGCGATATTACGACGAGGTTTGTGACGAAATAAAAACGTTAACCGGAACCGACTCTACGGGAGATTTTAATTCAATAAGTTTATATAAATATACAAATGCGCCGGGCAAAAAATCTGACAAACTGATTACCGATCAATCGAAGATAGCTGTTATTTATGCGCAAGGGGAAATAGGAACGGACAAAGGCAATAATGCAGAAATAGGTGTAGAAAACATATCTAATGCTCTTGCCGAAGCACGAAAAGATAAAAGTGTTAAAGCAGTTGTTTTGCGTATAAACAGCCCAGGTGGTAGCGCCCTTACATCTGAAATAATTTTGCGTGAAGCCAAGCTAACACAAAAAGAAAAACCACTAATAGTATCTATGGGTAATGTAGCTGCTTCTGGAGGTTATTATATTGCTTGTGCTGCAGATACAATTGTCGCCAATCCAAATACAATAACAGGCTCTATTGGTGTTTTTGGGATAATGTTTAATGCAGAAAAACTTCTCAATACCAAGTTAGGAATTACTGTAAATACTATAAAAACAGCCCAATACGCCGATATGGGCTCGCCAATGCGAAAGATGACACAGGCTGAAGAACAAATTATAAGACAACAAGTTGTGAAGATATATAAAACATTCGTCGGACACGTATCAGAGGCAAGAAAAATGAGTTTTGACGAAGTTGATAAAATCGGTGAAGGACGTGTATGGACAGGAATTGATGCCAAAAATGTAGGACTCGTTGACGTGTTCGGAGGATTAAGTGATGCTGTTCGCATTGCAGCCGAGAAAGCGCAAATTGAGGATTATAGAGTTATAGAGTTGCCAAAACTTAAAGATCCGTTTAAATTTCTTTTAGAAGAGCTTGAGACAGAGGCTGTCACAAGAATTTCAGGTGACAAAATAATAGCAGCGAAATATTTGGAGCATATTACAAGCGCACTCAAAATGAACGGAATACAAGCAAGGATGGAATACGATTTAGATATCAACTAATAAGTTAAAAGGTAAAAGGAGAAAGGTAAAAGTTTGTTTACTAAACTCTTACCTTTCTCCTTTCATTTTTAAAAACTTTCAACTTGTACCTTTTACCTTGCACCTTTTAACTGTGATGGTGGAGATTAGGGGAGTCGAACCCCTGACCTCTTGCCTGCCAGGCAAGCGCTCTAGCCAACTGAGCTAAATCCCCGATAAAGTGTGCAAAGTTAATAATTTATTTTATACAAATTGTAATTTTATAAAAGTCAAATCTTTTATAAAATTTTACAAATGTTTACCCCAGACTCCGCACGGACGGAGTTAAGGAGTAAATACCGATGTAACAGATACATAGTTCAAACAAACGATAGTGAAGTTTGGACTATAGTAGCTGTCCAATCGGTATAATCGGGCAACAAAGAAATCCGTTTTTTTGTAAAAACTCCAAAACCTTAGGTAATGCATAGCTCATGCGAGGAAAAGCTTTCAATGAATCGTGAAAAACAATAATGTCGCCCGATTTAACGTGTGGAATAACGTTGTTTAAACACTTTTCAGATGTTATCGTTTCTAAATAATCTTGCGATAAAATGTTCCAAAATATTAAACTGTAATTGTATCTCAACTCTCTTATCTGCGACAACTTAATACGTCCGTATGGCGGTCTAAACAATTTACTATCAATATATTGAGCAGCTAAATCGATGTCATTAAAATACTCTATGTTCTTAGTTTTCCAGCCTTTTAAGTGGCTATATGTGTGATTTCCAATCGAATGACCCTCGTTAATCAATCTGTTGTAAAGTTCTGGGTATCTTTCAACATTTTTGCCAATACAAAAAAACGTTGCCTTTGCATTAAATTTTTTTAAAGTCTCTAAAATAAAAGGTGTGGTTTCTGGATTAGGACCGTCATCAAAAGTAATATAAACTTTCCTATCACTATTAGGGATTTTCCAAACAGTATAAGGGAAAAGAGATGCAATTATTTTGTATAAATTAGCCAACAATCAGAACTACGTTTCTACAAAAATGCGAATTTTTTAAATATTATTTTGATGTTTATAAAAATAATTATACTTTTGCACCCACGAAAATGGAACTGACCCATGGTGTAACGGTAGCACTGCAGATTTTGGTTCTGCCTGTTAAGGTTCGAATCCTTATGGGTCAACTCAGAACCCTCTCAATAATTTGATTGTGAGGGTTTTTTGCAATCTGTGTCCAACTATACAATTGTAAATATCGATGTTACAGACACATAGTCCAAAATAGCGATAGCGAAGTTTGAACTATAGTAGCTTTCAAATCAGTATAATTCTTACCTTTGGCACAATATACGCAATTGAAGTGAATATTTGGTTAAAATATAAAGATAACACTGTTTTTAGATTCGCTTTAAGCTTCGCTTTCGGATTAGGTTTGAATATATTGTCGAGCGACTTTCCGATTATATCCGACAAAGTAGAAAGCTTCATTACAAGTCTGAATTTCAGTACATTATTGACATATTTAACCACAAAGCATCTGAATTTATTAGGGATACCAGCTTTAATAGTCGATAATAAGATTGTAATTGGCGAACATTCTACCTATTTCGATTATGGTTGTCTTGCAATTCGCGATATAGTTATGTTCGCAGGTTTTATTTTAACTTATTTTGGGCGATTTTATAAAAAAATTCTGTATATACTAGTCGGTACCATGGTTTTAATTGTGGCAAATGTAAGTCGAGTCACTTTAATTGGCATAGCTATGAGTTACGACTACAGTTTATTCGGTTTCGTTCATGATTACGGAACAATTTTGATTGTTACTGGAGTAACTTTTCTTTTGTGGGCAATATGGTCTAAAAAAAACAATCGATAGTTGGGTCTAATAGTTTGTGACGTTCAAATTATTTTACTTGACTTTTTCTTGTATGTTGTGTCAAATCGTGGTAGTAGGACATTTGTGAAATACTGTAGTTATACCAATTATAATTTAAAAATAGTCCAATCTTTTTTAAATTTTACAAATGTTTACCCCAGACTCCGCACGGACGGAGTTAAGGGGGTAAATACTGATGTTACAGACACATAGTCCAAACTTCACTATCGTTTGTTTGGACTAAAGTAGCTGTCCAATCGGTATTACCAACTGCCGCCAGCGCCACCTCCGCCAAAACTGCCGCCACCGCCGCCTCTGAAGCCTCTGCCACCCGACCTACCACGAACGCCACCTAACGAACCTGCCGACCCGAGAAAAAGGTCTCGCAAAATTCTGCGACCACCCTTGAAAAACATCATAATCACAAAGGGTGTAAGAATAAGTAAATTTAAAAGCAATTTTTCGATAAAAGGTAGTTCGGTGGAAGCGTAATATTCATCTGGAGAATACTCTTGAGAGGCGAGTTTCATCATAACATCTACCGAGCGGTTGATTCCAATAGCATAGCGGTTCCCGGTGATTGTATCGTTTTTGAGAACAGGCAAAAATTCATGTTCAACAATGCGTTTCGCAATCGCATCGGGTATAACACCTTCAAGCCCATAGCCCGTTGCTATGAAAATTTTACCACGGTGTTCTTTGGTTTTAGGTACAATTACCATAACAGCCCCATTGTCCTTTCCCTTTTGCCCAATACCCCATTTCTCGCCAATACGCTGAGCATAGTCGCCAATCGCATAATCGCCAGTTGTGGAAACAACAATAACGTATATTTGAGTTGACGTGGTGTTGTTGAATGTAAGCAGTTTTTGCTCCAAAGCTTGAGTCTCTTCTACATTCAAAATCCCAACAAAGTCGTTGAATAGTCGCGGAGGTGACATTGGGTCGGGCAAATCTTGTGAAAAGAGGAGGCTCGCAGAAAAGATGTATGTTAATAGAAAAAGAAGTCTTCGAATCATAATCAATTTCAGTGTTTTTGGTTATAGATAATTTTTGAAAAAGTAGTTTATGTATAAAAACTGCTATTTATCCAAAAGAAATTTTGTTAGGCAACTCGTCAACATCGGTGGTTTGATAAGGAAAAAACTCTTTCAACTGCAAACCGGCAAGTTTTATACCTTCGGTTAGCCCAAGTGCCATTTCGCCCTTTTTGAAATGGTCGATCATCAAATTTTTGGTATTATCCCAAAAATCGTGAGGCACTTTTTGGTCAATCCCCTCATCTCCAATAATCGCGAACTTGCGGTCCGACACCGACAGATAAATCAAAACACCATTGTGCATATCAGTTTTGTGCATTTCAAGTTTTTTGAACATTTGCACGGCGCGGTCGAGCGGGTTTTTTGTTTTACATTTCGTGTCGATATGCACGCGAATCTCGCCTGAAGTGTTGAGTTCAGCCTCGCCAATTGCTTCAATAATTTGCTGTTGTTGCTCAGCGCTGAAAAAATCTTTTGATTTCATCTTTCAAAAACTTAACATTTTTTGTATAGATGTATAAAAACGATTCTAAAACTCAACATTCGGTACCTTTTCTGCACCTGCATCAGATTCAAAATAAGCTTTTCTCTCGAAACCAAAAAGGCTTGCCCAAATGTTTTTCGGGAAACGCCTAATATATGAATTATAATCTTGTGCCGATTCATTAAACTTTCTTCTCTCGACGGTAATACGATTTTCAGTACCTTCAAGTTGAGATTGTAACTCAAGAAAATTTTGGCTTGCCTTCAATTCCGGGTAACGTTCCACCGTAACCATCAAACGCGATAATGCACCACTCAATTCGCTTTGCACTGACTGAAACTGCTCAATAGCGCTCTCGTTCAGGTTTGTCGGATCAATTGTTGTCTGAGTTGCCTTTGCGCGAGCCTCAACAATCCCCGTTAGAGTCTCTTTTTCAAAGTCTGCATAACCTTTCACGGTGTTCACAAGATTGGGAATCAGGTCGAGCCTACGCTGATAAACATTCTTAACATTGCTCCACTGCGTTATAACGCCTTCTTCCTTCTTAGTCATTGAGTTGTAAGATCTTACTGCCGAAATTGCGATAAGTGCGATTAAAACAATCACAATTATCCATACTGATTTTTTTCTCATTTTTCTATTTTTTTTAAATAATTTTCCATCCAAAGTTACAAAAAAACTCATAATATAGCATAAGCACAATCGGTATAATTATGAGTTATACCAACTGTAATAAAAAAAGTCCTATCGTTTTCAATTTTGCTCATGATTACGGAACTATTTTTTGTTATCTCTGGAGTAATATTTCTTTTGTAGGCAATATGGTCTAAGAAAAACAACCGATAGTCAAGTTTAACACATTGTTAACGAAATTTAACACCATCTTATACAGAAAAAACAGATTTTTTTTGTTTCTTTGTTATTACTGCAAAGAATGTTTATGGAAGATTTTGACGACATATTTATTGTAAACGATGATTCAGCTAAAGTTCGCAAAGGTTCTATTCTTATTTCAGAACCGTTGGGACGAGATATGTTTTTCAAAAAATCGGTTATACTTATAGTTGAACATAATAGAAAAGGGAGTGTTGGCTTTGTCATAAACAAACCGCTTTTCCTTCCGATGAGAGAAATTTTTGATAAATTTCCCAGTATCCCTGATAATATCTCTTTAGGTGGTCCGGTAGAACTCAATTCCCTGCATTTTATTCACACTTTGGGTGACATGTTTGGAGAAGCAAAGAGACTAAAATCAAACTTATATTGGGGAGGAGATTTTGAACAGATGCAAATGCTGATGAAAGCTGGCTTAGTTGATACAACACAAATTAAATTTTTTGTCGGATATAGTGGTTGGGAACCCGGACAATTAGATGACGAACTCTCTCGTTCACAATGGGTTGTATCAAAACTCTCTGCCGAAAAAATCATTAATTCGCCACGCGATCTTTGGAACGAATGTATTGAATCGTTAGGACAACGGTTTAAACCATGGCTACACGTTCCTGATGAGCCTGCACTGAACTAAAACGGGCTGTTGTGAATAACTCTTTAAAAATCATTTGTTGTTTTTTGAAGAAATCTAAATTCTAAACAGTAAATTTGGGAAAATTTAATTTTTCTGAAACGAACACGCCAATTTCCGTAAAGGTATAGAAAGAAAGGTAAAAGGCTATGCACTTAGCGAAATCGAAGTGTCGAAGTGTAAAAATACTTTTAACTTTTACCTTAATTGTTCATTGCACACTTCGGCTTCGCTCAGTGCGCCGCATTGCTAATTGCTAATTGATTAAGATATGAAAGGTTCTGCCGTTCAAACACCACTAATGAGACAATATTATAAAATCAAAGAAAAGCACCCCGATGCTGTTCTCCTGTTTCGTGTTGGCGATTTTTATGAAACTTTTGAAAAAGATGCTATAAAAACTGCCGAGATACTCGGAATAACTCTGACACGCCGTGCAAATGGTGCAGCCTCATCGGTAGAGTTGGCAGGTTTTCCTCATCATGCTTTGGATACGTATCTGCCCAAGTTAGTTAGAGCAGGACAAAGAGTGGCAATATGCGAACAGCTTGAAGATCCTAAACAAGCCAAAACTATTGTTAAACGTGGTATTACCGAACTTGTTACTCCGGGAACAACTATAAACGACAATATTTTAGATGGCAGAGAGAATAATTTTCTTGCATCGGTCTATTTTGACAGCAAATTAAGTAGTGTAGCATTTTTAGATTTATCGACAGGAGAGTTTTTTGTTGCAGAGGGCACGGTCGATTATATCGACAAACTTATACAGAGTTTTAATCCCAAAGAGATTTTATTCGAAAAAGATCAAAAAGCAAAGTTCAAAGAACTGTTTGATACTAAGGCTTTTCCATTCGGAATGGACGAATGGGCTTACGAATATAACACTGCATACGATATTCTGACAAAACGTTTTGAAACTCAGTCTCTAAAGGGTTTTGGTGTCGAAAACTTTAAGCATGGAGTTATCGCCGCAGGTGTAATCTTACATTATCTTGAGCTAACCCACCATAAAAACTTAGGAAATATAACTTCGCTTTCGCGCATTGATGAAGATAGATTTGTATGGTTAGATAAGTTTACTATTCGCAACTTAGAGATTTTTGAAGCTCTTCACGAAAAGGGAAAATCCCTTGTCCAGACTATCGACAACACACTAACCCCAATGGGTAGCCGTCTCTATAAACGTTGGTTTGCGCTACCACTAAAACAGGTTCAGACCATTAATGACAGGCTTAATGTTGTCTCGTGGTTTATGGACAATAGAACTTCGATGGAAGATGCGCAGTCTTATATCAGAAAAGTAGGAGATTTAGAGCGGCTGATAACCAAGGTCGCTGTTCTGCGGATAAATCCACGTGAGTTGGTCGCTTTAGGGGAGTCATTAACTATTCTTGAGCCTCTAAAGGAGCTTCTAAGCAAATCCTCGGAGCCTGTCTTGAAGCGTATTGCCGAACAGATACAGCTCTGTAAAAGTATGATAGAGCGAATCGAAAAAGAGATAAATCCCACGCCTCCGCCAAATCTTACAAAAGGAGATGTTATTGCTCACGGCGTAAATGCAGAGCTTGATAAGTTGAGAAATATTGCTTTCACCGGAAAGGACTATTTGTCGCAGTTACAGGAGAAATATTCGAGTGAAACAGGAATACCAAGTCTTAAAGTATCATTCAATAATGTTTTTGGATATTATATCGAGGTTAGGAATACGCATAAAAACAAAGTACCGTCAGAATGGATTCGCAAACAAACCCTTGTAAGCGCTGAAAGATATATAACTCCCGAATTAAAAGAGTATGAGGAGCAAATCTTAGGTGCCGAAGAGAAAATTTTAGAATTGGAAAAGCAGCTGTTTAACGATTTGGTCGTATCGCTGACCGACTATGTTGTTTCTATCCAGCTTAATGCAAACTTGGTTGCACGTTTAGATTGCCTGCAATCATTTGCAACTGTTGCCATTTCGAACAATTATTGCCGTCCAGAAGTAACCGATAGTTTGGATATAGATATTAAACAGGGACGACATCCTGTTATTGAGACACTTATGCCACTCGGCGAAGAATATGTGGCTAATGACGTGTATATAAACAAAGACGACCAGCAAATAATTATCATTACAGGTCCTAACATGTCAGGAAAGTCCGCACTTTTAAGACAAACAGCGTTGATTACCTTAATGGCGCAAGTGGGTTGCTACGTTCCTGCAAAAGAAGCAAAAATAGGCGTTGTTGATAAGATTTTTACTCGCGTAGGAGCATCCGACAATATTTCGTTGGGTGAATCAACCTTTATGGTTGAGATGAATGAGGCTGCCAGTATTCTTAACAACCTGTCGGAGAGAAGTTTAGTCCTTTTCGATGAGTTAGGACGAGGCACCAGTACATACGACGGAATCTCAATAGCTTGGTCGATAGTTGAGTATCTGCACGAACACACAAAACATAGACCTAAAACGATGTTTGCAACTCATTATCACGAGCTTAACGAAATGGAATCGACCTTTAAACGAATAAAAAACTATAATGTTTCGGTCAGAGAAGTAAACAACAAAATAATATTTCTAAGAAAGCTTGTACGCGGAGGCAGTGAGCACAGTTTTGGTATCCACGTTGCAAAAATGGCAGGAATGCCGCCTACAATTGTTAAACGAGCCGAGCAAATTCTTTCAGAATTGGAGGGCAGTGCAGGAGAAAAAAAACTAACCAAACCAGTAAAAGATTTAGGAAGCAAACGCGAGGGTTATCAACTGAGTATCTTTCAATTAGACGACCCAACCCTAATGCAAATCCGTAACGAAATTAAAAACCTTGATATTAATAATATCACACCACTGGAAGCGCTTAATAAACTGAACGAGATTAAAAAAATAATTGGACTAAAATAGTTGTTGAGACGGAACACGCACCGTCTCTACGTGCAAATCCGTTACATCTGAGTTATCCGTGTTCCAAAACTCGAAAATAAAACAAATTATGAAAATATGAGAATCTCGGTATTTGCACTAACGTTGTTTGCCGTTTCATTTTTTCAAATGGATGCATTCAGCCAACTTACTATTAAAGGTAGAGTTGTTGCAGAACAAAGTTTAGAAGCCCTGCCATTCGTCTCTATACAGATTAAAAACACAAGTTTCGGAACAATTTCATCTGACGAGGGACTTTTCTCCTTATTTGTTGAAAGCAAAAACATTGGCGACTCAGTAATCTTCTCGTTTATGGGATTTGAAAGCAAAACTGTTGCTATACAAGATTTTAGAAAAATCAGTGTTATCAAGTTAAAACCTGCAAGCATAATGTTAGACGAAGTAAAAGTTGTCGGAAAAGAACCGAATTTGATTTACAAAAACTTTTATTCAATCGTTGACGGTTATCGAAAATCTAAAAGCGGGTATTTTGGTAAAACATTCTTCTCGCTGAGTAGCTTCAATGGTGTGATGCCAGTCGAAATTATCGAGGGTTTGTATAATTGCGAATATACTGATAATTCAGGTATTGCAAGCGCAAATCTCAAAATGGGCAGATATGGTCACGATTCAAATTCTTATTTCTATAGTTTAAATACGTCCGATATTCTGATAAACTACAAGCTGTACAACACCGACGACAACACATATTTACCTTTGTGGCCCGGAAAGATGAGCCTAAATTCAATCAAAAAGAACTATACAGTAACTGCAAGAACCGATGGTACAAACAATTACATAGTATATACATTTAAGGCAAAAGATAAAAATCTTTTTAGCGGCAGCTTAACATTCGATAGAGCTACAAAAAAGATAGTAAAAGTTGACCTGCTAATCGAGAAACCTCAAAAGAGTGTTTTCGCGCCAATAAATCCGCAACACAGATTGGAGCTTTTAAGTATTGATATTCAGATTGTTTACAATCCACAAAACTTACAACACATTAAGTATATAACTGTCAATTATGATATTGATTATTTCTCATCGGAGCAGACGATGAATATAAATACCAAAGCCCTGTTTTTACTGTTCCACGAGGGCGCGTCTTATATCGACCCCATTTTTACCACAGACCCTTGTTTATCAAACGATTATGAAAGAATTCTTGCTGTAGGATTTGATTCCGTTTTTTGGAAAACAAACTATAACCTTCCGCTAAGCGATAAAACGGTAAGTGCTTTTGATTATTTAGTCAAGCACGGCTCGACCGTAAATTTTGAAACCAACCAAGAGTTTAAAATAGAGGACAAAGAACATTTTAATCTTATGCCGTGGAGCGAACATCAAAGGATTGGATGGAACGACTTTAACCACAATTCAAAGGACTTTGGGATAAGGGAAAAGCATATTAATACTCCAAACAACTATTACACGCCAGCCGATTTATATAACCTCGATTTTTCCTTTATGGTTAACCCTATTAGAACCGATAGAGAGAGTTTTCGTTATCTTTCAAACACATTTTTCAATCGCAAAAAATCATACTATTTCCTTGAAAAGGACGAGAAAACTTTAGCATTGGTAAACATCTTGTTCGATATGAATAGCGTTGAAAAAAACACAATGGATTCACTGCTAATGGTTGACAACACTGTTTTTAACCGAGAAATAGTCGAACAGGCACACATAAACGCTAACAACAACACAATCAGCATTATAAAACATACCGATAGAGGCAGAGATTTTGAAAAACTAAAAGAGATAAATAGAACTTATCTTCAAAAAACAGGTATTGACAACATCTCTCTTTATGCCAATAAATACAGGGAGGTTACGCTGGATAACGAAACCTCTGCCGACAGCGATTACAATATAGGCACGGCTCTACTGCTCAAGAAAGATTATATAGGAGCTATTTTACACTTAACCAAGGCTTTAGAAGCATCTACAAATAACAGTCAAAAGAGAGACATCTATTACAACAGAGCAGTCGCCTTTATCGAACTAAACGATATTCCGAAAGCAAGGCAAGACCTTCAGAATGCAATAAATTTGGGAGATACGGAGTCTCAAAAACTGTTAGATGAAATCAACAATAGGTAAAAGCAATTAACAATGCGGTGCACTGAGTTAAGTCGAAGTGTGCAATGAACAATTATTGAATAATTGCCTGATTATCTGTTAGTAGCCACGACTATTAAAGAGTTCGCAAAAAAGTCTATGCTATTTTTGTAATTGGTGGTTGATGGTTGGTGGACGTTAACTAAATAATCATTTAAGGAGTTAAGAAACATTTAGGAAAGACTTCGTCTTTATTATATTGTCGATTTTTGAAGATTCATATTTTTGGATTAGCACTTGTTCTTTGTCCGTAGGACAACATTGGTGGATTTTATAATATGTTTGTATGCTAAAATACAAGATAATTAATTGATTTTCTGACAGATAATTGTTAATTGCTAATTGCACATTGTTAATTGCTAAAGCGCAAGCCTATGGGTGTGCTACAGCACACAATCCCACCCGTAGGGTGGCACAAACCAAATTAGAAATTAGCGGTGTGCTGAGCAAAGTCGAAGTAAAATCAAAAATCCGAAATCCTTAACATAGTGCAAAGCCACGTTCCTCACTTTTCCCTTGTACCTTGCTCCTTTTACCTTATAATTCCTTGCACTTAAACAAGGCAAAAATGCAAGTATTTTGCTTAAAATCAAAAGAATAAGACTTTTTCAGTAGACCCTAAATAGCCATCGAAGTAAAAAAGCTGTAAAACTGAATTATCAATGATAGCTAAAAGTTATGAGTGTAAAACATTTAGATTAAAAAAATAGTTATCTTTACGTAAATATTAAGTATGTGAATTTTGGACGACTTTAAACTGAAAATATAAACATATGAAAACCATAAGATTAAGAATAAACGACAGAATATACGACAAAATAATATGGCTTCTGAGTAAGTTCAATAGCGATGAGATTGAAATAATCTCTGAAGATGCCGAATTTGTTGAAAATCAGAAATATCTAAACTCAGAACTCCATGAGATTATGCAAGGAGAGGCAAAGTTTGTTGATATTAAAGATGTTGATGACAGATTAGAAGCAATTATTGTCAAAAATGAAAATACTATTTAAAGAGTCGTTTCTAATACGACTTGAAAGTCAAATAGAGTATATCTCATTAGACAGCCCCAAAAGAGCAAGAAAATTCAAAAACGATTTGTTGGATCGTATAAAGGAAATCCATCAAAACCCCTACAAATACAGAAAATCAATATATTTTGATAACATAAGTATCAGAGATTTGATTTTTAAAGGCTACACGATTGTTTTTAGAATTAATGAAGATCAAATTGAAATTTTTGGATTTCTAAAACATCAGGAAAAACCGATAGACTAAAAATTTGTTATATCCGCGTTCATTAAAAAACAAACAGTTATGAGTTTAAGAAAAATTTTAAGTAGCCTGTTTATAATCATCTTGTTAAGCTTGCAGTTAAATGGTCAAAAAGTTAGCAAATTGCACAAAAAACTTTATGAAGATTACGATTACTTTATTGAAATTATGGAATCAAATCCACAACTGGATGTAAGGCGTATTGTACAAGGAGTTAACATTCTCGATTCTGTAAAAAACAATAGATATAGAGTTGAGCAGTGTAAGAATTATAAGGATTTTGCATTTCTTATAAATAAGATGGCAAATTTGGCGGTTGACGGTCATTTTTATGCCGGAGCAATAGGCGATAGTTTTGACGACAAGGCTGTAAAAGCAAATAATCGATACGGAAAATATTTTAGAAAACATAGATACTCCTTTTTTGTATTGCCTTATTGTGAAATAATTGATGGAGAGTTTTTGTTCATCCAACCATTTGGTCTTGGCAATAGAAATTCTGCTGATACTATAATACCGGCAGGAGCCATTCTTAAAAGCGTAAATGGCATCTCTCCGGTTGAATATACTTCACAATTTGTTTCTCGCGATCATCGTTGGGATTGGAACTTGAATAAATTTGTTTCTAATGTAGTAAGGCTAAAATCTTCCCAAATCAACAAGATTGTTGTTGATTATCAGGGGGTTGAAAAAGAAATTTTGGTTAAACCCGGAAAGCATCCCTTACTTGGCACTAAGTTTTGGGTCAACTCTGATAATCAAACAGTTAAACACAAGTCAGGCTTATTTAAAAGCGGAATTTATTACGGAGGTCGCGGAATTTTACCCTATCAGAAAGGAAATGTTTGGTATTTGACTGAGCAAAAGATACTTTACATAGGGATACCTGAGATGTTTGATGATGAAAACTATTACGTCAATGAGATATTGAAATATAAAGATGTTCGTGATATAGAAAAAATAGTGATTGATATTCGCGATAACGATGGAGGTAGTGATTTAGTGTGGGTAAATATTTTGCGCCATATTATAGACCAACCACTTAAAACGGAACTAAAAAACACACTTGTAAACAGCTCTCTTATTAGGCAAGAATTGAAAGATATATGTGATTTTGATAAGGTGGATACCATTACGCAGCATCAGTTTTTGCCTGACAACAAGTATGTTTGTTATACAGAAGAGGAGATTATTGAACCGAGTAACTCGTCGCTCAATTATTCAGGAAAGATATTTGTACTCAATAATAATTCAATTTATTCTGCTTCGGGATGTTTGATAGCTATGGCGGAATATCACTCTCGTATTGTTAGTATAGGTCAACCTACCGGTTTTCTGTTGGGTAGGGGCTGTACACCTGTGATTTTTCAATTACCAAACTCAAAATTAGGTATAATTATGCATCCTATGATAGATTTAACTAATGTTTCTACGCCCGAGGATGTTTTTCACGATAAAGTTGAAATACCTGTAAAACTTTCCGCAGAAGAGTGGTTAGAATTTTACAACGGAGATGATGAGTTTAATACAGATTATCTTCTTAACAAAGATCTTTGGTTTAAAGAAGTTCTTGAGTATTAACGAAGTAGAGACGGAGCATGCTCCATCTCTACCAAAAAAATCCGTGAAAATCCGTTAAATCTGTGTTCTCCGTGTTCTATACTTTCTTACACGTTTTGCTCCCGTATAACCCCCTCACGGTAAGCCTTTAACAAAAACTCTAAATCTTCAATCTGCTTTTGAAGCTCAACACCTATATCCGTATCGCCAACACGTTTGCGACTTGCAACACGCTTTAATATAGTCTGCATGGTGCTTATATCAACCTCTTCCTCAATAGCTTGCTTTTTCGACTCGAAAGATTTATGAGCTACTAATATTAAACCGTAAGAGTTGTAAATCAACGTGTAACCAGCTATTCCTGTGACGGGCTGATATGCTTTCGCCATTCCGCCATCAATTACAATTAATTTTCCGTTGGCTTTAACCGGGTTCTCACCTCTTGAAAACTTTACAGGCGTGTGTCCGTTAATAATATGGCTATCTTCGGGATTAAGACCAAACTCCTTTAATATGTTGTTACAAACCGTTTCGTCGTCTCGTAGTTTGAAGTATGAGTTTTTCTCCTCCTCGTGAGTTTTCTTATCCTCAACAAGATACATCTCAAAAGTTGCCATTTTTCTTTTTCCGAAAAGTGGCGAGTCGGGTCCTTGCCACAGATACCAGAAATAGTCAAGCTCGTAAGAGTTTGGCAATCCTTGATTTGCATTAGCCATCGCTCTTCGCATGATTTTTTCAAGCTCATCAAACAGCGCTTTTCCTTTTAGTTTTTTGTCCAAAACTTTTACCTCTTTCAATGAGCCATCTTCATTTAAGGGGATACATCCGTGTACAAGCAGATTGGAGTTGTATGTCAGATACATACTACCCTTATCGAAAAGATACTGTATGTGCTTTCTTAACTTCTCTGATGCTAAAAACGTGCTTTGTAATCTATCTATGACAGCCGCCTCTTCTTCAGTCAGCTTATATGGATTTTTGGGGTCTAATGTTGGAAAACTCGCATCCTTTAGTGGATATATTTCTCCGTCAATTTCAACCGTACCTTTCTCTTTATCAATACGATGCATGCGTTTGACATGCCCCATATTAAACATCGGATTATTATCAATTATTTGCCCATCGAGCTTAAATTGAATAATGCTTATAGCCTTGTGCATCCGCCTTACGAGCAACTCTTGCGATTCTGAATAGTTAGTTTGAACTTTTGGCTTAAACGGGAGACACTCCTCATTTCCGTAAGTATCTATTGCAAATGTGGCTAAGGGCAACAGATTTATTCCGTAGTTATCTTCAATTATTGCCAAGTTGTCATATCTGGCAGCCATTCTAATAACAGAGGCTATACACGCCTTGCTACCAAGTGCAGCGCCCATCCATACAACGTCGTGGTTACCCCATTGTATATCAACATCTCGATATTGCATAAGCGTATCTATCACAACATCGGGGCTTGGACCACGGTCATAAATATCTCCAACAATATGCAAGCGGTCTATTGTCAGTCTTCTTATAAGGACACAGATTTCGTATATAAACGCATCCGCTCTGCCCGTTTCGATTATTGCACTTAAAATCGAGTTGTAATACTCTGATTTATTGACATCTGAGTCGTGCTCGTGCAGAAGCTCCTCGATAACATAAGCAAAATCGGCGGGCAACATTTTTCTAACTTTCGAGCGGGTGTATTTCCCACTGGCATTGCGACAAACCTCAACAAGTCTGTGCAGCGTGATTTTGTACCACTCCTTGGGGTTCTCTTCGGTTCGCAAGATATGCTGTAACTTCTCTTTCGGGTAATATATCAAAGTTGCCAACTGCGATTTTTCCGACTGTCGCAAACTATCTTTGAACACGTCGTTAATTTTCCGTTTTATAACCCCCGATGCGTTATTCACTATATGTGTGAACGCTTCGTATTCTCCGTGAATATCGGAAATAAAGTGTTCAGTGCCTTTTGGCAGGTTTAAAATCGCACTCAAATTAATAATTTCGGTGCTCGCCTTTTGAATTGTCGGGTACCTTTGCGACAATGATTTTAGAAGTCTCAGTTCAGTATCGGTCATAGCTTTTTTTTATTTTCACAAAGATAAGGTTTATGAATAATCTTACAAAGGTTTAAAGCTCATTTGTAAGCTAACTCAAAGCAGTTTTTATCCCGATTAAACACATATTATAGTCCAAAAGAGCGATAGCTAAGTTTGGAGTATAGTAGCTGTCCAATCGGTAAAAGTTACAGGACTGGAATATACCCGGAAAAATTATTGTATCGTCTCTTGTGTCGTAACATATTTTTTGTTTTTTTGATTACGACTTAAAGCTACTGAGTTTCTGTGACTTGACTAAATAAACATGCTACTTTTTTATTAAGAATCAGATAGTTAAACAACATCGCAATTACTCTAAAATAAAAAATATTTTGCGAGGAAAGCTGTGGTAATTGCAATAGAAAGAAGAGTAAAAGTTTTTATTGGGATATATTTAGATGGTTTTATATCTATATGCTTGTTAGTAAGATAAATCATAGTTACTTTTTCAACAATAAATGCTACTAGTGTGGCGAGGGCAACCCCAAATATTCCCCAAATTATTCCCCACCAAATACTTAAAGCAACGTTAGTAATAATCTCAATAATTGAAACCCAAACAAGCAAATTGTTGCGTTTGAAACCTACAATAATTGTTTGTGGAAGTAGCAATCTGGGTATAACTAGTAGTAAGTAAACGTCAAAAACAATAGCAGACTGTTTGAAAGCTTCATTAAAAACATTTGCAAAAAGCCAATCACTGAAAATTAAAAATAGTATTGATATAGGAACGAGCAGTATTAAAAGTCTTCGGGTTTTGTTTTTTAGTTCACTTAATTCAACGTCAGAATTGGTTGTTGAGCTAAACATGGGTATCATAGCATTGTATAAACCTACAGCAAGTATTGAATTTAGCGGTAACTCTCGTGCGCCGTATCTAAATATTGCAAATGTTTGTTCATCGAATAGCGAGTTCACTATAATACCATCGATATAAACTCCTGATTCAGCTATAATTGCCGATATGACGAGCGGTGCAGAAAAAAACAAAAGCTTTTTTATCCACGCTAAATCAACTTTAGGAACTCCATTGCGGAAAAGAATAACTGAGGTTGCAACAAATCGCAAAAAAGCAAATAATACTGTTCCAAATATCACACCATCAACAGATTGAGTTGTATATGCGCCTGTTATACTGAATAGTAGGAAAAAAAGTGGTGTAATAAAACCGCTTAGATATAAAGGCAATGTCTGTTTTTTTAACACAAAAGTATATTCTAACAGCATTGAGGGGGTCCAAAACAGTGAATATATTAGCGCTCCTGATAAAATAACAACTCCTACGTTATCGAAAATAATAAAGAAATATTGTCCAAACGCAAATAGCAATCCAAAAATTAGGGAGAGTGCGCCAAATAAATAAAAAGTCTGTGCTAATTTGTTATTAAGGCTTTGATGGTTATTCGTATCAACAAAACTTAATAATCCACTAACTAAAGCGTTGATCCAAAAGAAATTAATAAAACCTGCAATAAACAAAAACAACTCATATTGTCCAATCCCCACTGTATCTATAGGGTTTTGCATCCATAAATACGACTTTGCAAGCAAAATTGAGACAAGCAAAGCGCCTGCAAAACGCCCCATCAGAAAACACTGAAGTGATAAACTTCTGTTTTCAATTAATTTTTTGAACAATACCTTCAAATTATTAGTGTTTAATAACCCTGCAAGATACAATGTTGTTTTTGATTTTCCCCAGTCTTAACAAATGAAAAACATTAAAATTTTAATGAATAACCGTATATTTACCTATTTATAGAACAGAAAAATATTTTTCAATACCACATAGATACATAGAAAATATAGTTAATTGAAACCCTAACTCCGTCAAATTACCCGTCTATTGCTTGTATATATCTTGTTACGAGCTTGTTAAAAGAATAGACAATCTAATTAAGCGGTCTGTTTTTTTTACATGTAATAGTCTTAACATCAAAATATTATATTAAAATCAACCACCTAAATTAGCGGAGTTATGGTTGTAAAGGATATATCGATACAAGTGTTACATAGAAAACTTGTTTTACACATAGTAATAGTAGCTATGCTACTATAATTATTGTGTAGCTATTTTTTCCCTTACATAAAAAAACTATGTGACTATGTGGTTATTAATTAAGTAAGGTATTCATGCGAATATTCATAAAAAATTTTATAATGGTCAATGTCGATGTACAATTAGTATTAAGTGCAGAAGTGATTTTATAACACAAATAAACCACCTATTTTAAATATTTGTATAAATCTCACATTAATCTTAATTTCGCAAAAAATCAAAAGGAGAACAATGAATAATGTTACACTAAAACTATCGAATAACACTGCATTTGAATGGACAACAAACAATGGTATTCATCTCAAAGGCTATTTCTTTAACGACAATCAACTTATAAGTAACCAATCATTGATATGCAAAATTGAAGAAATCGATACAGTTGAACAAATTCAATCACTTTTTCAAAACCTCTCAGGAAGTTTTGTCGCAATAATCGACAAACCGCAATTTCTTTGCCTTGTTGCGGATAAAACTGCAAGCTCGCAACTCTTCTATAGGCAAGAGAACAACTCAATTGTTGTTACAGATGATATTTATTTAATGCCTAAAAATCAGCTTGTTGAAGATGCAAAATTTCAATACACTCCACTAGGATTTGTGCTTTCAAACAAAACTTTATATGAAGATGTTTCTCAGCTAACTGCAGGACAAATTGTTGTTTTTCAAGAAAATATATACAAGAAGCACAACTATTTTACACTTATTCAAAACATCGAAACAAACACGCATGCCAACTTGAAATTGGAACTCAAGCAGCGCATTCAAAACATGACGGAGCAGATGGCACAAATTGTTGGTAACACTCCTGTGGCTCTCTCTTTGAGCGCAGGCTATGATTCCCGACTTGTGGCTTATATGCTAAAAAAAGCGAAAATTGACAATGTGCTTTGCTTCACATTTGGAGCAAAAGAGTCAAATCCTGAGATTGAAATTGCTCAAGATGTTGCACGTAAACTCAACTTTCAATGGCAATTTATCGACTATTCAAACATCTCTGAAACAAATCTCAAAAGCGATTTAGAGTTCCGAAATTACTGCAAGTTTGCTATGCAAGCCTCTACTAAAGTGATGTTCACACCTTTTTTTGCTGCAAAACAGTTGTTGCAAAATGATCTTGTTTCTCGAAAAACAATTGTAATGAGTGGGTTGGGGGGTGACACCTTTTCTGGGAAGGAGCTAAGGCACTATATGAAAAACTATAAATCGCTCAAAACTGTAGCAACCGACCTCGCTTATGAAAATTGCCGAATGGTAAAACTCAATAAAAGCGAACGAAAAAAAGTATCATCTCTCATTGCTTCAGAGCTTTATGATTGCGAACATCTTTTTCAAAATATCGAAAATTGGATGTTACTTGAGCTTTATCCAAAATTTCTTGCCTCACGGCAACGTGTTTGGGAATTCTTTGGTTGTAGAACCTACACACCTTTTAATAACGACGAGTTTGTTGACTTTTTTTCAAAGATTCCTTTTGAATATAGGCTCAATCAAAAACTATATATTGAAGTTATAAACGAACTTTTTGAAGAGTTTGATATGAACTATCCAAAAATAACTGTTAATCAGCAGAAACTTCTAACAATATTGAAAGTTCGTTTGAAGAGACTCTTTCCCGCTTTAAGAAAAAATAATGGTTTTGATATAAAACATTTTGAGCAACATCGCTTCTATTCCCAATTTTTGGACGACATAAATAGTAAATTTGGTTCGTCTCAAGCGATTTCATACAATGGAATTTTTGCCGAATGGTTGCTAACACTGCTTTAAACGACTTTTTATAGGATTTCTCTATATTAGGTAGATTAGCTAAATTCATTTTTACATAACTAATACCGATTGGACAGCTACTATAGTCCAAACTTCACTATGTTTGTTTGGACTATGTATCTGTAACATCGGTATTTACCCCTTAACTCCGTCCGTTCGGAGTCTGGGGTAAACATTTGTAAAATTTAAAAAAAGATTGGACTATTTTTAAATTACAATTGGTATAACGTTAAATGAAACTTTTTTGTATTTTGTTTTGCATGTGTTAGGTGAATGTTGATTTGCTGATAAAAGCTTAAATATAAGCAACTTACTTGACACATGCAATTTTTATTTTAGATTTTCAGGTAGTAAACAATTTGCAGAATAAATAGAAAACTGGTGGTCTTGATTTTTATTTGACCTGCATAAAAATCGATAATTTTTATGTAAGTTTGTTTTCAAATCCTGCATAAAAAACAATGAGCACGAACAATCTAGAAAAGATAGTTTTGGCTTGTAGTGGAGCCAGCGGAATGCTGTATGCAAAGCTTCTAATTAACAAGCTATCAAACTCTAACGAAATTGAAAAAATCGCATTAATTTTTACCGAAAATGCGATAAAAATATGGGAATCGGAGCTACATACAGCTATACCCGTTGCAGAAGGAAAAATTGAGCTATTTGCAAATAACGATTTTTATGCGCCATTTGCTTCGGGAAGCTCCAAATATTCTGCCATGATAATTTGTCCATCATCAATGGGAATGCTTGCTAGAATAGCCAATGGAATATCCGACTGCTTAATATCACGCGCAGCCGATGTAATGCTAAAAGAACAACGCAAACTTATTTTAGTGCCACGCGAAACGCCTTATAGTCTTATCCATATTAAAAATATGAAACAAATTATTTCTGCGGGTGGAGTAATATGTCCAGCGACGCCTTCGTTCTATTCTAATCCTAAAACAATAGAACAACTATCAATGACTGTTGTAGATAGGGTTATTGACTTAATTGGAATATCAAATAAAAGTTTCAGGTGGGGAAATATCAGGTGAAAGTTGAAAGTTAAAAGTTTATAAAGCGGTGCGCTTGGTCGCTGAGCTTGCATTTCGACAAGCTCAATAATCATAGAAATGAGCGGAGCCGAAGTGTTGAAAGTTTGCAAAGTGTGCTAATGGTCACTTCGATAAACTCAGTGACCGTTCACGGTAGCTGAGCATAGTCGAAGTATGTCGAAGTGTAAGCGTAGCATTTCGACAGGCTCAATGACCACCGAAATGTTGAAAGAGTTCGGCTATTATTAGTTCTCAAGTAAGTAAAATATGAAGTCTATCTAGCTTGAATTTTCAGGGATTAGAGTTAACACAGGTTTTTGATTAAAACAATTTCGTGGTTACAATTATATTATTTTCTATCTTTGGACGTTTAAAAATAAGGTTGTTACAATATAAAAACCATTAAAAACAGGCTAACAGACTAATTGTCAAACATATATCATGTGTATTTAAGCTATAGGACAAACTTCACAACTCAAAATACAAAATAACAATATCAAAATAATTGAAAATCCATATAAATCAACAGAATAAGAAGAATAAAACATGAAAAATCCCAATAACTTCTGTATAATCATGGCAGGCGGTATTGGAAGCCGTTTTTGGCCCATAAGTCGTTCTGAAAAACCCAAACAATTTTTAGATATCTTAAAAACAGGTAAAACGCTTATACAGCAAACTTTTGAACGATACGAATATTTTTGCCCAAAAGAAAATATTTTCATCGTCACGAATTCACAATATGAGCAGATAACACTCGAACAGCTACCTTTTGTATCAAAAGAACAGTTGTTGTTTGAGCCTGTGCGCCGCAATACTGCACCGTGCATTGCCTATGCAAATGAAAAAATAAGATGCAAAAATCCAAATGCAAACATAATTGTAGCTCCTTCAGATCACATAATATTGAACGAAGATAAATTTAGAACAGTAATAAACAAGGGATTAAACTTTACTGCCAATAGCGACAATTTAGTAACAATAGGACTTAAACCCACACGACCTGACACTGGATACGGCTACATACAATTCGACAAAGAAGTTAAAGGATTTGAATCAATACACAAAGTAAAAACGTTTACCGAAAAACCCAATCTCGAACTTGCAAAAGTTTTTATTGATAGTGGGGATTTTTTATGGAATTCAGGTATTTTTATTTGGAATCTGAAGACAATTAGTAAAGCATTTGCAGCTTTTCTACCCGATGTTTCAACACTGTTTGGAGATATATCAAAGTACTACAACACTAAAAAAGAGACTGAACAAATTGAAAGAGTTTATGCAATATGCAAGAACATATCTATTGACTACGGGATAATGGAGAAAGCACAAAATGTTTTCGTGGTTGCAGACGACTTTGGTTGGTCTGACCTTGGAACATGGAGTTCGCTTTATGAACACGTTCCCAAAAACGAAAACCAAAACGCAGGAGTAAACCCAAATATACTCACTTACAATACCGAAAACTCTATTTTTGATTTATCTCCAGACAAAATTGTTGTCATTCAGGGGCTTACAGATTTCATTGTTGCAGAATCTGATAACTGCCTGTTGATATGCAAAAAAAGTGAAGAACAAAATCTACAGAGTATTATTAACGACATTAAAAAGAATTTTGGCGAAAACTACGTCTAACTCTACCCTTTCAACTTGATTAAAACCATCGAAACTTAAAATAAATTGCTCTGTAACGTACTATAAAACAACTTTATCACAAAACAATTAAAGTATAAATTCATGAATATTTCCAAACATACTAACCGAATATCTAAAAAATTAAGAGTAATTATCGCTGTTGCATGCGTGGGACTTGCAGTATTATTTACGGGTGCAGTCGATAACAGTTTCGAAGTTGTAAAAAACTTAGATATATTTTATACCGTAGTTAAAGAGTTAGACCAATTTTATGTTGATGAAATTAACCACGGAAAGCTAATTAAAGACGGCATTGACAAAATGCTTGAAACCTTGGACCCATACACAAACTATATCCCCGAATCTAAGATTGAAGATCTTAGGTTTATGACTACAGGCAATTATGGAGGGATAGGCGCATTGATTCGCAAATCGGGAAAAAGGGCTGTAATAGCAGACCCCTACGAAGGCTTAGCTGGTCAAAAAGCTGGTCTTCGTGCAGGCGACATTTTACTAAAAATTGACGATTTCGACACAGAAAACCAAAATATTGAAGCTATCTCGGAAAAACTAAAAGGTACTCCGGGAACTTCAATGAAAGTTTTAGTAGAACGTTACGGAGAATCAAAACCCATTGAATTTAATGTTGTTAGAGAACATATTCATATAAATCCTATTCCTTACTACACTGTTTTTGACAACAATATAGGATATGTACAGTTTAATAATTTTACACAAAACTGCGCTGGCGAACTTAAAAGCACAATCGACAGCTTGCTAAATAAAGGCGCTAAATCACTAATTTTAGACCTAAGAGGTAACCCTGGAGGTTTATTAGACGAGGCAATTTTAATATGCAACCTGTTTTTACCCAAAGGACAATTGATTGTTTCGACAAAAGGAAAAGTTCAACAATGGAATCGCGATTTTGTAACGACAAAAGAACCCTTTGTTCCTAAAATGCCAGTTGTTGTTTTAGTTAACCGAGGCTCAGCCTCTGCTTCAGAAATTGTTGCAGGAGCTTTGCAAGATATGGATAGAGGCATTGTTATGGGAACACGCACCTTCGGAAAAGGACTTGTTCAAACAACACGCCCGCTAAGCTACAACGCACAAATAAAACTTACTACGGCTAAATACTATATACCTTCGGGGCGATGTATTCAAGCGTTAGACTATTCACACCGCAACGAAGATGGTAGCGTAGGAAATATTCCCGATTCATTAGTATCAGAGTTTACCACAAAAAACGGACGTAAAGTATATGACGGTGGTGGCATAAAACCAGATATCGAATTAAAAACGAAAACAATGAGCCGTTTAACAACAGAGCTATATATTGGCAATCATATTTTTGATTTTGCAACACAGTACGCTTCAAAACATAACTCTATTGACAAACCTGACATTTTCTCAATTACCGATCAAGATTTCGCTGACTTTATAGAGTTTGTAAAAACACGCGAACTACACTACGATAAAGAGAGCAAAGAAAAATTAGATGAGTTAATAGAATCGCTAAAACAGGAAAAATACTACGATTTGGTTGAAAATAACATAAAAGAGATCGAAGAAAAAATCAAACGTGACATTGAAAATGATTTAACTTTGTCTAAAGATGAATTGACACTGCTGTTAAATGAAGAAATTGCAAGTCGCTATTACTACCAACGCGGACGTATTCAAAACTTTTTAAGACACGATGCCGAAGTTGACTCTGCCAGAGCCTTGTTTAACAACATTGCAAGATACAACGAGTTGCTTAAAGGAGAATAAACACAAAACTAGCTTATAAAAGACTTTACAGCCATAAAACGGTTTGTGAATTTTAAATGGAACAGAACTATTTAACCCCCATGTATATAGTGCTAATAGTTATTTATTTAACTGTTCTGTTTTTTGCTTTCTATGCCATGTCCATTTTTAAACGAAACGAGTTTGGCGATAACAAACTGTTTATGTGGGGTTTTGTTTTCAAAGTTGCAATGGGCTTGGGTTTTGGATTGATATACGATTTCTACTATCAACGCTCCGGAGACACTTTCTACTATTTTGCAAATTCATGCTACTTAGGCGACATGCTTTTTACCAATACTCATGCCTTTTTTAGAATGTTGTTCGATACTGTTACACCCGAAAACATAAACACACTTAGTCACACAATAACCTACTACCCACGCTTTCACGATCCACAAATATACGCACTACACCGCTATTTGTCGTTGTTTACGGTTATTGGTCTTAAAAACTACTATCTGACAACGATATGTATTGCTGCTACAATGTTTTTGATTAACTGGAAAATTTACAAATATCTGGCTGACCTTTACCCCTTAATGCGAAAATGGATAGCAGTTGCAATACTTTTTATTCCTTCGGTAACATTTTGGAGTTCAGGCATTGCCAAAGACGTTTTTTCGTTTACATTCGGACTGCTATTTTTTATTAAGTTTCACGCCATTATGTTCCGAAAGAAATGGAGTATTTGGAACATTTTGGCACTACTGTTCAGCGCATATATTGTAATAACCATAAAGCCGTATATACTATTTGCTTATATAGCTGCGGGTTTTATTTGGTTAGGATTTGAACAATTAGATAGAATAAAAAACCGAGTATTAAGATTAGCGATATTACCATTAATAATAGTTGTATTTGGGTTTGTGGGCATGTGGGCGCTAAACTATATTATGGCTTCTGTTGGCGGAGCGTATGGTAGCATAGAGAGTATGTTACAAAAAGCAGCAATCACACAATACGATTTAAAACAAGAGTATTACGAAGGCTCTTCATTCGATATTGGTGAATTTGAACCAACTATTGGCGGAGCACTTTCTGTAATGCCTGCAGCAGCAATAGCAGGACTGTTTCGTCCATTTTTATGGGATTCAAAGTCATTGGTAATGATTCTTTCGGCACTTGAAAACACCATTCTCCTACTACTTTTCTTGTATGTTTTGTTTAAAGTTGGTGTTCGCAAAACATTAAAAATTATTCAAGAATACAAGTTTTTGATTTTTTGCTTTATTTTTGCGCTCTTTATGGCAATAGGTGTAGGCATTTCAACATCGAACTTTGGAGCATTAGTGCGTTTTAAAATACCAATTACGCCGTTTTTATTTCTTGGGATGGTTTTGGTTATAGTGTTGGGCAAGGAAAAGGAATTAGTAAGGAATTAATTTTAAAAACAATTATGAATCTTTTATGTCAACCAAACTTGACTCACAAACAGATGATTATGAATCATGTGAATTCCATACGACTTTAAACTGAAAAAAATACAAACGTATGAAATTTGGTAAAACTCTAATTAAAGACTCCATTGTTTACGGATCCGTTAAATATTTAAGTATTTTATCTGCTTTAATTCTAACACCAATTTATACTAGAATAATTAGTAAAGAGAGCTACGGATTAATGGAGCTTTTTAATACTTGGAATAATTTAGTAATAGCTATTTTACCTTTGGGCATAGTTACAACTGTGATAAAATTTTATCCGGAATATAAATCAAATAAAAATGCTTTGCAATCTATAGTGGGAAATATGTTCTCGGCACTTATCATTTTATCACTACTATATATTGTTTTATCGTTTTTAATAAAAGAACACTTTATAGAACATTTTATTGGCGTTGACAGCAAAATTGTAAATATTGTTTACTGGCAAAGTGTTTTGGTTGTAATTTTTTCTATTTTTTCATCTTTTAACTTGAATATATTAAGAGCTGAATTTAAAAAAGGAAAATATGTTGTTGTTTCTGTTACCAACTTCCTAATTCTTTCAATTTTAGGTTTTGTTTTTGTCTATTTTTACAATACTGACTTCGAGGGGTTTTACAGAGCTTCCGTTATTGCTGGATTTGTAGCAACCTTAATAGGATTGTTTTTTGTAAGAACAAATATCAAATTAACATTAAATTTTAAAGTATTAAAAAAAATATTTGGTTTTTCGATACATTTTGTTTCAGTTTTTATTTTATTTCAGCTGAACACTTTGATTGACAGGTATTTAATAAATGAATTTATTGATTTAAAGTCCGTTGGCGTTTATTCTATCGCCAACAGAATGGCTTCGATGTCTAGTATTGTTTTTAACTCCTTTAGTATTGCTTGGTATCCACTGGCTATGTCTCTTAAGAATAATGAAAATCTTAATGTTGTGTTTAATTCTGTTCATAAGGTTTTTATTCTAATTAGCTCTTTGATGATTTCTGTTGTATGGTTATTTAGACCTGAAATACTATTGATTTTTGCCCCTGATTATGCAGAAGCTATTAAGCTTATTCTGATATTATTTGCTGCAAATATTATAAGTTATTCTACCTTTATTTATTCCTTGGGATTACATTTTGCTAATAAGACAAAATATTTGTCCTATGGTGCGTTTTATTCTGTTATTTCTAATATAATAATAAGCATAAGCACTGTTAAAATTATAGGTGTTTATGGTATTGCAATAGGCACTTTAGTAAGTAGTATAATTTGGGCAGGTTACTTGTTTAGGTGTTCGCAAAAAAAATTTAAAATTTCTTATGAAAACAAATACTTTGTTGGCTTTATCGTATTTTTGTCTGCTATATTAATAACTGATATTTTTTGGAAACAAAACCTAGTTTTTAATATAAACCAATTAATAATTAAGTCAATATTTATTATTCTTGCTTCAATTATATGTCTAAAATTTGTTCTAAAAATATTAAAAAACACACCAGAAATAAATTTCTCAAATGATAAAAAAAAGATTGATTAAAGCGTTGGATAAGTTGAGTCTTCGCAAAAAAGAAATTTTATACAAAAGAATGATTACTTCAAAGATTTTAAGTGTTGGAGACTACACTTACGGGAACCCAAATATTATTCACGATAAACACACAAACTCAAAAGTTAAAATAGGTAAGTTCTGTTCATTAGCTGAAGGAGTTACTATTTTTACTGGAAGTAACCACAATATTAACTGGGTTACAACATATCCTTTAAGAATAATGCTAAACCTTGAAGGTAAATATGCGGATGGACACCCATCTACAAAGGGAGACGTAATAATTGGCAATGATGTTTGGATAGCAGCTAATGTAACTATTTTATCTGGAGTAAAAATAGGTGATGGGGCTGTAGTAGCTGCAAACTCGGTTATCTCAAAAGATGTTTTACCTTACTCTGTAGTTGGAGGAAATCCTCAAAGACTAATAAAAATGCGATTCGAACAAGCAATAGTTCGTTAAGTTTTCATGCGATATTTATGCCATAATACAATAGTTCTCTTATATTCTTTTTATTTTTAGGTATGTTTGGATTTATACCATACATTGTAAAAAATCTTTCCAGTAGTAACGCG
>Ga0208694_1001319_pt1 | contig 30835 bp, 24 predicted proteins | sample AD_UKC078_MetaG_FD_184442 | JGI IMG/M metagenome (GOLD analysis project Ga0208694, IMG submission 184442) | Active sludge microbial communities of municipal wastewater-treating anaerobic digesters from USA - AD_UKC078_MetaG (SPAdes) (version 2) | ecosystem: Engineered > Bioreactor > Anaerobic >...
CCGGGAATGGGTCATCGTAGCAGGGCTCGATGACCCATTCGGCAACCTCAGGCGGTGCCCTTGCCGGCAAGACCCGCACGCCCTGCTCCCAGAGGCCCATGTGGCGCAGGATGCGCTCGACTTCTCCCCACACGCGTGGGGATGATCCTGTATCAATTGGGCGGCTTGAATCAGGAGTTGACTTCTCCCCACACGCGTGGGGATGATCCTAATAGGCGTTAATGGGCAATTATCGGATTCGTCTTCTCCCCACACGCGTGGGGATGATCCAAATATCGGAAAAAATCCGGTCTTAAATCGTTCCTTCTCCCCACACGCGTGGGGATGATCCGGGCAGCTATCGATTCCGCTAAAAATTCTGCCGCTTCTCCCCACACGCGTGGGGATGATCCGGAGGCTAATTACATCCGTGTCGCGGGGATTAACTTCTCCCCACACGCGTGGGGATGATCCGCGGGGGCGGTCGGCGGCTAAATCTGCGGCTAGCTTCTCCCCACACGCGTGGGGATGATCCGGCGAGGCTCATCGATCCGGTGCTGCTTGGCGTCTTCTCCCCACACGCGTGGGGATGATCCGTAATATGTTGGCGGCTATTTTTGAGGTGTTGCCTTCTCCCCACACGCGTGGGGATGATCCGTTTTGAATTTCTCGTCGTGAATACGCTTGGCGCTTCTCCCCACACGCGTGGGGATGATCCGTTTGACGCCGGCCTCGGCCGCGAGCGCGCGCGCTTCTCCCCACACGCGTGGGGATGATCCGAGCGGCGAGGGCGGCACGGTCCTGCTCGTTCGCTTCTCCCCACACGCGTGGGGATGATCCGTCCCATCCGCGCCCTTCCCGCAGCTTCGGCCACTTCTCCCCACACGCGTGGGGATGATCCGATGGTGTGGAGCAGTTACAGCGCCGGTACATGCTTCTCCCCACACGCGTGGGGATGATCCTGGAGGGTTTCATGACTATCTCGATCGATATTCCTTCTCCCCACACGCGTGGGGATGATCCGGCCCGATCCGTCCCCGCGCCGACCCTGACCACCTTCTCCCCACACGCGTGGGGATGATCCTTTTCCCGTAACCACATGAATATGCAACCCATGCTTCTCCCCACACGCGTGGGGATGATCCGAGAGGGGAATTTTTTCGCTGTACGATTCGTATCTTCTCCCCACACGCGTGGGGATGATCCGGAGCGAAAATGAAACAGAAGCGCACCATCAGCCTTCTCCCCACACGCGTGGGGATGATCCGGGGTTCAGCCTGCACCGCGTGACCCTGCAGGACTTCTCCCCACACGCGTGGGGATGATCCGGCAGAGTACGAGGCCAGCAGGTCCGCGCTCATCTTCTCCCCACACGCGTGGGGATGATCCGCTGACCGTCTCGGCCACGCCCTACGGCGAGCTCTTCTCCCCACACGCGTGGGGATGATCCTTAAATTTGCCCTCATCAGTGTAAAACGCGGAGCTTCTCCCCACACGCGTGGGGATGATCCGATCTCCTGCGTTTGGAATGCTGTCAATGAACTCTTCTCCCCACACGCGTGGGGATGATCCTTATTGACGAACTGCAACCCGCATGGGCTGTTTCTTCTCCCCACACGCGTGGGGATGATCCGCGTCTATAAAAGAGAACGCCGCGCTGGATGCTCTTCTCCCCACACGCGTGGGGATGATCCGTCGAGGTGGGCGGTGGGGTCTGGTGGGGCATGCTTCTCCCCACACGCGTGGGGATGATCCGACCAAACTGGTCGAGGATCAGAAGGAGCAACTCTTCTCCCCACACGCGTGGGGATGATCCGCACGGACTGCCGCGCCTGCGCGAGCCAGACCCCTTCTCCCCACACGCGTGGGGATGATCCTTTTTATAGGGGCGTGTATGCGGTGAACACGGACTTCTCCCCACACGCGTGGGGATGATCCTGCGCATGGCTAGCGTTTGGAGGAATGGCCAGCCTTCTCCCCACACGCGTGGGGATGATCCGCGGAATTTCTCGCGGACTCAATAGCAGATTTCCTTCTCCCCACACGCGTGGGGATGATCCCGTATGATTCGGATTAGGATGCACATTGCAAAACTTCTCCCCACACGCGTGGGGATGATCCTGGCTGTAAACGATGTGAAATCGGCTATCGATGCTTCTCCCCACACGCGTGGGGATGATCCGGGATTTTTTCGTTATATGATTCGTATTCCTCGCTTCTCCCCACACGCGTGGGGATGATCCTGCCGCGCACCCCACGCGAGAGCCATTTTTGCGCTTCTCCCCACACGCGTGGGGATGATCCTGCGCACTGGAAAAATCGGCCGATATCTCGCAACTTCTCCCCACACGCGTGGGGATGATCCGCGATTTATCTGCTCCCGCGCCGACCCTGACCACTTCTCCCCACACGCGTGGGGATGATCCGTATGGGAGAGATTGCGATATCGGGATTCGTGTCTTCTCCCCACACGCGTGGGGATGATCCGCTCCGACCGTTCTCATACACAACCGAATGAATCTTCTCCCCACACGCGTGGGGATGATCCGCGCATAAAAACCCTAGCAAAAAAACGCATACACTTCTCCCCACACGCGTGGGGATGATCCAACGGGCAACTGCGATATATTGATCAGGAGCAACTTCTCCCCACACGCGTGGGGATGATCCGGTTAGATGACGGTTTTGGGCGGGGCGCACACGCTTCTCCCCACACGCGTGGGGATGATCCGACGGCCAGCGTACCGATCAGCGGGAGGAACAGCTTCTCCCCACACGCGTGGGGATGATCCGCAATTTCGTGGAACTGATTCCGCGCGGCACTCCTTCTCCCCACACGCGTGGGGATGATCCGCGCGGCGCACGATCTCGACGAGGTTTGCATTTCTTCTCCCCACACGCGTGGGGATGATCCGAGCCCCTTTTCCTTTGTCGCATATGCGGTTTTCTTCTCCCCACACGCGTGGGGATGATCCTTTTTGATTTCTACAGCTGAAATTCTCCAAAAACTTCTCCCCACACGTGTGGGGATGATCCTTTCTAGGGAATTTCGTGGAATTGACCCCTCGCCTTCTCCCCACACGCGTGGGGATGATCCGACCGAGGCCGCCGCCGGATCGCCCGAGTGGGACTTCTCCCCACACGCGTGGGGATGATCCGGGCGCAGAGCGCCGTCGTGAGTGTGTGTCGCTCTTCTCCCCACACGCGTGGGGATGATCCGGCGAGCATGAGTCTGCCGCGCGGGTCTGCGAGCTTCTCCCCACACGCGTGGGGATGATCCGGGCACCATGATGCTATAGTAGTGGCGTTTCCGCTTCTCCCCACACGCGTGGGGATGATCCGTACAATGGCCGTCCGTGGTCGCAGTTGAGCGACTTCTCCCCACACGCGTGGGGATGATCCGTGATTAGTCCTGATTCTCATATTCCCAATCTACTTCTCCCCACACGCGTGGGGATGATCCGGATCAACGGTTTATTGATTCACTCTACCTCATCTTCTCCCCACACGCGTGGGGATGATCCGTGCCTTTGATTCGCCCTTGAATCTTGAATTAGCTTCTCCCCACACGCGTGGGGATGATCCGAATATTAGAGTTCTTCCTCTAGTACTCTCTCTCTTCTCCCCACACGCGTGGGGATGATCCGGTTTTGATTCGGCCTTGAATCTTGAATTAGAGCTTCTCCCCACACGCGTGGGGATGATCCGACGCCCCGGAAATTTTCCGCTGAAAAATACGCCTTCTCCCCACACGCGTGGGGATGATCCGGGGCGCGCCGACATCTTCTTAGTTCCCAGTTGCTTCTCCCCACACGCGTGGGGATGATCCTCATTTAGTGTCTTTTTCATTGTCTCCTCTGTTCTTCTCCCCACACGCGTGGGGATGATCCGTTTTCTGGGAACCCGATGGACGGCTTGCCAACCTTCTCCCCACACGCGTGGGGATGATCCATCTCAATTTAACCCAATAAAATCGGGGTAAAACTTCTCCCCACACGCGTGGGGATGATCCGTGTCACGCTCCGAGAATGACATTTTGACGAAACTTCTCCCCACACGCGTGGGGATGATCCGTGCATTTTTGACCTCAAAAATCAACAATTCAACTTCTCCCCACACGCGTGGGGATGATCCGCCCCAGCGGAAAATCTCGCCGAGCGTCAGTTCCTTCTCCCCACACGCGTGGGGATGATCCGCGCGGGCGGTCTGCGGCCAAATCTGCGGCTAGCTTCTCCCCACACGCGTGGGGATGATCCTACTGATACTGTGCCGTACTGGAGTTGGGATGACTTCTCCCCACACGCGTGGGGATGATCCGGCGCGACCGGATTGAATTTCGACTCCACCGGTCTTCTCCCCACACGCGTGGGGATGATCCGATTTCATAAAGAGCTAACAACTCCAAGTGAGACTTCTCCCCACACGCGTGGGGGTGATCCGCGATCTGCGGCGCCGACTACGCCGAATGTGCACTTCTCCCCACACGCGTGGGGGTGATCCGCCGCCGCCGTCAACGCCTGCGCCAACGGCAACCTTCTCCCCACACGCGTGGGGGTGATCCGATTGAGACGTGGGTCAGCAGCACCAAGGCCGGAACGGTGGAGAACAAGCGCGGCGGACGGCTGGAACAGCGGCAGGGCGGATAAATGGGAGACCGGGAGGAACCCGCCCCTCCCGATCAACTCGCCCGGTCATCGCCGACGGAGGCCACCGGGCGGCCACGCAAAGACAACGTAGCAAAAGGACGAAAGGAACGCAACATGAAGGTGACAGTCACGGGAATCGAAGACGCCCATATCTTCTCCCCACACGCGTGGGGATGATCCGGGCGTGCCGGACATCGTGGTCGGCCCCGGCCGCTGGCGCGCCAGTACGCCGCAGGAAAAAGGATCGTATGAGGGCGACGCCGTGACCTTCGTGGCCGACACGGGCGAGCGCGTCAGCTTCCGCGTCACCGCCGGCAAGAACGCCCCCCGCATCACGCTCAAAACCATGTGGATCGAAAAACAAAAAGACCGCCCCGCTGACTAACGTCCGGAACGCTCCCGTTTCCACACGGGCCTCAGCTGCTGCGGTCAGGAGAGAGTATAGGCGATGCTGGACATCCAAGTCAACCTCGACGGATCAGGCGTAATCGGCCTTGTGAGACAGTGTGAGATTCTCTGGCTGGTCTCTGTTGCGGATTATGTTATTCTTTTTTCCTCATTTTGAGCGAAAGAGGGGTTTGCGGGTATGAAAGTGCCGGTCAGTTGGTTGAATGAATTTGTGGACGTGTCGGATTTGTCGGTCAGGGAGTTGGCCGATAAGCTGACGTTCTCGGGCGTGGAGGTGGAGGGCGTCGAGGAGGTCGGCGTGATACTTGATGACGCCTTTGTGGTGGGCGAGGTGCTGACTTGCGCGGCGCACGCGAATTCGGATCATCTGCATGTCTGCACGGTTGCGGACGGTGAACAGGAATGGCAGGTGGTGTGCGGGGCGCCGAACGTGCGTGCCGGTCTGAAAGTGGCCTTCGCGCGCATCGGCGCGGTGATTCCCGAAGGCGGGTTCACGATCAAGAAGGCCAAGCTGCGCGGTGTGGAGTCGTTCGGCATGCTCTGCTCGGCGCGCGAACTGAAGCTCTCGGATGATCACGCTGGCATCTTGGAGTTGGACGCGGCGCTGAAACCGGGAACCCCGCTCCGGGATGTCCTGCCGCAACCCGAGACGGTGCTGGATCTGGAGATCACCTGGAACCGTCCCGACTGTCTCTCGATTATCGGTATCGCGCGTGAGTTCGCTGCGCTGTTGCGGCGGCCGTTGCGTCTACCCCCGGTGGATTTTGCCGAGACAGAAGAGCCGGTGGAGAGTTTCGCGAAGGTGCGCGTGGAGGATCCGGTCAAGTGTCCGCGCTACACGGCGCGTGTGATGACTGGCGTGCGTGACGGGGCCTCGCCAGCCTGGATGCAGCATCGGCTGGAGTTGTGCGGCGTGCGGGCGATCAGCCTGACGGTGGATGTGACCAACTACGTGATGCTGGAGTGCGGTCAGCCGCTGCATGCGTTCGACTACCGTACGCTGGCGGATCACACGGTGGTGGTGCGGTGCGCCACGCCGGGCGAGACGATCACGACGCTGGACGGTGTGAAGCGCACGCTTGATCCCAGCATGCTGGTGATTGCGGACGCCAAGGCGCCGAGCGCGGTGGCGGGTGTCATGGGCGGCGCGGGCAGCGAGATCGTAACCGACTCCGAGCATGTGTTGCTCGAAAGCGCGTTGTTTGATCCGGCGGCAACAAAATTCACCGCCACACGGTTGGGGATCGGCACGGAGTCGTCGCGCCGCTTTGAGCGCGGCGTGGATCCGGATCTTGCGGATTGGGCCAGCCGCAGGGCGGTGGCCCTGTTGGCCGAACACGGACAGGCGCGTGTGGCCCGAGGCGTGATCGACGTGGACAACCGCGGCTGGAAGGCGGGCGAGGTTACGTTGCGCTTCGCGCGGGCGCGTGAAGTGATCGGCGTGGCGCTGCCGGACGACGAGATGGTGGGTCTGCTGACGTCCTTGGGGCTCGAAGAAATCGCGCGTGATGCGCAGGGCGCGACTTTCCGTATTCCGTCGTGGCGGCTGGACTTGACGCTGGAGGCGGATCTGATCGAAGAGGTCGCGCGCTTGCACGGGCTGGACGCGATTCCGGATCGCCTGCCGGACGCGACGGCTGTCTCCACGCTGGATGAGGGGGCGTTCCGTGCACGGTCGCGTTGCCGTCAGATCCTGTTGGGCATGGGGTTTAGCGAGGCGATGCACTACAGTTTTCTTTCGGCACAGGAGTTGGACGCGTTTGACACGCGCCACGCGGCGTCGCGGGTGGTGCTGCCGAACCCGGTGAGCGCCGATTACGGTGTGTTGCGCGATACGTTGCTGCCGCAGCTCGCGGGCTCGCTCGGGCGCAACGCTTCGCGTCAAGTCGAGTGCGCGGCGCTGTTTGAGATGGGGCGTGTCTTTTTCAAAGAGGCAAACGGCGTACCCGGCGAGGAAGAGCGCGTGGCGTTGGGGCTGATGGGACCGTTCGGGCGGTCGTCGGTGGAACGACGGCGTCCGGTCGGTAACGAGGAGGCGCTGTTGTGGCTGAAAGGGGCGGTGGAGAATCTCGCGGCGGCCCTGCATGTTGGCGACCTGACCTTTGTGCGCGGCGAGCATCCCGCGATGGAAACGGGGTGGGCGGTTGGAATTGAACTCAACGGCGAACAAGTCGGATGCATGGGGTTGCTGTCGGCGGCGTTGCGGCACGCGTGGCGCATGACCGCGCCGATGCCGCTGGCTGAGCTGCGGTTGGCGCCGTTGCTGGCCGGCGCTGGTGCGGCGGCAGCGATTCAGCCGGTGCCGCAGTATCCGGCGGTGCGACGCGACATCGCGTTTGTGGCGGACGCTGCGGTGACGCACCGCGAGGTGGTCGAGACCATACGCCGTGCGGGCCCCAAGGAATTGACCGATGTCGGGCTTTTTGATATCTTTCAATCAAAAGAAATCGGTAAAGGTAAGCGCAGTTTAGCCTATGCGCTGGAGTTCCGTTCGCCGGACCGGACCCTGACGGATCAGGAGGTGAACGCGGCGTTCGCCGAAATTGCGCGGGCGTTGAAACAGAACCTGCATGTGGAAGTGCGGGAGGGCTGACCGACTATGGATCTTTGAAAGCTCCGGGTCCCGTTTCCGGACCCGGACAAAAAACCGAAGTGGACCCTGCTTTGTGCGCGGATAAGCAGCATTTCTCTGACCTTCAATTTGTTACGGGAGTTTGCGTCCGGCGCGGGACGGATGCCTGCCTTGCGCGGGAACCGGAAAACGTCGGCGAAAGCGCCCACCTCATTCGTGAGGTTCCAGAGGTGCTGTCATACGGCAAAGCGGGGTTTTTTCGGATGGGGGACGTGTGAGAAGGGTTTTAACAGGGGTCGCGGCGGTGTGGCTCGGATGCGCGGTGGTGTCCGGTCAATCGTGGGATGCGACGGATCAGGCGGAGATCGATCTGGGGGTCACAACAGGGGTGCCGCAAGCGAGTGGTTTCGTGTTCATCGAGGGGCGTTATCTGGCTCCGCCTTATACGGTGACGCGGAAAGGGAACGGTCTTTTCATTAACCGCACGCTGGTGGAGCGGCCGGTGCCTTGGCCGCCTGCGGTCACGCCGCAGGTGCCGGGGACGGAAAAGCGTGTGGACGGCGATGGGGCGGCACAGCCACAAGCCGAACCGCAGAACGAGGCACCTCAGATCGGGGAGCGAAAAAAAGTCTTGAGCGTCGACGACCTGTTCGACGATGAGGATTCGGATGAAGAGACGGTGCCGCTTGCGGAAGATGAGGTGAAGCGCCCGGTTGCCGAGGCAACCGCCGCGGCCGGGAATGGCTTGTCTGCTGAAGAGATCGCGCGGCGCAAGGCCGAGACTCTGGCGGTGCTGGAACGACTGCGCAAGGGGTATGAGGTCGCATTGTCGCAGGGCGAGGTGTTTTTTTTCAGTCAGCGGCACAACCGGGTGAACGGCACGTACGGGACGGCCCGTCTGTTGATGGGCGTGCTGCCAGCGGCCCTGCGGTATGCGAAGTCGCCGCAGGATTTAATGAGTCGGCTCTATCAGGGTGGCATCACGTTTATTGATCTCACCATGTGCGCCGCGTTATACGGCCACCGTAACACGTTTCCGCTGCTGGAGGCGCGGCTGGCCCGGATTGAGGAGGCAGAACGTGAGGAGGAGCGGAAGCGTAACGCGGTGCGGCGCCGGTAACGGGAGGAGTGGAAAATGGCCAGAGTGAAACAGAAGCGGGACGGAAAATCCTTTCGGGCGGTGGCGCGCGTATTGGCGGAGATCAACTCTACCGAGGAGATGGCCGCTTTTCTTGATGAGCTGTTGACTCCCGCAGAGGTGTACGACATCTCTCTGCGATGGAAGTTGCTCGGGTTGCTTGCGCAGGGCATGTCGCAGCGTCGGATTGCCGAGGAACTGAGAATCAGCTTGTGTAAAATCACGCGTGGATCGAGAATCCTCAAACAAAAAGGGGCCGTGAGCGCCCGTCTGCTGTCCGACGGGAAAACCGATGGAACGGCATACGGCAAGACGGGCGGGCTGAAACGGAATATCCGGAAAGGGGTGGGCGGATGCAAGTAATCGCAAAGGCGGTGCAGGAGCAGATGGGCAGCGCGTCTTGGATTCGGAAGATGTTCGAAAAAGGCGCGGAACTCAAAAAGGCCTTCGGGGACGAACAGGTGTGCGATTTCAGTCTCGGCAACCCGGACGTGCCGCCGCCGGCCAAGGCGCGTGACGCGCTGTGTGCGCTGGCGGATCAGGCGGTGCGGCCGTACGGGCTGGGATATTGCCCGAACGCGGGGCTGCCCGCGTTTCGTGAGGCTTTGGCAGACTTCCTCGCGCGGCAGCAAGATGTGCCGTTGCGGGCGGAGCAGGTGGTGGTCACCTGCGGTGCGGCCGGCGCACTGACCTCCTTTTTCCGTGCGGTGTTGGAGCCGGGCGACGAAGTGATATGCCCCGCACCCTATTTCGTGGAGTACGGCGCGTACGGTGGCCATTTCGGCGGCGTGCTCAGGCCGGTGCCCGCCCTGCCGCCGGATTTCCAGCCGGATGTCGCGGCGATCGAGGCTGCGGTGACGGAGAGGACGCGTGTGTTGCTGATCAACTCGCCGAACAACCCCACGGGTTGCGTGTATACGCGGGAGACGCTCGAACGTCTCGGCGCTTTGGTGGATCGGGTCAACGCCGCGCGCGAGCGGCCGCTCTTTTTGGTGAGTGACGAGCCGTACCGGTTTTTCGCGTACGACGGGGTGACCGTGTCTCCGGTGCTGCCGTTCTCGCCCTTTTCCCTTGTGGTCGGATCCTTTTCCAAGAGCCTCTCGTTGGCTGGCGAGCGTATCGGGTATCTCGCGGCCAACCCCGCCATGCCGCAGGTCAAGACGCTGATGGACGCGGTGACCATGACCAGCCGTACGCTGGGGTTTGTGAATGCGCCGGTATTGGGTCAACGGCTGGCGATGGCGTTGCTGGAGGAGGGCGTGAACCTCGATGTGTATGACCGGCGGCGTCAGGCGATGGCCGCGGTGCTCACGCAGGCGGGGATCCGTTTCGCCATGCCGCGCGGGGCGTTCTATTTCTTTCCGGAAGCGCCCGGCGGGGACGATCTGGCGTTTGTGCAGCGGTTGCTGGAGCGTAATGTGCTGGTCGTACCGGGTCGCGGCTTTGGCTTTCCGGGTTATTTCAGGTTGAGTTTCTGTGTGGAGGAGGCGGTGATTGCGCGTTCGGCCGAAGGGTTCCAAGCCGCGGTCGCGGGCTGAGGCTACGAGGACGTTGCCGAAAGGAGGGAGCATGCGGACAAAGTTCGGAATCATGCGGGTGACGGTGGCGGTGCTCTGGGCATGCGGTGTGCGGGCCGCAGAATATACCGGGCCTGCGGAGTGGCGGATGGTCAACACCAACGGGGTGCGGGCGTGGCAGGCCGCACAGCAGGCGGCCGCTTCCGGCGGCACCGTCGCGGTCTGGCCGGGTGTCGCGGCGGATCCTGTCCGGCGCGAGGTGCGGTTGCTGGCCGAAGCCGTGGGCCACACGGAGGGCGTCACAACGGAATTCATCCTGATCGGGCCAATGAGTGACCGTGCCTATGAGGCGGTGGCCGTGACCGTGGCCGCGCCCAGCGATATCGTGCGGGCTGTCGAGCATCTCGGTCTGAAACGTGGCGGAGGGGTGGGCAGTCGTCCCTTCCGCTTCTGGCCCGTGGGGGAACGCGTGACCGCGACGGTGCGGCGGCTCGATGGCGCGGATGCGGCAGTGCTGCCGCTGCAAACCCTGATCCGCGACGAGGGGGAGGGCGAACCGCTGGTCGGGGAGGGCGGCCTCGTTTTCACGGGAGGGCGCTGGGTCGGTCCGTCCTGCCTCACGGACACCAACATGCCTTGTTCGGTCATATCGCTCTACAATGCGGGGGAGACGGTTTTCGACGTGCCGTTCCGGGTCGGGCAGAGTGAGGTGTACGGCCGTCTGAAACTGGCGCGCTCTTATCCGTGCGGTGCGTTGATCGAGGTCGTGCTGCGTCCGTTGGCGGCGGACGGTCGGCCGCAGGTTCTGTCGCTGAGGGTGACCGCGGAGCCCGGTGAGGGCGGGGTGTCATTGGTTACGCGCGGGGCGGACGGGACGGTTCTGCATCGTTCCGCTTTGGCCGAGGGGCTGGTCTGGCTACGGAAACAGGCGGATACGGGCCGTGAACTTTTCGTTACGCTGGAGATGGATGAGACGCTCACGTTGCAACAGGCTACGGAGGTCGCACGGATTTTCGATATGCTGGATGGCAAGGGGTTGAAACTCGACGGCAAAGGGGAAGACGGTGTTTACGCCAAGGCCTTTCTGCCGCTGGAGAGGTGGCGCGAGCGTGAGGGGCGCACGCCTCAGCCCTTTGAATTGCATGTGAAACGAAACGCGGAGGGCGGCTGGACCAGAAGTCTGGTTTTCATCGAAGAGGACTGGCAGGTGGAGGGTCTCGATCCTCGGCTGACCCCGCGCACGTATCCGTTCGAGGAGTGGGAAGCGTTGCCGGGTCTGACGGCCCGTGCGGGCGGGGCCGAGAATAAGGTGCGGGTGCTTTTTGTTTTCGCACCCCGGGAGGCGTCGCTTCGGACGTTCATGCCCGGCGTACGCGCGCTGTCGGGGCGGCTGCCGATCGTGTACGTGTTCGGCGAATGAACCGCCGTCCTATTTGCGGAATTCCTCCCGAAGCTGTTCCAGAAACGACTGGACCTTCTGCAGGTTCTCCTCGCCGACAGTCTGTTTGATCAGGCCGCCCAACGCATTGTGCAGCACATTCAGGTCGACCCGCGGTTTGGTGACCGTCCCGGTGATCGGGATGCTGATGGTTGTGCCCTTCAGCATTTTACCCGCGCCTCCGGTCAGACGCTCGGTGATGGGCACTTGCAGCAGATAGCGGATCGAGCCGTCGAAGGCGACCCAGCCGCTGAACACGATAGGCTGGTTGCCCACCACCATGCGGATGGGATCCACATGCGTCTTGCCATCGCGGATGACCAGATGCACCGGCAGATGCTCGACGGTGTAGGTCTGCTCCTTGACTTTAAGGAACGTCAGCACTTCACGTAGCGCAGGGCCGAGGCTCAGGCTCAGGCGGTCGAAACGCAGGGAGAGATCGGCGGAGAGTCCGGTCTTCAGGTCCGTGCCGGGTCGGTACGTGAAATGGCGTACATCCAAGGTCACCGTGCCGTCCCGGATCTTGCTCCCGTGGAACATCGGGTTCAGATTCACAAGCAGGTTGTCCACCATCTGTTGGGTGATTTTCACGTTCTCCAGCAGACGGCTCTTTTCCGGAACGGTCAGCGATACGCCGTCCGGGGTGTACCGCAGTTGCGGCACGAAAACCATCCGACCGCCGTTCAGCGTGGGCGCGTATCGCGTGTCGAGCACCCCTTTGGCGAGGCGTAGATTCACGTCCGACGGTCCGGCATCCAACCCCAGGCCTTTTGCGGAAGCGAGGAACGCGGCGCCGGAAAACTCTCCTTCGGCGAGGAGGGTTGTCAACCCTCCTGCGGTCGGAGCGGAAAAACGGAACGGACGGGCTGCTTTGCCCGTCAAGGTGAACTCGTCGATTCCGCGGGCGTCCAAAAGGCGCGTCACGGCGGCGAAATCGACGGTCATGTCGCCTTGGGCCTGAAGCAGACGCCGCACCGCGAGATCAGAGAGCGATCCGCGCGCGCGGGCTTCGATCAGGCTCGAACGGATGTCGAAGGTGTCGATCCGCACGCTTTGGCCGTCGGCCGCCAGTGTGAAATCTGTCACGAGCCGCGCGGCCGGTTCGGCATAGACAGTCTCGCCGTCGCGTTCGAATGCCGCGCTGCCGGTGGCCGTGGTTTCGCAACGCAGGCCGGGCTGCTGCACGCTTTGCGACAGGGTGCCTTCCATGCGGAGATCCGGCACGCGCCAGATGCCGGCGGCGGTCCGGGCGGCACCTTGGCGCAATGCCGCGTTCATCCGCGCTTTGACCACACCGGAGGCGGCTTCAGCGGTGGCGTTCGCCACCAGTGCGCCCTGCCAGGACGCCAGACGGCGCAGGGTCGGAGGCGGAAGGAGACCCCCCAGTGTTTTACGCAGGGAGTGCAGGTCCGTGTCTGCGGCAAGCGTGAAGCCACGCAGCACGGTCGGCTGACCGCTCTGCGCGGGACGCCAGCGTTTCCATCCGCCCGCGAGTTTCGTCTTGTCCAGAATCACGTCAAACGTCGTGTCTTGTAACTCCCGTTCGGGCTGGTCGCCTTTCATGGGGACGCGGCTGTTGAGCTTGAGTGTGCCGAGCGGCACGGTCAGGCGCTGGCCGGGACGGACTTCCACTGATGTATCGGAAACTTTCAGGAATCCGGTGACCGCCGCGTGACCCTTCTCGCGCCGGGTGGCCAGATCCAGAGAAATGGAACCGACCATGGGCGGGACCGAGTGCAGGATACGTTTGAAATCGCGTGAAAACCGGGTTAGGTTCACTTGGCCTTTCACCACGGCGGAGTCGAAGCGGCCGCTGCCGTAAAGTTCCGCGAACGGGGCTTTGAGCCGCAGGGTCTCCACCGTAGGCCCGTGCCCGTAGGGGAAGGATGCCTTCAGGTGCAGCGAAGGTTCGGGCTTCAGGATCAGCGGTTGCCCGTCCACAGTCAGGTTCAAGTCCGCGATAGCGAGCGCCGCATCCAGGCCCAGCGCGGTCTCGTCGCCCTGAACCGCCACGGTACCCTGGAGCACGCCCTGACGCACACGCAATCCCTTGGCGAGGTTGAGCGCCGGACCAAAGTCCCGCGCCACAGCCGCGAGATCGACCGCGATTTTGGCGCGGAGGGTTCCGATAGGGACGGTTTTGCCCTGTCCAGCGGTCTGTAACGCGCCCGATGCCTCGGCCCGGACCCACGGCGCGGAGAGGTCGAAACGGGTGATGGTGAGGGAGGGACGCTCATACGTGAGATCCGTCATCAGCGCCAGATCGCCCGGGGGCGAGGGGCGGTGTCCCGCAGCGGCGACTGTGAGCCGCGTGACCAACACGCCGCCTTTCAGGGTCAGGTGGTCGAGGTTCGTCATCGTTACCGTGAAGGCGCCTTCCGCCTTTCCACCGCTGACCCATTCCTGACCGGCCCACTCACGCAGCAGTGGGCGCACGGCGGTGAGATCCACGCCGAGCAGTTTGACGGTCAGCGCTTCCGCTTCGGCAAGTGGCGCGCCGCGGGCAGCGGTCAACGCCCGCAGACTTTGCACGCGTCCCCCGATGCCGAGCGTGCCGCCGCCGATCCGCATCTGCCCGTTGATCTCAATGGGTTTGCGGAACGAGGTCAGGGTGATCTGGCCTTCGATCTGTTGCGCCTCGAACGGTGTTTCGCTCTGGCCGTTCACCCGCAGCGATCCCTCCCGGATCACGGCATGCGCCGCGATATCCAGAATCGGCAGGAAGAAACCGCCGTCGCGGGAGCGGGAGGGCTCCCGCGGCTTCGCCGCGTCCGCACGGGGGCGTGGCATGAGGTCCAGAGTGACCTCTGGTTTCTCTAGCGTCAGATTTCCCGCGTTCCATGTGCCCAGCGGCAGCAAGCGCCAGAGACCGCGGTCGGAAGTCAGGCGTTCTGCGGTGACGGTCATGCCGCGCTCGGGATCAATCAGGCTGACCTGTTCAAGAACCGGGGCACGGAACCACCCCCACGACCACTTTTCAACCGTGAGGCGGATGTCGCCTGCCGCGTTCAGGCGATCAAGCACGAAACGTCGTCCCGCATCGGTTGAGAGCAGCGTGGGCAGCAGCGCCACAAACAAAAAAACGGGGCCGAGAAAGAGCAGGATCATACGGAGGAGAATTAGCATACACCCTGGCCGATGCGCTAGGGTCTCTTCCGTGTCGTCGTTTCGGATCTCCGTGAAATCCATTTCGTTGCCTTTCCGGTTCGCGCGGGGCGCTCATAAGATCGGGAGAAGCATATCATGTTCACGCGGTCTCGTCGATGCCGTCACCAGAGTTCGCCGGGACGTTGGCAGAAGGGGCGGACTTCGGTGATGTCGGATGCGTCGCAGGCCAGCATGATCAGCCGGTCGATGCCGAGCGCGATCCCTCCGCAGGGGGGCATGCCCGAACGCAGGGCGTCGAGAAACGGCTCGTCAAGCGGATAGATCACTTTGCCGAGCTGACGGCGGGCTTCGGCTGCGGCGAGAAACCGTGCGCGCTGGGTTTCGGCATCGCAGAGTTCGCTGTACGCGTTGGCGAGTTCGAGACCGCCGATATAGAGTTCCCAGCGTTCGGCCACCTGCGGGTCATCCGGCTTGAGGCGGGCGAGCGAGGCGGCCTCAGCAGGATAGTCGGTCAGCACGGTGGGCCGGTCGCGCGGCAGGGCGGGTTCGACGGCATGCACCATATCGAGGTCGAATCGTTCCGGATCCCAGTCACGTACCGGATCCCAACCAGCGAAACGTTGGTAGGCCTCGCGGACACTCAGGCATGTCCACGGGGGTTCAAGATCGATTTTAACCCCTTGGTAAACCAGAGTTGTCCGGCCGAACACGGATTGGAACACCTGCGTCAGCAACGCTTCCGTGTCCCGGAGGATCGCAATGTAATCCGCATGTGCGCGGTACCACTCCAACAGGGTGAACTCCGGGTTATGGCGTCGTCCGCATTCGCCTTCGCGGAAGCAGGGACCGATCTGATAGAGCCGTGGTGAACCGGCTGCGAGCAGACGCTTCAGATGCAGTTCGGGGGAGGCCCGCAGCCATGCGCGTCCTGCAGGAGGCACATCGATGTGCGTTTCGAGCGCGGGCGCCGGGATGCGTACCGGCGTCTCCGCCTCCACAAAATCATGGGCGTGGAAAAAAGCGCGCACAGCATGCAGAATGCGGCTGCGCAGGGCGAGGCGTTCGGGATTCATGATCAACCGTTCAATAGATCTTCTCGTATTCGCCTTTGCCGAGGCGCTTCAGTTTGGTGAAGCCCGCGGACTTAGCGCGGTCATCGAGTTTGGATTTGGAACGGCCGATGGCAGGGGCTGTGATCACCCGGCGGATGGCCGCGCCACAGGCGGGACAGGCCGTCAGGCGCGCGTCGTGGATCGATTGCGTGACGTCGAAGCTGCCGACGCAATGGGGACAACCCGCGTCAGGATTTACGGCCTCGTAGACATAGACAGGCATGTTGGGTCTCCGGATGGGTTCCGATGCGTCACACTATAGCATAATCCGGCAGGAAAAGTTGAGGTTTCGGGTTTCGGATTCCAGATTTCTCACACGAAGGTTTTTTGGGGGGCGCTAGCGATGATGCGAAGAAAGCCCTGACCACGGGAAACCCGATCGAGACGGGTACGCGGCGGGAAAGAGGGTGCCCGCGCTTGAATCGAAGGGGGGCGCTTGCTAAGATGCGGAGCGGAAAGAAGGACGAAAGGGCCCCAAAGCCAAATGTGCCGATAAGACAGAAAGAGCGGGATGAAAACAGTCAAGGTCAATGGACAGCGGATTTCGGAAGAGGCGATTCAGTTTGAGTTGGAGCGGCTCGTCCGTTTCCATGCCGAACACGGGATGGCGGAGGATCAGGTGCGTGCGCAACTGCCGGCTCTGGTTGACAAGGCGATCGATCAGGCCATCGGTGCGAAGCTGCTGCTTGATGAGGCCAGCCGTCTCGACATACCGGTACGCGAGGAGGATGTGGAGGCGCAGATCGCCCGGATCATCGAGCAGGTCGGAGGGGAGGATGCATTCCGCAAGGCCCTGACCGGACAAAATACAACGGAACAGGTGTTCCGCGACCAGATCCGTCGCGGGTGCCGGGTGGAGAAGTTGGTGGAGCAGGCCGTGGCGGGAGTCGCGGAACCGACCGAAGAGGATATCCGGCGGCATTTCGACGAGCACAAGGAGGAATATGCTCCAGGCGAGCGGGTTCTGGCTCAGCACATTCTGATCTCGCCGGACGGTGACACGCAGACCTCGAAGAACGAGGCCCGCGCCAAGATTGAGGCGATTCGTGAGCGCATTCAGGCCGGCAAATCTTTTTCGGACGAGGCGGCAGCGCACTCGATGTGCCCGAGCGGCAAGGACGGCGGTAGCCTCGGCTGGTTCAGCCGCGGCATGATGGTGCCGGAGTTCGATTCAGCCGCCTTTTCAATGAATGTCGGCGAAGTCAGCGATGTCATCGAGACGCAGTTCGGGTATCACATCATCTTCAAAACCGATCATGAGGCCGCGGGCGAGGCGGATTTCGACCAAGTGCGTGAAAAGATCCGCGATTTTCTGCGGCATGCCCGACGCGGCGAGGCCATGGCCGCCTATGTCAACGAGCTGAAGTCCAAGGCCAAGATCGAGGTGGAGTGAGCGAGTGTGATGGCCAAAAGGGTATAAGGAGAACGAGATGAAGAACATGAGACGCCTGTGGGTGACGGTCCTCTGCGTGGCCGCAATGACGTACGCTGAACCGGTGAAGTTGATTTTCGACACCGACATGGGGAATGACACCGACGACCTGATGGCACTGTGCATGATCCACACGTTGCAGTCGCGTGGCGCGGTCGATCTGCTGGCCGTGACCATTACGAAAGATCATCCGCAAGCCGCCGCGTTCGTGGATGCGGTCAACACCTTCTACGGACGGCCCGACATTCCGGTCGGAGTGGTCAAGGGCGGCGTGACGCCCGAGCCCGGTAAATTCAACCTGCTGGCCGCAGCCAAGAACGAGGACGGGAGCCTGCGCTATCCGCATGATCTCGCCTCCGGCGAGCAGGCACCCGAGGCCACGGGCTTGATCCGGAAAATCTTGGCTTCCCAACCGGATCAAAGCGTGTCGCTGGTGCAGGTCGGGTTCTTCACGAACTTCCAGCGCCTGCTGGATTCGCCTGCCGACGCGCATTCGCCATTCACCGGCAAGGAGTTGATCGCGAAAAAGGTCAAGGTGCTCTCGCTCATGGCGGGTTCTTTCAAGCCGATCAATTGGAAAACGCGCCATCTGGAATACAATGTGATCAAGGATATCCCCGCCGCGCAGAAGCTGGCGAAAGAGTGGCCGACGCCGATGATTTGGAGCGGATTTGAGATCGGGATCGCGGCGGCCTACCCGTATGAGTCTATCGAACGGGATTATGCCTACATGAAGCACCATCCGCTGCCCGAGGCCTATGCGCTTTACTCGGCGAAAGGTCACAACCGGCCGACGTGGGACCCCACCTCGCTGTTGGTTGCGGTCTATCCAGACCGCGGTTATTTCACGTTCTCACCGGTCGGCACGGTGACAGTCGAGAACGACGGAGGCACGTTGTTCGTGCCGGGCAAAGGACGCGACCGGTATCTCTCGATGAATGCGGAGCAGGCCGAACGCGTGCGCGAAGCGATTGTGCAGCTCTGCGTAGCACCGCCGACACATGCCGCCGCCCTCAAAAACCGCTAATCCTGAAAAGAGCAGTTGATTTCGATACCGATGCTCCTCGAGTCTGGCGAATGGAGCTGGAGTGCGGTGGCAAGCGGTATTCCGAGCAACGCTGCTTTGATACAGAGGGGCCGGGAAACGGTGTCTTGTCGCCGTATTCATGCTTGAAAAGCGGCTCACGCTCAATCCGCGCGTCCCCTGTCATCAACCGATTGCGCGAGCGTCATCAGTGCGACGGTAGCGCGGCCAAGGCTTGCTGCAGGTTTGGATAGAACATCCGGCTCCCCGGCAGATCATCATCCCATCCGGCGCGTCGGACCACGTCTCTGACACCCGCTTTCATGCCGGCGCAAGCGAACTGCACGTCGGCGGCGGCGCAGTCGCGCATCAGCTCCGTCAACATCGACACGGCCACGCCGTCGATGTCATTGACGCCGGACATATCCAACAGTATCCAGCGCACCTCAGGCCGTTGCACCAGCATCTCCCGGATCCGGTCTTCCACAAACCCGGCATTGGCGAAATAGAGGCTGGCTTCGAAGCGCAGGATCAGCAGCCAGGGCAATGTGACCGCATCCGGATAACGTTGGATGTCACGGAACTCTTGTTCTCCGACCTGTCCTAGAATCGTCATTCCCGGGCGGGCGCTGCGCAGGACGAACAGCAGCAACGAAAAGGCGATGCCGACCAGTAGCCCTTTGTCCATCCCGAAGCCCAGCGTGACCAGAAAGGTCACCATGAAGCACCAGCCGTCGGCCTGCTTGATTTTAAACAGGTGTCGCGCTTCCTTGAAATCGATCAGGCCGATGACCGCCGCCAGAATGATCGCCGCCAGCACCGCATTGGGCAGATGGGTAAACAACGGGGTCAGGAACAACAGCGTCAGCAGAACCAGCGCGGCTGTGAAGACCGACGCCAGCGGTGTGCGCGCGCCAGCCTGATAGTTCACCGCGGTGCGGGAAAAACCGCCTGCGACCGGGTATCCGGAGAACAGCCCGCCCGCCACATTGGCCAAGCCCAGTCCGAGCATTTCGCGGTTGGCGTCGATACGGTACTTTTCACGGGTTGCGATCCACTTCACCACTGCGATGGACTCCATCGTGCCGATAAAGACAATCATCCATGCTGCAGGAAGCAGGTTCCGTATGCCGTTCCAGGAGATGTCGGGCAAGCGCCAGACCGGCAGGCCGCTGGAGACCTCCCCGACCGTGCGAACACCGTACTCCTCCAGGTTGAATGCCCAGACCAGCAGGATGGCGGCCGCGATAATCGGCAGAGTGACTGGGAAGCGCCAGCGTTTGAAGCGAGCCAGAAGCTGAATCGCGACTGCGCCCAAACCGATCGCAAGCGTCGGCAGGTGCGTGTCAGAGAGATTACGCACCACGTCCAGCGCCAGTGCCAGCACGGAGTTTCCGCCCGACAACTTGACCCCCAGCAGATGCCCGAACTGGCTGAGGCCGATCATCATGGCACCTGCGGACGTAAAGCCGCTGACCACGGCGTGCGAGACGAAGTTGAGCAGGAAGCCCGCGCGGCACAACCCGAGTGCGATTTGTATCGCCCCAACCAGTAGCGCCAACATGGCCGCCCGACCGGTTATCGTTGTCGCTTCGACAGCGGTGCCGCTCGGTCGTCCGGCACAGGCATCAGCCACCAGCAGCGACACGATCGCGACGGGACCGACCGCGAGTTGCCGCGATGTACCCAAGCACGCATAAGCAAGCAAGGGCACAGTCGAGGCATATAACCCGACCACAGGCGGCAATCCAGCCAACATCGCGTAGGCCATCGCCTGCGGCACCAACATCACCGCAACAACCAATCCGGCGATGCAGTCCTTTCGCAAGTCCTGTCGACTGTAAGTCCGCAACCAGGTCACGGCAGGGTTTCTCAGCGGTTTTTCTGCGAGGCCTTCCAGGCGGTCATGCCGCCGATCAGGCTGAAGACTTTCGGATAACCCATCGATTTCAGGATACTGCCGGCGATGTTGCCGCGATAGCCGGAACCGCAGACGACAGTGATGTGACGGGTCTTGTCCAGATCGAAATCCCCCGCAATGATTTTGCCGATCGGGATATGCACAGCCTGTTCGATATGACCGGATTCCCATTCGAGGTCAGAGCGCACATCCACGACCAGATGGTCAGGGTATTTCTCAAACACCGTCTTCAGACTCTCGGGAGTGAGTTGGGGCAGATGATCCAAGGGTTTGGCCTGCGCCGCCCATCCGCTGACACCGTCGCCGAGATAACCGATCAGACGGTCATAACCAGCCCGGCGGTAAAGATACGCGGCTTCCTCCGCCCGGGCGGGCGTGTCCGCAACAACAATGAGCTCGGTGTCAGCCGGAATCACCATCCCTAACCAGTTTACTGACAATGGCGTCAAACCGATATTCACGGAACCCCGGATATGCGCTGCGCCGAATGCGCTCGGCACCCGTGTGTCGACAATTTTCGCTCCCCGGGCCAGCGCTTCCTCAACCTGCTTCACATTCAGCAGATTAAAAGGTGCGGCTGCGGCCAACGAGGCAGGACCGCGCCGGTTCTTGTCGACCATCACCGCGAAGTTATCCGGACGGACTTGAAACCCCGTAGTCATGATCTTGTGGAACTGCTCGAAAGACATGTTGTTCAGCAACGGGTTATTGCGGCGCTCAAACCCCAGCGTGGACACCGGCTTGGCACTCATGCCGCGGCCGCATAGCGAACCCTCGCCGTGGGCGGGATAGACTTCCACCCAGTCGGGAAAACGGGCCAGCTTCACGTACAGGCTGTCGTACAGATTTTTGACCTGCTCCTCCAACAAATCCGCTCCGGCTAAATCAGGTCGTCCGATGTCGCCGATGAACAGAAGGTCGCCCGTCAGCAACGCAAAAACGTCCTCCGACCGGCTGTGATCCGTCACAGCGAAACTCACCGAGTTCGGCGTATGCCCGAAGGTTTCGATCACTTCCAACTCTGCGGCTCCGAACCGGAAACGGTCTCCATCGTGCAGGTCCTCATGCGGATATCCCGCCTCGACACCGGGGTGTACATAAATCTTCGCGCCGGTCCGCGCCGCCAGTTCATTGCTGCCGGTGATATGGTCGGCGTGCAGGTGCGTGTCGAAAATATGCGTGATCCGCACACCGTGTTGCTGTGCCGCCCGCAGATATTGTTCGACATGCCGCTCGGGGTCGACCACGCAGGCCGTGCCGGACGCCGGGCAACCGAGCAGATAGGAGAAACACCCCAGACCGTCCACTTTGAATTGTTGAAACAACATACCCTGTCCTCCTGATCAATCCGCGCCACGGGCGGGCTGCCCGATGGCAACGGGTTAAAAAGCCTCGCATCCATTCCTGAGCGGGAGCTGTGACTTGGCCGCTTGTCACACCAAAGCTGTTTTGGGCGGTTTCCCCGAAACCGCCGCGGACGCCTCGGGGAGGCGTCCCTACCGACAACTTGAACGTTGAGTGTTGCAGTTTTCCTCTCGTTTTTGTCTGGAACTGCGTGCGGCCGGCTTGCCTGCCACACGCAGGCTGTCGGTCAAAACGAGTCCAGATTCTTGTAGCAGAACCACCAGTCGAAAGACTCATACTCTTTGCGGCGCTTCTCGATATCGGCTATGTCGGATGGCGGCGGGACAATGACCTTGTCTTTGATCAGCTCATTGTTCGGCCAGCCCGCCGGCACGGCGACCTTTTTGGAGTCGGAGACCTGCAGGGCCTTGACCGCACGGACGACCTCGTCGATATTGCGGCCGATCTCCTGCGGATAGTACAGGATCAGGCGAATGACGCCCTCGGGATCGACCACAAAGACCGCACGCACCGTATTGGTGCCCTTGCCGGGATGCAGCATCCCGAGCTTCAGCGCAATGGCGTCATTGGCGGCGATAACGGGAAAATCAATGTCAACCTTCAGTTCGCTCTTGATCCACTCGATCCACTTGATGTGCGAGAAAACCTGGTCGATCGACATCCCGACCAGCTTGCAGCCCAAGGCTTTGAACTGGTCATAGCGCTTTTGGAACGCGACGAACTCGGTTGTGCAGACCGGGGTGAAGTCCGCCGGATGGCTGAACAGCACAAACCAGCTCCCCTTCAAATCACCCGGAATGTTCATCGGGCCTTGTGTGGTCTTGACCGACAACTCCGGAAACTTATCGCCCAACAACGGCATGCTGTTCTTTGACATTTCCATGTTATGTTACCTCCCAACTGAGTGATAAAACGTGTCTGCCAGATCACACCGCATGGCGTGAACCCGACCCGAAGGAACTTCCTTCAACTGTCAGATTATTCTGAAAAAAGACTCGGGTGTCAACCCCCGGCAATCGGTTGGCGGGGGGCGGGACCGAAATCGGTATCGGGAGGCGAAATGCAATATCAACTTCCAGTCCCGATGCCGCCGTCCCTTTTCTTATTGCAAGTCACTCCTTCATCGCGCCCTCTAGGTTGACCGTTCGATGCGATATTGGTAATGTGATTATGTGCCTTTTAAAAAACGAAAACAGGCGTGAGGCGCTACAAAGTGGATCACGAAGAGTTGTATACGCGGGCGTGCCGGGTGATTCCGGGCGGGGTCAACAGTCCGGTTCGGGCTTTTAACGCTGTGGGAGGGGTGCCGCTCTATGTCGAGTCCGGCAAGGGCGACAAGCTGCGGACGGCGGACGGACGGACGTTGACGGATTTCTGTTGTTCGTGGGGCGCGATGATCCTTGGTCACGCGCACGACGAGGTGGTGGAGGCGATCGCCCGGCAGGCCGCGCGGGGCACGACGTTCGGCATCAACACCCCGGAAGAGGTGACGTTTGCCGAGCGCCTCACGGCTCTGGTGCCGGGGCTGGAGCGGGTGCGCCTCGTGAACTCCGGTACCGAGGCGGTCATGACCGCGTTGCGTATCGCGCGCGGGGTGACGGGCCGCAAGCGGATCATTAAGTTCGACGGCTGTTATCACGGGCACAGTGACAGTGTGCTGGTCGGTGCGGGCAGCGGATTGCTTACCGGCGGAACGCTCCACTCGCTCGGGATCTCGCGGCATGTGGCTAACGATACATTCGTCGCCCCGTTCAACGACATCGACGCGGTCAATGAAATCATCAGCGAAAAGAGGGTAGAGATCGCCGCCGTCATTGTGGAGCCGGTGCCGGGTAACATGGGGCTCGTGATGCCGGATCCGGACTTTCTGGTTAAATTGAGGCGGGCGGCGGATCGGTGCGGCGCGCTGCTCATTTTCGATGAGGTCATCACTGGATTCCGCTTCGGCCTCTCCACATACGCGCAACGCGTCAAGGTGAAACCCGACCTTATCACGCTGGGCAAGGTGATCGGCGGTGGCTTGCCGCTGGCGGCGGTGGGCGGGGCCGCGGTTTTCATGGACGGGTTGGCGCCGGACGGGAAAATCTATCAGGCGGGAACGCTCTCCGGAAATCCGCTGGCGCTGGCCGCGGGTCTGAAAACGCTGGAGGTGCTCGAACGGGATGATCCCTACCCGCGGATGGCGCAGATCGGGTGTCGCATGGCGGAGCAGATCAACACGGCGGCGGCCGCCAAAGGGTTGCCCTTGCGATGCGCGCAGTTTCAGGGCGTGTTCACGCTCTTCTGCAATGCTGAGCCGGTGCGGAACCTGACGGATGCCAAGCGGAGCGATACGCAACAGTATGCGCGACTTTTCCACAAGCTGCTGCAACAGGGGTATTATCTGCCGCCCTCGCAATTCGAGGTCGGGTTCATCTCGGCCGCGCACAGCGAGGAGGCGGTCATGGCGTTCGCGCAGGCGGTGACCGACGAGTGACGGTGGCGGTCCGCGGCTGTTGGCTATGCGGGGAAGGGAAAGTTGATGCAGGTGTTCACACAGCCGGAAACGATGCGGCAGTGGGCGGAGGAACAGCGTCGTGCCGGCAGGCGGATCGGGCTTGTGCCGACCATGGGGGCGTTGCACGCGGGACATCTGTCGCTGGTCGCGGAAGCGCGGCGGCGGGCGGATGCCGTGGCGGTCACGATTTTTGTGAATCCGGTCCAGTTCGGGCCGAATGAGGACTACGCGGCCTATCCGCGCACCGAGACGCACGATCTCGCGTGTTGCCGGGAGGCGGGGGTCGATGCGGTGTTTCTGCCGTCGACTACGGCGATGTATGCGCCGGACGCCAGTGTGTTCGTGGAGGAGGAGAGCCTCTCCCTCGGATTGTGCGGTGCGCGGCGTCCCGGACATTTCCGGGGAGTGTGTACCGTGGTGGCGAAACTGTTTCACATCGCGCTACCGCATGTGGCGGTGTTCGGTCAGAAGGACTTTCAGCAGGCCGCCGTGATCCGGCGGATGGTGCGCGATCTGGATTTTCCGGTCGAGGTGGTGGTCGCGCCGATCATCCGCGAGCCGGACGGTTTGGCGATGAGTTCGCGGAATGCGTACCTGACGGAAGAGGAACGACAGCGTGCGCCCGGATTGAGTTGCGCGCTGCGGCAGGCGGCGGAAGCGGTTGCCGCAGGGCCCTGTGATGCCGAAACGGTGCGGCGGAACATGACGGACGTGTTGGTGGAACACGCGTTGAAGCCGGATTACGTCGAGATCGTAGACCCCGATACGCTGGAGCCGGTGACGGAAGCGCGGCAGGGAATGGTGGCACTGGTCGCGGCCTATTGCGGAAAAACGCGGTTGATCGACAATCAGGTGCTGTAGACGCAAATACGGGCGGAGTCCAAAGCCAAGGAGGCGGGGGGAGAGGGAAACGGGGAATCGGAACGCCCAATGTCGAACGTTGAACACGGAACGCCGAAGCATCGGTAGGGACGCATCCCCGAGGCGTCCGCAGATGGGACAATCGGGATCGCACGCTTGAAACGGCGAACCGGAGAACGGGAACGCTGGGTATGGACGAGGCAGTGCTGACAGACAAAGAACAACGGCTTCATGTGTTGCTGCGGCAATATGGCCGGGTGGCGGTCGGATTTTCGGGTGGTGTGGACAGCACACTCTTGTTGCGCGTCGCGCGGGATGTGCTGGGGCCGGAAGCGGTGATGGCGGTGATTGCCGACACGCCGAGTATGCCGCGCAGCGAGTTCGCCGAGGCGTGTGCGCTGGCCGACGCGATGGGGGTGGTGCGCGTGGTGACGGATTCGACGGAGTTGGCCGATCCCCGGTATGCCGAAAACTCTTCAGACCGCTGTTATTATTGTAAGAAGCACCTTTTTGCGCGGGTTGCCGCGCTCGCCGCAGAGAAGGGTTTTCACGCGGTTCTCGATGGGAACAACGCGGATGACGCGGGCGATTACCGGCCCGGTCGGCGCGCGTCGGCGGAACTGGGTGTGAAGAGTCCGCTGGCGGAGGCAGGGCTGACCAAAGAGGATATCCGCGTGTTGTCGCGTCGGCTGAATCTGTCCACAGCGGACAAACCGGCCATGGCCTGCCTTGCGTCACGCATCCCGTACGGTTCGCCCGTAACAGTCGAAGCGCTGGGACAGGTGGAACGCGCAGAGGAGGCGCTGAAGGCTGCGGGGTTCAAGGTGTGCCGTGTGCGCCATCACGGTGAGGTCGCACGGATCGAGCTTGCGGCCTCCGCGCTATCCCGGCTGCTGGATGAGCCGCTTCGCGAAGCCGTGGTGGCGGCCGTGAAAGCAGCAGGTTTCCGGTACGTGACCTTGGATCTGCAAGGTTACCGCATGGGAAGCCTGAACGCATCGCTGCCCTGAGCCGAGCACGATCAGAATGCCTGTCCGCAACAGCCAGTGGGTCGCCGCCGCGTACTCCCACGACTCGCCGGGCTTGCGGTACGCCTCACCGATGATGAACCAGTTCCATATTTGGGACATGGCGCGCTCGACCGCGTTCGGTTCTCGCGGCACGGATGGCGGTGCGGAGTCGGCCGACAGGGCAGACTCTGCGCACGGCTGTTGCGGCATGGGAGGCGGTACGGGTTCCGGCTCTGCATCGCTGACGGACGCGGCGGCGACCGGTACGGACTCCGGCGTGGCGTCCGCGACCGGTATGTCGGGCTTTGCGGATTCAACCAAGCGTCCTTCCAGCCGGGTGAGTTGCTGTTGCAGCTCCCGCATGCCGCGGCACAGGCCTGAAACACGAATCAGCAGGATAACCGGAATCACCAGCAAGCTCGCGACGATTCCCAGTCCGATCATCACCACAAAAAGCTCAACCATTTCATCCATTGCTGAACTCCTTGACCATCACGGTTTAGAATCACTTTAGGCTGTCTGCGTCTGTGCATCAAGCGGAAAGACGTGTTTTACGTAATTCGCTCAGGAGTCGGACGGCACGTCCCCAAGGCAAGCAGGCCGTAAAAAGTGTGCTCGGTGTCACCCTGCTCGGCAGTGGGAGACGGGCCGAATAGGCCGTCGTCCAGCCAGCACAGTTCGATGAACGCCAGATCCGCTTCATGAACCGCATGAAGGCCCGGTGCCTTTTCGGGGTTGGCGGATACCCTCAGCGCGAACCGCGCTACCGCTGTGGCAAGCAGGTCGGGCTGTGTGCCGGAGGCGGAGGCGTATCCTCCGGTAACATGATGCCGTGCGGCCAAGGCGGCAGCGTGCATGGCCGTGTCCCGGCCTGCCAGTGCGGTCAACAGCAGACCCGCGGCCAGCCGCGGTGTGGGGCTCCCCTCCGGCGCAAGCGAATCAGGTTGAAGGCGTTGGGCGCGCCAGATCAATCGCATGACCCATTGCGGTTGAAGCGGGAACGTCAAACTGGCGAGAAAAACGCTGTAGGGATCGTCCGCACGCCAGAGGTCGATCCAACTCGTCAACCAAGTGTGAAAGCTTTTCTTTTCGACATGCAACAACAATCGCGCACAGGTGGCGTCTATCGGATTCGCGGCGCTCGTGTGAGGGGTCATCAAGGCGCAAAGTTCATTGCGGTCATACGGCGCGCGTAACGCCCGCAGCGCGAGCCAGCCGAAAAAGGTGTAATACGGATCGCAGGATCGGTCCAAACTCCGGAACCCGCCGTCGGCCGTCCGACAACTCTCCAGACCGCGGATCAGCCTGTTTCGCGCATCCGGCAGCAAGCCGTCTGCACCGCAGGCGGCAAGACATTCCAGCGCTTGAAAGAGCGAAGACATGGAGATAATCGGAGGGGTTCTGAAACGACCAAAAACCTCTTCCGCAGGAACGGAAGAGGTTGCATTGCAAGAAAACCGGAGGCGCTTATTTACCGAAGGGGTTCAGTTTCTTCAGCTTATCGGTCGTGGCTTTGGCTGCGTCCGCCGCGCCTTTGACTGTACCCTCTGCGGTTTTAACCGCGTCATCCGCCGTACCGGTCGTGCCGGAAGTCGCGCCCTTTGCCGCATCGGTTGCGCCAGAGGTCACGCCCTTCAGTGTGTCGGTCACGCCTTTCGCCGCATCAGTCGCGCCGGAGGTCGCGCCTTTCAGTGTGTCGGTCACGCCTTTTGCCGCATCGGTCGCGCCGGAGGTCGCGCCTTTCAGTGTATCGGTCACACCTTTCGCTGCATCGGCTGCGCCGGAAGCCGCGCCTTTCAGCGCATCAGTCGCGCCTTTCGCCGCACCGCTCACCGCGTCGCCCGCGCCTTTGAGCAGATCTCCAGCCGCGCTGGCCGCGCCGGACACTGCTTTGGAGAGACCGCCCAACACGCTGTTCATGACCTCGGTTAGGGCTTCAACTGCGGATGCGCCGCCCGACTCCTTGCCGATGTCCCGTACGGTGATGGACGGGAGGGGGAGTGTGATTCCCTTGCCCAAGGTGAGGCCGGAGGTGAAGGCGACCTGCCCGTTGTTCAGCGTGAACTCCTCAATGATCACTTTCTTGCCGGGTTTCTTTTCGCCTTCCGGGGCTTTCGCTTTGTCCTTCTCTTCCGCCGAACTCTTCTTGACGTTCGCCATCATGGTGTCGAAGTTCGACTTGCCCTCCTTGCTCTCAAACGAGATGGCCGGCGCATCGATCTGAATCTTGCGCACCACGATCGTGTCGCTCAGCAGCGAGCGCATGTTCAGACCGACCTCAACCTTATCCACCGCAAAGGCATCCTTGTCGGAATAGCCCTGAGGGTTACCGACCTTGAACCGCAATACCGTGAGGTTGCCGGCCAGTGGGTTGAGTTTGACGTCGCCGAGCGAAACCGGCACGCCCAGTGCTTTAGGTCCGCCTACCGAGGCGGCGGTCTTGACGATCGGTCCGATGGTTAGCGGCAGCGTCAGCACGACCACCAACAGCAACGCCACGACTACGATCACAAACCACATCAGAATTTTGCCAAGTTTTTTCATAACGGGTTCTCTCTTTCTCTCTTTTTTCGAACTAAACGGTTGCACTACACGGTGTAAGTCGAGGCGGCGGTGCTGCCACCGCTCTCAGTCCAGATGTGATGATAGAATTCGCCGCGCGGCTTGTCAACGCGCTCGAAGGTGTGCGCACCGAAATAGTCGCGCTGCGCCTGCAGCAGGTTCGCCGGCAGGCGGGCGCTGCGGTAGGCGTCGAAGTAGTTGAGCGCGGTACCCATGGCCGGCACCGGGATGCCGAGGTCGATAGCCGTCTTGATGACGTTACGCCACGCGCTTTGGGCCTTGGCAACGGTCTTCTTGAAGTAAGGGTCGAGCAGCAGGTTGGCGAGTTGCGGATTGGCGTCGAAGGCCTCCTTGATCTTGCCGAGGAAGCGGGCACGGATGATGCAGCCCTGACGCCAGACCAGCGCGATCTCGCCGTAGTTGAGATCCCACTTGTACTCTTCGGCAGCGGCGCGCAGCAACTGGTAGCCCTGTGCGTACGAGCAGATTTTCGAGGCGTAGACCGCCTGCTCAAGCTGCTTGACGAAAAGCTTCTTGTCGATGTCAACTTTTGTGGCCGGTCCCCTCAGCAATTTGGACGCCGCGACACGCTCTTCCTTGACGGCGGAGAGACACCGCGCGAAGACGGCTTCAGCGATCTGCGGGATGGCGACACCCAGATCGAGGCCGGCCTGCGAGGTCCATTTGCCGGTACCCTTCTGACCGGCCGTGTCGAGAATGATGTCGACGATCGGCTTGCCGGTTTCTTCATCGGTCTGCGAAAGGATGTCGGCCGTGATCTCGATCAGATAGCTGTCGAGGTCGCCAGTGTTCCACTTAGCGAAGACCTTATGCATCTCTTTGGCGGACATGCCGAGACCGCGCGCCATCAGGTCGTACGCTTCGCAGATGAGTTGCATGTCGCCGTACTCAATGCCGTTGTGCACCATCTTGACGAAGTGGCCGGCGCCGTCGCTACCGATCCAGGCGCAGCAGGGCGTGCCGTCTTCGACCTTCGCTGCGACATCCTGGAAAATTGCCTTCACGTGAGGCCACGCTTTGACATCGCCGCCGGGCATGATGGCCGGGCCCAACAGTGCGCCCTCCTCGCCGCCTGAAACACCGGCGCCAATGAAGCGCAGGCCTTTTTCCGCTAGATAGCGTGTGCGGCGGATCGTGTCAGGGAAGTGGCTGTTGCCGCCGTCGATGATGATGTCGCCTTTTTCCAGCACGGGCAGCAGCGCTTCGATCGTCTGGTCCACGGCCGCTCCGGCTTTGACCATGATCATCACGCGGCGCGGCTTCTTGAGGCTGTCCGCCAGTTCTTGCATCGAGCGGCAGCCGATCAGGCGCTTGTCCGCGCCGCGGCCGTTGATGAAGGCGTCAACCTTCGCGACCGTGCGGTTGTAGCAGGCCACGGTGTAGCCTTTGCTCTCCATGTTGAGAATGAGGTTCTCGCCCATCACCGCGAGGCCGATGAGCCCGATATCCGCTTTGGTTGCTTTCTTTGCCATGGTTGTTTTCCTTTTTTTCGAGGGATTCGAATAAATCGATTGAATCGAATAAATCGAGGCTCGAATCCATTGAATCTTTCGATTCCCTCGATTCCTTCGCTAAAACCCGTCACACGCCGCTGTAAGCCGCGAAACCGCCGTCCACCGGCACCACCACACCGGTCACGAAGCCTGCCGCCGGGTCCGAGACCAGCCACAGCAACGCGCCGATCAGGTCGGACGGATCGCCGAAACGCTCCATCGGCGTGTGCGCCAGGATTTTCTCGGAGCGCGGGGTCATGCTGCCGTCCGGGTTGGTCAGCAGCGAACGGTTCTGGTCGGTCAGGAAGAAGCCCGGCGCAATCGCGTTGACGCGGATGCCGGCCTTGGCCATGTGTACCGCCATCCACTGCGTGAAGTTGCTGACCGCCGCCTTGGCCGCACTGTAGGCCGGAATCTTGGTGAGCGGGCGGAAGGCGTTCATCGAAGAGACGTTGATGATCACGCCCGAGCGTTTCAGCGCCATCTTCTTGGTGAAGGCTTGGGTCGGCAACAGCGTGCCGAGGAAGTTGAGGTTGAAGACAAACTCGATGCCTTTGGGATCCAGATCGTAGAAGGTCACAAAATCGCGGTTCTCCTTCAGCAGGTCATCGGGGTTCAGGTACTCCATCGCCGTGGTGCCCTTGGGATGGTTGCCGCCCGCGCCGTTGATCAGGATCGAAACCGGGCCAAGGCTCTTTTCGATCTCAGCGTTGGCCGCTTCGAGGCTCTCT
>Ga0208694_1001320_pt1 | contig 30824 bp, 24 predicted proteins | sample AD_UKC078_MetaG_FD_184442 | JGI IMG/M metagenome (GOLD analysis project Ga0208694, IMG submission 184442) | Active sludge microbial communities of municipal wastewater-treating anaerobic digesters from USA - AD_UKC078_MetaG (SPAdes) (version 2) | ecosystem: Engineered > Bioreactor > Anaerobic >...
GCAGGTTCTGTTGAATTATTCTTATTTAAGATATATTCAAGGTTAAGAGGAGCGATAGTTAAGAGGCAGAATTTCATTCTACTATCTATTCCTGGAAATATCTTTTTCCTATTTTCAAAATCATAGAGGGATTGCAGAGCACCAGTTAAAATTAAGGTACTAAAAAACATTTTAGTTGTATCATCAGTAGCAATACCACTGGGAACAATACAACCACAATAACCTATGTTGTTTAAAAGGTTACGATTTAATTCTGCAAAGACAGTATAGGTATTCAGATCACCTATACCGCAAAGAGGAAAGTTTCCCCCTTCTCTAATTAGCAGAGAAGAAGCTTCGGCAATACGAAGTTGTTTTCTAAATTCCTGATAAAGGTCAGGATTAGTATTAGGTAAAGCAGCAATTAACTCTTTGCGTTTTGAGGCATTGGGGGCATTGGCAATATCAGTATCCCGAGCTGCGAAAAATTCTTTGTCCTGCAGTTTAACTTTTTCCCAAGGTGGATTTCCGAGGACACAATCAAAGCCGGGTGTTTTTTTTATAGGCAGTTGATTAGTTTGTTCGGCATTATCATCGTTAGCTATATCTGCAGAAAAGACCTCTGGGAAGGCAAGATGCCAGTGGAAGAATTGATAAACATCAGCCAGGCGGATAATTTCCTTTCGCAGGTTAGGATCTATGTAATAAGGATTTTCGCTTATTTTATACAAAATGCCTTGGGTGATTAGATAGGGATAGCTTTCCTGTTCGGTTTTTTTAATAACGAAAGCAGCACACCAGGCATCGTAAATAAATTTACTGTTTAGATAGGATTCGGAGGCCTGAAGTTCCTGATATGCCTGTTCTTTCTTTTGCAGGTCTGCCAGGTTTTCTTCCGGCATTTGGTTTAGGTTTCTTTGGGAAGGTGCAATATTTTGTTCATAACTCCAATTTTTATTATCGGGGGTAAAAATATCCTGAACTCCGCTGCGTTCTTCTTTATTTCTTTTTTTGTAATAGGCGCAATATGATTTATCGTCTCCGGTTAGAGGTGTAAAAGCGGAATCCGGAATTCCTTCTTTCAGCAATTGGGGAGTGCAGCCCAAAAGAGAATTTCCGCATTTGATGTGATGGTCAAGAAAAGTGAGAGGTTTTCCGGGTTCCAAGGCATCCATCCAAAGAGATATTTTACAAAGTTCAACTGCCAAAGGATTGAGATCGACACCATAAATGCAATGACTGATAACATCCCTTAGGGCATTTTGAATAACTAAGGGGGATGGTTCTTCTTCTTGAGCACGAAGGGAAGCCAGTCGTTTGGCTAAACGATGAGCAGCTTTCAATAAAAAATGTCCGCTGCCGCAGGCAGGATCACAAATCTTAAGATTCAGCAATGCTTTCTCTTGGTTTTCGGGAGAATTATCTTCTGTGTTTGCCTTTTTCAGAGCAGAATTGATAACTGGTTCCAATGCTGTATCCAGTAAACAATTAACTAAGGAATCGGGAGTATAATAACTTCCGGTTGTCTTTCTTTCTGAACCGGAGATAACTTTCAAGACAAAGGTTCCAGCTTCAATATTAAGGTCAGGATGCATTTCCAGAAAGGATTCATAGATACTGCCAAGTTCTTCGGAACCCAGATTGCGATAACTGATTTCCTGATAAACATTGTTCTTTTGAGTATAACAAAGAAAACGCAGTGCGGTTAATAAGTCGCTATTGGCTATTTCACAATTGTTTAAAGCGGAAGTAGATTCTTCTTTAAATAGAAATGAACCCAAAGCTGGTAAGCCCAAAATTTCGTTTCCACTATAAAGACCTGTAAAAGTAATCCGCATTTGTTTATAAAGGTCACTATGCTTGGTTCCCCTTTTTCTTTTGGCGATTTTTTTTATTCTTTGCAGAGAGTAATACTGATAATATATCTTTTTAAGGTTATCGGGCAAATCTGGAGGGAGCAGAAGATTTCTTTCTTCTGCAACCAAAATAAAAATTATGCGATAGACCAGGTGGAGGATTTGGTGATAAAATTCGGATTTGGTAAGCTTCCCAGAGCTTAAATTTTCTTTTAATATAGAATTGGAAGGATGAGAAAGGAATCCGCAACCAAATGCCTCAATTGCCAGCTTAACTTTATCCCGCAATTCATCCCATATTCTAATACCTTCAGATTGGGAAAAATTATACCATTTTTCCAGAAAACAACTTTCAGGAGGCAAGGGTTTTCCAAAATCATCAAGATCAACTTTTAACCGCGATTGATGACACAGCATCCAAAGCAGGAAAAAATCGCTATAGACCTCCCCATCCATCATTGCCTGCAGATCAAATTCTATATAAGAACTGCGGGTTAAAGAAACATTATCTCTTAAGAGGCGTAATTTATAACCATTGGCAAGAAACCCCCAAAGATGTTCAGAACTCCTATTCAAAAATTCCTGCATCAAAGAATGGGGCGACCTTCTGGCTGATCCTCTGGCAGAAGGATTAATGCGGTCTAAATCCCATTTGTAACTAATTAGATGAATAGCAACGGGCTCTGAACTTTTGTGACTGATAGGATAGAACTTTCCTTCAATCTCAATTGATTTTTGAGTTTGTAACGCATTATATCCCAATTCGTGAAAAAGAGGATATAACCAGCGTTCTCTTGTTTCAGTAGTCCCAATATCATCATCTGCAAGGTCTTTAATATGATTTTTAAAACTTTCCCACACACCGGTTAATCTTAGGTAGGAACGAGTTGCTGCTTCATTCAAACGCTCCGTAGGGCTTAAATAATAGTCCTCTGGTTTTATTCCTTCCAGGGTTTGGTCACCGTTTATTAAGCATTGTAAAAACTCATTAGATAAAAGAGAGCCTTCTATATGCACAGTGGAAAAGATTGTTTGTTTAGACATTAGCATCCTACCTTATAATTTAAACTCACATAGCTAAGAGAGTTTGGCGTATTAGGGGTTAGAACCCAGATAAAAATTAGCTTTGCAGCTTCTATTAAGCTATAAGCTACAGAGTGAAGAACAAAAACAACAAGATTACATATAGTACTAAGAGGAAAGATAGTTTCTTCCCTTTCCAGAAGGTTTTCTGCATTTTGGCTTAGATAATTAGGCAATTCCATTCTTTACTACTCTCTATTATAATAATCTGAATTAACTTTAGAGGTTTTAAACTGGTAGATAGATATATACACCTACCAGGTCTGCTGGAAGTAAGGCTTTTACATAGGGTTTAACAGATTTTCTTATTAAAGATAAATCCCGCACTGCAGTATGAGCCGATAAAAGTTCCCGGGCTCTTTTTTCAGCAAAAGTATTCAAATGAGGCAGAAGTGTTTCGTAATTTAGAATAACATTTTCCAGCTGTTCTTTGGCAAATTCAGGAGAGACATTAACAGCCGGGATGGATTCAAGTAGTTTGCTTATTTCTTTGTTTTCCAGCCATTCAGGTTCTTCAGGTTTACCTTGAAAAGCAAGAATCTGAGAGTCCTCTACTAAGATAGGATAGGATTTGTGATGAAATGCCTCAATTAAATGGAAACGATAACGCATTAACAGAAGCGTGGTTTTTCGCTCAACCGAAGAGGTTCTAATTACTCCACATCTTTTTGCAATTGCGCTGTTGCCTTCCAAGGCAGTATTTATAGCTATATCTGCCAATCCTTCTACTATAGGATGAGTACGGGGAAGATATATTTCATTTTCACTAACGGGAAGCTCGAATTTTAGGGTTAGTTTATCGGAAGGAAAATAACAGCTTTCTTTAACAAAGGTCGGTACAGCGGAAGCATCAATCTGTAATGTATCTTCGTGTTCTATTATAGAAGCATTAAAGCGGATTAAGCTATGTTTTACAAAATTTCTGATATCCAATCTGGAACCGATTGATTCGTTAATTTTATCCAGCTCTTTGGTTGTTATTTCTTTTAAGTCTTTGGATAATGCCTGCTGAGAAAATATAGACCGACTAAGTTTTTCCCGGTCTTTGGCTTTATCCCAAGCCAGATGTAATTTCTGTTTATCTTGGGCTAGGAAATCGTCAAGAAAGGGAAGCAAAAGCTGTTCTGAACTGCTTTCCTGTTCCCTTAAAAGCAGACCTTCAAAAATTGCTTCCAGAACCTGTTCGGAATCGTAAGGAACGGGAACTGAAACACCCAAGGTAGATTTTATTTGATGATGTTTTTTAAGCAGAACATCCAGAATAATGCCATCTATTTGATTATCTGTTCCATAATAAGTTAGCAGCTTCACTTTTTTGCTTGTTTGTCCGAAACGGTCTACCCTTCCTTCTCTTTGTTCATGTTTGGTAGGATTCCAGCTGAGATCGTAGTGAATTACAGCATCAAAATAATTCTGCAGGTTAATTCCTTCAGAAAGACAATCGGTACAAACCAAAACCCGTTTTTTATGTTTGGAAAGTTCAATTATTCTTTTTTCTCTCTCTTCTGGAGGTAAAACACCCGTAACAGCAGAAATTTCTACATCTTGGGGTAAACGCTGTTTGAGCTGGTCGGTAAGATATTCAGCAGTTTGAATAAAGCGGCAAAAGATGATAGGTTTGAAGCCTTCTTTTAGATAGGTCTTTAGTGGATTAATTATATTTAGCAGTTTATAGTCCAGCTCTCCAAAAAGGGATTCTGCTTCTTGGGCAAGAGCTCTTAGTTTTTTGTTACTGTAAGAATTTTCTTCTTCGGAGGAAATACTACCGGGAACAATATCACTGCTTTCTGTGGCATCGCGATCATAAGTATCATACACTTGGCGACGACCCAATTCATCGGCTTCGAAGGGACTATCAGTTTCCTGAGTAGCATTGCGGTTATTCATTGTTTTTAAAGCAGCAGCAGGACTGGAAGCTAAAGCCCGTAATAAAGAAAGTGCAGACCACCATCTAATCCTTCTGTGAAGATCACCCCCTTCCTTATCCTGGACAATTTCTCTGGCATAATTCAGTGCTTTGCTAAAAAGCTGACGATAGGGTTCGGAGAGTTTATAACTAAGTTCTTCAATAATAGCTTCAGGAAAAGAAGTATCTTCCAGATAATGTTCAATATCAGCTCTGCGACGCTGGATAAAATGTTTGGCAATTGTCTTACGATAATTTTCGTTTTCAGTTCCTGTTAGATCATCAGGATAAGCGGTAAATTCACTGTTCAACAAACTTAATAGGGAACGAAAGGCATTCACATTTCCTGAATGGGGAGTTGCCGTTACCAAAATAAGATGACGCAAGGGGTCTTTACTTAATGCGTTAACCAGTTCATAGCGTTGATGTCTGCTACTTGTGCTAACACTATCAAAACTGGCAGTATGAGCTTCGTCTATAATAATCATTTCTGGAGCTGTGCGGATAAATTCATCTTTATGACGACCGCTTTTAATATAATCGATGGAAACTACCGTAAAGGGATAGACCTCAAAGACGGATTCATTTTGGGCACAATTCTTTTCCAATTGACGCACTGTGCTTGATAATACTAATTCTGCATCAATATGAAATTTATCCAATAATTCGCTTTGCCATTGTTCAGCTATATGAGGGGGAGTTAAAACACAAATTCTTGATATTTCACCCCTATCCAAAAGTTCTCGGGCTATTAAACAGGCTTCAATGGTTTTACCAACACCTACATCATCGGCAATCAAAATTCTAACGGGATCAAGCTTTAAAGCCATCAGTAAGGGTAATAATTGATAAGGACGGGGGTTAACAGCCAATCTGCCAAAACTTCTAAATGGACCTGCGCTGTTTCTAAACCCTAATCTGAGAGCATTTCGCAAGAGATTGCAGGATTGATAATCGCCCAATTCATTAGGATTGGGCAAACTGAAAGAAGCGGGATGAACTTCTTCTAATTTGGTTAGAATACCGGTAATTTCGTCATCACTGCCTCCTAAGGGTTTAACAATTAGAAGTTCAGAGGTTGATTCTGGTTGAACAACCCATTCCCTACCTCTAACAGAAACAAGTGAACCGATAGCATAATCTTCAGGAATATCATTTGAAGATTTGTCTGGTTGAAGTTGTTCCACTTTTTCTCCTTTTCAAGATGATATAGGTAATTTATCTATAACCGGTTTTATGGTGTTAGTTATAAACCGGAACATATTCATTTTCTCGTTCCGAAAATCTCCGGATGCTGATCAATTATAGTTTGCCAGTCTTGATTATAAAGGAATCGGATTACTTTCCAGCCAAGATCATCAAGACGAGCATCAACTTCTCTGTCTTTTTCTATATTATTGGAAAAATCGTGAACCTGGCCATCAATGTAAATAGCAACATATATATCAGGGTAAGTAAAATCGGGGCGTGTTTGTGCTTTTTCAATTAACTGCTGGGCGTGAAGGGGCAGGATATAGTTATTATTATAGATGAAATCCAGCCACTTACTTTCCAACTCGGAACCACACAAATTTCGCAATTGATGGTAAAGCTCAAGGCGAGTAACTTCACTGGAGGATCTCTTAAAATCAGCATTAAGCATCTCCTTGAGATGGATTATAATAGATTTTCGGTCTAAAAGGAGATGATCGAGCTGATTCTTATAGCTTAAAAGACAATCATAACAGGCTGCTTCACATCTTTCGCTGGCATTTTTCAGCATTTCCAAATCGGTGAAACTATCCGGATCATAATGACATATTTCAAGCGCTTTCCTGATAGTTTTACGAAAGTTTTGTTCATCCATCAATCGTTTTAGAACTCCTGCACCACCTTCTGCAGATTCATAAAATAAAATCGAATGTCTCACATTCCTGTTTGGTAAAGGTTCTGCTGCCAGTTCGTTATCCTCAATATCAAAAACCTGTTGAATAGCATTCTTTAAAGCAGATTGTAAAGAAGCCATAACAGCAGGCTCTGCGTTAAACTGGGGTTCAAAAAGAAGACAGTTTTTAGTGTCGCTAACATAAGGGCAGACCAATATTCTTCTGTTGCCTAAAGGCGAATCGTCCTCATTATCAGTATCAGGATTTCTTTCCCAAAAACCGCGTTCACTATCCAGCCAGAAACCTAATTGCCTACCTCTATGGTTCTTTTTAAAACCCATATTGATACGCCAGATATCAGCTGAATCTCCATAAGTTAGTTTTGCTAAAAGCTCATTTTCAGAATATAATTCCGTTTGGAAACAGGATAGTTTACCTCCCTTTTTGGCAAAGCGGATAGTAGTCCTCATTTCATATCCCATTCGTAACCTTTCTTCTTCGTCACAGCTAATTTGTTCTCTTCTTTTAGCAACAACATTCTGCATTCGGAAAAGATTAGTTAAAGGCGAATCAAGTTGAGCTTTACAATTTTCACAAATATCATTTTCATATCCATTTAGATATCCGCATTCGGCGCATAACTTCATAGAAGCTAAAGAGGGTAGATTATTATTATCTCTGGTAGGAGGCATAATAACTTGAGATATTATGTATTTAGAACCTTCATGGTAGATAAGAGAGCGGGGTCCAAATTCCGTGATAGCTAAAAATCTGGGTCTATTAAGATATTCGTCTTCGCCTTTAACTGTACCACGAGCAGGTATATAAGCAGATAAAGGCAATCTGGGAAAGTTATATCCAGGTAAAAAACCTTCTGAAGCAAAATAGCGATAACTATAAAAATCAGATTGAAAAGCACCCTCTATTGAAGTTAACAAATTTAGCTGAGTTTCTGCTTCTTTTCTAAGCTGTTTAGCTTGTTTTCTATCAGCAGCTGATCTGCTAACATCTAAAATAATACTATTTTGTAATTGCTGCTGATTTAAAGCAGCCCGATAGAGGTCTCTCCAACGTTCACAAGCCTGTTCAAACTCGTTGGGAATTTGCTTAATTACATCTGTAAGCCAGTCGTTATTGAACCAAATGGTACTTTGTAGATAATTTTGGACTGTAGCAATCACACTTTCTGCTCGTTCAAAAGCCCTGTTTTGCAACTCAGAGTTATTCAAGGTAGATTTTACAGAAGGTAAAAGCTCTAATTTTTCCGTACTAATATCAATAATATTGTTTAAAGCTCTACCCAAACTTAGTTTTGCTTCAGACAACCAAATGGCATTGATATGAGAATGTAACAGGTTTTCATTAGCAATATCTATCTGAGGTGTGGAAACAACTCCGGAAACCATTTTTTCGGGATGCTTATAGAAATATTGGTCGTGAGGACTTCCTGTGCTACAGTAACTTAAAATTAAGGCAGGTTGTCCACTGCGTCCTGCTCTACCACTACGCTGAGCATAATTTGCCGGTGTGGGAGGAATATTACGCATATTAACAACATTTAGCCAGGAAATATCAATTCCTAATTCCATTGTGGGAGAACAGTATAAAATTGGTAAAGTCCCTTCTCGGAAAGCAGTTTCTCTTTTTTTGCGCTCTTCATAACTAACCTGAGCAGTATGTTCGCGAGCGTATATTTTATGGGTAGTTAGGGCAATAGTAGAATAATATTCTTTGAAAAATTCATTTACCGGCTGACCTTCCAAAGATTCAGTAGGTTGATGAAGAGGGTCGTAATAACCAGTTTTCCCGTCACCTTGTTTCCAGATAATAGAATCGGCAACCAACTGATATCCGTTATTTTTGTCATCAACCTTTTCTATTATTCCATAGCGCGTTAACCTATCTATCAGGTTTTCGATGATAGTTTTGGTTTGTTGTAAATCTATCGTAGTCTTATAATCCTTAAAGGTGGTGGCTCTGCGTAAATATTGGCCATAAGAACTACGAGGGGTAACATATAAATTACTTCCCCGATTTCGCGCATTGCTATTAGGATCGAGATAAAGTATAGAAGCATAGGTTAAATTTCGGGATTGTGTGCTTTCATCAAAACCCCAAGGAGGAATAAGACGTTGATGGCTGTTTTGTAACATAATATCCTGAAAACGGGGATCAAGATAATTTACTTTTATCGTTAAAGATCTGCGCATTAGTTCCAACAGAGTTTTCAGGATATTATATCTTGCTTGGTGATCACAGGATGACAAAGCAGGATGGCAATTTTGCCATTCTTCTTCTGAATACGCTAATTCTTCCAGAGCCAAGTAATCAATTTTCAGCAGGCCTGTTTGTTCTAAATTGGGTGCTGTAATTCTCCATCCTCTTCGCAGATCATAATACAGACGATAACCTAAAACATCACAGAGAGCGCGTTCAGTATAAATACGGGCAGAATCTCTGTCCGCAAGAGGGTTTGAGGCATATTCTTCATAATTTAGATTAAGACAATCAAATACTTTTTGGGCTAATTCGCTATGACGAATTCCATCGCTACCTGCATTAACTAAAGCTTGATACAAAGCTCCACGCAATAAACCAATTTGAATAAAATCATTAAAATGACCAGCTTGAAGAGAGGCATCCTGACGGTTATCGGTAAAGCTTAATAATTTTTTGGCTTTATCTTCCATATCCATTTGTTTTATATTGCGGATAACGGAAAGGGAAAGAATCGTGGTTGCTGAAGCTCTTCCTTCCGTTCCCAAAGCGGTCAACTTGGGAAAATCACTGCGTTGGGTAGCATCAAAAGACACACCACAGGAAGGGCAAAATCTAAAAGGAGTTTTAAAAAAGTACATTATCCTGCCAGCGGGGTTTTCAATGCCATCGGGTCTAACAGATACTTTTTCGGGCATATCATATTTACGCGCAGCAATGATATTTCCATTGATGTCTTTCCATTCAGGTGGAATCATAGCAGTTAAATCACAATCAGGATTATCCGGAAGATAAAGAAAACCAGCATCCTCTTCATATAGATAGATATCGTACAATTCACGGGGAGTGTATAGAGTTTCGTTATCCTTATTTAGCGTTCTATGCACTGTATAAAAATCCTGACCGCAAAAACGGCAGAAGGTAAGTGGTAATAGAACTTTTAATTTGTTTGTATCGGGAACATATAATTGCTTTTGCATTGTGAAATAGCGAGAATCATTATCTTCCAGAGAAGCATATACAGTTTGACCTCTGCTGATAAACTGATGAAGTCGAAAAGCGAAGACAGGAAAGCTATTAATAGGATTAAGTGTCTGAAAGCCTAACATCAACATTTTTTGTATGGCACGAACACAAAGTTCATTTTCTTTATCAGTTAAGTTATGCAATAACCGAGCTCCGCCTTTGGGTCCGGTTATGCTGATTGGCTCAGAACGCACTAAAATTCCTGTTTTAGGATCGGTTCTAATTCCAAAATTGCTTTCTATCCAGGAAGCTAAATGGCTGTGTTTGATTTGTTCAAATTCCAGCTTAGGAACATTTATAACCTCCGAGATTTCTTTTTTTAACAGCTCGAGTTCATCTCGATTAGTAAAATCGTATTCAGCTGTAATCCTTTCCAAAGATTCACCAATAACATTTCCTTGATTGAAATCAATCCCAAAAAGAAGAGAAGAAACCTTGGCAATTTCCTGCTTTTGAGTTTCTATATCGCCACTTGATAAAGTAGCAGAAGTACCAACAAAAATAACATCCTTTGTTCCCGTAGCTTCTTTTACTCTTCTAATTAACATTGCAACATCCGCACCTTGCCTGCCACGATATGTATGAAGCTCATCCAAAACTAAAAACTTCAGATTTTTAGAAGCACTCACCAAAGGAGTTTCATCTGGCCGAGTTAAAATAAGTTCCAACATTACATAGTTAGTAAGAATAATATCAGGTGGATTGGCCAGAATTTCTTGTCTTTCTGCGTCATTTTCCTGGCCTGTATAACATCTGAAACTTATATTGTTTGCTGAAGATTTATGATGGGGATTGATGAATTTTTCCAGTTCTTGTTTCTGACTATTGGCTAAGGCATTCATCGGATAGATGATAATTGCTTTGATGCCCTTTCCAGAACCAGTTTGAAGTATATGATTTACTATTGGAATTATGTATGCCATACTTTTGCCTGAACCAGTACCTGTAGTTAAGATATAACTTTCATTGGCGACAGCTTTTTTGATTGCGTCGGATTGGTGTTTATACAATTGTAAGGGCTTACTACCAATTTCCTTTTCATTTCTCAGGCAAAAGATCTTTTCACAATCAGGATGCAAGAAACCTTGGGAAACCAATTCTTTTACAGATTCTCCTAAGGTAAAAAAAGGATTTATCTGCACAAGGGGATCAGGCCACAATAAACCCTTATTAATTTTGTCTAAGACATAATTGCTGGCTTTACTATCCTTTATATTGATGAAACCATTAACAAATGAACTATACTCTTCAATTATCTTGTCTCGGAGTTCAAAGATATTCATTGCTATTTCTCCTATTGCTTAAAGCTTATTTGGTAAAAAAAACATATTAACTTGTCAAGGGAAATCTCTCAACATAAAAAAAGCAGACACATTATAAACTGACACCCAAAGCTGCAAGTTGTGACACAAGGGTAAAGTGGGGATAAGGCTTTATGTGGTGGCGAGATACGATGGACTGGCTTTGGAAATGTCCAAGCGCCTATTTGGACGTTTTTGGACTGTTTGCTGACACTATTACTGCAAATTAGCGAGGTGTTTGGACAGGCTTTGGAAAGAGCAGTTGGAAAAATGGAACTTTGAAATTAGAAAAAGCGCAATTGGAGTGAGATTGTGCCTATCAGGAAAGCTCCGTAATTCCAATCCGAGTCTAAAACCAGAACCGAGTAGTCTATATTAAATGGTTGGAGGATAATCTGTTGCCTTTGGTGGTCGATCTGCACCTTCTTGATGGTGAGGCCATCGTCAGTTCTTACAACTGCAATTTTCCCATCCGCATTTTCCCAGCTTTCATCACTCTTGATGACCACGATGTCCTGATGCTGGATTACCGGCTCCATGCTCTGTCCATTTACTTGAAAGACAGTATATTGTTTGGGACTGCCGGGTAGGAATGAGACTGGTAATTGAATCTGCCCGACCTGACTCCACTCGTCTCTGATCTCCATCGGAGGACCGGCAGCTATCTCACCCACTATGGGAAAGGTGATAGACCGAGTGGGATCGAAGTCCTGATCGCTTGCTGGATATAGGATTGGAGAGATAATGGAGGGATTGGTTTTATTTGTATTGCTTGAGTTTATTGGGGCTTGATTCGACTGGATCAGCTCTTGGAACTCATCCTGGGCATACAAAGAGCCGTTTCCTGTAAAGAGCCAGTGGATATTGATGTTGTCTTTAGAGAGGGCTTCCAGGAACTCAGGATCGGGATAGCGTTCGTTTAGCTTGTATCTGGATAGCGAGGCACGGGAGATCCCGTATTTCTTGGCAAACTGGTAATCCTTGAGTCGCATTGCTTTGATTACCAAGCTAAGGCGTTGTCCTATGGTAGGTTTATTCATTATTGACTCCATCCGGCATCTTTACTATTGACCGTTTCCTTATGGCTGCATAATTGGTTCCTGATGCCAGTCTACTGAGTGGTGGATTGGAGTCAATACTAAAGTGCATACTGTGACTCTGGCAGATATTAAGTGATTGCCCCACAATCTGTAAGAAATCCCGTAAATTGAGCGGAAAGGACTTCCCAAGATTCTACCGCTGTGGTTGTTAGCACCCCCAATACTAGATAAGAGAGGTGAAGCATGACTACAGCGAAAGCAAGATCGATCGGAAGGCAGAAACTGGAAAAAAATGGGGGTGTCCAAGCGGGTACCCCTGTCCAAGCGGGGGGTGATGAACTGCCTAACTCATTGATAACTATAGTGAGAGGGCAAAATGTCCAAGCGCTTAGCTTCATTTTACGGCAGTCCCTGGGAAAATGTCCAAGCGGGTCACGGTTCATAAAGGATATACAGATGGATTGTAGAGTCGATTACATATGGCTGCCCTTGGACAGGGTGGCTATGCTGCTGGGCAAGAACCTGAAGACGATAAGGCGCATGGTGGCTGCCGGGAAGCTAACCGCGCTCAAGCACCAGATCCCCACAAAGAATGGAGCCACGATCAAGACCTTCATCCTGGCTACCGAGGAGATCATCGCGGCAGAGTATGAGCGCTATCGGGATAAACTGAGAAGACCGGAGCTCTACTTTGAGGAAGAAATCAAACTGGGCGAGTTCAGCTTCCCCAGTGTCTTTCTTGTGTATTATGACGATGGTTTGGTTGAAACCGATAATGCTGCTGACTCAGCTTTTGGAGGTAATGATGTATCCACTCGATGAACGACCCAGTCCTGAATTCTATGACCAGTATAAGACAAAACTGGCAGAGTTGAATGATCTACTGCAGAATCAAGGCATGAAACTGGAGATCAAGCCTGGCGGCAGATGCTTCGTGGTTGACAGGACCAGAAAGGATGCTCCGGAACCGGATAAGGGTCATCTGATCGCTTACGCGGAGCAGTTCAATAAGGACACCATCCTGCCTGATAAAAATGAGTCCGATAAAGAGGACTACTATGGCTTTGACGAACAGCAGTTCTTTGAAGTAGTGATTTCCAAGATACATGAAGCCAAGGATAATGATGTGGTGATCGACCTGTATCCAGACTACATAGATCTGGCTCCGGTGGAAGAGGAGAAGCTGCAGCATAAGGAAGAGGCGCAGCTCTATGCCCAGTTCTGCTTCGAGGCGATCAAGAGGCTGGATGCTGCCCAATCCCGCATTACTGCCTGGAAGCGGATCACCACGGACTACAATGCGGGCAGGATAGTTCCGGAACTGAGGGAACTGAAAGGTCCCCGGCAGGAGCGGGCACTGCGGGAATGGATCAAGACCTACTATGAGAGCAACTTCAATATGTTCGCTCTGATCCACAAAAGCAAGAGCAGCCGCAAAGAGCGGAAGATCACCTTTCACGAGCAGCAATATCTGCTCAACAAGCTGCTCAGCCCAAACCGGATCAAGATTGGCTCCGCCATCGTCAATATGAAACAGCTGGCCAGGCAGGGCATGATGGAATCGCCTACCCATGAACGGACATTGAGACGCTGGTGCGAGGAGTGGGCGGAGACGCATCCGGCAGAGTGGCATCAAGCCAGGGATGGCAGTAAGTATGTGGCAGAGCGAGTAATCAAGTCCATCCGCAGAGACGATAGCACTTTAGCAGTGGGTGAAGTCTGGGTGGCGGATGGGCATACCCTCTCATTCGATATCATCAATCCCCAGACCGGCAGAGCCCAACGCATGACCATGATCATGGTGATGGACTGGGCAAGCAGATATCCGGTGGGAGCCTCACTCGCCTTTACCGAAGATAGCCAGCACATCCTGACTGCCTTCCGCAATGGCTTTATCAACGCCTCGCAGATCGCCGACAACGATAGACAGACCATGGCGGTGCTACCCCAGCACGTATATCTGGACAACGGCAAGGCCTTCAGATCGAAGCTCTTCCATGAACAGTGGGAAGATCACGACCTGAACAAGGAACTGGGCGGCATCTTCCCCCGGCTCAATATCGGAGTCAGGTTCGCGGAGAGTTACAACGCCAAGGCTAAGATCATCGAGAGGTTCTTCAAGACCTTCCAGGAGCAGTTTGAGCGATTCATCTCCACCTTCCGGGGAGCCAGTGTCGCCGATAAACCAGCCCACTACGGCAGAAACGAGAAGTGGGCAAAGAAGCTATATACCGGTAAACCACCCACCATAGAAGAGACGATGCAGATGATCAACTTCTACGTGCGGCATTGCTACGGCGATACTCCCCACGGCTCGCTGCAGCATCGTACACCTTACGAGGTCTTCAGTTCCGCCCGGATAGAAGCAAAGCAACAGATCGAGATCTCCAGGCTCAACTTCATGATGATGGCGATGGAGCGCAAGAACATCCGCAGTGAAGGCATCCGGCTCAACAAACTGCTCTATTGGGACAGAGCGCTGGTCGATCATGTTGGACAGCCTTGCATCATTAGGTATGACTACAGCGATGCCAGATGGATCGTGGTCTATGACAAGAACGATACCTTCATCTGCCAGGCCGCACTGCGAAAGACACAGCATCCGTTTATCGAGGTCTCGATGGACAAGGCTGTCTCACATAAGGAACTCAACAAGGAATACACTGAAATCAAGAAGCTGAGACGGGATAAGGAGCGCAAGACCCAGAAACTGGTTCTGCAGACACAGGAGTCGGTGGATGCCTTCCTGAAGCCATATATGCAGAGAATGAGAGAGCCAGAAGCAATTGAAGATCAAAGCTCGCTATTCGACAGTCCACCCATGCTGGAAGCGCCGCCACCTGATCCGGATGAGCGCATCGAAGAGATGACCAGGCAGGCGATGCGTAACATGCCCATGCATCCGAGCATGCTTGATAACAAAGTGGATACAGATAATCAAGATGGTGATAATGAGACTCCCTTTGAAGCGAAGCGCAGGAAAGACGCTGAGATCATAACCGTGCTTGAGCGGATGGGCTTTGATCGTCGGGAATTCAGGGGCGAGATACCTCAGTTCTTTATCGACATGGCAAACAACCAGATCCGAAAACAGCAAGCAGAACAGAGTAAAGCCCAGGCAGCAAATCAAGCAGAGGCCGAACAAACTGCAAACGAACTGAACACAACATTGGATCAAAAGAATACAGATAAAGAACAAAACTCTCTTGATGAGATAGATATAGAAATCAGGCGCTCTAATGGCCTCCCAGTACCAGAAGATGATGATGACAGACCCCAGGAGCAGGCAGAATTCCTGGATAAAGAGACACTCCGCAAAATCGGGATCATCAAATAGGGGGCGGCAATGCAACAGGGAAAACTGATAACTACAGCCAATGTAGTCAAGGCCGACCGTGCCATCGCATATCTGAAGCGCAGACCTAAACTGGAGTTGGTGGGGCTGGGATTGGTGTATGGCAAACCCGGGCTGGGTAAGAGCACCTGGGCAAGCAGAACCGCCTTCAGCAAAGGCTACATCTACCTCCGGCTGGAATCCACCACCACTCCTAAGAACTTCGCTCAAAGGCTGCTAAGCTCACTGGCCAGCAGATACAACTACGGTAATGTGCCCACCTGCGGAGCTACCAATACGGTCTTCAAACGCTGCATGGCGATCCTGGAAAATCATGAGGACGCGGTGATCATCGTGGATGAGATCGACTATGCCTTCAGCAATAAGCAGCTTTTGGGGGCGATCAGGGATATCGTGGATGAGACCCTGGCCATCGTGATCCTGGTGGGAATGCAGAATGCCAAAGAGAAGCTGCTGCAGGTCAATGAATACTACTTTGACCGCTGCAATGTATTCTGTGAGTTCTCCAGCAGTAACCAGAAAGATATCTCGGAGCTCTGCCGGCAGGTGATGGATAAAACGCCAAATGAGGCGATGCAAGAGATGATCTATCGGGAATCGACAGGGAACTTGAGAAGAGCGGTGAAGCTCATATATGGCGTTGAGAATGCGATTGGAGACAATCAATGCAATGCAACCCAAGCAAGTGAAATCAAACGAGGTGAATATGGAATCTAAAGACATAGCCAATCAAGATCATCCCACAGACCCTATCCTAAAGCATACAGGAAAAGTCGAGATACTGGTTCGCAATTTCGTGAGCCAGTATCGGTGGCCGTTCTCTGCAGATACTATCGCAAGTTACACCGGCATCACCATCAAACATCTGAAGCCCATAATAGCAGAGATGATCGCTGAACATCAGATAAAGATGGCATCTACAAATCCAGAACAGATATACGTCAGAGTGAATCGCTACATGGGGATACACGAGCTGACACATGAACATAACCGCTGGAACTTTGATCAAGACAAGGCAATGATCTTACTTGAGGAAGTCGAAGCTACCCGACATAGAAATATCCGAACCATCGCCCAGGCTATCGGAAAGTCCAGACAGTGGGTCTATGTATATCTGGAGGCTCTTGCTTCAATCGGAGCAATCAAGAAAGTGGATGGATATTACAAGATGATATCGAAAGACGGAATCTGGGCGATCGGCTCGAATATCAAAAAGGGGATACTTAAATCCATCATGAAGGAGTAGAATTTAACCAAGATACTCGGCTTCATCAGTGCAATATCAGTTCAGACATTCTGATCTTAGTGCCCAGAGAAGGCATAGTCCTTGATCAGTTTGTTATGGATTTAAACTGGCTAGACTGCTTCCTTGAAAACTGTAACTATCAATGAATGTTAAGGTTTATGCATGTAGATATAATCGATTTAACAAAAGTTCTTGACAAGAATGCATGTTTGCGCGATGTTGCATTTGGGTTGAAGTTATTATTGTTACTTATACCTGACGCCCAATAAGTTTGTAAGGTGAATGAGAATGAGACTAGGCGCTACGTTATTGATAGCTGTTTTCCGTAAGGTATTACTAAAAATGAAAGAGTCAGGAACCGTCCAGCATGGATTGTATGTAGGTGTACTAGGTGAAAGTACTCGAAATGTCTCATCTCAGCGGGTTGAAGTGCTCAATCTTTTTGATTGGATACTTACTTTTTTTATAGGCATGACCATAGGATATTCAAACCATTATAAGGAGAATCTGTGCAAAATAATTACTTGGGCTTGAGCGATAATGATGTTATCGAGTCTCGTAAAAAGCATGGTGGTAATCAACTGACACCCCATGATGTTAACACTTTCTGGGACGAGTTGCTGGACAACTTTAAAGACCCCACTATTATCATTTTGTGTATTGCTCTTTTAATTACAGTTGGACTCGCGGTTTTTAGACCACAAGATGTGTCATGGTACGAAGGAGTGGGTATTGCGGCAGCTGTTCTGATTGCCACTCTGGTGTCTACATATTCTACATTTAGGAACGAACAAACTTTCCAGAAGCTACAAGAAGAGGCGTCGAGGATTGATGTTAAGGCGTATAGGAATGGAAGGCTAATCTCACTACCCATAGATCAGGTGGTGGTTGGCGATTTGATCGTCTTACAGCCGGGGGATATGGTTCCAGCAGATGGAGTTTTAACTAGTGGAAAGTTAAAAGTGAACCAGAGTGCCCTTACGGGTGAATCTCAGCCGGTGAAGAAAATTGCTTCATCTATTGAAGAGGATTTTTCCGATTTTCATAATGAAAAAACCCTTTTCCGAGGTACGACGATTGATGACGGAGAAGCGGTTATCGAAGTGATGCGGGTTGGAGATAATACAGTGTTGGGCAACATGGCAAGAGAGTTTGAACAAGACGAGATAGTCGGTCCTCTTCAGGCTAAACTCAAGGTACTTGCTAATGATATAGCTAAGGTAGCCTATATAGGAGCTATTTTGATTGCGCTTGTTTACTTTTTTAAAGTGGCAATTATTGATAACAACTATGACCAAGCGCAAATCGCATCTTATTTTAACAATTTCTTTGGTTGGTTCAAAGACTTCATAGAGGCTTTAATTCTTGCTATAGTAGTGATAGTGGTCATAGTCCCTGAGGGTTTGCCTATGATGATAGCGATGGTGCTAGCCCGAAATATGAGGAAACTACTAACTAGCCAGGTACTCGTTAGGCAGAATGTTGGAATCGAAACTGCGGGAAGCCTCAATCTTTTATTTTGCGATAAAACCGGTACTATGACAAGGGGTAAGCTGGAACCTGCCTTTTTCTGTACATTATCTGATTCAGAGGAGATGCTTAACTATTATTCTGACTTTAATTCGATACCCTCAGATATGAAGGAACTTTTGGAATTCTCAATAAGAGAGAATACAACATGCGTTGTCAATCTCGGATCAAAAAATCGAATTGATTGCCTAGTAGGAGGAAATGCGACCGAAAAAGCACTGCTTTTATTTATAGGTGCCGACAAGGTTGAAAAGAGCTACCAAAAGGCTTCGCTGACAAATCATATCTCATTCAACTCAACAATTAAGTATTCTGCTTCTGAGCTACACAAGGATGATAAGGATATCACTGTAGCCAAAGGAGCGCCTGAAGTGCTTATTAATAATTGCACAGGCATCAGAGTTGGTAATGATATAAAGCCCCTTACAGATGAGACTAGAAACAAGCTGATTCAACTGCTAGACGGGAAAGCCGAAGATGGGTACAGGCTCATTGCCTTCACCTATAAGGATTCAACCTTAGGTGATAACGATACTCTACCCGATGACATGGCTATTTTAGGATTTATTGGAATTAGGGATGCATTAAGACCAGAGACCAAAATGGCAGTCCAAAGATTACAGCAAGCAGGAATACATGTAGTGATGAGCACTGGTGATCGAATAGGCACTGCTAATGCCATAGCAAGGGATATTGACCTTTATACGAATGATGTTGACATTGCAATTGAATCCGATGATCTGGGTAAACTCTCAGACGAAGATATTAAAGCACTTCTTCCGAATCTTAAGATAGTCTCGCGGTGCAAGCCTGCTGATAAAAAACGCTTGGTGAAGTTGGCTAAAGAGATGGGCTTAGTTGTTGGTATGACTGGAGATGGGGTAAATGACGCTGCTGCCTTACTTGCGTCAGACATTGCGTTTGGCATTGGTAGCGGTACCGAAGTCGCAAAAGAGGCTTCTCACCTTATTATACTGGATGACAACATTCACTCCATCACAAAAGCAGTGCATTATGGAAGATCAATATACAGATCGATCCAGAAATTTGTTAACTACCAGCTAACTGTAAATTCTGGAGCGATTTTGATTCTGATACTGGGGCCATTTTTCGGTGTAAAAAAACCACTTGATATGACTCAATTGTTATGGATCAATCTAATCATGGATACTCTGGCTGCTTTGGCTTTGAGTGGAGAACCACCTCTTGATAAGCATATGCGCGAAAAGCCAAAGAGAAGAGAAGAGAGGATTATAAACTCTGATATGTGGTCTTCAATTTTCGCCAAAGGTATTTATGTGGCGGCTTTTTCGATGCTTTTTATAGTGTTTCTCAACCCATCTATTCCTGGCACTATGTTCTATCAAAATGAACCTGCATTCTTAACAGCATTTTTCTCGCTCTTTGTGTTCTTCAACCTATTCAATGCACTGAACTCGCGTGAGGAAGGCCTTAACATATTCTCAAATATCACAAAGAACAAGGGATTTATGACAGTCTTTTGTGTGATCTTTATCGTGCAGCTTTTACTGATATTTTTCGGTGGAAAAGTATTCAGAACTACTCCCTTACCCTGGCAACAAATCATTCTATTATTGGCAATGGCAGCCACGATCATTCCGTTTGATCTTATCAGAAAAGGCATTAGGAATGCTGTCACTGCCTAGAGATGAAACATTGTTAACCTACATTCAACCACAATAAATTAACAAGGAGAAAATCAAATGGCTGATTGGAAAAAACTAGCTGCTTCACTATTGCTTGAGGATGGCTGTATTGACAGCTCGGAAACAAGGCTCTTGAAGTCTGAGATTCTAGATGATGGAATTGTTGACGAGGAGGAGATGCAATTTTTAATTGGGTTGCGTAAATCTGCGACATCGACATGTGAGGTTTTTGAGACATTCTTTTTTGAATCCTTCAAAGCTTATCTTCTGGCTGACGGAGAAATTGATGCCGCGGAGACTGAACTGATAAGATCCGTTTTGTATGCGGATGGGAAAATCGACCAGTATGAGTTGGAATTCTTGAGGGACCTTCAGAAATCCGCGAAGAAAGTCCAGCCTAGTTTCAATAAACTCTGTGAAGAGTGTGGAGCTTAACCAGCAGAACTATGCTGTCAAATTGAAGTTTAATAGGAGAGAAAAATGGCTATTCAATTACAAAAAGGACAGAGACTGTCAATTGGTCTTTCTAAAGTATGTGTAGGATTAGGATGGGACCCTAATCCGAATGCTTCATCTTACGATTATGATTTGGATGCATCTGCCTTCCTTCTTAATGCTAATGGCAAGATTCCTAGAGATGAATACTTTGTGTTTTATAACAACCAGCGATCTCCAGATGGATCTGTTGAATCTTCAGGTGATGATACAACCGGGGGAAACAGCGATGGTGGTGATGATGAGACTTTAACGGTAGATCTGAACTTGATTGATCCAAAAATCGAACAAATTATCTTCGTTGTCACCATTTATGACTGCAAGACCCGCAAACAAAATTTCGGCCAAGTCAGAAACTCCTATATTAGGATTTACGATGCCAACTCAAACGAAGAGATATGTAAATACGATTTGGATGAGGACTACTCAATCGAAACCTCAGTAGAGTTTGGCAGATTGTATAAGCGCGATAATGAGTGGAAATTCGAAGCAATGGGCATTGGATATCCACAGGAATTAGATTACTTTGTCCAGAAATATACCTGATTTATAACAGGAGAAGTATTATGGCTATCGAGTTAAAGAAAGTTACTTTAGAAAACCGGGGTGATTCGCACCGTATCATACTGAGCAAAGAAACCCAAAAGTCTAACCAAGAAATCATCATAAACTTAAATTGGACTCAGGAAGTAGCAAAAAAAGGGTTCTTTGCAAACCTGTTAAATAGCTCGCAAGGTATAGACTTGGATCTTGGGTGCTTCTATGAATTGCGAGATGGATCTAAGATGGTGATAGACGGAGTTCAATTTGCTCATAATCAAGGAGGTCCACGCGACAGAGTTTCCAAGCAGGGATGTTTAACTAGAGCTCCTTGGATTTGGCACTCAGGTGATGATCGTTCAGGAGCTGGAGATGGCGAAAACATATTAGTTAACCCCAAAGGTTTGAATGATTTAAATAGAATTGTCGTCTATTGCTTCATTTACGAAGGAGCTGCTAAGTGGATGGAAACCAATGCTGTTGTCACAGTTAAGGTCCCAGATAATCCTGATATAATCGTAGAAATGGGAAAACAAAACAGCACCCAAAAATTCTGTGCTATCGCTGAGATTCTTTTTGACGCAAGTGATTCCATAACAGTAAAGAAGCTTGTTTCTTTTCATACCGGTCATGCAGACTGCGACAAATCCTACGATTGGGGCCTGCAGTGGCATGCTGGAAGCAAATAAGTTATTTGATGAACTCAGTTACTAGTATTTAACAAGGAGTATGTGATATGGCTATTCGTTTACAGAAAGGACAGACGATAAATTTAAGTAAAGAACAGAACGATCTGTCACAGGTAACTATCGGTCTTGGATGGGATGTTAGAAAGGAAAAAAGAGGTCTTTTTTCGCCTAAAGTTGAGGATTATGATCTTGATGCAATTGCTTTTCTTCTTGATAGTGATGGAAAAGTAGCAGATTTAGGGGATAAACTCATTGGCGGTGATGTTGTGTTTTTCAATAGTCTCAGGCATCCCAGTGGATCTATTTGGTTAACGGGAGACAACAGAACCGGAGAGGGAGATGGTGATGATGAACAGATAATCTGCCTACTAAATAAAATTCCCCAGCGATATGATAAAATCTTATTCATTGTCACTATATATCAGGGCATCAAAAAAAATCAACACTTCGGCATGGTAGAAAATGCATTCATAAGAGCCGTTGACGCCAAGGGGATTGAAATGTTCCGCTATGATCTCTCCACAGACTCCAGTTTCAATGGTAAACATAGTATGATTTTTGCGGAGCTGTATCGTAGGGGAGGTGAATGGAAGTTTAGAGCAATTGGAGACCCTGAAGATACAGATGCTTTTGTTGAGATTCTAAAGCGTTACGTGCAATAACATTCTTACATATCAACTATAAGGAGATATAATATGGCTATATCACTAACTAAGGGACAGCGGATTGAGATAGGTCTTAATCAAGTCCATGTTGGACTGGGTTGGAATCCAAATCAGACTGGCACGGGAGTTGATTTTGATCTAGATTCATCTGTGTTTATGCTAGATACCTCAGGGAAAATACCAAATGATGAATTCTTTGTTTTCTACAACAATCCAGTATCATCTGACAAAGCTGTCACTCACTCAGGCGATGACAGAACTGGTGGTAGTAGTGCAGATAGTGATGATGAGATAATCAAGATTGAGTTGTCAAAAGTAGATCCCAAGATATCTGAGATTCTTTTTATTGTCACTATTCATGAAGGCGTTTCAAGAAAACAGAATTTTGGGCAAGTTCGAAATTCATACATCCGAATCTTAGATGGTGCAACAAATGAGGAGATATGTAAGTATGAACTTGATGAAGATTTTTCCGTAGAAACTGCCGTGGAGTTTGGTAGACTGTATAGAAAGAACAATGAATGGAAGTTTGAAGCTATCGGAATCGGATACCCACAAGATCTAGATTATTTCCTGCAAAGATACCAATAAAACATAACTATAAAGAGGAGAACAAAGATGCGTAGATTACCGGTTTATCTATTACTAGACTGCTCCGGGTCAATGTCTGGAGAGCCAATTGAGGCAGTTAAAAGTGGAATGCAAATGTTATTATCAGGTTTACGCCAAGATCCCCAAGCACTAGAATCTGCATACCTCAGTGTAATTACTTTTGATAGCAGTGCTAAGCAGTTGGTGCCATTAACAGACCTTGCCTCATTCCAGATGCCTGATATAGTTGCTTCTGGAACCACCGCTTTAGGAGAAGCACTCTCATTACTTTGTCAATGTGCAAAAACCGAGATTGTCAAATCAACTCCTGAAGTAAAGGGGGATTGGCGTCCCCTGGTCTTTATCATGACTGATGGCGAGCCAACTGATGATTTCAAAAAGGGACTGACTGAGTTTCAATCCATGAAATGGGGGATAACTGTGAGTTGCGCTGCAGGGCAAGGAGCCAATATTGATACTCTTAAAGCAATAAGCCCTGAAAGTGTTGTGATGTTAGATACTGCGGACAAGCAATCTCTTGCTGCTTTCTTTAAGTGGGTATCGAGCTCAATATCAACAAGTAGTAAGAGCGTAAACGATACAAAGCAAGAGATAAGCGGAATTGACCAGTTACCTCCTCCACCCCCAGAGATAAACATGGTTTAGTATAGGCTAAGAATAATAGGACTTACTGTATGAGGAGATTACCTGTATATCTATTATTGGATACTTCGGGATCAATGAAGGGTGAACCTATTGAGGCTGTAAGGTGTGGAATTCAGACTCTTATATCTACCTTGAGGAGAGATCCTCAAGCATTAGAGACTGTTTTCATTAGTATTATTACTTTCGATCGTGAGGTGAAAGTAGTCCTGCCACTAACGTCCTTGGAATCTCTCCAGATACCAGAGATTGAAATGCCAGATTCCGGACCAACAATGTTAGGAGCAGCATTGGGGGTCTTATGTCAGCAGGTAGACAAAGAAGTGATACTCTCTAGTGAAAAAGTAAAAAAAGACTGGAAACCTCTGCTGTTTATTATGACTGATGGAAAGCCCTCTGATACAAAGCTATTCCAAGAGATGATTCCCGAATGTAAAAAAAGGAACTTTGCCATCATAACTGGTTGTGCGGCTGGCATGAAAGCCGACACTAATTCCTTACAACTTATAGCAACAAGTGTAGTTAAGCTCGATACCTGCGACAGTGCTACCTTTGAACAGTACTTCAAGTGGGTTAGTGCTTCGATAATGAGTGGTTCTCAAAGTGTGGGAACTAATATTGAGCTAACGTTACCCCCACCTCCATCTGAGGTGGAAGTTGTTATATAGCGCTATACCGTGGAGGATAAAGATTTGGGAAATGATGTTGAAAAAACAGTAAAACTAAGAGATTATAAGAGAAAGCGTTTTCTACTTAATAAATTGAAGGCTAAAAAAATCCCCCCTCGATTATATGCTTATCTCTGTGAAAAGCTAGTCATCAATAAACCTACACCAGCAGAAGAAATCCAAGTACTTCAAATAATGCCGGAAGAAAAGCACATTGATTATGCAAGGATCAATTTACCAAATCTAAACATTGCCGGAGAGGGCTACGATATTGACATTAAAAAATTTCTTCCAGAATCATTCCTTGCTAAGAACGAGTTAAATGAGGCAGAAACCTTCGACATTAGCATAGTATCAGATAATGGTGAACATGTGTTAATCACATTTGATGCAAATACTTATAGATTCACATGCGTTACTGAAAGCCCAGGTGAATACGATTTCATCCTAGTGAGGAAGGTTACAGGTAATGATATAATTGAAATTCACTCAATGCCTATGCATCTGATTGTAAACCCAGATCCTAAAACCTTATGGAAGAATATCCCCTCGGATTCTACAGATCCCTATTACAAACCAGATGTTGACTTTCGGATAATTAGCTGTGGCGATAGCCACTCCTTGATTGGCGCAAGTAAGAGGGGAAGGTCACACGCTCAAGACGGGCGTTTTCGCGATGACGACTTTGAAATGTTCTATGATAAAGATCTCCAGTATGCAGTTATAGCTGTTGCTGATGGAGCTGGAAGCGCAAAATTCTCCCGTAAAGGTTCTCAGATAGCTGTAACGACAGCCGTTAATCAGATAAAATCATATGCAGGTAAAGAATTCTGGGGAAAGATTGAAACCTATGTTGAAAAGTGGCAATTGGGTGAAGACGAGGGATACAACAATCTTCGTGCCCTTCTCTACAAGAACCTAATTGTGAACGCCGCTTTTCAGTCAAAACAGAATATTGAACTGGAAAGAGCAAGGCTAATAAAACTTGGAAGCATGGCTTTAGCTAATAGCAACAATATATTGATAGATATCAAGGATTATGCAACAACCCTATTGATTTCAGTTGCCAAACGCATGAAGCAAGGATGGTTTGTTGCTTCATATTGGGTTGGTGACGGAGGGATAGGGATATACAACGCTAATGAAAATAAAGTAATCGTTCAAGGAGAGCCGGATGTGGGTACGTATGGAGGACAAACCAGATTTCTCACTATGAATGAAGTCTGGGGGGGGACCTACGATGATATTGTTAACCGCCGTCTTCGCTTTAACTTTGTAGATAACCTCCAGTATTTAGTCCTCATGTCAGATGGTGTGACAGACCCCATATTTGAAACCGAGAATAACTTGAATAAAATTGAAGTGTGGCACTCGCTTTGGAATGAGATGGGAAAGATGGTTGACTTTTCAACAAGAGACGTGTCCACCGCCAAGGCCTTGCTTGACTGGCTGGACTTCTGGTCCCCTGGCAACCATGACGACAGAACAATCGTAATCATGTATTAATAGGAGAAGTCATGGCTTTAGTTAAAATCAAGGCAACTGATGGTACGCAAATCACTTTTAATGACAAAATGATAGGTCAAGGGGGTGTAAAAGATGTCTACTTTACGGAGGATAAACGCCACGTCGTTGGCTTCTTTCGTAATAAGCTTGACGTATATGGTAAAGAGAGATTAGAACACATTGTGGGTAAGTATCGGGAGAGTATATTTGCACAAGAGGGTGGCGAGTATTGGAAGAATCTCTTCTGTTGGCCAGAGAAGATAGTTGAATATAATGGGAAAACTGGTGTTTTTGTACCAACATATGCTGCTGAGTTCTTCTTTACATATGGTTCGAGTACGCCTGTTATAGACATCAAAGGTCGAGAAAAAGAGGGGAAGTGGTTTGCGAACCCTTGGCACAGGTATTGTAATCTCGATAAACGTGAGATAGGTGACTGGCGAAGCTACCTTAACATCTGCTTGCTTATATCACGAGCTATCCGTAGAATGCATGCTGCGGGTTTATCGCATTCTGATCTCTCATATAAGAACATCTTGATTGATCCAGTATCTGTAAAAGCATGTATAATCGACATTGATGGGTTAGTCGTGCCTGGCAAGTTTCCTCCTGATGTGGTCGGAACCCCTGATTTTATTGCTCCGGAAGTCATGCAGACTCTTAAACTCAAGGTCAGTGATCCTGCGAAGAAGATCCCCAAAAGAGAGACTGACATGCATGCCTTAGCTGTTCTTATTTATATGTATTTACTATGCAGACATCCCTTGAGGGGTAAGAAAATCTACGATATTGATGATGAGAATAGGGATGAAGAACTAGCTATGGGTGAGAAAGCCCTGTTTGTAGAAAGCGATAAAGACACAACCAACCGTTATGACATTAAATGGGTTAAGAATAACATCCCAGCTAATCGTTACCCGTATATTGCTCCCTGGATGGATATTGATAAGCGACCATATACAATACTGGGACCCTATCTTAGCCAATTTGTCAGACAAGCTTTCCAAGACGGTTTACATAATCCTTCTGCAAGACCATCTGCAATGGATTGGGAAGACGCTATTGTGCGCACTATTGACTTGCTTCAACCCTGTCAAAACCCAAAGTGTGAACAGAAGTGGTTTGTTTTCGACAATACAACCAAACCAATATGTCCATTTTGCAAGACACCTTTTAAGGGGATATTGCCTGTTTTAAACTTCTATTCTAAGAGAGGTTCTTCCTTCAAACTAGACAATCATCGGCTGATGGTGTTTAATGGAACAAGGCTCTATCCTTGGCATGTAAATAGGAACGTATTTCCAAATGAGAAGCTAAAACCCGATCAGAAACAAGCAGTAGCCTATTTTCAGTTTCACAACAATTCTTGGTATTTGGTTAATCAATCTCTACCAAACATGAAGGATATTACTGACAATAAGAAAATAATTAAACCAAATGAGCACATCCAGTTAACTGAAGGACGCCAGATCCTATTATCTGAAGATGAAGGTGGAAGGTTGATTCAGGTTCAATTGGTACAAAACTGAATAGGAGAAAATTGAATGAGGCGTTTACCTGTATACCTAGTGATAGATACATCGGAATCGATGATTGGTATTGCTCTTGATTCGGTTCATGCTGGCATCAAAACTATGTTGGCAGCTTTCAGGCAAAACCCATATTCGCTTGAGATCACTTATATTAGCATCATTACTTTTTCGGATAAAGCCCAACAATTGTGTTCGTTAAAGGATGTTTTTACGTTTGTGGTACCAGATCTAGAAGTATCACCGGGAACTTCACTTGGTGCTGGATTACGGATGTTGAATGATTGCATGTCTAGAGAAGTTGTGAGAACCACATCAGAACAAAAGGGTGATTACAAACCGATAGTGTTCATCCTTACGGACGGTCAGCCTACAGACAGTTGGGAAAAAGAAGCTTCACAGTTCAAGAGGGATCACCCAGGTGCGATGGTCTATGCCATAGGTTGTGGTGATGACGTTGATCTGTCTGTTCTTAAACAACTAACTGATAATACTTATTCTATGGAACAGACTTCCGTGGACACCTTTGCTAAACTTTTTGTTTGTATTTCCGCATCAATTCAGTCTATTGGTTCGAGCATAGGGTCTGGGGATAAGTACGATAATAACATAAATCTGACCGAAATGGCACCAGAAGTGCTTGAGAAAGTCGAAGAGGTCAGGAATGCTCCCGAAGGTAAACAGAGGCAGGTTTTCATCCCCTGTAAGTGTCAAAAAACTAAAAAGCCGTATTTGATGCGATACAGGTTGATTGATGGTGTTAATTATGGCTTCGTGTCATCCCATCCCTTGAGTAAGGAATTTACTGGCGAACAAAGTAAGAAATTGCCTCCTATACAAGTAGAACAACTACTTGGTGATTCATCCTGTCCTTATTGTGGAAACACCATATGGGGAAAGTGTGCTTGTGGAGCATTGCTATGTATTCCCGATGAACAGCTGAGAAACACATGTCCTACCTGCGGTCAAACACTTGATTATTCAGTTGGATCTTTTTCAACCGATCAGACGATGGGTTAGGAATTTAGTGTGTTTCTCACAATCAATCGCAAAGCATGGATTTAGAAATCTGTTTCGCATAAGTCCCCATAATTATGGAGATAAAATAACAAGGAGATTTGTATGTCAGCAACAATTATTGGTAAAGTAAAGTCTGGTAGTCGGAAAGATTATGATGTAAAGTGGGATTCATCGTCGAAAGAGGTATATGTTAGCTGGGGTGGTTGGACAGGGGTAGGTAAAGCCTCATCCGCAGCAGATGCCATGCGCAGGGCAGAGGCTTGGTTGTATAATAAGTAGCTTCCAACCAAAAGTACTACTGAGAGGAACTCCGATATACTTGTTGTTGGATGTATTCGGATTCGTGCGCGGTGAACCTATTCAAGAACTTAGGGGTAGCTAACAAATTATAGTGTCTAGTTTGCGTTGTTCCCCCTACTCACTTGAAACTGCCTTGGGTATGAGAGCTGCAATGGGGTCGGAGCAAAGATACTTGTAGGAAAACTTAGCTAGGTACTTGAGGAACTGAGATGAGACGAATACCTATATATATACTACTAGATACTTCTGAATCTATGCGAGGCGAAGCATGTGACAACGCCTTTAATGGTCTCAACCAACTCCTCAACTGGATGTTGCGAGATCCAATTCTACTGGAAAGAGGGAGTATTTCATTGATCTCTTTTGATACCTTTGCTAGGAAAAGGTATGGATTGTCAGAACTGCTCAGTATGAGTTTAGAATTGCCAAGCATTCGTTGTTCAGGTTTATCTAAATTGAGCGAAGCAATTTTACTCTTTCTGGGATGTATTGATTACGATATCTTACATAGTCATAAAACAGCACGAGAAAATGGTTGGGAAAAACCCTTGGTTCTTTTGTTATCTGATGGTCATTTTTCTGGTGAGTGGAGCTCATATGCGGAGCACTTGAGAAGACAAGATATTTGTATTTTCTGTTTTTCCTGTAGTCAAAAAGCAGATTATTCTTCTTTGAATAGAATCAGTGATGGGGTGATTAATGTATCGTCTCTTTTAGACCAGATTGAAAGCATTTGGATTTCCTACCTTAAATTTGATGTTTATGCAGACTACGACTAACACTGCAGGAGGTTAATAATGAGAAAACTGGCAGTTTACTTGGTTATCGACATATCAGGATCAATGAGAGGCGAGCCGATTAACATCACAAATCAATGCCTTCAAAGATTACTCAAAGACCTGCGAAGCAATCCAGTAGCCTTGGAAACAGTATGGCTTTCGTTAATTGAGTTCGGAACAGAAACCAATATTGTTCTTCCGCTAACCGAACTTGTAGAGGTCAAACTACCCGACTTATCAGTAAAAGGCCGCACTTCAATGGGTGCAGCATTGAAACTCATTAAAACTGAAGTTGATAAAAATTTCAGAAGAACAACAAAGAACGTTAAGGGAGATTATAAGCCACTTGTTTTTATTCTGACAGATGGACATCCCACTGATGGATGGAAGCTTGCAGCTGATGATTTAAAAAGCCAGGGAATAGCCAACATAATTGCATGCGGTTTAGGCAAAGATATAACCAGAGAAACGCTTGTGAGAATTGGGCATAATGCAGTTCTAATAGAATCTGGTGAGTCATCTGGACTTATTGAGTTCTTCAAATGGGTATCACAATCGATTCAGGTAAATGTAACTAGTAATGCTAATCATCAACCGAACTCAGGCAATGTCCCCATTCCAGATGAGATTGTAATTGTATGACTAATCCTGTCTTGCTCAAAGATTGAGTATTATAGCACGAAACTAATTCGTAACCGAGCCAGCAAGATAAATATTGTTATCACATATAAATTCTTAGGGAGAATGATGATATGAATAAAGGTGGCTTTTCTTGGAAAAGGTTGCTGGGGATTTCTGCTGCAAAATCTAGAATAAGCAGAAAAATCGGCATTCCATTATCTAGATCCGGTCGTCAGCAAAAAGTTGGTAGAATTCTTACGGGTGGAGGTTGTTTAATCACGTTGTGTTTTTTCGTCTCAATATCGTTAATGTTTATTGGCGTACTCTCTGGCTAAATTACACACGATTGGTTTTACTCAATATGTTGAGATAAAATTCCAACTAATTTTAGCTTTCTTTGTTGTTCGAGAGTCTATTCAAGAATTGATTCACTAAGCCACACCAATTAGCTGTTGGTGCCCATTGTAATGCAGAAATCTTGTCATGATTTGCAATTGTCGGTGATCTGATTTGCAGAATACCTGTCAAAAACCACCTTAATGGGTCTTGGTAAGGATGAGCAAGGATGCCCTACGATGCGACAGTTTGCAGATTTCGCTGCACAATTTGCAGATTTCGTTGTCACGTTGCAAAAGGGGAGCGGTATCAGGGCGGTGGGATGGGGGCGGGCAAACTTTTCCTTGACAG
>Ga0208694_1001328_pt1 | contig 30580 bp, 24 predicted proteins | sample AD_UKC078_MetaG_FD_184442 | JGI IMG/M metagenome (GOLD analysis project Ga0208694, IMG submission 184442) | Active sludge microbial communities of municipal wastewater-treating anaerobic digesters from USA - AD_UKC078_MetaG (SPAdes) (version 2) | ecosystem: Engineered > Bioreactor > Anaerobic >...
GATCCCGTCGCCTTCAAGGCGGGCTGGGAAGGCTTGAAAACGTGCTCGGACAAGGCGCACGCGCACGGCATCCGCACCACGGCCTACACGCTCTCCACCTTCGCGCGCGCATTCCGGTTACCGGAGCCGTTCATCGCTCCGAAGCTCGACCCGCGTTTCAACCGCTATGTAGATACCACGACCACACTCACGCGCGCGCTCCCCGGCCCGGAGGGTGTGAAGACGCGCGACACCTTCAATTATGTCTTCTGGGCTGATCCGCCACTCCCGGCGGGCGTGGCAGACAACGAGATCCGCCTCGCCAAGAACCCGAAGACTTTCTCGCTCTTCGTGATCAATGCGGAAATCGTAGACGAGAAGGTAAAAAGCTTGGGGAACCGGCCCACGCCGCGCCGTTTTCTCGACATCGACGGGGAACTGGTCGTGTACCGCACCGCGGCGACCAACGATACCGAGGTCGTGTTAGGTGACTGCGAGCGAGGTTTCTACGGCAGCACGATCCGGGCGCATCCGGTCGGAACGCGGGTGACGCGGCTGGACGGCTATGACCATTACGACTCCCTGATGCCCGGCACCGACGAAATGATCGGCGAGGTGGCAGTGAACATCGCCGCTGCCGCAAAGCGGGGCGGCATGGGGAACATCATCCTCGACGGTGTGGAGTGCGCGGACCGCAGCGGCAACGGCAACTACTCCGTCAATCGCTTTATCCGGACGATCTTCGACCACCTTCCCAAGGAAAACGTGACGTTCGTCGGCAGCCGGATGACGCACTACACCTGGCACATCTTCACCACCCAAAGCTGGGGCGAACACGATCTGAAGCGCGGCATCCGCGGCTCGCAGCTCGAAACGCGCCTCCAGCACCAACTGGACCTGCGCCGCAACAACTATCCGAACAAGCTCGGCCAGTATTATCCCGATTCCTGCTCACTCGAGGACATCGACTGGATCATGGCGTTCGCCGCCGGTCACGATGCGGGCGTGGACTTCCAGTTCGGCCTGCCGAAAACCTACGAGAAGTGCGAGCGCATCCGCCTGTGGGAGGATGCCCGCCGTGCCAGCGCGTTCACCGAAACCGAAAAGCGGCTCATGCGCCAGACGGACACGCTGTGGGAACTGAAGCGGGAGGACGGAAAGTTTACGCTCTCGTTTGTGCGCAGATGGAAGGGCGAGCGGTTCGAGGAACTGCCCGCCTCCGCAGCGCCGGTCAAGGCACTCGGAACAGGCACCGCCGTGATGCCGCGCTCGATCAACCGGAAGTGGGTCCACGCCTCCGGGCAGTGCGAACGCTGGTGCATCACGGACGACCTCATAGCAAAGGTGTCGGTAAAACCGGCGGATTTCGAGGTTGTGTCGCCGATCGACAACCGTAAATGGGCGATGACCGTGCCGCTTTTTATCATGCGTGCGCCCGAAAACGCCAGTCCGGTGGTCAATCCGGTGACGCACTACCGCTGGGGCAACCGCCGCGGCAAGATCCGCGTGAAGACCACGCTTGCGCCTGGCGAGTATGTGACGATCCCGCACCGGGTATCGCTGGCGGTCGTCTATAACGCGCGCCACGAACTGCTGCGCGAGGTGGCCCTTGAGGATATTCCGCGCGCGTCGTTCGCAAAGGGTGACACCGTGGGCGTGTCCTTCACCTCGGACAATACGGAGCCGGTTCCGTTATGCGTGAACCTGCGTTTCATCGAATCGTCCATCGAAGAGAAATGAGATGCCTTAACGGAAGGGACGCATGAAGGTCGACTTGCGACCAGCGACTCCCCCCTCGAGCCATGCCCCCCAAAACCACCGAAACCCGAAACCTCAAGCGGCCAGGGAATCGAGGGATACGCCTTCTAAAAACGCAATTGACATTCGATCCACGATACGCTATTTTTCCCTCGTCAATTGCGAATTAGCTGTTTGATCTTGTCTCTGATTCCATGGTTTTCGGCTCATCGCGATGGAGGAAACGCCTGACTTCAGGCGAAACGCGTTTTTGATACACACTCCCTTTGGGGTCGCTTTAGCCCGTTGTTACGGGCCGTGCGACATAGGCGAGGCTGCCTACGAAGCTGGATCAGCCATGGGGTCCGGTTGCGCCTGACACACGAACACAACATGGCGCGAGTGAAGTAGAGAAGGATAGAGACATGGACATCTATGTGGGCAATCTTGCCTATACGACGAGCGATGAGTCCCTGAAGGTTGCGTTCGAAGCTTACGGCGAGGTGACTTCAGCCCGTGTTGTTTCCGACCGCATGACAGGCCGTTCCAAGGGGTTTGGTTTCGTGGAGATGCCGGACCGCACTCAGGCGCAGGCGGCAATCGATGCCCTCAACGGCAAAGAACTGGACGGCCGTACCATCCGCGTGAACGAGTCGCAGCCGAAACCGCGTGAAGAGCGCGGCGGCGGTTTCCGCGGCGGCGCGGGGGGCGGCGGGGGTTTCCGTGGTGGCTCGGGTCGCGGCGGCGCAGGCGGCCGCGGCGGCGAGCGTCGCGAGTCCCGTTGGTAGGTCCGTATGGATCCGCTGTTTGCGGATCCGTTTAGACTGTGCGAAGCCGTTCCCTAACGGGGGCGGCTTTGTTTTTACCCTGCCGGGGAAGATCGCGACATCGGTCCCGCGATCGGCGTAGCCGTTTCAACTCTTCACCTTCAACTCTCTTTGGTTTCTGGTTTCAAGGTTTCATGGTTTCATGGTTTCTGGGTTTCTGGGTTTCTGGGTTTCATGGTTTCATGGTTTCATGGTTTCATCGGGGTCGGGATCGCTATCGGGATCGGGATCGATCATTTAACCACGGAACACCACCGCCTCACAGCCTAACAGCCTCACAGTCTCACAGCCTCACAGTCTAACAGCCTCACAGTCTCACAGCCTTTGAGATTGCGGGCTCCGCCCGCATCTCAATACGGTGCGGCGAGGACCGCGACAAAACCCAATGTTTACGGGGCTTTGCTAGAATTCTACCCGTTCACCTGCCCCTTTTAGGGTAAACCGTAGTGCCGTTCGTGACCGTGGAGAACTCTGTCGGGACAGTGCGGTGTTTTGTCTAGAAAATATCCCCATTGTCAGCCCCCCCCCGATCCTGCTATAGTATCGCACACACACGTAAACGTGTTACCTTGCGCAATCCGCGCAAAGAAGAAGGAGTACAACAAGATGAAGCAATTGCTTATGATTGCCGTAATGGCCGCCGCGACATGCGCGTTTGTCGGTTGCAAGAAAGAGGAGTCTCTGGGCGATAAGATGGACAAAGCCGTCAAATCCGCCGAAAAGAGCGCCAACACCGCAGCGAAGGACACCGAAAAGGCTGCCGGCGATCTGCAGAAGAAGCTCGATGGCGCGCTGAAGAAATAAGCGTTCCGCGAATTTATCGCGAAAAACGGATGCTGGACTCCCTTGTCCGGGCATCCGTTTTTTTTGTGCCATCATTCGCCGCGCGCGCGGCGGATTGCTTCGGCCTCGGCGAGGATGAACGCGCCGAGCGGCCCGGCCAGTTCCGCATGGCCCAACGCATACCGGATGTTGGCGGTGAGGAATCCCAGCATATTGCCGATGTCGTGGCGGCGCGCAGCCACGCGGAAGCCGAACAGCGGCTCTCCCTCGAGTGCGCGTGCCCGCAGGGCGTCGGTGATCTGAATCTCACCGTTCCGGCCGGGTGTCGCGGCGTCAATACGCGCGAAAATGTCGGGCGTCAGGATATACCGGCTGGCAACCGCCCATTGCGAGGGCGCCTCGTCCGGGGCAGGTTTTTCCACAAGGTCGCGAATCCGGATCGTCTCCGCGTCAAGCGGTTCGCCGCTGATGATCCCGTACTGGCTGACGCGCTCCCGCGGCACTTCCTCCACCGCCACCACGCAGCCGCCGTGACGCGACTGCGCCTCCATGAGCTGTCGGGTGGCCGGAACGCCGCTCAGACTCTGAAGCAGCGTGTCTCCCAACAGCACCGCGAACGGTTGGTCCCCGACATGGTATCGCGCGCAACGGATCGCATCGCCGAGGCCCAGCATACGCTTCTGCCAGACAAAGTGGATGTTGGCGAGTTCAGAAATCGCGCGGATCGTTTCCAACTCGCGCAGGCGCCCCTTGGCCTCCAGTTCCGCCTCCAGTTCGAAACTGCGGTCGAAGTGCTCTTCCACCGCCCGCTTGCCCCGGCCGATCACCATCACGATGTCGGTGATCCCGGAGGCCACCGCTTCTTCGACCACATACTGGATGACCGGCGTGTCGAGGATCGGCAACATCTCTTTGGGCAAGGCTTTGGTCGCCGGCAGAAACCGCGTGCCGAAACCGGCGGCGGGAATAACCGCTTTCGTGATCATGACGTGAACCCCCGTGTTAGAGGATATCTGGCTTGAAGACGCAGACCTGCTGGGCCGCGAACACTTCGGTGAGGCGCGTGTAGGTACGCTCATCAGGATAGGTGCCGATGATCGCGCCGCCCGACCCGGTGAATTTGGCTGAGGCGCCGACCTGACGCGCGGTTTCCACCAGACGCAGGTTTCCTTCGCCGATGGCGCAGATCTCGCGGCGCTTGTCGAAATTGGCGTTCATCAGCCTTCCGAGTTCCCCGCCTTCACCCTTTTCCAAGGCCTGCCGCGCCTGTGCCGTGAGGTCGGCCCAATACGTCATCGCGGCGAGCACCTCGGGTTCGCCGCGCTCGAACCGGTCGTGCAGGTTGTTGTGGACCACCTCGGAGCCTTCGGAAAGATCCGTACGAAAGGCGATATAAAGCGGCGGCAGGGTCGCCACGTCGAGCGGCTCGTACCGTCCGAAGCCCTGACGCTCCATCAGCGCCTGGTCGAAATCCATGTACACAAGGCCCTGATAGACTTGCGCCACGCGGTCTTGCAAGCCAGCGGCGATCCCCAACTCCCGGTTCTCCACGGCGCGGATCAGGTTGGCGAGCCGGGGCTTGGCGATGGTCACACCGTAAAAGGCCATCAGCGCACGCATGGTGGCGGTGATGATCGCGCTCGAACCGGCGAGCCCGACCAGATTGGGGATGTCGGTGTCATAGCGCACGGTGAAGTTACGGTCATGCAGTTCAATCTCGTTCTCGCGGCAGTACTCGTAAAAGCTTTTGATGGCCGCTTTCAAGAGCCGGATTCCGCCATAATAGCCGAACAGGCGTACGTCTTGGAACAGGTCGCCGATGCTTGTGAAGACGGAGCCGTCGCGCCGCGTCGGCATAATCTCCAGTTCCGGCGACTCGTACAGGATCACCCGCGCCGAAAAATTTGAAAAGGTGAACGCGATCGTCTTCCCGTAGTATCCGTCTGACGGGTTGCCGATCAGCGCGGCCCGCGGATAGGCTGTCGTGCGAATAATCATACCGTCTTCCTCTCCGGTTTCCCGAAAAGTCTAATAGTAATCCTCCCCGCGCAATGGTACAAGCCGATAATCCGGATTGTCTTCAATCTGGTTTTTGTTATGCTCCGTTTAACCCGTTTTCTGGAGAGTCTTGTGAAAATTATCGTGCCGATCAAACAGGTCCCCGAAACCAGTAACGTCAAAATGGATCCGGAAACCGGAACCGTGATTCGGGCCGGGATCGAAACCGTGGTGAATCCGCTGGACTTGTACGCGCTGGAGGCAGCCCTGCGCCTCAAGGAGCAGTACGGGGGAACCGTCACCGCCATCACCATGGGGCCGCCGCCCGCAGTCAAAGCGCTGAAAGAAGCGGTGGCCATGGGTTGCGACAATGCCGCGCTTGTCTCCGACCGCGCGTTCGGCGGTGCCGACACTTGGGCCACTTCGTACACGCTCGCCCAGGCCATCCTGCATATGGGGGCCTTCGACCTGATTCTCACAGGCGAACGCGCCACGGACGGCGACACCGCCCAAGTCGGACCGGGAATCGCGGCTTGGCTCGATCTCCCCGTTGCCACGTACGTCGCCCGAATCGAGGGAATCGCGAAGGGCAGGCTGACGCTCGAACGTCTGGTGGAGGAGGGATACCAACAGTTGTCCGTGCCCCTCCCCTGCCTGTTGACCGTGGTGAAGGAGATTGCCGCGCCGCGGCTGCCGACCCTACGCGGTAAAAAGGCGGCCATGCGTATGGAGATTCCGGTTTTCAGCACCGCCAACCTGCCGCTCGACTCCGGGTGCATCGGCCTCAAGGGTTCCCCCACCAAGGTGGTCCGGATCAATACGCCCAAAGTGACCCGGGGCGGGCGAAAGGTGCTGGCAACGGACGACGGTGCCGTGGAAGCGGCCGTGGACGGGTTGATCGCGTTCCTTGACGAAAAAGGATTGATTGAAGGAGAACGGCAATGAGTGGAGTGTGGACGCTGGCCGAACAGGCTCACGGCGAACTCAAAGGGGTTTCTTTCGAATTGCTGGCACGCGGACGTAAACTCGCGGACCAGCTCGGAGTACCGCTGGTTTCGGTCCTCATCGGGGACGGCGTCGAGGATTCACGTCTGCACGAGTTGATCGCGCGCGGCGCGGATGAGGTCTACGCCGTGCAGGATCCCCGGCTCGCCCATTTCGTTTGCGAGACCTACGCACGGATCCTGACCCATTTGATTAACGAGCGCAAGCCCGACATCATTCTGGCGGCCGCCACCTCTTCGGGGCGCACCCTGATGCCGTATGTGGCCGTGCGCGTCCGCGCCGGTCTCACTGCCGACTGCACCGAACTCGACATCGAGGAGGGGACCGGCAACCTGCTTCAGACGCGGCCCGCGATCGGCGGCAACATCATGGCCACCATCAAGACCCCCCATCACCGCCCGCAGATGGCCACGGTCCGGCCCAAATCCACCCGGCCGCTGCCCCCCGACCCGACCCGGCGCGGCACGATCATGTCGATCCCGCTGGACGCCAGCCTGGTCGATCCGCGCGTCACCGTGCTGGGGTACCGCCGGGACGTCTCGGACTTCGTGAACTTGGAAGAGTCCGACATCGTGGTCGCGGGCGGCAAAGGACTGAAAAAGGGCGAGCATTTCGCGATGCTGCGGCGTCTCGCCGAAACGTTGGGCGGCGTGGTCGGCGCAAGCCGCGAGGCGGTGGACCGCGGCTGGATCGGCTATCCCCACCAGATCGGGTTAAGCGGTAAAACCATCTCCCCCAAACTCTATCTCGGCGCGGGCATCTCGGGTTCCATCCAGCACCTCGCGGGGATCAAGACCAGTGAGATCATCGTATCCGTGAACCCCGACCCCGATGCCCCGCTGCATCAGGTCGCCGACTACGCGATCGTGGGCGATGCGTTTCAGATTTTGCCCGCGTTGCAGCGGCGGCTGGAAGCCCGTAAAGGAAAGAAGGCGTAACATGACCTCCTCCCCCACCCCCGCTTATGCCCCGGTCACGCCCGCGATCGTCGATGCCGTGCGCGCGATCGTCGGCCCCAAACAGGTTGTGACCGATGAAGAAAAGCTTCAGGCGTATTCGCACGATGAGACCAACGCCGAAGAATATGGCCGCATGCCTGAACTCGTGGTGTTTCCGACCTCGACCGAACAGGTGGCCGCAGTGGTCCGCCTTGCCAACCGCGAGCGGATCCCGATCACCCCCCGTGGTGCGGGCTCAGGCCTGTCGGGTGGCGCCATCCCGCAGTTCGGCGGGATTGTGATCTCGCTGGAGAAGATGAACCGCCTCATCGAATTGGACACCGCCAACATGACCGTCACCGTGGAGGCCGGGATGGTCACCAATGACCTCGCCGCGTTGGTGCAGGAAAAAGGCCTGTTTTTCGCCGGATACCCGATGAGTCTGCAAACCTGCATGATCGGCGGCAATATCGCGGAGAACGCGGGCGGCGGCAAAGCGGTCAAATACGGCGTGACCGGCCGTTACGTCACCGGACTGGAACTGGTCACGCCGACCGGCGAGTGCGTATGGCTTGGCGGCAAGCTTGCGAAGGACGTCACCGGGTACGACCTCAAACAACTCGTCATCGGTTCTGAAGGCACCTTGGGGATTGTCACCCAAGCCACCATCCGGCTCATCGGTTACCCTACGGCGAAATCCGATCTGCTGGTGCTTTTCCGGACCCCGCGCGAGGCCATCGACATGGTGCCGATCATCATGTCGAAGGGTCTCGTGCCCACCAGCATCGAATTCATGGACCGCCTCTCGATCCTCACCAGTTGCCGTTATCTGAACGAGAGCCTGCCCTATGAAGCGGCCGGCGCGATGCTGCTGATCGAGACGGACGGCTCCCATCCGGGGCAGGTGGAGCAGGATCTGATCGCGATCGGTGACCTCTGCGAGGAGCACGGCGCGATCGAGGTGTTCGTGGCCGAGGACCGCAATACCATAGAGCGCATCTGGAACGTGCGGCGTAACATCGCCGAGGCCTTCAAAGTCTACAGTCCGATCCAGAGTCTGGAAGACATCGTGGTCCCTCCCTCCCGCATTCCGGAGATCATCCCCGAACTGGAGAAATTGAGCGCGAAATACGGTATGCGCATCCCCTGTTACGGCCACGCCGGCGACGGCAACCTCCATGCCACGCTGGTCAAGGATCCGGACATGCCCATGGAGGCGTGGCACACTGCGGAAAAGGCCTGCCTGAATGACCTGTACCGGATTACCCGGCGGTTGGGCGGCAAGATTTCGGGCGAGCACGGTATCGGCATCAAGCGGAAAGCGTATCTGAGCGACCTCATCGATCCCGTCGAACTGAATCTGATGCGCGCCATCAAGCGCGCGTGGGATCCGAACCACATCATGAACCCCGGAAAAATCTTTGACCTGACGTCCCAGATTGACGAATCATGAAGGAGTGAAAAATGCATCGAGTCCGTATATTGGCGTTCATCGCGATGGGATGGGTCACGGCGTGCGTGACACCGAAGTTCAGCGGGCTGGATATGAGTCTCGGCACGCTGCCCCGCTTGTCGGAAGCCGAGACGAGGTCGATCAGCCCCGAGAATTTCACGGGAGCGAAGGGCGCGGGAGCGCAGTCGACCAACGGCCCGGCTTGGCGCGCGGCACGCGATCTGGGACAGGGCTGGAAGGTGTCGCCGTTCGTGAACGTGCCAGCCAAAAGCACGGTCACGCTGGCGGACATCGCCGGTTCCGGCGCGATCCAGCAGATTTGGATGACGCCCGCGCCGCTCGACAAAACGCGCCTCAACATCCTGCGCTTCTACTGGGACGGCGAGACCTCGCCCTCGGTGGAGGTGCCGCTCGGTGATTTCTTCGCGTGCGGATGGGGTAAGTATTGCCAGATCAACTCGACGCCGGTGTGCGTCAACCCCGGCAGCGCCTTTAACTGCTACTGGGTCATGCCTTTCCGCAAAGGCGCCAAGGTTACACTCGAAAATCTGGATGAGAACCCGATGCGCCTCTACTATCAGATCAACTATACGCTGACCGATGTTCCCGCCGACGCGGCGACCTTCCATGCGCAGTTCCGGCGCGTGCCGCGCGTAGGAGAGCGTCCCGAAGTGACGATCCTGGACGGCGTGCGCGGCCACGGGCACTATGTGGGCACCTATCTCGCATGGGAAGTCCGGGACCCCGGCTGGTGGGGCGAAGGCGAGATCAAGTTCTTCCTAGACGGCGACGAGACGTTCCCGACGATCTGCGGCACCGGCACGGAGGACTATTTCTGCGGCTCCTACAATTTCGAAAACCGGGAAACGAAACGCTACCAGACCTTCAGCACGCCGCACTCGGGCCTGGCGCAAGTGCTGCCGCCGGACGTGATCTATCGGACGGGACAACGCTTCGGACTGTACCGCTGGCATGTGGTCGACCCGATCCGTTTCGCGAAAGACCTGAAGGTGACGATCCAGACGCTGGGATGGATGCGGGACAAGTCCGGCCGCTATCTGCCGCTGCATGACGATGTGGCCTCGGTGGCTTACTGGTATCAGACCGAACCGCACGCGCCTTTTCCCGCATTGCCCCCGCCCGAGGTGCTGAAGGTCGGGCCGCTTCAAGTGGCACCGTAACGAAACGGAACTGTTTCTCACGTTTTCCCGTTCTCGTCCTCGTGAACGTCGCCTTGCGCCCCACGACATTCGACCTGTGCACTCCCCACCCGCTCCGCAGCTAGGGCCGCACGCCAGCGGTGGTCACGTCACCCTGTCCGGCGAGCCGCCAAACGGCGATGCCGTGCGGCGCGATTTGATGGGTTGCGGCATGCAGCGGGACCGCGCCGCTTCCCAACCAACCGCTCACCGGTTCCGAATCCAACGACTTAGCCTCCGTGGAAAAATTCGCGAGGAGGCCCCAGAGCGTGCCCCGAGCATCCCGAACCCGGACCGCGCGCAGATCAGCGTCGGCTAAGGGAACGGCGCCCGTCTCCCGGTCCGCCGCGATTGCCGCCGTGTCAGCCGCATCCGCGACCACCACCGCCGCCGCGCAGTCGAAGATCGTCGCCCGCGCGCCGAAATAGGCCGCGCCTTCGCGGATGTTCTGTCCGATCTCCTCACAATACAGATACCCCCCGCCGCGCTTGGGTCCTGCGGAATTCCAAATGTTGAGCGGAATCTGGCGCTCGGGCAGACGCGCCACATGCGGCGCGCCGCCGTACAGTTCGACCACACCCAGCCGTCCATCCAGATTCAACCAGCGCCCTTCCGGCGAAACGATTTCAAACCGGTCCGGCAACGCCCGCAACACGCGGCGGCCAGCCGCGCTCTGGAGTGTCCGCGTGAATCCATTAAGCGCATCGTTGGGGACCGAGAGCGACAACCCCCGCACCCGCAGCAGATAACAGGGGTTTCGGGTGACCGCGCGCTGGATCACCACCGTTGTCCGGTCATCGGGAAGCGCACAAAAAGCCAGATCGATTTGCCCCAAACCCGGCACCTCACTGCCCTCCGCGATCCCGTTTTTGGAGATCAGCTCCGCACGCCCGCACGTCGCGAACCCGCCCTCATACGCATACCCGGTCCACGTCACCGGCACCGCAACGTTCTGCGCCCCCATTCCACAGACCTGTCCCGCCAGATTGTGTTGCCACTCGGCCATATCCGAGCGATCCGAAGGCACGCAGAGACCGCAAGCTTTCATCGCGCCGTGCCACACCCACGAGGCAAACCGGCGCGTCCCCCGTTGCAGCCACGCGCCGTGGTGCGCGTCCTGCCAGCGGGTCGGCGCGTCGACCGACCGACGCGGCATGGCGTCGAAATCGAAGACCCGCCGCCAGTACGCACCGTACGCCAGAGTACAGGCCTTGTCCCCCTCCAAGCGTTGGAAATAGAGCGGCGAGAGTGCCTGCAACCCGCTCAGACGCTCCCGCATGAACCAGCCGTCCGAATTGGCCTTCTGTTCCGCCCGGACCTGCCTGAGCCATCCGCGCTCAAACCGTTCCGCATCCGCGTCACCAAACACGTCCCGCGCCAGCAGCCAGACCGGGATCGCATAGTCCTGTCCATAGGCATAACGCACCCGGCTGTCGCCGCCCAACCGCGCCAACCTCCCGTCATCAAAGGTACACGCCTTGTTCACGCGCCACTGCTCCAGAGCATTGTGATAGAGCGCCTCGGGCGGACGCACGCCGCGCCGTTTGCAGGCAAAATGGTAGATCCCGAGATTGGACTGCGTGATGTACATGTAGCCCACATTGAGATACCCGTGGTGGTTGCAGGCGCGCGAGTCGAACATGTTGGCCCCGACAAACCGCGCAGAGACGGGTTTGCCGTCCACAAGCGCCGACCGGGTTTCATCCGAGGGAGTGGAAAGCGAGTTGACCAGCAGCACGCTGGCCTGTTCGCGCCAATCGGCCGCATGGGGATGACCGGGATTCAACACCGCCGCCCGGTGTGTGACATTACCCTGCCACTGATTCGATTCGGGGTGATTGTTCCGGATCAGGCCCGCCGTGACCGGACGCGTCAACAGATAGTCCGCTTCAGAGGCACAGACTTTGGCGTACAACGCGCGCAACGTCTCGTCGAGACACGCCTCCAGCGCGTCGATTCCCACGCTCATCCGTTCGAGTCCCAAGCTGGATATCCAAGTGTGTCCCCACGACTTGCCGTCCGTACACACGCCGCCTCCGGAATGATGCGAGCGGAGCGTGTAACGCAACATGGCCAACGCGATCCGCCGCAACTCGGCTTTCGTCATTCCGACCCGGGCCTCATCGGTTTGCGGATCGGTTCCGAGCACGGCAAATGCGCAGAACGCGGTATCGTGCGCCTGCATGTGCCAGTGTCCGGACTGTCCCAAGCCGTACACGGCCATATCGTCCTGCAGAAAACGGATCTCCGTCATGGCCGCACGGATCCACGGCTCAAGCAGAACGCGGTACTGCACCTGCAACGGCAACGCCTCGAAGTTCCGGTCCTCTTCTCCCCGTGCCGTCGGCACGGTTGCACTCAGCGCAGTGAACAGAGTGACCCACGCGCAACAGCGTCTGGTCAGGCTTGGATACCCGGCCGCTTGTGTCAACCGCGGCGAAACCCATCTCCTCATGCTCCCCCCCTCAGACTGCATGCGGGCCTTGCCCTGTGTTCTCCTTCACCTGCAGTCCAAAGCATAGTGTTGCGGTTTGACGCCGTTTTGGCAACCGGTTTCGACTTGAAACCGCGTGAAAAGCGGGTACACTCACACTGTTTCCGTAATTTTCTCCACCCGTACTGAATCGAAAGGGGTTCCGAAATGATACTCGACCAATTCAAACTTGACGGCAAAGTCGCTCTCGTCACCGGAAGCGCCCGCGGAATTGGACAGGCCTGCGCCATCGCGCTCGCCCAAGCCGGCGCGGATATCGCACTGGTCTACAACCGCACACCTGCGGACGAGACCGCAAAAGCGATCCGTTCAACCGGAAGACGGGCCGAGTCGTTTCAGGCCGACCTGAGTGCCGGCGTGGACGTGGCGCAGGAACTGGTAACCCGCGTTGCGGAGGCGTTTGATGGTGTGGACATCCTCGTGAACAACGCGGGCATTATCCGGCGCGCCCCCTTTGCCGAGCATAGCGTGAAAGACTGGGAAGATGTGCTTGCGGTGAACCTGAGTGCTCCGTTCTACCTCAGCCAGGCCGTCGCGCGCCGCATGATCGCGCAGGGCCGGGGAGGCAAGATCATCCACATCGCCTCGATGCTCTCGTTTCAGGGAGGCGTCCTGGTGCCGGGGTATGCCGCCTCCAAAGGCGGCATCCGCAGCCTCACCATGCTGATGGCCAATGAACTCGCCCCCCACAACATCTGCACCAACGCCATCGCGCCCGGTTATATCGCGACGGAGAACACGCGCCCCCTCCGCGAGAATCCGGCCCGCAATCAGGCGATCCTGTCGCGGATTCCGGCTGGCCGTTGGGGCACGCCCGAAGACCTCATGGCGGCGGTGGTTTTTCTGGCGGCCCCCGCCTCAGACTATATGAACGGTCACACACTCGCGGTGGACGGCGGCTGGCTGGCCCGATAGCCGCTCCGGATCGAGGAACCTGAAACCAACGAGCGTTGAACGTTCAACGGTTCGGTTTAGGCTTACCGGAGCCTGAGCAGGGAGACGATTGCGCGGGCGAGTTTGTCACGGTGCGTTTCAATCGGCGCGGGGTCGCGTGTAAAGTCGGTCAGGCCTGCCGACACCTCGGCGGGCACGGTCAGCAACGCTTCCAGATTCTGGCGGGTTCGGGGATCCAGACTCCCGCCCTTCTGTTGCAACAGCCGCTGCAGGATCACGAAATATTCGTAGTCCTCGATTCCGTCGCACAACATCTCCAGACGCAGACTCGGCACCGGAGCGTCCATCACCGGTCCGGCGGGATTGCCGTCCGCCGCCGCAAGCGGCGGATAGAGAAGCCGGCCGTCCCCATTGCCCCAGGGCCGCTTGGTCCCCTTGGGCACACCGTATCCGGTGGTCCAGCTCATCGGATCCGTGTAGGGGTTCTGCGGTTTGCCGGACTCCGGGTACGCGGTGTCGCTGGTCCAATAGGTCGTCTCCCAGATCAGGACACCCGCAACCCGCTCAGCCCAGGTCTGCCAGAGCCAAACGCGCAATGCCGGCCCCGCATGATCAATGAATTCCGTCACATACGGCGCTTTGGGTACGCAACAGATGTACCACCAGAAGTGGTCGCCCGCCTCGCGCCGCTCCGCCAGACCCGTTTTCTTGAGCGACGGTGTGAGCGGGCACCAGATGTGCGGTCCGCCGAACAGTTTCGGCTCGATCTGCTCCGTCAGCATCCGGCGCAGTCCGGGTGCGTGGCGCTTGAGCGTGTTCATGCCGTTCATCACAAAGTCGTAATCCTTGGGATCCGGCTCGTCGAACCAGTAAACAAAGGCTTTGTCCAACCATCCTTTTTCCCGGAGATGCGCCTCGATGCCCCGCAGATATTTACCCATCAGCAACTCATATTCGGGCGTCCCCCCAGCGAAGCCGAGAAACACAGGTTCCGTGCGCGCATGGAAGGTCCCGCACCCCAACCCCTCGACCTTGATCCGGAAGGTGTTGAAGTGGTTGGATTCAAACGCACGGGTCATGGCCGCATCCCATTCCTCCCAGTGGAAGACCGGTTCGATCTCCGCGATCTTCTTGCCCGGCTCCGGTTTTCCTGTCCGGGTGTCGAACCCCCGCCATGTCACACTCCACCGGTCCATCGGGGCCGGATCGTAGGGGGAGAGGCGGTATTCGCCCAGGCAACGCAGATACAAATCGAGGACCGCGCGACGCTGCTCGGGACCGGTTGCCTTGTGATACCGCCAGACCGTGCTCGCGCTGAACCCGAAAGCGGTTTCGCAAGTCATCGTGTCCGGCAGCGTGAAATCATACACCTCGGCATTCAAAACCGTAGTGGCCTTGACCCCGTCGGCTTGGATCGTCACCGTCCCGCGGTAGATGCCCGCCGGGATGGCATCGGGCGCGTGAACCCGGATCCAGAACGGGTGATGTTGTCCCGCCGCGGCAATCAGCGATCCCTGTTGCGGCAGGAGCGGATCAGGCCATAACCCCCTCACCCCGGCCGCGTCGCTCGTCTGTTCAACCGGCACATATCCCACGCGCGACACCCGCACCCGCGAAGCCGGAATGCGGTTCTTCCCGTAAACCAGATCCGTCACCGTGACCGTCAGATTCGTGAGCGTCACATGGGGCGTGACCACCAGTTGCACCGCCTCGCCTTCGTTACGCGCCAGACGCAACGCGAGCGATTTGGCGAAGGCGCGCGGCAACGGCCGGTGGCGGGGGATCTTCCACCCGGATGCGGCACGCCATAGGCTGAGCAACGGAACGTTGACCGGCAACCGTTCCCCATAGGAGTCGTCATAGAGCATGGGCACCGTCACGGCGCAACGCGCCTCAAACGCCTCCCCCAATCCGACAACCATCTCCCACTCGCCGGCCGAAGGCGCCTCATAGGGGATCCGCACGTCATATGCCCCGGGCCCCGGCAATATTATGGGCACGGGATGGGGGCGCACGGGTTGGCCCTTACCCGCGAACACGACCCGCGCTTCGTTCGTCAGGGGACCCGCACCCGAATGACGCACCTGCAACACCGCGACGTTCTCGCCGCCCGGCAGCGCGTCACCCAACCCGATCACCCGCACGCGCGGGTTCGGCTCACGCGATACAGTCTCCACATATCGCGTGGAACCGATGAACGAACGCGGCGGCCCCTCCACCTCCGCATCAAAACGATAGCCGTGGACCTGCACCGCACACGGGGGCTTCGCCCCGCGCAACCGGACCGAAAGCGCCGCCGCAGGCAACATGGCTTCCGGCACAGCCACCGTCAGGCTCCCCGCATTCGTGAGCGCGCCCCCCTGCTGCCACGTCTTGCCGTCAGCCGAAAACTCGACCACGAGCCGCCCTGACGCATAATATCCGCTGTTGACCGACACGCTCGCCGTCCGCATCACGTACCCCGTCACCGTGTGCCGGTACGTCACGACCGTTCCCGCATCGAAGCACCACCGGTCGGTGTTGAAACGTGCGGAAAAACCTAACAGCGGGCGACTGTGGTTCCGTCCCTCGCTCCGAAACGGCGCGACAAAATGGTAACGCCCCGCCTCAAGCCGTTCGCCCTCACCCAGCGCAAGCCCCTCCGACAAAGCATAAACCGGCTCGACCGGAACCAGACGCGCGTCATCGAACAGCACCTGCCCCTGCATCTGCCACATTCCCAGACGCACTGGCACGTCGCGCCACTCTTTCCCGAACGGCACGGCGAAGACATGGCCGTAGCGCTCCCATGTGCCGCTTGGAACGCCGATATCCACATGCGCGAAGGGCGTACCGTAGAGCGCCGTTCCGCCGGACGCATCTTCCCCCCGCGCACGTAACGTCAACCGGTAACAGTGGCCGGGTTTGAATCCGACCGGATCGGACACCCACGCCCCGTTGCCGACGGTTTCGTTTACGATCCGGACACAGGCACCCTCGGCGTATCCGCCCTGCCGCAACCACCCGCCTTGCGCATCCTGCAGACGCCAGCCGTCGGGCGTCGTTCCCCCCGTCTCGAACCCCCCGTTTTTCAGCAGCCCGGCCGCATCCCCTGCCCCCGCAACCAGACCGGCCACGACCAACACCACGACTCGCAAACCGTAATCCCTCATCGTCCCCTCCCAACGTTGCATTCCTTTCCGCAGTATACGTCAGAAATGCCTCCGGAAACAAGAATCACATTTAAAGCGACATACGGATTATGATATGATAATCGGATGAGACATCACCGAGTCGAGCAGTGGGAAGCACGGTTGAACGCATTGCTGAAGCGGGTGGACCATGCGCTGGAAGAGCGGTTCGGTGACCTGCTGACGCCCCACCCCGCACGCCCGCCGCACGGCACCACGGCCAATCCGCAGTATGATGGACTCTTCCGTGTCACCGCCGCATTCACCGCAGGGTTCGGTTCCAGTTTAGGCAAGGGCTATGTCCTCTCCATAGAACCGGTCTCGCTGGAACCCCTGCCAAAGAAGGCGCGCGCCAAAATCGAGGCGACCGCGGTGCAAATGATTCAGGAGGGTTTGGAGGAGGCGTTGCCGGGACGCGGCTTGCGGGTCGAACGCGACGGGACCGTTTGGAAGATCGTGGGAGACCTCTCGCTTGACAACCCCCAGCAGCGCGCCGCCGCGCATCCCCCGCAGAAGGAGAACACATGATGATTTGCCTGGCCGCGCAAAGCATAGACCTCAACACGTCGCTCGGATACGGCACGATTCTGCATTATACGCTGTCGCTGCTGGTTTTTTTCCACCTGATGCTCAAGCCGCGGGATGCGCGCACCTCCCTGCTCTGGATTTTTTTCACCACCGCGTTTCCCTTTTTCGGACCGCTCGCGTACGTGCTCTTCGGCATCAACACCGTGCCCAACAAAGGGTGGCAGAAACAGTATTCCGACAGCCTCTTCGAAAAACGCCAGCGCCTCAACCTGCGCCAATCCCATCCGCTGGCCTCGATGGCCGCCCAGAGGAACACCTTGCAGATCACATCGCCCGATCTCGAAGCACTCCCGTTCAACCGCGTTCTCGACCACCTGAGCAACAATCACCCCCTGTTGGGGGGAAACACGATCGAATTACTCGAACCAGCGGGGGACGCCCTGGAAGAGATGTTTTCCGCGATCCAGCAGGCGACCGACCACATTCATCTCGCCACCTACATTCTGAATGACGACGCCGTGGGACGGCGCCTCATGGCTTTGCTCGCGGAGCGCGCCGCCGCCGGCATCAAGGTCCGGGTTTTGTATGACGCGTTCGGTTCGGCAGGCGCGAGCCTGCGCCTCTTCTTCTGGCGTTACCGGCGGGTGCCCAACCTGCATCTGATCGGGTTTTCCCAAGCGAACGTGTTCAAACGCAAGTTCCAACTCAACCTGCGCAACCACCGGAAAATTCTGGTGATCGACGGCACGGTGGCCTTCACGGGCGGCATTAACTTTCATGATGTGTATCTGCCCCGGCACGACAAACCGGGCACGCTGGATTATCACTTCCGCATCCGCGGCCCGGCCGTGCTGGAACTCCAGTACACATTTTTGCGCGACTGGTATTACATGACCGACATCCCGCCGGAAAAGCTTCTCGCGGCCCGCTTTTTCCCCACGCCGGAACCCACGGGGAATTGCGCCGTGCGCCTGCAAAACAGCGGCCCCACCCGCGACGAAACCGCTGCCGCGCTCGATACGTACTTCGCGGCAATCAATCTCGCCCGAAGCCAGATCCTGCTGGTCACCCCCTATTTCGTGCCGCCCGAAGCGCTGATTCGCGCATTGCGTCAGGCGGCTTTCCGCGGCGTGGAGGTCAAAGTACTGGTGCCGTCGGTCAACAACCACCCCACCGTGCAACTTGCCTCGCAAGCCCTGTATACCACTCTCATCAAAGCAGGCGTACGCATCTTTGAGCGTTCCCCCCCCTTCCTCCACGCCAAAGCGTTTCTGGCTGACGACACGATCGCGATTATCGGCAGCGCGAATCTCGACTCGCGCAGTCTTTACCTCAACTACGAGACCAACCTGGTCGTCTTCGACACGGAATTCGCCGCCCGTCTCAAGCGCGTCATCCTGCACGATTTCGCCAAATCCCGCGAGATCCTCTATTCGAACTGGCGGCACCGTTCGCGGCTCCGCCGGTTGGGCGAAAACTTTTTCAATCTTTTCCATCCCATCGCTTGACGAGGTAAATTGGTTTCTGGATTTTAGGTTCCGTACCATGAAACACATGAAACCTCATGAAATGAAAATGCTCGGGACGGGTGCCTGCTCGACCGGGCAAGCAGATGCTTGTCCTTCCCGGCCTGAAACATCGTTACCCGGAGCCCGCACGGTTTCAGCGGTCCGGCTCCGCGCCTACGGCGCGCAGCTGTGGACGTCCCGCCGTACTGGCAGGGATCGTCTACGGTTCACGCCGACGTTCAGCCGCAAAAGGACATGGCGCCGTCCGCTGGCACCTGAACCATACAGACCTTGTCGCGTTACGAATCCGGCCACAAACAGCATTGCGCTTTGAACACCAACCCTGCTTTTCATGAAGGTTCCGTTTCATGGTTTCATCCAAATCGGGATCGGGATCGCTATCGGTATCGGGATCGGGATCGTCGACCCGCGACGATCGACAGGGACGCCCGCGTTTCCGGCACCGCAGGTCGCTCGTCGCGGGTCGCGGGTCGACATAAGGTCTGATGGGAGAAGCGGGCGTCCCTACCGGTTGGCGGACGCTTTAGTCCCGCATACGCACCGGTCTCCAAAACTCAGTCGATTGCGCTTGCGACGAAGTGGAGCGATGAAGTGCTGGGGCCAAGAGTTCAAAAAGAGCGTCGGACGCACCGCAAAACCAATGTTTGCGGGGCTTTGCTAGAATTCCACCCGTTCAACTGCTCCTTTTGGGTTCAATCCTGAAAATCCTGTCATCCTGTCCATTTATCCTAAAAAGAGCAGTTGAACCTTCAACTCTCTTGGGTTTCAGGTTTCAAGGTTTCAAGGTTTCAGGGTTTCAAGGTTTCAGGGTTTCATCCAAATCGGGGTCGGGATCGGAATCGCTATCGGGATCGACTGTTTCACCACAGGACACTTTCTTGGGTTTCAGGGTTTCGGGGTTTCATGGTTTCAAGGTTTCAAGGTTTCAAGGTTTCAGGGTTTCATCCAAATCGGGATCGGGATCGGAATCGCTATCGGGATCGACTGTTTCACCACAGGACACTTTCTTGGGTTTCAGGGTTTTATCCAAATCGGGATCGCTATCGGGATCGACTGTTTCACCCCCCATCCGATTCGTATGTTTTTACATGGCCGCCGACAATTACACAACAGTGGCTTGACATCCTTTTGCCCATCCGGGTACATTTGTCCTGTGATCATTTTTGTGCCGCTTTTCCATCACTGCGGCAGATTGCATCGGGACGCCTATTAACGTCCGTCACGAAAGGAGAAAATGATAAAATCAAGAAAAGGCATTCTTGCATCAATTGATTCTTACATGCGACAAACTCTCTGGACGTTCGACGATAGGAAAGCATGAAGAAACCGATAATGGTGCGAGAAACCGCCCTTTCAAAACCGGAACAGATCAATCTGATCGGTTCCATGATCCTGCAAGGCGACTCTCTGCATGTCCTTCGACGCCTGCCGGCGGACTCCGTCCAATGTATCGTAACGTCACCTCCTTACTGGGGGTTGCGAGACTACCACATCGCAGGTCAGATAGGACTGGAATCGTCCCTGACACAATATATCAACAGGCTGGTTGCAGTCTTCAACGAGGCAAAACGCGTTCTCAAGGATGATGGCGTGTTTTGGCTCAACATCGGGGACGGTTACACGAGTGGTAACCGGGGTTGGCGAGCACCAGACAAGAAGAACCCTGCTCGCGCCATGAGTACACGTCCTGACACCCCGGAAGGGCTGAAGCCGAAAGACCTGCTGGGAGTGCCCTGGCGGCTGGCCTTTGCCTTGCAGCAAGATGGCTGGTATTTGCGTTGTGATGTGGTATGGAACAAACCCAACGCGATGCCGGAAAGCGTAAAGGATAGACCGACTCGGGCGCACGAATATGTCTTCATGCTGACGAAGGCACAACGATACTTCTACGATTACAAAGCGGCGATGGAACAGAACGGAGGAAAACCACGCAACAGGCGGACAGTCTGGGATGTCAACACGCAACCATTTGCCAAGGCCCATTTCGCGACCTTCCCTCCGGCACTTATCCGCCCTTGCATCCTTTCCAGTTCACGCCCGGGCGACCATGTCCTCGATCCGTTTCTCGGGTCCGGAACAGTCGGTGTCGTGTGTGAGGAATTACAGAGAAATTTCATCGGCATTGAACTGCACCCGGAGTACATCTTGCTTGCGGCCCAGCGGCTGGGTGTGTCAGGGTATCATTCAGGAGGCACACGATGACAAAAATACAGACCGCCATCCGCTTGCCCGGCCCCGATTTGCAGGTGGACTTCGCCGCATGCCTTGCCGCAGCGCGAAAGGCATACTTGCTCGACGCGTTGACAGCAGTCGTCGGCAAACTCGAAATCAAAGCACTCGACGACGAGTTGTCGCGGCTGGTGCCCAGTGACTATATGCAAGCAGTGGCGTCCATTGGATTGCGAGGCGAACTGGTGTTTCCTGTCCCTCTCGTCCTTGTCGCGAATCCGCGTCTTCTTTCCTACTATCGACTCCTTCTCGGTCACAGTCAGAAGGCTTTCTACGACAACAGAAACGGAACGACCCGCTTCAAATGCATGGAGGACGCGGGCACCCTTCCAGCCGGGATTGGACTGGAAGGGCTATGCAGGGCTCTGATCAAGGGCATGTGTGCCCTAGTGGACGGGATCGGACTCAAGAGGATTAGCAGGGATCTTCTTGATGATCTCACGTTGTTGACCTTGGGGCCTCAACTACGCGGTGGAGCGAACGTCAAAAAGGGGTCGGCAAGCATCCGGGCCGTGTTCGATCTGATACACACAATCGTTCGTTCAGCCGCTGTTTCAGCAAGCGAGAAACGCCTTGTGCTCAAAAACGCTGCCGATCGCCGGGTCATTATTCAGTTCGCATCAGACCCAGATATAGTGATTCGGGAAACAATCGGCAAAGACTCCTACCGCAATATTATTGCGGTGGAAGTGAAGGGCGGCACGGATTTTTCCAACATCCACAATCGCATCGGCGAAGCCGAGAAGAGTCATCAAAAAGCTCGGCAAGCAGGATACGTTGAATGTTGGACTATCGTAAATGTTCACAAACTCGATGAGGAAACGGCAAAGCGCGAATCTCCGTCAACAAACCGGTTCTTCCGACTTTCCAAGTTAATCCAAAACACGACGGAAGAATATGACGATTTCCGAAGCAGGATCATTGCGCTCACAGGACTCTCCGACAAGAAGACTCGTTGATCGCGATAGCGGTATCCCTTGCGGAGTACCCCTTCCAGGCCACTAACCGAAAAGTCGCGCCGTTCACCCAAGTTCGACCGTTGCGTCCCTTTTTTGCCCGAACTGTCAAACTCAGGTTAAGTCCTTTTCGCGCATAATGTTATGCTTCATCGATCATTTCGAGGATACACTTTTCAGCTTGGGGCTTGACTGTTCCCCCTCCCTCCCCATAATAGATGCCCATTGTGGGGAGCGAAATGTTTCCGGGTTACCCCAGGAAAAGTTCATAAACGCAAAATCCGGTTCGAAAACGTTCGGGCGGGATGCGCGTAAACAAAGGAATCGCGATGATGAAGACTTGGCTGCAACAACTGAACCGCCGTACGTTTGTCAAAACCGCCACCGCCGGGGCCACGCTCGGCAGCTTGCCCGGCATCCTGAAAGCCCAACAAGCCCCGTCGCAGAACGTGGTCGGCGCCAACAGCCGGATCAACGTCGCCTGCGTCGGATACTCTGACCGTTTCAGAGGCGCACTGCTGCCGTCGTTCATCAAATGCAAGGACGAACTGAATTTCGACATGGTCGCGCTGGCTGACCTCTGGAGCGTGCGCCGCGAAGAGGGCAAGGCCGGCATCGAAGAGAAAATCGGCCACAGCATCGACGTTTACAAGAGTGACGAAGAGCTTTACGAGAAGGCGAAGAACGTTGATGCGGTGATCATCTCCACCGCCGACTTCCAGCATGCCATGCACACCGTGCATGCCGTCAATGCCGGCAAGGACTCCTTCACCGAGAAGCCGATGGCTGAGGACATGGACGCCGCCAACGCTGCGCTCGATGCCGTCAACGCTGCCCGCAAGGCCGGCAACCGCGGCGGCGCGGTGGTGCAAATCGGTTCGCAGCGTCGTAGCGCTCAGGCCTACCATATCGCCAACGAGTATATCCGCTCCGGCAAGTTCGGTGACATCACCTATGTGGACCTCTGCTGGAACGTCAACCAGCCCCAACGCTGGCGTCGCGGCGACCTGCCGTCCAAGCTGAAAGAGGCAGATACGGATTGGAAGAAATGGCTGCTCGACCGCCCGATGGTCGCATTCGACCCGCGCAAGTATCTTGAGTTCCGTCTTTTCTGGCCCTATTCGTCGGGCATCCCGGGACAGTGGATGTGCCACCAGATCGATACCGTCGCCTGGTTCACCGGTTTCGAGTTCCCGCGCTCGGCCATGGCCGACGGCGGCCTGTATGCCTGGAAGGACGGACGCCAGAGCGCCGACACCTTTACCGCCATCTTCGAGTACGGGCCGGACAATGATCCTGACAAGGGCTTCCAAGTCGTGTTCAGTTCGCGCCAGCACAACGCGGCGCGCGGCAACGTCGAGAAGTACCATTCCAAAATCGGCACCATCGACCTGATCAGAGGCACGGTCTCCAACGAGGGTGTCGAGCGGGCCAAGATCGAGGCCATCAAGCTGTCCGAATCCGAAGCAGCCTCGACTGCCGCAGACACCGGCGCGGGCAACATGGAAGTCGCGCACATGCGCAACTGGATGGAGTGCGTCCGCTCGCGCAAGCAGCCGAACGCCCCGATCGAGGCCGGCTACAGCCACGCAGTGGCTTTGATCATGTCCAATGCCTCGATGCGGACCGGCATGCGGGCGACCTTTGACCGCGCACAGCGTCAGGTCATCGCTGGCGGCAAAATCTTTAAAGGCTATTGAGAAAAAGGGATGGCGCCTGTTTAGGCTGTTAGGGAAATACTGCTTATTGCCTTCCTAACGGCCTAACGCGGGCAAAGTCCGCGACCCAGTTCAATCTCACACAAAGGCTTAAAGGACACAAAGGTTTTTCCCATGACAATAAGGAGAATTGCCTTTTCATCTTACCTAACGGCCTAATAGCCTTCAGTCTAAACAACATCCAAGGGATACACCCATGTATTTGAACCGCAGAACATTCATGCAGGCGTTGGCGGTGACCGGCGCTCTGGGAGGCACCGGTATGGCTCGCGCAGTGAAAACCCCGCCCAAAATCCTGTTCGGCGTCTGCACCGGTCCCGGCAAGGCGGAACAGTTGAAGGCCATCGGCTACGACTTCATCGAGGGCGGCGTCAGCGGCACCTTCAAGCCCACAATGTCGGATGCCGACTACGAAGTCGAACTGGCCAAGCTCAAACAGTCGGCCTTGCCGTTCCGCTCCTGTAACGGCTTCATTCCCTCCACGTTCCGGCTCACAGGCCCCGAGACCACGCACGACACAGCACTCGAGTATGCGGTCACGGCCTGCCGTCGCGCTGACCTGCTCGGCGTGCCCTACATCGTCTTCGGCAGCGGCGGTGCGCGCAAACTTCCGGACGGTTTCGACCCCGTGAAAGGCAAGGAGCAATTCATTGACTTTTGCCGCAAACTCGGCGACCGCATCCAGAACCTGAAAGTCACGATCGTTTTGGAGCCGCTCAACAAGAGCGAGACCAACCTCCTCAACTCAGTGACCGAAGGGATCGAGTATGTGGACACGATCGCCCGCCCGCGCATCCAGCTTCTGGCCGACTTCTATCACATGATGAAGGAAAACGAGGGCCCCGACGCCATCCGCAAGGCCAGCGCCCGTATCCGTCACTGCCACATTGCCGAGCTTGAGGGCCGCAAAGCCCCGGGCACCAAGGGCGAGGATCTGAGCGGCTATTTCAAGGCGCTGCGCGATATCGGCTACACCGGCGGCGTCTCCTGCGAATGCGGCTGGCCCAAAGAGAATATCGAAGAGGCCTGGAAGAAAGCGCTCGCGACCATGCGTCGGCAAGCCGGTCAAGAGGGATGAACGTTATTACCCTTTCCAGCTTCCCGCTTCCCGTGATCCGCGACAACACCGAGACCGTCCGCAATCTTTGCCGCTAGCGGTTTCAAATCCGTGCCTTTTCGGGATTTGTCTTCATTCTACTTCTTCTCGCAGGTCGTTTTTTCGCCCCGGGCATGGTGATAGGCCTTGCAGGCTTTACAGTCTCCGTGTCGCGAGCATCCCGGCCATGTGCAGGGGCAATCAGTTTTGATCTTTTTCTCGCTCATTTCGGTTCTTTACGTTCTTGCTCTTACAAATCAATTCCAAGCCATCTCATAGTCGCAGCATTTTATCTTTTGGCAGACGCGCGATATCACGGCTATTGCCTTATCTTGATCGAAGGCTCCAACTTCAAGACATACAGTAGGGTCACCACCGAGCGACATGCCTGAGCCGAGAATCTTGCCACATTTTGCCGTCTCCAAACCTTCGTCGATTTCCGCTGTCAGAGAAGCCTTGTCCAAGTTCGAAGGCATGGAGAAGACGTATAAGTTTCCTTCAATCATGCGTTGATGTTGGCCGTCCATGAGACCCTTATCTCCTTTTGTTTCACCTGCTTGAACTGAATTGCTGATTTCGTCGGGTTATTAATCACGTTATGGAAAGGTGCCTCGATGAAATTGCATACCAAGACAAGAAAGTATCGCTCACGGAGTGCTTCTGCCATCTCGAATTCCAGATCAGTCATCTGTATCTGACCCGAGCGCCCCCGTAGCCCCTTGATCTCGACAGCATAAAACGGATGTGGATCGTGGCCATGAGGCGTCATCTTGAAATCAAAGCCGCACCCCCATCCAGTTGTGTCTGTAAGTTGTGCAGTTGCAAACTCCGCCATATCCTTATGGTGCGTCACAAAATAGCTTTCTGCAGCTTTGCCTGTGATCAGGCTCTTTGCAAAAGATGCAGACGGCTCAGGGTCATGCAGATTCAACACCCGTTTTACCTCCAGCATTGAGTCCGCCTCGCGAGCTGGTAAGAGAAACCCTTTGATGATCTCACCAAGATCTGCAAGACCAACTGTCTTGTACTCATCAAGGATACGTTGACAGTGCTCTCTGATAGGGCGCTTGTGCCAGCCCATTCGCGCATTTGGGAAGAACGGATCAAGTTCATCTCGGTAATTTTTTATGGATGCCGGTTTGGCATTGAGGCTATAGCCGAGCGTGTTGAATGCTTCGGTGAAACCGTTAAAGCCAAGGTACTGCAAGCCCTTCTTGTCGAATTTGGAAAGGAATAGACCGCATAGAATCTGACGGTCTCTGAGGTTCATTTTGGGGGAAGAAGCAACCATGAGTGATCCTCATACAACATGAACATCGCCCAGATGGAAGTGTGTCGCGTCATCCGAATAATGTCCGCGATACATTCTCATTTTATCAGCGTCGATGTCATTCGCCCACACCACGTGCCATCCCGCCAGTTCCAGTCCCATGCGCATGAGACCGATCCCGGCAAAAAATTCGGCAACAGTCTTCTCTTTATCCATACCAGAATCCTCTGCCATCCTCCTCACTTTGTCGCTTGTTTTCTATCTTCTCATATTCTGAAATATTTCCAACTACTTTTCGCACAATCGCGTAATCGGTTCGTGACGGGGGGCCATGCGAGTCGAACGCGTGTTTTGTGCGTACGCAGTCGGGAGCGCGGGCGTCTTCCGCGCTACGCGCGGATTTAGGATTTAGGGGTTTTTTCACTTCGACGTTCTGAGTTCGGCGTTGGGCGTTCGGCGTTCAAAGGCGGCGGCGTGAAACGCCGCCCGGACGGGCAGACGCTCGTCCCTCCCTCTTACGGTCAAAAACATAAAAACAAACAATCTGTGCAAATCTGTGGATAAAACCAGAAAACGCAAGACACGCTGTTGCGGGCGGGGACGCCCGCGCTCCCGACTCACTGCCCCCCCTTTTCACCAGAAACGCATTGTCTTCGCACACTCCTGTCGCTAACCGATTACGCTGAAGCGGCAGGGGGTATTGTCCGGAAGCGGCCAAACCGGTATACTCCTGCGTGAAAGGACAACTGTTCCGCGCCCGAACGCCCTGCCACGACTTTTCAGGAGATCAGGGAACGCGGGCGGAGGAGAGGCGGTGCCTTGTTGATCGGGCACATGGGTAAAACAGGGGGCGTAAAGAACGAAAGGGGGGTGACATGATGCGCAGAGGAATCCTTTGGATCGTCGGGTTGACGGGATGTGCGGCGGCAAGCGTACTGGGGGCGCCGGGCGAGGTGACGCTCGCCGAGCGCGGAAAGGCGGACGGCATGGCGATCGTCCGGTCCGAGGAGGCGTCGGCGTCGCAACGCCACGCCGCGGAAGAGCTTCAGCGGTTCACCGAACAGATGACCGGTGTGCGTCTGCCGATCGTGACGGACCGGGAACCGTTGCCGGCGCGCGCGGTGCTGCTGGGCGTCACACGCCACACCGCCGCGATTCTCGGCACTGCCGCCGATGCGGCCGCGTTCGGCGACGACGGGTTCCGCATCGTGACCCGTCCGCCGCATCTGCTGATTCTCGGCGGTCCGGTCCGCGGCACGCTGTACGGCGTGTATGAACTGTTGGAGCGGGTTGGCGGCTGCCGCTGGTACGCCTCCTGGCACAGCGTGATCCCCCGGCTCGAACGTTTCACCGTGCCGAATACGGATGAGACGCAGAAACCCGCCTTCGCGTTGCGCGAGCCCTTCTGGTTCGACATGTTTGACGGCGACCTCGCGGCCCGGAACAAGGCCAACGGCAACGCCATGCGCCTCACCGAACGGCACGGCGGCAAGATCCGCTTCGGCGGCGGGCTCTTCTGCCATACCTTCAACCGGCTCTGTCCGCCCGAGGAGTTTTTCGAAACCCACCCGGAATATTTCAGCGAGATCGACGGTCGGCGCATCAAAGAGCCCTCCCAGCTCTGCCTGACGAACCCCGACGTGCTGAAGATCGTCACCACCCGCGTGCTGGAGCGCATCCGCAAAGACCCCACGGCCAAGCTTTTCAGCGTGAGCCAGAACGACTGGCGCTACCCGTGCACGTGTCCCGCGTGCAAGGCGATCGACGACCGTGAAGAGTCGCACGCCGGAACGCTGATCACCTTCGTCAATCAGGTGGCCGAGGCGGTGGAGCGGGAGTTCCCGGAGGTGTGGATCGAAACGCTCGCGTACCAGTACACGCGCAAACCGCCCAAGACCGTGCGGCCGCGCCGCAATGTCGTGCCTCGCCTCTGCACCATCGAGTGCGACTTCTCGTATCCGCTGGATCAGAGCGCCTACGAACAGAACCGGAAGTTTGTCGAGGATATCCGCGGCTGGAGCGCCATGACCGACAAACTTTACATCTGGGACTACACCACCAATTTCCGCCACTACACCGCCCCGTTCCCCAATGTGCTGGCGTTGCGGGACAACGTGCGGTTCTTCCGCGACCACCGCGTGGTCGGACTGTTCGAGCAGGGGGCCTATCATGGACGGCACGGCGATTTCGCGGAACTCAAGGCCTGGCTCCTCGCCAAATGGCTGTGGAATCCCGATCTGCCGACAGAGCCGCTGCTCGCGGATTTCTTCGCGGGATATTACGGCGCGGCCGCGCCGCTCGTGCGGCAGTACTTCGACGAACTGCACACCTTTTACAACGATCCGGCGAAAAAGCCCCTGCGGATCTTTGACGACGTGCGGAGCCCCGTCCTGCCGGACGCGTTTCTCGACCGCGCCGCGGACTTGTGGTCCCGGGCAGAGGCAGCGGTGCGGGATTCGCCGGCCCACGCCTACAATGTGCGCATGGGGGCCTTTTCGGTGTTGTACGCACGGCTCTCCCGACTTCCCGCAAGCGAACAGAAAACCGTGTGGGTCACCTCGAATCCGCAGCAATATGCGGTCCCGGCGGAATACCGCGCCTTGGCGACCGAACTGCTGAAACGTTTCGACGAGGCCCGGAACATCCGTCTCGCGGAGAGTTTGGAGCGGCATACGAAAACCATCACGGACTGGCGGGCGCTCATTTCGCCGCCACCCCTGCCGCCTCCGGGAGACCGGGCGACCATCGAAGACGAACAGCTGTCGCTCGGCCGGCCGGGCGTGTGGGGCGAGAAAAAAGTGGCTGATCCGCAGGCCGGGGACGGCTTCGCGCTCAAGTTGTTCAACACCCACTACGAATGGTGCACCTCGCTGCCGTTCGGCAAGGTGGCCTTCGACCCCGGCGCGCGGTACCGCATCCGGATACGCTTGCGTGTCGAGCGGGTGCCGGGGCAGGAGGGGACGGCCTTCTGGGCCGGCGTGTATGACCCCGTGAACAAGAAAGGCCACGGGAAGACGGTCGAGCCCAAGACCTCCGCCATAGGCGACGGATACGCCTGGTACGATGTGGCCGAGTGGGTGCCGGAGAGCGCCCACTACGTTTGGATCGGGCCGGGACGGTTCGACAAGAAGACCCAAAACGCGAACCCCGCGATCCGTGCGGTCTATATCGACTGCCTTGAGCTTCAGCGCTTGGAAAAGTGACCGGACGCGGGAGGATCCGGCAATGAGACGCAACACACGGCTCCGAATTTTCGGATGGCTGGCGTGCGCAGCGGTGGCGCACGCCCAAGCCCCGGCCAAGAGGCCCCCTCCCGAACAGCGCGGGGAACGGTCTCCCCCGGCGGTGGTCACCAACGCGGCGCCGCACGCCGCGCAGACAAACGCCGCGGCAAAGGCGCGGACCCCGGCCAAACCCACCTTCACCCGCAAACAGGTGGAGCGGCGTCTCCGTATGCTGCAAGAGCTGCGCGACCGCGGCCTGATCCTGCAACCCTTCTATGAGCGCAAAGTGCGCGAGTGCGAAGAGGGGCTGGTGGAATAGCGCAAAGGTAACATCCGGCTTTTCTGAGCGAAACAAAACATGACCTACCGATACCGACGCGACGCGGTGCGCCTGCCTGACGCGCAACTCCATCATATCACCCTCCGGCTCGCGTTTTACGAGAGCCATGTGGATGGCGCGGCCCTCCTGTTTCTGACCGCGCGCGAGCCGTTGACGGCGTTGCGACTCGATGTGCGTGACCTGGAGATTTTCGAGGTTGCGGTTTCGTTGGCAGAGACCCTTTCCCCCGATGACCGCGAACGGTTTGCGGAGCCGTTTCCGCCAACCGACGGCTTTTCCGCGTGTGCCCACACTCTTGACACGGTGGCCCGCAAGCTGGTGATCCCGCTGCCACGACCGCTGGCCCCCGGTGCGTCGCTGCGGGTTTACGTACGCTGCCGCTGTGTTCCCTCTGACGCGCTGCTCGAGGGACTCTACCGGGACGTCACGCCGCCCGGCGCGCCGCAACAGTACATTTCGCAGTGTCAACATGCGAGAGCGTATCGACCCGCTCCGCCACCCTTCCGTGGCAGGGCGTCTGGCGGCTTATCTGGACGGGGTTCCGTGACATGGGCGGAACCGTCCATGAAACACAGGCAAGATGTCCGTGCCACAGCCGAAACGAAGCAAAAACTCCTAACTGATCCGCAGGGGCATCAACACGTATAGGAACGGGATGCCGCACTTGATCAACGCGGGGCTGTGACCGTCATTCATCTCGATAAAGACTTCGTCATCGTCCATATTTTTGAGGGGATCCATGACGAATTCGGGATTAAAGATGATCGAGATCTCCTTGCCGCCGTATTTGACCGGAACCACATCGCGCCCTTCGCCGACTTCCGGCGTGTTGATGCTGACGATCAACTGGTTCGCGGAGAACGTCAATCGCGTGGCGTTACATTTATCCGTGGTCACGACCGAAACGCGGCGCAGCGCTGCCAGCAACGCATCGCGCTCAATCACGACGCGCTCATCGCACGCCGCAGGAATCACCTGCCGGTAGTTGGGATACACGCCGTCGATGAGTTTGCTGCTGAGCATCGTCGTCCCCAACTCGAAAACCGCTTGATTCTTCTGCGCGTAGATTTTCAAATCCCCGTCGTTGGAGAGAATGCGCATCAATTCGCTGACCGCCTTGATCGGCAGGATCATTTCCGTCTCGGCCTCGGGCGGGAATTCAATCTCATGTTCGACCAGAGCCAACCGGCGTCCATCCGTGGCGACCAGCGTC
>Ga0208694_1001331_pt1 | contig 30547 bp, 27 predicted proteins | sample AD_UKC078_MetaG_FD_184442 | JGI IMG/M metagenome (GOLD analysis project Ga0208694, IMG submission 184442) | Active sludge microbial communities of municipal wastewater-treating anaerobic digesters from USA - AD_UKC078_MetaG (SPAdes) (version 2) | ecosystem: Engineered > Bioreactor > Anaerobic >...
TGACAAGAGAGTAATAGGAATACGTGCTCAACGCCTCGGTCGCTTCTTTTTTGTCTTCTATGACAATGCCGCGACTTGTCAAAAAGTCGATTTGTTCATCGTATGTGCGAAATGTTTTCTTTCTCAGCATCATCACAGCTCCCCATGAGTGATCGTTATCTCCATTGTCTCATAAATAGTCACGCTTGCCGCCCTTCGACAGCAGACCTTTTTTGATTGCGGATGTGTTTTCATTGTGGTCGCTCCGGATTGAGATAGCGTATTTGCCATCGGTTCCGCTGGACAGCGCCTTTCAGTAGATTCATAATGATATGGAGATGTTGAGCCAGTGTTTTCGTCTTTTTGGACGAGATATGCGTGAAAGGTGGTTCTCGATGAAACAACTCGGCTTCGGCTTAATGAGACTTCCCACGATAGAGCGCGATGATAAAAAAATGATCGATATGGATCTTTTTAAAAAAATGGTCGATCTCTTTATGGAGAGCGGCTTTACCCATTTTGATACGGCTTACGGGTATCATGGCGAGCGAAGCGAAGGGGCTTTTCGCGAGGCCGTTGTCAACCGCTATGACCGTGACCGTTTTACCGTCACGGACAAGATGCCGATGTGGCATGTCGAGCGCAAAAAAGATCTGGACAGAATCTTTACGGAACAGCTTGAGCGTTGCGGAGTCGATTACTTTGATTTCTATTGGCTTCATGCATTGAACGAGAGAAGTTATCGGAAGTGCAAGGAAGTCGATGCGTTCGGTTTCCTTGAGCGAAAAAAACGGGAAGGTTTTATCAGAAGGACGGGATTTTCGTTTCATGACTCGGCGGAAGTGCTGAATACGATCCTGACGGAACAACCTGAAGTCGACTATGTTCAGCTGCAGATCAATTACCTCGACTGGGAAGACGAAGATATTCAATCACGACTTTGTTACGAGACGGCCGTCAAGCACGGTAAACGTCTCATGGTCATGGAGCCGGTCAAGGGCGGCACGCTCGCTTCGCTTCCTCCCGAGGTTTCGGCGCTCTTCAAAGCGTATGCGCCTGATGTTTCCGATGCGTCGTGGGCCATTCGTTATGCCGCTTCACTCGATGCGGTCGATTACGTCTTAAGCGGCATGAGCAATGTGGAACAACTTCTTGACAACATCCTAACGATGCGCGTTTTAAAGCCGTTATCCGATGACGAGCGCGATGTGATCGCGCAAGTGATTGATGCCCTTTCGGAATGTCGAGCGATTGCATGTACGGGTTGCGGTTACTGTCTTGAAGACTGTCCGATGAGCATTGCCATCCCGGATTATTTCAAAGCGTACAATAACTTCGTCATGTTCGGCGAGCCGGAGCGGTGGTCATCCTTTTCGACGTTCAGGCGACTCGGAGAAAAAGGCGGAAAAGCGGACGATTGTATCGCTTGCGGCGCCTGTGAGGGCTCATGCCCGCAGCTTCTCCCTATCATTGAACACCTGCAATCGGTCGCGCAGTTGATCCGTGATGAAACCGACGACGAATAAAATCGACGACATCATCCGCGCGATTAACGATTGCCGACAACAAAGGGAACGTGTTGTCGTCGCGATTGACGGTAGAAGCGCTGCCGGTAAAACGACGCTCGCTTTAGAGTTGGGTCATCGTATCGGCGCACCTGTCATTCACTTGGATCATTTCTTCCTGCGCCCGGAGCAAAGAACGAAAGAACGCCTCGATGAGCCGGGAGGCAATGTCGATTACGAGCGTTTCATTGAAGAAGTGTTGGCGCCAATAAGACGCGGCGATTTATTCTCCTATCGTCCTTTCGATTGCACGAGTATGTCGCTCATGGACCCGATTGAGGTTATTGTGGGGGATACGGTTATTATTGAGGGCGCCTATGCATGTCATCCTCTTTTTCGAGAGCATGTCGATTTAACTGTGTTTTTATCGATCGATTCCGCCGAACAAACGAGACGCATTCATGAACGCGAAGGCGAATTGGCGTCACAAGTATTTAAAGAGCGCTGGATTCCCATGGAGGAGCGTTACATCGCCTTTTATAACATTCCGGAGTACTGTGATTTAGTATTCAATATGTACGAGTGATTCTCCGTCCATTCACGGCGCATCATCTCTATTACACTCTCTGTCATCTTTTTGTCAAAGGATCGTCATGGCACGCTATTTTTTTGCGCTTGCAGCGAACAAACGTTCGTGATACGATTAAACAGAACAATCGTTCTGAATGGAGTGTGACCATCATGTTTGAATACAACACGAAGCGACTTTACATCACGGTCGTCGTAGAATTCAGCCCGGAAGGAGATCTGTTTCCCGTTGAGATTCGTCTCGATGACGGGACGGTCATTCCTGTCGAGCGCCGGCTCGTGACACCGCTGTACAATCTCGCGAAGAGCGGGTCGGACGCTTGGCGTTTCCTCTGCCTCGTCGAGGGTATGCCGATGAAGTTGTTCTACGACGCATCGTCCTATCGCTGGTGGTGTGAACCCGCCGCTTGACAGACGATGATTTGATGTGAGCGGAAAGGAGGAATCGTGATGGCGGATCGCGTCATTTTGCATGTGGATCAGAACTCTTTTTATGCCAGTGTGGAGATGCTGCGATGGCCGGCATTGAGAGATGTTCCCTGCGCCGTTGCCGGTGATCCCGTCAATCGCCACGGCATTATCTTGGCAAAGAATCAACTTGCAAAAAAGGCGGGTGTCAAGACGGCCGAAACGATTTGGGAGGCAAAACAGAAATGCCCGGACTTGATTCTCGTTCCCCCCGATTATGCTCGCTACATTCATTACAGCCGTCTGGCGCGCAAACTGTATTGCGAATACACGGATCGCGTTGAGTCTTTCGGCATCGACGAGTGTTGGCTCGACCTCACCGGTTGTCCTCGTGATGACGGCATCGTTGTTGCCGAAGAGTTGCGCCGACGCGTCAAAGAAGAGCTCGGATTGACCGTCAGCGTCGGCGTTAGTTGGAATAAGATCTATGCCAAGCTTGGCAGCGATCTGAAGAAGCCGGATGCCGTCACCGCCATTACACGTGATAATTATCTCGATGTTGTCTACCCTCGTCCCGTAGAGGAGCTTCTTTACGTCGGTCGGGCGACATCGCGCAAATTGCGCCGTATCGGCGTTCGCACAATCGGTGAACTCGTCGATTTGGGACCGTCGTATCTTCGCTCAATATTCGGTGTTGTCGGGTTGAGCCTTTACACGTTCGCAACCGGGCTTGACGAGACGCCGGTCACAAAAGCGGGGCGCGAGGTTCCCGTGAAATCTGTCGGCAATTCCCTCACCACGCACCACGATCTTTACACGGAACAGGAGATTAAAGCCGTCACGTACATGTTGTCCGAGTCCGTGACAAGCCGTTTGCGTGACGTCGGCATGGCGGCGCGGACAGTTCAAATCAGTATGCGCGACTATCAGCTATATAATTTTGAACGGCAAGCGAGCCTGCCGTTTCCGACACAGCTGTGTTCCGAGATTGCGCCGGCGGCGACACGACTCATCTTAAATCACTTCGAACAGGGTCAAAAGATTCGGAGTCTAGGCGTCCGTGCCTGCAATCTTATACCGATTTCCCGTCTGAAACAGCAGTCTTACCTTCCGCATGAAAAAAAGCGCGAGGCGATGCTACGTCTCGAGGAGACAATCGATGACCTGAGAGGAAGATACGGAGGGCTGTCCGTGCGGCGCGGTATCTCTCTCGTCGATCGCTCACTGACAGAGCATGACATCAAGCGTGAAAATGTCATTCATCCGATCGGATTCTTCGGGCCATGAGCAGACCTGTTCCCGTTGCCGTTTTGCTGGAGATGCGCTCTTCGGGCGTGCGAAAACCGCTTGCGATTACGTGGGAGGACGGCACGCGTTACGAGATTACGGCCTCGCGATTCGTCGGCATTCGAAAGGCGCGGTCCGCCGGTTCCGGCGAATGCTGGATCTGCCGTATCGAAGGGCGAGATGTTCCGCTGTATTATTGTGCGTTGACGGGATGTTGGTGGATGGACGGCAAGGGAAAACCGCATTCGGCTCCCGCACCGAAACCTTATCGGCGCGTCAAAAACCGAGATTACAAGCTGGGCAAATAGATACTTGACAAATTCCGCTTTTCGGCGTTACTATGGGAAAGCTGTCGTGCGCCCGTAGCTCAATTGGATAGAGCGTCTGACTACGGATCAGAAGGTTCCGGATTCGACTTCTGGCGGGCGCGCCATAAGAAAAACCCCTGTGGCTCTAAGGTCACAGGGGTTTCACTTTTTAAAGCGTTTGCTTTTCTTACGGTTCTACGACGATCATCTCTTGCCCTTGTCAAAGTGCTCACCCAATGCTCGAGGCGGTCTGTTGTGCTTCGAGAAAAAGATCAGGACGATGAGAGTCAGCACGTAGGGCATGATGGAGAAGAGGTCGGAGTAGTTACTGGACAAGCCCAACTCGTTTACCAGCTCATAACTGAATGATCGGCTAAAGCCGAAGAACATGGAGGTCCAGAACGTTGTCATAATATTCCAGTTGCCGAAGATCAGAGCGGCGATTGCCAAGTAACCGTAGCCGACGTAGCTGGAGGGAGAAAAGGTCGCCATCGTATAAGTGAAGGCGATGCCACCCAAACCGGCAAATCCGCCCGCCAGAACCACGGCAGAAAAGCGGATTTTGTTGACATCGACACCGGCTGCGTCCAAGCTGTGCGGGTTGTCGCCACCCGCTCTCAGGCGGAGGCCGTAGGAGGTCCTGTACATGACGTACCATGCCAAGAGAGCCACCACAATGATGATGAAGGCAAAGGGATAGACATTTTGGAATAGGCCGCCAATCACAGGTATTTTAGACAGGTAAGGTATGGTGTACCTAGGCGACACACCGAGCTGGATCTTGTTGGTGCCTTGACCTGTAACAGCGCCTGTTATAACGCTGGACAAGAAGGAGGTTAAGGCGACGGCCAAGATGTTAATCACCACGCCGGCAATCGTCATCTTTGACTTCAGCTTGATGACCATAAGAGCATTGAGTAAAGCCAGAAGCATGCCGCCCAGCATGGCTGTCAGCGTCGCGATGTAAATCAACCAAGTTGGCGACGAGCCCATTACCGTCCGCAGAATAACGACGGTGATGGCGCCCGTAAAGGCCCCAAAGCCTTGGAAACCCTCAATTGACAACATGGTGACACCGGAGCGTTCGGAGTAGATGCCGCCAATGGCCATGATAAAGAGAGGCAGCGCAAATGCCAAGCCATCTGTCATGATCTTATCGATGTTCATACTCGCTCCTCCTCTGCTTTATCCGGTTCGGTCTTGGTATCTCGCTTGGAGCTAGAGCCCCTACGTAGTCGCTGTAACGTTTCTTCGATGTAAAGTCCACTGGCTGAGAACATGAGCAGGATGCCGATAATGACCGAGGCGATATCCTTCGGAACACCGACGTTTGAGCTCATGTAAACGCTGCCCTTTTGGAATATGGTGACCAGAATGGAGGCAAAGAGACAGCCTACGGGCGCAACGTTGCCCAAGACGGCTACGGCAATGGAGTCGTAGCCCAGTGAAACCAGTTCCTTGGGCACCATGTTGTTGGCAAAGCCAAGGTAGTAAGTAATACCTGCCAGACCTGCCAACATGCCAGACATCGCCATAGCGAGGACGACGTTGTTCCCCACGTTGATACCTGCATAGCGCGCACAGTCCTTGTTGAGACCTACGGCGTTGATGCGGAAACCCACCGTCGTACGATCCAGAAGGAAGCGCATGACGAAGATTACGAGCAGAGCCACGACAAGACCGACAGGGAGGTCAAAGCGGACACCGCCCGCCTGTCCCGGAATCAATAAGCGACTCGCCTCACTGACTGGACGTGAGTTCCTCGTGACGGGGTCAGCAAAGTAGGTGTTGATAAAGAAAGCCGTCACATAGCTAATAATGTAATTTAGCATGATGGACGTGACAACCTCATGGATATTGAAGCGGTGCTTCAAAAAGCCTATCAAAGCTCCCATGGCGCCACCCGCCACCAAGCCGATGATGATAACGAGCGGCCATGCCAGATACGTAGGCAGGTCGGAATAGCCGACGAAGACACTTGCCAAGAAACCCGGCAGGAGCATCTGCCCCGCCACTCCGATGTTAAACAGACCGGCCCGCAAGCCCATCATGACGCCAAGGGAGGCGAAGATCATGGGAGTCAGGATCGAAAGGTAGGAGAAGAAGTCTGTCAGGATGCCTTGACCGCCGGCGTAGCGCGGTTTAAACACCAAGCCGGAACCTCGCAGGAATCCTAAAAAGACCTCTAAAGGATTCTTACCCAAGAGAAGGACGATGACTGAGGCAACGATCAGAGTCAGGGCGATGGATATTGAGGGCACTAACAGGCCTGACAGTGCAGACCTGACTCGAGTAATAAATTTCTTCATTGCGTTACCCCCATCATGTACTGGCCTACTTCTTCCTTAGAAAGGTTTTTGGCGCTGTCTGTCTTTAAGATTTGACCGCGGAATGCGACACAGATCGTATCCGCCAATGCCAAAACTTCATCGAGTTCCAGCGAGACTAGGAGGACTGCCTTGCCCTTGTCGCGCTGTTCCAGGATTTGTTGGTGGATGTTGGCGATAGCGCCAACGTCCAAGCCTCGCGTCGGTTGCACAAAGATCAAGAGGTCAGAGTCAAGCTCCACTTCACGGGCGATGATGGCCTTCTGTTGATTACCGCCGCTCATAGACCGCGTCATGGTCTGACTGCCTTGGCCGCTGCGGATGTCGTAGCGCTCAATAAGATCCGTTGCCTGCTGCTCAAAGGCTTCCGGTTGTAAGACGCCTTTCTTCGCAAAAGGCTCGCGGTCGAAGGTCTTAATGGCTAAGTTATCTCGTAGAGTGAGATCCATCACCAGACCGTCTTTCTGTCTGTCTTCCGGTATATAAGAAATACCCCTTGCAATGCGCTCTTTAATACTTAGGCGAGAAATCTCTTCACCTTTCAAGGAGATTGATCCCGCACTGATGTGTTGCAGACCGGCGATGGCATCGGCGATATCGACCTGGCCGTTGCCTGAAACACCGGCGATGGCTAGGATTTCACCCTGCCTCACGCGCAAGGACACGTTGTCTACGACCTTAACCTTGTGTTCGTTATACACAGTCAAGTCGGAAACATCCAATACCACTTCACCGAAGTCGTGCTCCGTCTTGTCCAATGTGGTGTCCAATTCCTTGCCTACCATGAGGTTCGCCATGCGTTGCGTCGTTGTGGTGGCGACATCATAGACTCCTACTAATTTGCCGTGAAGCAAGATGGCGCAACGGTCAGCGACGCGCTTGATCTCCTCGAGCTTATGGGTAATAAGGATAATCGTCTTGCCGCCCCGACGTAGTTCCTCCATAATGTCCAACAAGTATTCTATTTCCTGTGGTGTCAGGACCGAGGTAGGTTCGTCGAAGATCAAGATCTCCGCATCGCGGTACAGCATCTTCAGGATTTCAACCCTCTGTTGAGTCGATACCTGCAAGTCCTCGATCTTGTCATCAGGATTTACTTCTAGACCATACTCCAGAGACAGGGCTCGGATCTTTTTCGATGCACCTTTTAAGTCCACCCAGGACAGGGGTCCAAAGTGTTTCAAAGGTTCATCCCCCAAGACGATGTTTTCGGTGATCGTATAGTTTGAAACCAGCTTAAAATGCTGGTGGACCATGCCGATGTTGAGGGCGGCAGCGTCTTTTGACGAGGTCAGGTGCACCTCCTCACCACGCACAAAGATCTGGCCTTCATCGGGCTCGTACATACCGAAGAGAATACTCATCAGGGTCGACTTGCCTGCACCGTTTTCTCCAAGGAGGGCAAAAATCTCGCCCTTCCTAATATCGAGTGTCACGTCGTCGTTGGCAACGATACCTGGGAACCTCTTCGTAATATTCCTCAGTTCGACAATCGTTTCTGTCATAGGCTCCTCACTCAAGGCTTATGATTTACTTGGCAGTTTACCAAGTAACTGCAGGGGCGGTTCTGAAAAAAATGAGGGCAGCCTAGGCTGCCCTCTGTCAACAAAACAATGTGACTTAGAGACCGGGGAAGTTATCCGGTGCATGGCCATTGAAGTTGGCGGCCGGCACGATGGTGCCGTTCTTAACCAGCTCATAGACCTCTGCCAGCTTAGCCAAGGCATCTTCCGACAGCTGGTGTCTGCCGGCAGCGCTGACGTAGCCCGTACCGCCTTCTTTAGCGCCTAGGAGGGCATTCTCGCCCTTGAAGGTGCCGTCATTGATCTTCTGCAGCTGGGCTTGCACGATAGGAGCCATGTTCTTCAGTGCTGAGGTCAGGACGATGTTCCTTGTGCCCGTATCGCCGTCGTCGTACTGGTCAACGTCGCAACCAATGACGAAGTTACCCTCCGCAGCCTCTTTGACTGCAGCGAAGACACCGTTACCGGAGTCACCCGCGGCGACCAGCATGATGTCTACACCTTCGGCTAAGAGAGCTTCTCCGACAATCTTGCCTGTGGCCTGATCAGCGAAAGCACCGATATAGTTGCCGCCGACGTTCGCGCCGGTGACATCAGTGCCGGCATAGGCAGGCAGCTCAACGACTTCCGCTTTGGTGCCGTAGTGCTTGTTGGCGTAGTTGACGCCGGACATAAAGCCCCACTGGTAATTGACGTTCGACGGGAAAGCGATGCCGTTGACGACGGCAACCTTATTGGTCTTCGTATGCATCGCTGCGGCGATACCTGCGAAGAAACCGGACTCTTCCTCCTTGAACATCATGGCGTAGACGTTGTCAAGCTGGACTTCTTCACCGTCATCCGTGATTTTGGGGTAAGCGTCGACGAGAAGGAAGAACTTTTCCGGGTTCTCGTCTGCTACTTTGCCGGCTCCGGCAAACTGGAAGCCAGGCATGACCATGGCATCGTAGTCCGCAATAATTTCCGCTACTGCCTGAACGACGCGGTCAAATTTGTCTTCCTTAACGTCGTTGACTGACGTGCCCGGGTTCGCTTTCACAAAGGCTTGGATGCCTTCGTAACAGGCTTGTCCGAAAGAACCGTCATCAACGCCTGACGTGGTCAGGATACCTACATGTAGGCCTTTTTTGTCGTCGTCACCGCCTCCCTTACAGGCAAAAACCGTAAAGGTTAGGGCGAGAACCAGCAAAACGGCCAGTGCGATTTTAATCTTTCTCATTTTTTCCTCCTTAGTGCAACAATTGCTTTTTCTAAGTGATGTTCTTTTTAATATATTACTGACAAATCACCTCAACTTCAACTAGGCTTTTTGTTCAAGTCAATATTTGTTACAACTTATTAGTCACGTCCAATCATATTAGTTGAGGAATTCATTGAGCTGACGCGTCAGTGTGACTTCATGTAGGCGATCTGTTCCGGCAATAGTGTGTCGAAGCTTCCGCCAAAGTCTTTCAACTTCATCTCAGCGACGACTCTGTCGACTTCATCCGGTATGACGTGGACTCCGGCCCCAAGCTGACCTTGGTGATCAAGGATGTAGAGAGCTCCCAACGCCTGGAGTGAAAAGGAGATATCCATGATTTCAACGGGGTGGCCGTCTGCCGCCGCGATGTTGACGAGAGCGCCGTTCGCGATGATATTGATCCGCCTGCCATTTTCTAAGAGATATGTTTCGATGTTCTTTCGGGCTTCCTTTTTAGAGACGGCCATCTTGTTCAGACCATCCAAGTCAATCTCTATGTTAAAGTGACCTGCGTTACAAACGATGGCGCCGTCCTTCATCACGTTAAAATGCTCGGGTCGAATGACATCGCAACAGGCAGTAGCCGTGATGAAGATGTCGCCGAGTGGAGCCGCCTCCGCCATGTTCTTTGCCTCAAAGCCATCCATGACCGCCAAAATTGATTTGACTGGGTCAATTTCCGTCACAATCACTCGGGCACCTAAGCCTTTGGCCACTTTAGCGATGCCTCTGCCGCAATAGCCGTAACCTGCAACGACGACGACTCGACCGTTCACTTGCAAATTCGTCGTTCGCATAATGCCATCCCACGTTGACTGACCTGTACCATACGTGTTGTCAAAGAAAGACTTGCATCGCGCGTCGTTGATCGCCATTACGGGAAAGTGCAAGAGACCCTGCGCTTCCCAGCCCCTGAGGCGCTGTACGCCGGAGGTTGTCTCTTCACAGCCTCCAATAAGGTTTGTCGCATGGTCCTTACAGTCCGTCAGAAGCAGGTTGAACAGGTCGGAACCGTCGTCGATGACGATATGAGGCTTGCATGCGAGAGTCTCTTTCCAAAGAGCGATCGTGTCTTCAGGATCACTCCCATGGATCGCGTAGACTTCGATGCCATCGTCGACGAGGGCAGAGCAGACAGCGTCCTGCGTCGAGAGCGGATTGGAGCCTGTGACATGCATTTCAGCTCCGCACCTCGCCAAGGTCTTTGCCAAGTAGGCCGTCTTCGCCTCCAAGTGGATGCTGAGTGAGATTTTAAGCCCTTTGAAGGGCTTCGTTTTTTCATACTTATCGCCAATTTGATTGAGGACAGGCATGTGCTTGGCTACCCAAGCAATGCGTTGATGTCCCTCATCCTTTAAAGCGATGTCGCGAATCCTTGCCATATCATTACCTCCCAAATAAATATGTGAATCCCGTCTATTCGAATAAGGCTTTCAGGCTCTCTGTGTAGGGAGCTCGGCAAATACCCCGATCCGTCACGATGGCGTCGATTAGCTCATGGGGCGTCACGTCAAATGCCGGATTGTAACAGCGTGTCTGCGGCAGAGCCATGGGTTTTTCGTACCACTTTTCTTTTATTTCATTGGGATCTCGCAGTTCAATCTCAATGTCCGCACCGGTTGGCGTCGCGAGATCAATCGTCGATGTCGGCCCCAGTACGTAGAAAGGGATGTCATAGTACTTCGCTAAGATGGCCACTCCGCTGGTGCCGATCTTGTTCGCTGTGTCTCCGTTGGCGGCGACGCGGTCGCAGCCTACGAAGCAAGCCTGTACCCAACCTTTGCTCATGACAATAGAGGCCATGTTGTCGCAGATCAAGGTGATATCAACACCGGCTTCTTCAAGCTCGTAGGAGGTCAGGCGTGCACCTTGGAGTAATGGCCGAGTTTCATCGACGAAGACGTGGAAGTCCATACCGCGCTCGTAGCCTAGCAGGATAGGACCAAGGGCAGTTCCGTAGCGCGAGGTGGCCAAGGGTCCGGCATTACAGTGGGTCAGAATGCCGTCACCGTCTTTGATGAGCGTCAGGCCGTATTCGGCGATTGCCTTGCACATCGCAATATCTTCATTGTGAATGGCGATACACTCTTCTTTCAAGTCTTGTAAGATCTCTGTCTTAGGTTTTCCTGCCGATGCCTCCGCCTTCGCTACCATGCGCTTTAAGGCCCAAGATAGGTTGACGGCTGTGGGGCGCGACGAATTCAAGTAGGCTGCCTGAGTCCTGACTTCTTCCATAAAGGCGGGGTAATCTTCCGCCGTGCTTTGCAGAGCGAGGCAGTAGAGGGCGTAACCGGCAAAGATGCCGATGGCCGGCGCTCCCCTGACCCTCAGCTGGTGGATGGCCTCATACAGGTCTCCCGGATCCTTCAGGTCAAGATAGACTGTTTCGTTCGGCAGCAGGGTCTGGTCGATGATGACGACGGAGTCACCTCGCTTGCTGAGCCTTACGCTGTCTAAGTGCTTGATTTCACGTATGCTCATTTACTCCTCCTACATCCTGTTGATGATCTCGGACAGCAGGCGGACAAACTTCGCGCTGGCTTCCCCTGCGGCGACAATGACTTCCTCAGACGAAAGGGGTTCGTCAAGGATGCCGGCGGCTAGGTTGGTAATACAGGAAATCCCCAGAACCTTCAGACCGGAGTGTACCGCCACGATGGTTTCAGGCACAGTCGACATACCCACGGCATGGGCTCCCCAAGTCTGCATCCAGCGTATTTCCGCCGGCGTCTCAAAGCTGGGACCGCTGTAAGCGATGTAGACGCCCTGACTGAGGGGGATACTGAGGTCTTCTGCGACCTTTAGGGCCAAAGCCCTTAGATCCGGGTCGTAGGCTCTCGTCATATCAGGGAAACGTGGACCGAAGTCGTCCTCATTCGCTCCGATTAGGGGATTGCTTCCGGTAAAGTTGATGTGGTCTGTAATAAGCATGAGGTCGCCGGGTTTGCCGTTTGGGTCTAGTCCGCCGCAGGCATTTGTAAGGATCAGTTTTTTTATACCGAGTTTCGCCATAACCCTGATGGGATAGGTCACATCCTGCATACTGTAGCCTTCGTAGTAATGCAGTCGTCCCTGCATACAAAGGAGAGGAACACCATCGAGGTCGCCGAAGATGAAACGACCCTCATGACCGGGGGCTGTTGACTCTTTAAAATGCGGGATGTCGCGGTAGGGAATGACGACCTTGTTTTCGAGACGATCTGCGATCGGCGCCAAACCACTCCCTAGGATCAGAGCAATTTCAACTTCCCTGTCGGTAAATGTGCGAATTTGGCGAATGCTTTCAGATACTTTACTTGTTAACATTTTTCCACCCTTCTATCTTAGTTATGGGCAGACTGGACAGAACCAAGTTCCGCCCTTTGCTAAGTATGATTTTGTCCAGAATATAACATTTTATCTGTCTGCGCCACCGGATCGGCTTACGCCTCTCTACGCGAGGTTCTGTGGTCTTCGCGGATGTAAATCCTTTTTGCCGAGCCGGCACAGTTAAGGTGTTATGCACTGAATGTGAGATGCCCGCAAAAAGGCTCTGGCGCTATGATTCGATCGTGATGGTCAACCGTGTGATGTAATCTGTCTCGACTTGGACGGACAGCGTTTTCTTGATGACTTCTCCACGAGAGATGACATAGCCGTGCTCACGGATGAAGGGATAACGCTTGTAGAGTTCATAGATGGAATCTCCGGGTTGTAAACCGGAACCTGTTTTGAACTGGGAGTACGTTGCCGATACCTGACGGACTTTGCCGCTGAAAGTGAGTGACGGAACGTGGCATGTACCGACGGCTTCAACCGTTAAGCCCGGCCAAAAGACACGGAAGAGCATAGCATCGCTATCGGTTTTATCGAGAATCGCGATATCAAGCGGTATGCCAAGCATGGAGATCATGCGTGTCGCTTCAATACGAGGACTGCTCTGTTCCGTCCCGAAAAGCGGTCGCCCGCGATAATACAAGAGCGCATCTTCCGTCGATAGCGTTTGCGGGAAATACTCATTGGCGGAGATTACGCCTCCTGATTCCAAAAACGTGACTGTGTGAGGTCGCTGTTCTCTCCTATTTACCAGAATGCCTTGTAGCTCAACTTCCGCGAATCCCGGTACCATTTCAATGATTCGATAAGATGCTTCTCTGGAAGCGACATAACGCGGATATAGGTCGATGAGGGAGGAAGCGCGCCGGTCGATCGATTCTCCGTGGCTCTTCGATTTGAGGGGCGTGTTTTGCCGGATCAGAGATATGAGCGCAGGTTCGTCGCGCATCTCAACGGCATCGAGGTAAAGTACGATGTAATGGTATAACGTCGATTGTTTCCAAAGCCAAGATTTTGAGAAATAAGGTATGCCTTTTTCGTTCAGCGTAACGGGGATTGCAAACCGCAAGATGCGTGCATCGGGAGTTTCCGATTCGATCCACCAGATCGTCGCCTCTTGTGGAGAGGGGGTGAGCGTCGCATCTGTTTTTGTCACATGTCCGAGTATGGACTCCATCTCATCATCTGTCGCCCTAGAGAAGGACTTGATGGTGCCGGGGATTGAGGCACACAGAAAGTCGGTGTACAGGATGAAATCCGAGAGCGTTATTTCGGAGCGCTGTGTTGCCGGGATTGAAGACCAAAGTGATAAACGACCCTCAAGGTTCGAAATGGTCAACGTCAACATCCGAACCCATTCGTCTTCCCTGAAATAGCGATCGTTTTCCGCCTTAATGACCATATTGGCGGCAGATTCGCCTTCAGTCGAGATCGGTTCGTCATCCGTGACGGAACATGAGACGAGAAAAAAAGAGATAAAAAAGGCGAGAAACAGAGCGCCTATTCGAGAAAGGCGCTTCGATCTTACGAGCTGTTTTATGTTTATTTTCAAAGAAGAGCCACCAATCACTTGTTCTCAATGTTGTTTTAATTGTGCAATAATTTTGCGGTGCGTTCAAGCGCGTCATGATCCCAGTTTGCGTTGGCGAGTCGCTTCAAAAGCGATGATCCCGCTCGCGACTGCAGCGTTGAGCGAATTTATTTTTCCGTGAAGCGGGATCGTGAGAAGAAAATCACAGTGTTCGAGTAATTTCTTTGAGATCCCTTCGCCTTCGCTCCCGATCACGAGAGCAATTTTTCCGGAATAATCGGCTTTGTCATAAGGTGTTTCTCCATTAGCTGCCGTTCCGTAAATCCAAAATCCCTGCCTTTTCAAGTCGAGAATCGTTCTGGAAAGATTGACGACTCGGCAGAGAGGAACGTGTTCGATTGCGCCGGCGGAGGCTTTTGCAACGGCTGCATTGAGCGGGACGGAACGGCGTTGCGGAATGATGACGGCATCGACGCCCGCCCCATCTGCTATACGTAGGATGGATCCGAGATTGTGAGCGTCTTGAATGTGGTCGAGCAGAATCAGGAACGGATCGCGACCGTGACGTTCACATTGAGCGAGAATGTCGGTCAGATCGCCGTATTCATAAGGTGCGACTTCCGCAATGATTCCTTGGTGTGCTCCGGAAGTCGCCATGGCATCGAGCGTCGATCGCCCGACATACAGAATCACGGCGCCTCTCTCTTTGCAATCGGCGACGAGGCGCGCGAGAGCCGTATCGGAACGCGCTTGACGAGCACTTTGGAGCGTATAGACCTTGTTGATGGATCGACCGGCCGTCAATGCTTCCGCGATCGGGTTTCTACCTTCGAGTTGGCAAAGTTCATATCCGTTATGTGTCATTTACGACTCTCCGTTACTATTGCGATTCTGCGAATCGAACTCGAGCCTCTCCGCCATACCGGACTGGCGGAGAACGTATTCAATGAGTTCTCCTGCGCGAGCGTGTTGTCCGTTGAGCCAAAGCCATCCGATCAGCGCTTCTAAGGCTGTCGCCCGTCGATAATCGGCGAGATCGGCATCCTTAGGCGTGCTGTGACAATGATAATTTCTTGCCCTCCTAAGCAGATTAGTTTCTTGCTCCGAGAGAGGAAAGTCATCCCGGTCGTCATATAGCGTCTCGAAAAGAGACGCCTGCCCACGCGCACTGACGAAAGAGGTTGCTATGTGATGGAGTTTTCCGGACGGTGAGGTAAATCGCTTCGCAAGTCGCGATCGAATATGCAGCTCAAAAACAGCGTCGCCTACCCAAGCGAGAGTCGAGACGGAGTAGGAGAGCAGTTCCTTATCTGAGAGATTATCCATAAATCAAATGAAAAGTGATCACGACCCGACAGGGATAACGCGCGCACCTTGCGGCGTATCTTCGACCTTGAATCCTCTCGCCTGAATTTCATCCCTGATTCTATCCGCCGTGGCGAAGTCGCGCTCTTTTTTCGCTTTTGTGCGCTCTTCAACCATTGTGAGTATGTCGTCGGGGATCTCATCTTCTTTTTTGGCGGTCGGATCGAGTCCGAGAACGTCGAGAAGCTCGACCAGCGTGTCCCGTGCCGATAGCAAGGTCTTGGGAGACACGGCGCCCGAAGTGGCTGCCGTATTGGCGGCGCGGACGAGATCGAAAATAGCGGCGATCGCATCAGCCGTATTCAGGTCGTCATCCATCGCTTTTTGCCAGTTAAAACGACATGTAGCGATCTCTTCCGTCAATTCACGCTCTTTAACCGGATCGACTTCTATCCTTTCCGATGCGTTGGCGACGAATGAGAGGAGATCGACAGATGAGACGATGCGATGCCAGCTCGTGACAGCAGCATCGAGCAGATCGTCTGAAAAGTTGATCGGCATGCGGTAATGTGCCTGGAGGATGAAGAATCGCAGGATATGGTAGGGGTAATGCTCGACGAGATCGCGAACAGTGAAAAAGTTGCCTAGCGATTTAGACATTTTCTCGTAGTTCACGTTGACGAAACCGTTATGAACCCAGTAGCGGACGAAAGGTTTTCCCGTCGCGGCTTCACTCTGCGCGATTTCATTTTCATGGTGCGGGAACTGCAGATCAATGCCTCCCGCGTGTATATCGACCGTTTCGCCGAGGTTGGCGAGGCTCATGGCGGAACACTCGATGTGCCAACCGGGGCGACCATCTCCCCAAGGGCTCTCCCAGAACGGTTCTCCCTCTTTCTTGAATTTCCAGAGGGCAAAATCGAGAGGATTGCGCTTCCCTTCAAGTTCTGATACGCGCTCACTCGCGCCGGCGATCAAGTCGTCCAGCTTGTGTCCTGAGAGTTTTCCGTAGCTGGGGTATTGGTCGATGGAGAAATAAACACCGTCGTCAGTTGTATACGCAAAGCCTTTTTCGAACAGGATCGAGATCAGGTGAATGATGTCATCGATTGACTCCGTTGCGCGCGGGTGTTTCGTCGCGCGCATGATATTCAGTCCGTCTGCATCTTTGAAATACTCTTCGATCATTTCTTCGGCGAGCTCTTCCGGTGTGGTGCCCTCCGCCTGCGCTCGGATAATTACTTTGTCGTCTATATCCGTAAAATTCTGAATGTAGGAGACCTCATTGCCGCGCCAGATCAAGTATCGTCGAAGCGTGTCGAATGTGACAAACGGGCGTGCGTTACCGATATGAAACAGGTCATAGACGGTCGGGCCGCAGACGTAGATTTTGAAATGATTATCCTCAAGCGGTGTCAACTCTTCTTTTTGTCTTGTCATAGAGTTGTAAATACGCATAATTCCTCCGGTAAGTGTCATTGCAATGACTGAAAATAAGAAACCCGAAATGGCGGACTCCCTTTTTGATACCCAGCCTCGCGCCAGGTGGGTGCCCTGCGGTGGTCTTGGAACTTCCTAATAAAGGCTTGCTCGTATTCCACTTCGACCCGGACTCCCCTTCAAAGAATGGTGGTCCAAAAACGAGAGTGCCGCGCATTTCAGGCAACTTTATGATAGCACGATTCGAAAAACCCATCAAATCACGCGTTAAGATTGAGAGCTATGTGAATTCATGAACGCCTTCTTGTAAATGAAACTGACGATTTTTCCGAAAAGTGCCCGCTAAAATCATAAAATGGGGTATAGTAACTCTGTGAGAAAGAAACTACCTATTTTCGGATTTGCCAATCGTGCGATGCCCGTCACGTTTGCCGCCGTTACATGCGGTCTTCTCGGTATGTGGCTTGCTCTACGCGGGCGTGTCGATGTGGGGATGATCTACCTTATGATGGCAGGTATTTTCGACATGTTCGACGGGCCGATCGCGCGCGGCAAAAAGGGGCGTGTCGATGACGAGAAACGATTCGGCATCGAACTTGACTCCTTGTCCGACGTTGTCAATTTCGGATTTGTGCCGACCGTGTTGCTCTTTGCGAGCGGTCTCACCGCTTGGTATTACGTCCCCATCTTCTTGATCTACTTATTGGCGGGAATCGTTCGACTGGCGTACTTCAACGTCTTGGAATTTCGTTCGATAGAAGACGCTGTGTCGCGCGATCATTACGTCGGTGTACCTATCACGAGCGTAGCGGGCGTTTTCCCTTTATTTTGGCTGATCGCTCGATCATTGCCCGACGTGTTTGCAAAAGTTCTGATGGCGGTTGTGATGTTCATCATGGCGATTCTCTTTGTCAGCCCCATCCGCATTCCCAAAGTCAGCAAGAGATACTACCCTTTCGTATTGCTTTACGTTTTGGTGCTGATCATTGTTTATGTCCTTATCCTGCGGAAACCGTGAGGACACGACGCAGGAGCGTCTTCTTCGCCGCCTTTACGGAACGGCTTTCGGTCGTGCAATCGTAAATGCGTTGATCTCTCGCAAATGGGTCTCCGTACTCGCATCTCTTCCGATGCGTTCGCGCCTGTCGAAAAGTCGGATTCAGTCGTTTATACGAGCGAACCGGATTGATATGTCCTCCTATGAGGAGGGACCGTTTCGATCGTTTAACGATTTTTTTATTCGTAAAATTAAGCAAGGCGCCCGTCCTTTTTCGAATGCTCCCGAGGATGTTGTGAGTCCCTGTGACGGGCTATTATCAGCCGTCGAGATTTCGCCTGATATGACGCTTACCCTGAAAGGACAACCTTACACACTTGTTTCCCTGTTATGCGATGAACATGTGGCGTCGACATACGCCGGCGGTATCGCACTCATTTTTCGTTTGGAGGTGCACCACTATCACAGGTACATGTTTTCCGATAGCGGTCATGCTTCTCCACCTCGACGCATCAAAGGGCGCTACCACACCGTTCACCCTATCGGCTTGCGTTCCACCTCTGTCTTGCAGGAAAACGCACGCGAGTGGAGAGTACTCCATTTCGATCATTTGGGTGATGTTGTTCAAATAGAGGTCGGCGCTATGCTCGTCGGTCGCATCGTCAACCACAAAGTAGACGAATTTCACCGAGGCGATGAAAAAGGGTATTTTTGCTTTGGCGGATCGACGATCGTATGGCTCGTTCAACGTGAGAAAATCTGTCTTCTCGATGCATGGACAGCCGCTTTCGAACGGGAAATGCCCGTTTTACAAGGCGAAACGATCGCTAAATTGAATTTCGCCTAGTTCGTCATTTGTCCGGTTCGGATTCCGTGTGCGCAATGCGGTCGAGGATTCCGTCGAGCTCAAGCGCTTCGATCCAAGTCGTACGGACAAACTTGCGTCCCTTTTCCGTCTCTTCTTTCTTGTACGGCGTCCTGAGTTCGGAAGATACTTCGGCTTCCACGAAAAGGCGTCCTTTCAGGCATAGAGGTCGACCTTCAGAAGGTGATAATGGGCGGATGACACGTTCGCTTCCTTTTTCGAGCACCTCATATTCGCATCCGTATTCACATGCTTTGCATTGAATCGTCTGACGGTCCGCTTCCCACGGTCGAATCTTTTTCTCCCGTACTCGGCGATCGATCAACGCTCCGACGGGACAGACGGCGACACAACGGCCGCATGAGACGCATGTCGACGCTTCGAGTGTTTCATCGCGGTCGGCGGCGACTTTCGTTTCGAAACCGCGACCGGCAAACGACAGGACGGAGCGCTCATTCAGTTCGGCACACGTGCTGATGCATTTGCCGCAGAGAATACACTTGCTCTCATCGCGAAGAATGTACGGGCTCGACGTGTCCGTGAAGCGTGCCCTTTCTCCGCCTCGTCTCGCGCCTTCGTGCGTTCTGAACGTGACACCGTATTCGTAGGCGTACTTTTGCAGCAGGCACTCGCCGGCTTTCTGACAAGTGAGGCAGTCGTTCGGGTGATTGTCGAGCAGTAATTGCAGGATATCGCGGCGTATCTCGCGAATTTCAGGCGTGTTCGTTTCGACGACCATGCCGTCTCTCACAGGTGTCCCGCACGCGACACGTGGCCACGGACGTCCGTCAACTTCGACGAGACACAGTCGGCAGGAGCTTTCAGGTTTTAAATCGGGGTCATGGCAAAGAGCGGGAATCTCGATCCCATGGGCAAGCGCCGCATCGAGAATCGACATACCGTCTTCCGCTGCAATCTTCTGACCGTTAATCGTTAGCTTAATCATGCAATATTTTCCATTCAGTCGTCCTTAGTGAGGTTGTTTGTGAGTGCTTTGCAGACACCGGCGGGGCATCGCTTTTCTTTGATGTGCGCCTCGTATTCGTCGCGGAATGACTTGAGGGTTGAGAGGATCGGGTTTGCCGCCGTCTGTCCGAGTCCGCATAGAGAGGCGAGTTCTGTTGTCCTTGCCAGTCGTTCGAGTCGCGGAATACTCGTCTCGTCGCCTCTGCCTTCCGTGATGTCAATCAGGATTTCGAGCATGCGCTTTGTTCCCTCACGACACGGTGTGCATTTGCCACATGATTCGTCGACGATGAAATCCATGTAGAAGCGCGCGACGTCGACGGCGCAGACATCCTCATCCAAGACGATCATGCCGCCCGGACCCATCATCGACCCAATTTCCGCCAATCTGTCAAAATCGATGGGTGTATCGAGAAGCTCGGGACCGATGCAGCCGCCGGATGGTCCGCCCGTCTGCACGGCTTTGAACGCTTTGCCGTTCGGAATGCCGCCGCCGATCTCCTCGACAAGCTGACGGAGTGTCGTTCCCATGGGGATCTCGACGAGACCGACGTTCTTGATTTTTCCGCTGAGCGCTAACACTTTCGTACCCGGTGAATTCTCCGTACCGACTTTTTTGAACGCTTCCGCGCCGTTCAGAATAATATATGGAACATTGGCAAACGTCTCGACGTTGTTGATCATGGTCGGCTTGCCCCACAAGCCTTTGTCGGCGGAATAGGGCGGTCTGCTCCTCGGCATGCCGCGCCGACCTTCGATTGACGCCGCTAACGCCGTCGTCTCTCCGCAGACAAAGGCGCCGGCGCCGAGACGGATCTCCAAATTGAATGAAAAGCCGGTGCCGAAGATGTTCGCTCCCAATAGGCCCAGATCATTTGCTTGGCCTATCGCTTTCTCCAACCTTTCGACGGCGATGGGGTATTCCGCACGGACGTAAACGTATCCTTGATCCGAACCGATCGCATAGCCCGCGATCGTCATCGCTTCAATGACGGAGTGCGGGTCGCCTTCGAGAATGCTGCGATCCATAAAGGCACCGGGCTCACCTTCGTCAGCATTGCAAATGATGAACTTCTCATCGCCGGGGGAGGCTTGTGTTGCGCGCCATTTGCGCCCTGTGATGAATCCTCCTCCGCCACGCCCGCGAAGTCCCGACTCAGTAATGACGTCGATGACGTCATCCGGTGTCATCTCGACGAGAGCCTTGTAAAGCGCCTCATATCCGCCTAAGGCGATATACTCGCGGATATCTTCCGGATCAATGTGTCCGGAGCTGCGCAGCGCGACGCGCTCTTGGTGCGCCATGAAAGGAATTTCAAAGTATGAAAGATAGCCGTCCTCCGTGATCGATTCCGGGTAGATGAGGTCTCTAACCGGTTCTCCGCCGAGAAGATGAGACTCGTAGATGCGATCGATATCTTCTACATTGAGGCGGTAATAGAAAGTATCGCCCGGACGAACGATGACGATGGGTCCTGCTTCGCAGAGCCCGAAGCAGCCCGTTCCGACAACTTCTATCTCATTCTCCTTCCCGTCTCGTACGATCAAATCGAGGAGGCGCTGTTTAATCTGCGGTGATTTTGAGGACATGCAGCTCGTTTCCATGCAAATGGCGACAGACCACCGATAGGGAGCATTCGGCTTATCCGAAGGAAAACCTCTCAGGTTCATGCGATTAAGAGTCTCTTCGCGGATCTCTTTCAGTTTTTTAAATGTCATACTCATCGCGTGTTCTCCCTTATTTGTCTTCATTTGATTCCGGTTGCGACAGATACTGTTTTTTCAGGTCGGCCAGAAGTTTTTTCATTTCTTGCACCGTCATCCGCCCGTGAACTTCGCCGTTGACGGTGACGACAGGAGCGAGGCTGCACGCGCCGACACACCGCGTCGTCGAAAGTGAGAAGTTTCCGTCCGGGGAAGTCTCGCCGTCCTTGATGCCGAGCGTTTCCTCAGCTTCCTTCAGCAATTCCTCGGCACCCTGTATGTAGCATGTTGTGCCCGTGCAGATGGAGAGGTCACAGCGTCCTCTCGGTATGAGCGTAAATCTCGAGTAGAAAGTGACGACCCCGTAAACGGTCGACAGTGGCACCTTTAACGTGTCTGCAATAATCCGTTGGACGTCGGAGGGGACATAGCCAAACCTGTTTTGCGCCAAATGGAGCGCAAGCATCAACATGCCTCGCCCATCCTTAATACGCTCTAGATCTCTTTCGAATGCGGCAATTTCCTTCTGTCGTTCTTCAGAATTGATATGACTGACCATAGCCTTAGAAACTCTCCCAATTATTATTCTCGGTGGATGCGTATATTGTCTCATATGCTTTCGCCGAAACAAGTCGACGGATGCGATTCGTATTTTATCATACACCACGATGACGAGTAGAACGGGAAAACATCATATATAATTTGATTTCCCGTAACCATGTATCTTTTTTGTCGTCATATGGATTGAGTGTACCGATGACATGTCAAGGGATCACGTTTCCGGGTCATCGTTGGGCTCGCTAATAACAAACGCTCCTAACGGAGTTGTTAACAAACACGGAGGTTATCATGACAATGAAAAAGGAATCCAATACACGGACATTGAGTCCGCGACTTCGCACCATTACTTTTCTTATCTGCCTATCGATTTTAGCCACGGCTGTTATTGGCTGTGAAGCGAAAAAAATAAGCGCAAGCACGCTCGCAAAACCTGCGGCCGTCGAGCCTAGTACTCTGTATGACGAGTTTTCTGATGCATTTCGAAAAGCGCTCTGGGAATTTGCGTTCAAGACATCCGGATCTGCCCTTACGGTCAAGGATGACGGCAACGCTCTTTACTCTCCTATCAGTCTGTACTACGCGCTCGCCATGGTAGAGGCGGGAGCCGGAGGTCACACGAAGGGCGAACTGCGCGCTTTTTTGGAAATGCTTGGTGAGACGGACGCCGGTGCGGAACTTCAGAAGTTGTACGCCCTGATGCTTCACGAGGGTACAAGCGAAGAGCTAATCGCCAACGCTGTCTGGATGCGCTCGGAGCTCGGCGATCTTGTCGGCCAAGACTGGCTCGATCAGCTGGCAAACCGTTTTTACGCCTCCGCTTTCAAAGTCGACTTCAAAGATAAAGCGACAGCCGAAAAAATGAGTAAGTGGGTGGAGGAACAGACGCGCGGCAAGATCAAACCGGAGGTTGATCCGACGGAAGCTGACATGATTCTGATGAATACGCTCTACTTCAAGGCGGAGTGGGCGGAGGCGTTCGAGGAAATAAGCAATCGGCAAGATTCCTTTTATGCGCCGTCCGGCACGCTCGCCGATGTGACGTTCATGAACAACACATATTTCAACCAAGAATACCTTGTGGCGGATTTATTCCGTGCGAGCGCAATCAAACTGAAGAACGGGAAAATCGATTTCATCCTTCCGAATGAGGGCGTATTGCCGGAGACGCTCCTCGCGAGCCCCGATTTCCTGAAGACAGTGTACGAAAGTGAAAGACAGACGGCGGATATCGCGTTCAGTATCCCGAAGTTTTCGTACAAGACCAAGATCGACATTTTTGAGAAAATGAAAGCTTTGGGACTCAGAGAGATGCTGCAGAATAATCCCGATCTTTCGGTGATGCTGCCGAACTCGGAGGCCATCGTCAGCCAAATCACACAGGAAGCCTTTATCGACTTGAACGAGGATGGCGTCGAAGCCGCCGCGTATACACAGATTGATATTAATTTGACGAGCGCGCCTGTAATGGACGATGTTATCGAGATGACTTTCGACCGTCCCTTTATCTATGTCATAAGCGATGACGCGGGCGTGCCGCTCTTTGTCGGCGTCGTCAACAATCCGCTTGCAAGCTGATGATGGCGCGTCGGGCGACAAGATGACGAAACGTGGTTAAAGCTCATAAATCGACGCTTCGTAGGTCTGAAGTCCTCTCTCTTGCCTATCATGCGTACTGATAATCAAGCGTCCTTCCGGTTTACCGGTCGGGCGCTTGATTGGTTTATCCGATAAATTCGCCTCGATGAAATATCGCTTGTCGCTGTATGTGCGGTAGCACGCCCAGTAGTGGCGTTTTTTCTTCTTTACGAATTTGACATCTCCGTAGACGAGTCCTTTGTGGTGGCGCCGGATGTCGATGAGTTTTCGGTAGAAATGCCAGACGGAATTATCGTCCGCCCGTTGCGCCTTCAAATGATTCGACCGATTACTTGATGATGACTCGATCCAAGGTGTGACGGGACTGAAACCTGCGTGCGGTTGATCATCCCAAGGGTACGGCGTACGTGCGTGGTCACGACTGCCGGCTATGATATTACGCCAGCCTTGATCTTCGTTGCCTTCGGCGACTTTTTCACGGTAGTAATTTAAGCTCTCGACATCGCGGATGTCGTCCATGGAACGGAAGTCTTCATTGATGAGTCCTAGCTCTTGGCCTTGATAGAGGAATACCGTCCCGCGCATAGAGAAGAGAAGCAATGCCAACAATTTCCCAAGCTGTTCGCGGACGTGCGGATCGGGATTGACTTTGGAAATCATGCGCGGGTTGTCGTGATTTTCGAAGAAGAGGCTCATCCAGTGGTTACTTCCAAGCGCTTCCTGCTCGTTGATCATGTAGTGCTTGTAGTAATCGAGGTCGTATCGATAATCATCCCATCGCGTAAAGCCGGGGTTCTCAAGATGATCGAATGAAAAGACGAGATCCATCTCCCCGCGCTCTTCTCCGGCAAGCAGCTTGCTCATTTCACGCCCTACCCCGGGACATTCGCCGACCGTGAAGGCCCGGTAAGGCGTGAAAGCCCTCGTCTGCATTTCTCTTAGATGCTCGTGAAGTTTGGCGCCGAATACGTAGTGTTCAATGCCATAGAAGCTGAGCATCGCGCCGATCGTCTCGTTGCCTTCCGGTAGTCCCTCCGCTTTGGAGATGTAGTTAATGACGTCGAGCCGGAATCCGGACACTCCTTTTTTCAGCCAGAAATGAAGGATCTCCATGATCTCGTCGCGGAGCGCTTCGGACTCCCAGTTCAGGTCCATTTGTTTTTTGCTGAACAAGTGGAGCCCCCAGACTTTTTCTTCCGGGAAATAGCGCCATGCCGAACCTCTGAAGAACGATGTCCAATTATTAGGCGGGGAAAGGACGTTCTGATCTTGAGCCTGAGAAGTATCGACCTCACGTAGAAAATAGTAGTCGCGTTCAGGTGATTCAGGATCGCGCAAGGCTTCCTGAAACCATGCGTGTTCGTCCGAGGTATGGTTTAAGACCATATCCATGATCAGGCGCATATCGCGCTTTTCGAGCTCGGCGATCAGCTCGTCGAAATCGTCCATCGTGCCAAAATCTTCATGAATATCGAAATAATCGGAAATATCGTAGCCATTGTCGTCGTCCGGAGATTGATAGATGGGGGAAAGCCAAAGAGCATCGACGCCTAGATCTTTCAAATGGTCAAGTTTTTGGATGATCCCTTGCAGATCACCGATGCCGTCCGCGTTCGAGTCGCAAAAGGAACGCGGGTAGATCTGGTAAATGGTCGCTTCTTTCCACCATGCCGGCGTCGGTTTACCCGTCTTATTGACAGGTCGCGCTTGCTCGATGTTGAGCAGATGAAAAAAACTATCCATGAAGGCGTCGTTCAGTTGCCCGCGCGAAAGCTTCGCCAGCGTGCGGAAGCGAAGACGGCGGAGAAGCTTGTTTTTCAATAGGAGAGGATTTAGTCCTAACTCCAACAAGAGCCGGTAACACATGTCGTGCCCGACTGGGTGGTCGATGATTTCGCCCAGCCGGCTGTTTTTACTCAGCAATGTCATGTGTCTCCTCACTAGCCTGTTTGCGTACGGCAATCTCGTCCACGATGCGTTCGAAGAACGCCTCATCGATCTTGTAGAAGCGACGGTAGATGAAGTAGCTGAGAGCGATTATCACAAGAGGCAAGATCATCATCGATGTTTTGAACAGCATCAGCCCCGATGATGTCATATCGGCAGGCCCTCCGGCTTCCTTCATGCCGGAGAGGATGACGGTCGCGCCGACGATGCCGCTTGCGATGGCAGCACTGAGTTTATTGATGAACGGCTGAAGAGAAAGCGTGATTGAATCGTTGCGCCGCCCCAGTTTCCATTCGCCGTATTCGACGCAATCGGCAATAAACATCAACATAAGCACTTGTATCCAGCCTTGGCCCACGAAGATGAAAATTCCGGCGACGGCGATGATGGCAATTTTCCCGGGAGGCGCGATGAAGAAAAGAATGTAGCCGATGACGATCAAGATGGTCGACAGCGTGTAGATGTGTTGGCGCTTCATGTATTTCCGTAAAAGTGGAAATATGGCGAGCGCGCCAATCTGTGAGACGCCGAGAATGAGAGCGAACACGGCATACGTCTCTTCATTGCCGTAGTAGTATTTGAAGTAATACTGTCCGAAAGAAGTTGTCGTGACGTATCCTACCATGAAGAGCTTCATCGCGACGGTTGTCCAGAGGAGCTGGTCGTTTTGGAAAATGACGCGGAACATCTCTTTGGGTGTTGTCTTCGCTGTCTGAGAGCGAATACCTCGATCTTCTTTAACACCGATCACGGTGATGGTCTGCGTAAACAGGAAAGCGCCCATGGCAACCAATGCAAGGATAAAGTAGCCTTTTTGCATACTGCCTGTCGCTTTGCCGAGGGCGTTCGTGATCGGGACAATACCGACGACCATCGCGAACATGCCGACGTTGGCGCAGATGCGGGCGATCGAGCCGGCTTTTTCTCTTTCTTTCTGATCGTCGGACAACGAGGGGATCATTGACCAGTACGCGATGTCGTTCGCCGTGTACCCGATCTCCCACAAAATGTAGATGATGAGGAAAATGAGTGCGAAAGAAAAGCCTCGAACTCCGTAATCTACGAAAAGAAAGATATAGAAGATACAGCTGAAAATCATGCCTATGACAATCCACGGCTTGAACCGACCGAAGCGGCTACGCGTGTTGTCGACGATGACGCCCATGAACGGGTCGTTGAAGGCATCGAAGACGCGCGTCAGAATCATCGCCCCCGTGACGTACCACATCGTCGTCGCATCGAGCTCTAGGATATCGGTCAGATAGAACATGAGGTACATGCTGACCATCGTGTAGTAAAAGTCTCGACCGACTGTTCCAAGACCGTAGAACCAACGGTTTTTTACATTGCGTCGTTTCTCATTCATGGCGATTCACCTCTTGTTGAAAATATACCACAGTAAAATGGCCGAGAGGCAGTGCCGAGACGCGTCGATTGGAGTATAATCGCGAAGCATAAGCGGGTGTATAATAGGCGCACGCCGATGCGGAGTACCACTGTGAGGACGGGCGGTACAGTCTGCAATGTTTTGTGAATACAAGGAAGGTTTGCTGTATCAATAAGATTAGTATAAAAAACGATTCACCGTTCAAAGCATTGTTGCGGAACCCTCCTCTTCTGATGACGGTTCTCTACCTCGCTGTCGTGGCTCTGGGAACGGCGCTTCTCAGTTTGCCGATTGCGACAGCGACGGGAGAGTGTGCAAGTTTCATGGAGGCGCTCTTTACCGCGACGACGGCGCTTTGCGTCACGGGTCTTGTCACGGTGACAACGGCGACCTATTGGTCTCTATTCGGTAAAATTGTCATTTTGCTTCTCATCCAACTCGGTGGTCTAGGGATTGTCACTGCTGCAGCCGGTCTCGCGATGACGCTCAACATGCGGATCACGATGAGGAGCCGTCTTGCGATCGCCGCGGAAAAAAACGCGGAGACTCCGAGAGGCATGGCGCGGCTGATCCATTTTGTTCTCGTCGCGACGTTCGCGTTTGAACTCTTCGGAGCGGCCGTTCTGGCAACGAGATTTGTTCCGGCATTTGGTTGGAAGACAGGTATTTGGTATGCCGTTTTTCATTCCGTTTCGGCATACTGTAATGCCGGTATCGATATCTTAGGTGCAAATTCGTTGGAGATGTGGGCATCGGACATTGTTGTCATTCTCGCCATTACGATTCTCATTATTCTGGGCGGTATCGGGTATCCTGTCTATCGGGACATTGTCAGCGGTCGACGCTGGAAGAAGTTCCGTCTCCACACGAAAATTGTCATCGCGACAACAGTCGTGCTCCTCGTAGGCGGGACGATCTTGTTTTGGCTTCTCGAACGCAAAAACCCTGCGACAATGGGCAATCAACCGCTAGGGATTCAGTGGCTCAATGCATTCCTGCAGTCGACGACGACGCGTACAGCAGGTTTCGCCGGCATACCTCAAGGATCCCTGACTCACGCGTCCGCGCTTCTCGCGATCACGTTGATGTTCATCGGCGGATCGCCTGTCGGGACGGCCGGTGGTGTCAAGACCACGACATTCGTCGCATTGCTTGTCAATACGAGGGCGGAGGCGACCCGCAGGAAAGAGACGACTGTTTTCAAGAGGCGTCTACCGGCGGAGGTTGCGCGACGGGCGTCAACAATCGTGCTTTTGTCTGCTCTTTGGATTTTCGCGGCTTGCTTCATCATCACGATGACCGACCCGGATGTAGTTTTTATCGATGTGCTATATGAAGTCATATCTGCGTTCGGTACGGTCGGGCTGTCGCGCGCGAATACGGCAGTTTTCAGCGCGGGAGGTCAACTCGTCTTGATCGCTACGATGTTGTTTGGCAAATTGGGACCCTTGACCGTACTCTATGCGCTGGTAACGCGACAACGATTTGATTCGGAGTTTAAGCAGGCGGAAGAACATATCATGATCGGTTAGCACGTACATTTTTGCTGATGTCGACTAAGAAACGGGTGTCCATTACAATAAAAGCAGCTGAAGATTGGAGTCTCATCGGCTTTGAAGATTAAAGAAGACAATAAGATACGAGGCTTTTAGTATGAAAAAAATAAAAGATGTTGCCGTAATCGGTTGCGGCAGATTCGGATATCAGGTGGCGATTACATTGACGCAGGTGGGTGTTGATGTCATTGCAATCGATGAACAGGAAGAGATTATCAATAAGCTTTCAAACGATGTCACGTACGCCGTTTGCGCCGACGTCACGCAGGAAAATGTCCTCGCGGAGATCGGGATCGGCAACTGTGAGGCCGCCGTTGTCGGTATCGGCGATCGCCCGGAAGCAACCATCATGGCGACGCTCGCATGCAAGGAGCTCGGCATTCCGATTATTATCGCCAAGGCGAAAAACGAATCGGTCGCTAAAGTGTTGCGCAAGATCGGCGCGACGCAAGTTGTCATCCCTGAACGCGATCAGGCGACGAAATTGGCACTTTCGCTCGTGTCGAACAATATGTCGGAAATTATTGAGCTTTCATCATCGCATTCCGTCATGGATATAACTTGTCCGGAATCGTGGGTCGGGAAGAGTCTCAAGGAGCTCGAGATTAGACCGAAATACGGCGTGACGATCATCGGGATCATCCGCAAAGGGCAACCTATGATCAGTCCGAATGCCGATGATGTCTTCGAAGAGAGAGATCACTTGTTTGCGCTCGGAGATAACAAAGCGCTGACGCGACTTTCAAAAGAACTGCACGGATAGTGAGCGCGCGTTGAACCTTTCATTTTTTCCCGTATCCGCGAGCTATCCGATTGTTTCCTGTTGATTTTCCTCGTTTTGGGACGTCTCCGAGCAAACTTTACTCGTCTCGGACGCTTGTTTGTTGGCGGCGTTGCGCTTATTGACTTGTTCGCGCAATATTTTATAGATGGTGGCGGCTAGGGGAACGCCTAGTAAAACGCCGCCGATTCCTCCCAAGCCAGCACCGATGATGACGGAGGTGAAAACCCAGATGCCCGGCATGCCGATCGACCGACCGACGACTTTAGGGTAGATAAAATTGGCCATCAATTGTAGAAGAATAATAAGGAACAGGAGGAAAAGGAGTGCCTTGTTAATGCTAAGCGGAGCGATCATGACGAAGCCGACGGCGCCACCGATAAAAGAGCCTATGACCGGGAGCAATGCGCAAAAACCGACGGCCGAGCCGACCATAGGCGCGTACGGGAATCCAAAGATCAACATGCCCACGGTGACTATCGTGCCCACGATCACTGCCTGTAACAACTGACCGGCAAAAAATCCTGCAAACGTATCGCGTGCGACAGCCAGAACATGGTACAAGCGACGCTTTGTGACAGGTTTCAAAAAAGCGACAAAGAGTCTGTCAAATTGCCCGCTCAACTTTTGCCTGTTAAGTACGATATAGATCGCAAAAATAACGGTAAAGATAATGGAAACGAGGGCGCTCATGACGGATCCAGTAATCGTGAAAACAGTACTTCCGAAATCAGAGATGAGATCGACCAGCTTTTGCATGGTGGGTGAGTCTTTCGAGCTCGCATCTTTGATTATGTCTCCGATCCAAGGGATATTCTCCGTCTTTTTCTCGAGAAAATCAGTAACTGAGTGATAGGCAGGTTCCAATTGCTGGACGAGAAGGCTACCGGTTTCAATTAGCTGTGGAATGACGAGATAGAGAAGTAACGCGATCAGAAGCAACACGACGGCGATAGAAATAAAGAGCGCGAGAGGCGTCCTCAACTTTTTCAAGAGAGGTTTCTCCGTCTTCGGAAAGAGCATATGCTCGAACGAGTTAACCAGCATCGTCAAGATAAAGGCGAGAATGGCTCCCGCGATCAGGGGCGATAGCGTTGAAAGAAGTCTCCCGGTTCCGGACAATAGTCTCTCCGAGCGGACAACCAAAAGCGCGATCACCCCGGCGAGGACCATCATTCTGATCACGAAACTCTTGTGCTGTTCCAGCTTCAATTTCATGGATTCATCTTACCATGCCGCGATGCTTATTTGGTCCTATTGGAGAGAAGATCTATTTATTTTTTTCGCTTTCTTTCGCAAGCGCAATCTCGAGAACTTCATCCATATTAGAGACGGTCATGAATGTTAGAGTTTCTCGGACTGTATCGGGAATGTCTTCAATATCGCGCTCGTTATCCTTCGGGATCAGAACGATGCGAATGCCCGCTC